>WNFU01006037.1_pt1 | contig 18023 bp, 17 predicted proteins | sample 5400121 | NCBI WGS metagenome assembly WNFU01 (sample SAMN13153360, study PRJNA577476) | soil metagenome | isolation source: 100 cm soil or saprolite under grassland replicate 1 | place: USA:California | collected 2016-06-15
AGCGGAACGCTGTCCCGCCACCCTCGAACTTCACGTCGCGCAGGCCGATGTCGAGCAGGACGGCCTCCTGTGGTCGTCGCGCCGAGCCGACCTCCGCGACCGTCCGAAAGAGCTCGTCGTTGGTTCGTCCTGCACTGATCTCCTGGTCGAAGTATCGTCCGAGCAAGACGAGCGGGTAGGCGACCAGAAGCAACAGCCCTAGCAGCAAGGCCGCTCGAACTACATGCCCGGTCGGCGTGGCTCGACGCCACAAGCTCTCGCCCAGGACGCCCAGCCCGCAGAATGCCAGCGGCAACACCGGCATCATGTACCGGCCATCGGAGATGGGGACGTATTTCCGCTCGTTGAAGTAGGGCAGGATGAGCACCGACGACAGCGCCATCAGCAAGGGTAGGGGTGCGCCGCGACGACTGCACAGGAGCAGGCCGCCAAGGGCCAGGGCCGCGTACAACCAGAGACTGGGGTCCAGCAAATAGCTCGCCGCGTCGCCCCGCGCATCGACCGCGCCCGCCAAATAACGCAGCAGCATGAAGCCGTGCACCAACTGATTTGATAGATACGTGGTGGCATCGATCAGGACGGGCCGGCCCCGCGCGTAGTGCTCACGGATCTCGCCGGCCGACGCGATCGACTCGCCGCCGGTCGTGACGTTGTAGGCCACGACATTCGCGTAGCCGAGCAAGAACAGCAGCAGTGCCAGGTACGGCCAGCGGGTCCTCAGCCAGGCTCGCCCCCACCAGACCATATAGATGGCCGCGCCGGGCAGCAGCACGAGGGTCGCGGGATGGGTTTGCAGAGCCAGGCCGAAGGCAAGGCCGCTGCCGACGAGCACGCCACCCGCCCGAGGCGGGCCAGCGCGAACCGCCCGCTGCAGGAGCCACGCGCCGAGGGTGGTGAACAGCGGCGTCAGACAGTGCGACCAGGCAATATGGCCATTCGCGAGGATATGGCTGCCCGAAGAGGCCAGCAGCGCACTGGCGGCCAGTCCGGCCGGTCGACCCCCGACATCTCGCGCCAGCAGGTAGGTGGCGCCGACAGTGAGCGCCCCGGCCACCGCGACCACCAGCCGAGGCACCGCTGCGCTCGGCCCCGTCAACCAAAAGATGCTCGCGAGCAGCCAGTTATACAGTCCGCCAATGTAGGCGTCGACGTTGACCAGCCCGGCATCCTCGCCGCGCAGGACCTGGATGGCGAGCAATGCTTCGCGGGTCTCGTCCGTGAACTGGGGAATCGACCAGAGGTGGGCGAGACGCAAAGCCAGCGCGACGCCAATCAGGCAAACTGCAGCCGCCGCTTCGACCCATCGGGCGTCGATCGCGGGTCGCAGCCGGATCGCGCCAAGCGGCGAAGCGGCAAGCGGCCGGGTGGCGCTCACGGAGATGGCTGGGGCCGCGGCGCGGCTGCTCGACAGGGCGGGACCAGGAGCGGTTGGCACGCGGTCGCCGGATGGATCGACACGCTGGCTGAGTTTAACGGACGGCTCCTGAAGGCTCCAAACCCACTTGCGCCCGCGACGTGGCGTTTGTCATCCTGAGCCCATTGCTCCGTACCGCGACCGTCAGGGCTCGGCGCTGACGTCCGCTCCCTTGGCGTCGCGGTGCGGATCGAACTAGCCTGACGTAAGGCGAGGTGCGGCCCTGAACCAGACGCTGTTCGCGGCGCTCAATGGGCTTGCGGAGCGATGGGCATGGCTCGACGCGCTGATGGTCTTTCTGGCCGCGAATGCGATCTATTTGTTCGCCATCCCGCTCGTGCTGATGGTCTGGCGCGGCGGTCGGCCCGGCCGACACGCGGTCTTCGCGGGTCTGATGGCCCTGCTGCTTGGGCTCGGGATCGCGCGCGGGATCAGCCGGTTGGCGCCCGAGGCGCGCCCATTTGCCGTTAGCCAGGTCCACCAGTTGATCGCGCACAGGGCCGACGCCGGCATGCCCTCCAGCCACGCCACGTCGGCCTTCGCGCTGGCCGTCCCGATTATGCTGTGCTCCCGACGCTGGGGCAGCGCCGCGCTGACGCTTGCGGCGCTGGTCGCGGTCGCACGGGTCTATACCGGCCTGCACTGGCCATCCCAGGTGCTAGCGGGCGCGGTCCTGGGCTCGGGCGTCGCGTTGGTCGTCTGGTGGGCAGCCCGGATGGCCGGAGCGTTCGGGGACGGAGAGACTGGGATCAGGCTGTGGCTGGGACGGCCTGCATCGCCTCGATGACCGCGTCGGCGAACTCGGAGGTGCCTACGGCGGTCGAATCGTCGGGGCGGGGCTTCAGGTCGTAAGTCACTCGCCTGCCTTCGGCGATCACGCGGGCGATCGCCGCGTCCAGGCGGTCGGCGGCGTCGGACTCGCCGAGGTGGCGCAGCATCATCACGCCTGAGAGCATCGCCGCCGTCGGGTTGACCCGATTCTGTCCGGCGTACTTCGGGGCACTGCCGTGGATCGGTTCGAACACGGCGCCCAGCTCGCCGACGTTCGCGCCAGGCGCCACCCCCAGCCCGCCGACGAGGCCGGCGCACAGGTCGGAGAGGATGTCGCCGTAGAGGTTGGGCAGGACGAGCACGTCGTACAGCTCGGGCTTCTGGACGAGCTGCATGCACATGTTGTCCACGATCACGTCATTTACCTCGACGTCCGGGTACTCCCTGGCGACCTCCTGGCCGACCTGTAGGAACAGGCCATCAGAGAACTTCATGATGTTCGCCTTGTGGACGATAGTGACCTTCTTGCGCTTGTTTGCGCGCGCATAGTCGAAGGCGAACTTGACGATTCGGCGCGTTCCGAAGACCGAAATTGCCTTGATGCTGATCGCCGAGTCTGGCCGCAGCCTACCAGCCCCAAGCGAGTTGATGTGCTCGATCAGGTCGGTGGTGACCTCCTCGTTGAGCTGGAACTCGACGCCGGCGTAAAGGTCCTCGGTGTTCTCGCGTACGACGATCAGATCGATGTGGTCATAGCGGGTCCGGACACCCTTGTACGTCTTGCACGGGCGGAGGTTGGCGTACAGGTCGAGCGCCTTGCGGAGCGCGACGTTGACGCTGCGGAACCCCTTGCCGACGGGCGTGGTGATCGGGCCTTTGATGGCGACCTTGTTTCGCTTGATTGACTCGAGCACAGGGTCTGGCAGGGGGGTGCCGTGCGCCTGCATCATGTGGATGCCCGCTTCCTGGACGTCCCACTTAAATGAGACGCCGGTCGCTTCCAGCGCGCGGCGGGTGGCAGCCATGATCTCCGGGCCGGTCCCGTCGCCCGGGATGAAGGTCACGTCGTAGGCCACGGTTCCCTCCGCACGTAGGGGGCGCCCTACGGAATGAAGCTCCGATAGTCGTCGACAGTCAAGCGGAGCTGCTCGGGCCGTCGATTGACTGCCCCCGCGATCAGATCCATCGTCAGCCGGACGGCTTCCATCTTGTCTTTGACTCGCGGGTCCTTCTGGAGGACGGTGTTGAGGTCGAAGCATGCCGCGGCCTGGTACATGACTCGGAACAGCTCGAACTCCTCCAGGAGCGAGTCGGGCACGTCCCGCTGCTCCATGAGGAGCTGGTAGATCGGGCGGCCGGCCCGCTCGGCCTTCTCCTCGACCGAGGCGATGTACTTCTTCTCCGACTCGTCGTCAGTTGCCCGGTAGGCGTTGTAGGCGATCTCACGTGTCCCCATCGGCGTCTCGCCAATCAGCAGCCGGTCCATGAATCGATTGAGAGACAGCCGCTCGATGACCAGCCGGTCGTTGAAGTCGCGCTTGAGCAAGAAGACACTCGTCACGAACAACGGCTCGAGTGGGTTAGTGAAGACGCGGTCCTTCCCGAAGACCGGCGTCACTTCGAGCATCGCGCGGGCATTGTCGAACGCGAACAGACGGGCCATCACCTCACGCGTCTTCTGCTGGCCAATCGCCTGGAAGTGGCGGCGGGTGGGCTCATGATCGGCATTCATCACCAGCCGGCTGACCTCGTCGAGCAGGTCGCGATGCTCCTCGAGAAACTCGGGCGTCACGTCCGGGACGTTCTCTTTTTTGGAGTTGATGATGTCCAGCGCTGACTCGGGGAAGTTCTCGACCAGATTCGTGCGCAGATAGAACACCTTCTCGGAGATGTAGGTGTAGGCTTCGACCCCCTCGTCGAGCAACAGGTCGGAGGTGCGCAGCGTGACCTCTTCGTTGTCGGGCGTCAAACCGATCATCGGGGCGTCGACGCCGCGGTGCTCCTCGAGCCAGCGGAAACAGCGGTAGCCCTGGACGACCCCACCCGGTGTGTCGATTCGGCGCGGGCCGACCCGACGCCCGTCTCGGGTCTGATACACGTAGCGAACGTAGACCCAGTCGTCCGAGTGAAAGCGCGTATTCGCGAACCTCATCAGTCCGTAGGAGCTGGTGGACTTCCCGGTCCCGGTCGGCGCGATGTAGAGCACACCCTTGTTGCCAGACAACTCGACGGCCGCGCCGTGCAAAGAGTGAATCCCGTACTCGTCGGCCAGGACACGTCCCACCGCGCCGAGCACCCAGCTCTTCAGCTGGCCGTAGTACGAGGTGTTGAAGAAGATGATCGTGTTGGTGCTGTGGCTGTAGTACGCCGCCTCCTGCTCTTCGGGGATGTCGCCGAAGGCGTACACCAAGACCTGTGGCTGGGCGGGCGCGTCCTTGCCCGACGCGCGCCTCCACTCCTCCGGGCTGAACCAGTTGTCCACCCAGAAATCGAACAGGTGGTCACTGTTGGTGTGCGCTCGGACGCGAATCCCGTGGACAATGACATCGTGGTTGCGCGTCTTGCGCTTGCCTTCGGGCGACTCCATGTAGCGCATGGCCGAAGCGAGGAGTCTCTCGCGCAGACCAGCCTTGGCGTCGATCGTCTTGTCGTGCACCTTGGTCCGGCTCTTTGTACGGGTCAAGACGTTGCCCTGCCCTAGGACAGTCCCCTTCCATTCGACCGGCGAGCCAGCGCTGGGCGGCGGGAAGGTGAAGAGCTCTTTCTCGACAATCGCCATGAATCCTCCGTGTGTGACCCGTAGGGGCGGGATTTATCCCGCCCTCTCCTCACCCTGGGCGCGATGAATCGCGCCCCTACGAGCCACTTGGTTTACAGGCCGACCTCCTCGATCGCGCCCCGCAGGACTTGTGCTGAGCTTAGCAGAGCCTCGCGTTCCTCGTCGGAAAGCTCCAGTTGGACGACCTTCTCACGCCCGGCTGCGCCCACCACGCAAGGCAGCGAGAGCGCCACGTCTCTAATTCCGAGGTAGCCGCCATCCATCAGCGACGAGATCGGCAGGACCCGCTTCTCATCGAGGCGGATGGCCCGCACGAGTTCGACGATCATCGGCGCCACGGCGTAGAAAGTGCCCCGCTTTCGCTTGATCACTGCCGCCCCGCCGAAGCGAGTTTCCTCGATCACCTCCTGGAGCATCTGCTCGCTGAAGCCGGGGAACTGGCGCAAGGGGATCCCGGCCACGGTCCCGGTGCTGGTGATTGGGACCTGGCTGTCGCCATGCTCGCCCAGCATGTAGACGTAGACCTGGTCTGGCGATACGCCCAGCCGCTCGCCAAGGAGTGAACGAAAGCGGGTTGTATCCAGGAGCGTGCCAGTTCCGATGACCTTGTTTGTCGGCAGGCCGGTGCTCGTAATCGCCTGATACGTCAGGACGTCCACCGGGTTGGCGACCATGATGATGAATGAGTCGCGGTTGTACTTCATGACCTGCTCGAGAACGCCTTTCATCAAGTCGACGTTCTTCCGGAGCAGGTCCAGCCGCGTCTCCCCCGGCTGGCGCGGGATGCCGGCCGTGATGAGGACGAAGTCCGACCCCTCGCTGGCATCGTAATCACCCGCTCGAATCACGCAGCGGTGAGACAGAGCCGTGCCGTGCCGCAGGTCGAGCGCCTCGCCCTCGGCGGCCTCCTTGAGAATGTCCAGGACAACCAGCTCTTGAAAACCGCCCTCCAACAAGAGCTGGAAGAGGGTGGTCGAGCCCACCCGTCCGGCCCCGCCCACTACGGTCAGCTTCATCCGGGTTCTCCCGTCGAAAACAGTGAAAATGGGCAGTCTGAGTCTATTGAAAGGGGTATGGGGGTATGGTACACTACGACCTGCGCCGGCGCGAGTAGCTCAGCGGATTAGAGCGCAGCCCTGCGGAGGCTGAGGCCCCGGGTTCGAATCCCGGCTCGCGTACCAGCAGTAGCGCGCCCACAGAACCGCCGGTTAGTCCCAGGTGCCGCCGTGCGGGCGGACTACCCGCGGTTCTTTCTTTGTGCCCAAATCGGGGCCTTAGGTTCGCCCAGTTGCGGAATTGAGGGGATGGCGCGATGGAACGTAAGCGGCTCGTAGCAGACCGTTTCCGACGCATCTGGCACATCGTCGAAGACATCGCCGAAACGCCCGGTAAAAGCCGCCGCGAGCTAGCCGACAAGTTCCATCTCAGCGAACGCCAAGTCCAGGCAGACCTGAACATCATCCGCTCAGACATGCGTCTCCCGCTGGTCCGCCGCCAGGGCTACCGGTTCGTGGCCGAAGGCTCGGCCGCGACTGGCGGCGGCTGCTTCGACTTTCGCGAGGCCCAGCTGCTGGTCATGATCCTCCGCCAGGCGACTCGCGATCGCGCGATCCCGGGCGACCGACTGCAGTCGTTGATGAAGAAGCTGCCGGCCATGTTTCCGGCCCATCTTCAGCCGCTCGTCCAGCGCACACTGGACGCCGTCATCAGCCCCCGAACCGGGCAGCAGCAGGTATTCGCCGCGCTCGCCGACTCGCTCCTGCGGGGGTCGCCGATCAAGCTGCACTACCCACCCGGCGACACCAGCTCGCCGCTTCCGGAGCCAATTGTGCGTCCAGAGCTGTTGCTGCCCTATCTCAGCTCCTGGTACGTTATCGGCGACTGCCGTCAGCGGAATCGGACGATGATGTTCAATCTTGACGCGGTGACTTCGGTCAGCGGCGTCGGGGACGGATGAGGGTCGGGCAAGCCAAACGCCGGCGCTTTCTGGCCGGCGCCCTCGCCAGCTTCGTGGGTCTCTTCGGCGCTGCCGCCTTGGCGTCGCGGACCGCGGCCCAGCCCGTCGATCCACCTGCCGATTCGCCCTGGGTGCCTGAACCGGAAGCGCCTGCCCCGCCGGCCGCCGAGCCTGAGGGGGAGTTCGTCCCATCGGGTGTCCGGCCGGCGAAGCTGGCGATCCCGAAGCTCGGCGTCGAGGCGCCCATCGTGGGGGTTGCTCAGGACGAGGATGGCACGATGTCGGCGCCTCAAGATCCTGACGAGGTCGCCTGGTACACACTGGGGCCGGGCATGGGCGTGGCCGGGAACGCGGTTTTCGCTGGCCACGTCGACTGGGGCGGCCGGCTGCGCGTCTTCGGCCGTCTTTTCACGCTCGAGGCGGGCGACGCCGTGCTCGTCATGGATGAGAACGGAAGCGGCTACGAGTACGTGGTCGAGTCGGTCCGCTGGCTGCGGGCCGAGGGTGCCCCGGTCGAGGAGATCTTCGCCCAGACCGACGCTCCGACCATCACCCTGATCACCTGCGGCGGCGAGTATCGCGCCGCGAGCCGCGAGTACCTGGACCGCCTGGTCGTTCGGGCGAAAGGGGCGTGACGAGCTGTCGGCTATCAGCCGTCAGCTGCCAGCCAGCTCGTTCGTCACGACTCCTGACTGCTGATAGCTGACAGCTCGGTCACCACGACAGCGCGACGAGCAGTCCCAGCAGCGAGCCGACGAAGACCTCGAAAGGGGTGTGGCCGAGCAGCTCGAGCAGCCGCTTCTCGTTGAACCGCTGGTACTCGAACACTTCCTCGAGCATGCGGTTGAGGATGCGCGCCTGAACGCTGACGGCGCGTCGGACCCCGGCCGCGTCGTAGAGGACGACTCCGGCGAAAATCACGGCCAGCGCGAACGCTATTGATCCGAGCCCGGCCTCGATCCCGATGCGAGACGCCAGGGCGACGACCACTGCCGAGTGAGAACTGGGCATCCCGCCGGCGCTGGTAAGATAGCCAAGCTGAAGCTGCCGCTCGCGCAGCAGGACGATGAGCAGCTTGGACAGCTGCGCGAGAAGCCAGGCCAGCACCGCGACGACGAGCACATCGTTGCGCAGGACGTCGGCCATCCGGGCACCAGTTAGCGCTGCCCGGGCTCGTCGACGCCGAGCCCCTGGTTCTCCATAACGTTTGTCACCCGAAGCTCCGCCGCATCCAGGATCGCAGCGCAGCGGTTGGCCAACTCGATGCCGCGCTCGAACGTGTCGATCGCTTCGTGCAGGGGCAGACCACCCTGCTCGAGGCGCGCGATCGTCTCCTGGAGGCTTCGAAACGTTTCCTCGAACGTCGCGCTCTCGGCGCCCTCGCCATCCCGCTCGGCGATCATGTCAGCCGGCTCCGCCTTCACCCGGTCGCCCTCGCCCCCGGCTCCTCTTCCTCAAGGGGAGAGGGTGGCGGCTCCCCCTCTCGCCCGCAAGGGAAAGGGGACCAGGCGGTGGGGGCGTCCAGGACAGCGCCGGTCTCACTCGCGTCGAGGTCGCGTCGATGATCCCGTCACGAACCTCGATCTCCAGCTCCTGGCTCACCCCGACGTCCCTGGTGGAGCGGACCACCCCTGAGGCGCCCGCTGGGCCAGGGTCGACGACACTGACAACGCTGTAGCCGCGGGCCAGCGTAGCATCCGGGCTCAGAGCCGCGAGTTGCAGGCGGCGGCCGACCAATTGCCCGCGGTTGGAGCTGACGCGGTGATCGAGCAGCAGCCGTGCCCTTCTGAGCTCGTCTCGGGCGGCCTGGCGGCTCCTGGCGATCATCGTCGTCGGCGAGTTGGCGAACAGTCGGTCCCGCCCATGGGCGAGCTCGCCTCGAGCGGCCTGGATCCGGCTGGCCAGGCCGGAGCGAGCCCTGTTCACCAGGCCGCTCACCTCCCCGACCAGCGCGCGCACGTCCGGCGCGACCATTTCGGCCGCCGCCGAGGGTGTTGCGGCCCGAAGGTCGGCGACGTAGTCGCAGATCGACTCGTCGGTCTCGTGGCCGACCGCCGAGATGACCGGACACGGGCACGCGAAGATAGCTCGCGCCAGGCGCTCGTCGTTGAATGGCGCCAGCTCTTCCGGCCCGCCCCCGCCTCGTCCGATGATCACCACGTCCACGCCGCGGCCGTCCGTTGCCCGCCACTCACACACTCGAGCGAGGGCTGCCACGATCTCCTCGGCGGCAAACTCGCCCTGAACGGGAGTGTGCGAAAAGACGACTTCGGCCAGTGGGTAGCGCCGTCCCAGAACGGTCAGCACATCGTGGAGCACCGCCCCGCTTTCCGACGTGACCAATCCGACGCGGCGCGGGAGGGTCGGCACGCGCCGCTTGCGCCCAGGTGCGAACAGGCCCTCCTGCTCGAGTTTGAGTCGCAACGCCTCGAACCGAAGCCGCGCCTCTCCCACGCCGCTCGGGTACATCATGTCGACGTAAAACTGGCATGCGCCCGTCGGCTCGTAGAACGAGACCCGTCCGTGGGCGACGACCGAGCTGCCCGGTCCAGGATTGGCGCCGCAGCGTTCGGCGTCCCCGCGGAACATCATCGAGCGCAGCTGGCTGGTCTCGTCCTTGAGCGAGAAGTAATAGTGGCCTGAGGAGGCGCGGGACAGGTTCGTGATCTCTCCCTTGACCCAGAGGTCTCGGAGGAGGCGATCGGTGTACAGCAGCTCCTTGATGTACCGCCCGATCTCGCCAGCCTGGTAGATCTTCATCGCACCGGACTTATCAGCTCGGACGCAGCTCGATCAGCGGCTGCCCGTACTCGACGGGTTGTCCGTCCTGCACCAGCAGCCGTTTCACGACGCCGGCCCGCTCGCTCTGGACCCGATTCAGCATCCTCATCGCCTCGACCGCGCCGACGACCTGGCCGGCGATGATGCTGCCTCCCTCCTCGACAGGCGGCTCCGACTTCCCGCCCGCCGATCGCCGAAAGACCCCCACCATCGGCGCCGTCACCACGAACGTATCCGGCGGCGTTGCCTCGACCATCGGCTCGGAGATCTCCGGCAGTCCACGCCCGACCATTGCTGGATCCCGTCGGATCCAGAGCCGCGCGCCTTCGCACTCCAGGTCGAGCTCCTCAACGTCGGAGCCAGCGAGCACGCGCAGCAGCTCGCCCAGCTCATCGGGCGAGAGGGGACCGCGCTCCCGGACCAGCCCTGAGTCTCGATCCTCGGGTGGCGACTCCAGTGTCATGCCTTCCGTCTGGCTGCGCAGCGTGGCTCCTACACTCGCTCCAGGTAGGTCCCCGTTCGGGTGTCCACCTTAATGGTATCGCCCTGGTTGACGAAGAGCGGGACCTGGACGCTCAGTCCAGTCTCGAGTCTGGCGGGCTTGCTGCCCCCAGTGGCCGTGTCGCCGCGGAAGCCCGGCTCGGTCTCGTCTACCCGCAGCTCGACGGTGATCGGCACGTCGACGGCGACCGGCTCGTTCTCGTAGAACTGGACCTGAAGCACCATCCCATCCTTCAGGTAGTTGACCGCCTCGCCGAGCCGTTGAGCGGTCAGCGCGACCTGGTCGTACGTCTGCTGGTCCATGAAGTAGTAGGCGTTGTCCTCGGCATACAGGAAGGACATGTTGCGCTGCTCCAAGCGAACGCGCGGGAACCTCGTTCCAGCCTGGACTGTCGTCTCCGAGATCGCACCCGTCCTGACGTTGCGGACCCGCATTTTGACCTGGGCGCTGCCGCGCCCGATCTTCTGGTGCTGGTAGTCCAAGACCGAGAACAACTGGCGGTCCATCTCGATAATGATTCCTTTGCGCAGATCGCCGGTCGAGATCATGCTGCCGCCTCGGCAAGCTCCAACGACTTGCACGAGCGACACAGCACCCGCACCCTCTCGTCCTCCATCACCACCAGGTCCTCGATCCGAACACCCCCCCAGCCCGGCAGATAGATGCCCGGCTCGACGCTGAAGACCATGCCGGGCTCCAGGGCCTGCGTCCCGCGCAGCGAGACCCAGGGTGGCTCGTGGACTTCGAGGCCGATCCCGTGTCCAAGCCCGTGGGTGAACTCCTTGCCGTAGCCTGCCCCTTTCAGGAAGTCGCGCGCGATGGCATCGGCCTGCTTGCCGGTCATGCCGCGGGCGATCTCGCGCTCGGCTTTCTCCTGGGCCGCTAGCACCAGGCCATGCACCTCACGCAGCTTGTCGCTGGGCCTGTCGATGCAGACGGTGCGGGTCATGTCTGAGCAGTAGCCATCCACTCTAGCCCCGATATCGATGGTGATCGGCTCGGCCTGCTGGAAGCGGCGATCGGTCGGGACGGCATGCGGCATCGACGCGTTCGGGCCGCTGGCAACGATCGAGGGGAAGGACGTGCTGGCGCCGCGCCTGCCCAGATAGCGTTCGACCTCGGCGGCGATCTCCCGTTCTGTGCGGGCCACGCCGATTTCGTTCCGTACCAAATGCTCGAAGCAGTCGTCGAGCACGTCGACCGCCGCTTGAAGGCTCTTCAGCTCGGCCTCGTCCTTGCTGATCCGCAGCCGGTCGACGGGGTCCTTGAGGGGTACTAGCTCGGCACGAGACTTGATCGCCCTGTTGAAAGCGGACCAGATCGCGTAGGGGAGATGGATCGATTCGAAGCCGAGTCGCCTGATGCCCAGCTTCCTCGTTATCTGAGCGATCCGTGTCGAGACGCGGGCCCTAGGGGTGTAGACGATGACCTCGTAGTCCGGCGCCTCGTGCTCGGCCTGCTCACTGGTCCGCCGATCGGTCAGCAGGATGCTCTCCGACTTGCCGATCAGCAGGTAGCCAGCCGAGTCCCGTGGCGGCAGGTCGTGGCCGCTGTAGCCGCTCAGGTAGAAACGCGATTCTGGCTGCGATACCAGCAGGCCATCCACTCGGGACTTGCCGAACAGGTTCCGCAGGCGCTCGATGCGCTGGCTATGTGCGCTCATGTCGTCCGACTGTCAGCTGGCTCTTGACGCCCGGGCGACGGATTTGAGCGATCGGGACTTGCCCACCTTTACGCGTCCGGGCGCGGAGCGCCGGCGGCCCGCGGCCCGGGTCGCTCGCTGGCGGCCGCCCGAACGGCCCCGCTCCCTCGTCGGGAGGGGCCCATCGCAGCCCAGGCAGTGGATCCGTTCGCCCGACAGCGGGACCCTGATCCCGCCGCATATCTCGCACGGCTCCGAGAGGGGACGCTGCCAGGAGACCCAGCTGCAGGCCGGGTAATTCGCGCAGCCGTAGAAGACGCGCCCGGAACGGGCCTTCTTCTCCACCAGTTCGCCGCCGCAGCTCGGACAGGGTACTCCGATCTTGACCAGGATTGGGCGGGTTGTCTTGCAGGTCGGGTAGTCGCTGCACGATAGGAACCGCCCGAACCGACCAACTTTGACGAGCATCGGTTTCCCGCACGTCTCGCAGACCTCGTCGCTTGGCTCGCTGGGGGTCTCTTCCTGGCCCAGTGGCTTGGCGTTCTTACACTCCGGAAAGCCGGTACACGACAGGAAGCGGCCGAAGCGGCCCAGCTTGATTGCCATCGGGCGACCACACTTGTCGCACCGCTCGTCCGTCACCTCGGCAGCCTTGTTGACGTGCTCGATCTCGCTTTGAGCACGCTGAAGTGTCGCTTCGAACGGGTCATAGAACTCGCGCACGACGGGGACCCAGGGTCGCTCGCCGGTCGCGATGTCGTCCAGCTTCTCCTCAAGGGTAGCGGTAAAGTCCACGTCGACGATGGCCGAGAAGTGGCCTACCAGCAGGTCGTTGACGAGCAGGCCCAGGTCAGTGGGTTTGAAGCGGTTGCTCTCCTTCTCGACGTAGCCGCGGTCTTGTATCGTGGACAGGATCGGGGCATAGGTGGAGGGCCGACCAATCCCTCGCTCCTCGAGCGCCTTGACCAGGGTCGCCTCAGAGTACCGCGGAGGCGGCTGGGTGAAGTGCTGCTCCGGGATCAGGCGCAGCAGATCAAGCTGCTCGCCGGCGGCAAGCTCGGGCAGCCGCTGTCGTCCCTCCTCGTCGGCCTCCCCATCGTCCCGGCCCTCCAGATAGACGCTCAAGAAGCCGGCGAAGCGCAGCACCGAGCCATTGGCGCGAAACGTGTAGGTCGCTCCGCCATCGCGAACGGCGTCGACGTCGACCGTGGTCACGTCGAAGATGGCCGACGCCATCTGGCTGGCCACGAAACGCTTCCAGATCAGCTCATACAGCCGAGCCTGGTCAGGCGTCAGGCTGGCGCGAACCCGCTCGGGGTCGCGCTGGGCCGAGGTTGGTCGAATCGCCTCATGTGCCTCCTGGGCAAGCCGGCTCTTGGTCCGATGCGTTCGCGGGCGGTCCGGCAACATCTCTTTGCCGTACTTCGCGCCGATCACCCGTCGCGCTTCAGCGATGGCCGTTTCGGCGACCGTCACGGAATCGGTCCGCATGTAGGTGATCAACCCGACGCTCTCGCCCGCGAGGTCCACACCCTCGTAGAGCTGTTGGGCCACGCTCATCGTTCGGCGAGCCGTGAAACCCAGCTTGCGGCTCGCCTCCTGCTGCAAGGTGCTCGTGGTGAACGGCGCGGCCGGGTTGCGCTGCTGCTCGCGGCGGCGAACGTCGCGGACCCGATAGCCCGCCCCCTCGAGGTCTGAAATGATCCGCCCGGTCTGCTCGCCGGTCTTCAGCTCGATCTTCTCGCCATTCCGTTCCGCGAGCGCGGCTTTGAACGGCTGGGCGTCGGCGGCTTGCTTGGCTAGCTCGGCTTCCAGCGACCAGTACTCGACCGGCACGAAAGCTTCGCGCTCGCGCTCTCGGTCGACGATGAGGCGAACGGCCACCGACTGGACGCGGCCAGCCGACAGCCCGGGCCGTACCTTCCGCCACAGCAGCGGGCTGATCTTGTAGCCCACCAGGCGGTCCAGCACCCGCCGCGCCTGCTGGGCGTCGACCCGCTTCAGGTCGATGCCACGCGGCTGATTGACGGCCCGCAGGACGGCGTCTCGAGTGACCTCGTGAAACTCGATCCGATGGACCGGCTTGTCGCGCAGGCCGATCGCGGACACGAGGTGCCAGGCGATGGCCTCGCCCTCGCGGTCCGGGTCGGTGGCGAGATAGACCGCGTCGGCGTCCTTGGCTTCCCTGCGCAGCCGTGTAACAACGTCTTTCTTGTCGGGCGTGACCACGTAGGCGGGTGCGAAGTTGTGCTCGGTGTCCACGCCCAGCTTGCTCTTGGGCAGATCGCGGACGTGGCCGAGGCACGCTCGCACCGCGTAGTCGCGTCCAAGGAACTTTTCGATGGTCCTGGCCTTGGCGGCCGACTCGACCACCACCAGATTTCGCTTTGCCACTCGGGAGGAATCCTCAACACATGATCGGCCGACCCAGCCGTCGGCCTTCGCGTCGGATTATAGACTACCCGCGAGCGACCCCCATCGGGCCGCGCAGGCTACGCCCCCGGTCGCTCCAGCTTCTCGAATGGCAGGTCAACCGCCCGGCCGTTGCTAGCCGAGCGAAAGATCGCTTCGGTCATCTCCATGTACTTCAGACCATCCCAGAACGTGGGCTCGACCGAGCGCTTGCCCTCCCTGACGGCATCGATGAAATCGGCCTCAGCTGTCCACTCACGGGCCTGCTCGGGTGGGATGGTGACGGGCTTCAGCTCGGCGTCGGCGGCCTTGCCAGCCATGATCGTGTCGGTGGCCGCCAGATAGCGGATGGTCCCTTCGCTGCCGTAGATCTCGAACCGGTTCGCCTCGTCGGCGTGGCGGACGACGCCGCTCCAGGTGAAAGTAGCCAGGGGGCCGCTCTCTAGCTCGGCGATGGCCGACAGCGTGTCCGGACGATCGACCGCTGCCTGCCCATCGCCTGGCGCCGGGCGAGTGGGGAAGACAGTCTTTTCGAGCCCCACCACTCGTCTACGTCCAGGGTGTTGAAGCCGGAGATCTCGCGTTGTTGGCGCCAGTGGATTGGGGTGTTCGGATCGGCGTACGGGTCGCTGTATGACTGGACGACGACGTCGTACGGCTGGCCGACGAACCCATCGGCCAGCATGCGGCGGACCACCCGATCGCCGCGCAGATAGTGGGGCGGTGGGGAGAGCATGGCGGTCCGGTCCGACTTCTCGGCCGCCTCCCACATCGCCCTGGCCTCCTGATAGTCCATAGCCATGCGAGCTTGACAGAAGACATGCTTGCCGGCCGCCAGCGCCGCCACGGTAATCTCGCGGTGCACGTACGGGTGAGTGCCGATCCAGATGATGTCGACCTCGTCCGACTGGACAAGCTGTTTCCAGTCGTCGAAGGCGCGGCGGATGCCGAACTCCTGGGCCGCGCGCTCCGAGGAGGCTCGGCTCCTATTTGCCACTCCCACGAGCTCGACTCCCGGGATGCCTTTGAGACCCGGCACGTGTCGATCGCGGACGATGCCACCGGCCCCGACAAACCCGATCCGCAGTGCGCCTCCAGCCATCGCGTCCTCCAAGCTGTCAGCCGTCAGCCATCAGCTTACCCCGTTTCGGCTGACAGCTGATAGCTGATATGATCCGCCGCACGAAGTGGGAGGCGAGAGCATGGCTACCCAGGCACGGCGGATGACGATCGGCGAGGAGTTGTCCGAGCGGATGGCGGGCTCGGCGGCGCTCTACGAGCGCGCCACGCCGATCTTCCCGAGCGGCGTGACCCACGACAGCCGCTACAACGAGCCCTTCCCGATCTACGTCGCGCGCGCCGCCGGCTCGCGCAAGTGGGACGTCGACGGCAACGAGTACGTCGACTACTTCGGCGGGCATGGCGCCCTGCTGCTTGGACACTGCCACCCGGCGGTCACCGAGGCCGTCGTAGAGCAGGCTCGCCGCGGGAGTCATTACGGCGCCTGCCACGAGCTGGAGGTCCGCTGGGGCGAGCTGGTCACCCAGATCGTTCCCTCGGCCCAGATGGTCAAGTTCACGTCGTCTGGTACCGAGGCGACGCTGATGGCGCTACGCCTGTCCCGCGCGTTCACCAATCGAACCCGAATCGTGAAGATGCAGGGCCATTTCCACGGCTGGCACGACTACGCCACGGTGGCGATGCAGCCGCCCTACGACGAGCCGATCTCGCGTGGCATTCCTCGAGAAGTCCAATCGACGGTAACAGCAGTTCCCGCCGGCGACGTCCCGGCCCTCGAGGCCGGGCTGGAGAACGGCGACGCGGCGGCGGTGATCCTGCTGTGCAACGGGCTGACGAGCGATTACCTACGGCAGGTCGTTGACCTGTCTCACGCGCACGGGACGCTGGTCATCTTCGACGAGGTCGTGACCGGCTTTCGCTACGCCCCGGGCGGGGCGCAGGAGCATTTCGGCGTCACCCCTGACCTTACGACGCTAGCGAAAATCCTGGCCGGCGGCTACGCTGGCGGAGCTGTCGCCGGGCGAGCCGACGTGATGCGCCTGCTCGAGTTCCGGGATGACCCGCAGTGGCTCCGCTTCGGCCGCATCGCCCACCCGGGCACCTACAACGCCAACCCCGTCTCGGCGGCGGCCGGCGTCGCCTGCCTGGAGATCGTGCGCCACCCGGCCGTCCAGCAAAGAGCCACGTCGACGGCTGAGGCGATTCGGATCGGCTTCCGCGAGGTGATCGAGCGTCGCGGGGCGGCCGGCAAGATCGGGGGCTGGGCTTCGATGCTCCCCGTCAGCCTGGAGACGAAACTGCCGTCGAAGAAGTTCACCTCGCGTTTCCGGGCCGCGATGCAGCTGGGCGGCGTCGATCCGTCCGGCAGCCAGCTGATCGTCTCGGCCGTCCATACCCAGGACGACGTCGATCGAACGGTCGCCGCGTTCGACGCCGCCGTCGGGCGTCTGCAGGACGAAGGGGCCATCTAGGGCGGGTGCCGACGGCGGTCGCCGTGCGGCTCACTAGAGATGCACCATCAACCAGCTCAGAGGCGTGGAGCGCCCGAAATCCACTCGCCGGCTGTCGTTCTCGCTGCCGGCCTGGCCGAGCTCAGGAGGAAGTGTTCGGTGGCCCACTCTGTCACGGCCGCGTGCAGGTCGGCACCGCCCTCGGCGTTCGTGAGCACAACGATGTCTACTGGGGAATTCGGCCGGGCGGGTAGAATCAGGGATAGAGGGAAGCCGAGATGGCTCTTGAGACGAGACCAGCTTGGGTCGTCGAGTTGAAGCAGAGGCTGTCGCGGCCCTGTGCTGAAGACGAGCTGGTACGCTTGCAGGCCTGGGCAGAGCAAGTCAGCCGCATCAACGACGACACGACCTGGCTGCCTGGCACATTCGAGCGTCTCCTCGACCTCGCCAGAGCCGAAGCGGCGCTTGACGAATAGTCCACGGCGCGTAACGCATGCTGTACCCGACGCGTCGCTGGTCGCCAAGTGGCACACACCCGAGGAAGCGAGTTGGGAGCACGCCCGCTTCTTATTGCAGGCGTTCGTGGCTGGAGGCCTCCGGCTAACAGCCCCCGAGCATCTCAAGGTCGAGGTTGTACGTATCCTCCAAATGGGCGTGAGAGACAAGCGTTACACCGTGGACGAGGGGATCGCGCGCGTCGAAGCATTCGAGGCGCTGCCGATCGCGTACGTTCCGAACGAGTTGCTCTTCCACGGTGCCTTTCGCATAGCTTCACGCGTCCAGATGGCGCTGTACGACGCGCTGTATCTGGCGCTGGCGGACGCCTTGGACGCCGCATTCGTAACCGCCGACCGGCGTCTCTACAATTTGGCGCAGCAGCGCGGAATCGCAAGAATCGCCTGGTTTCAGGATTTCGCTCCCTCGTAGACGATCGGGGGCCCGGGCGGGAGCGTGCGCACGTCCTCGACGGCGTCGAGTCGCCAGAGCGCCCCGAGGACACGGCCCAACGTCACCTCGCCCGCGTCCTCCGCCGACCGCTCCCAGCCGGACCATTCGCTCCCCCGCGCTTGTCGAGCGGCGGTTCAATCGCCCCAACAAATTCAGCGCCGCTGAAATAAGCGTGGCCCCGGCCTGGCCTTATTCCAGCGAAGTGGCGATTGCTGAAACAAACCCCCCGACCGGCGTGGGCCCGATTTCGACCCTGGCCATGAGACGGTGAGATGTACAGCCGAGCGCCCGCGATCACCTAGCGCCAGAAAGATCGGCTATGTCCGGAGAACCCGTCGATCTCGCC
>WNFU01015204.1_pt1 | contig 18021 bp, 18 predicted proteins | sample 5400121 | NCBI WGS metagenome assembly WNFU01 (sample SAMN13153360, study PRJNA577476) | soil metagenome | isolation source: 100 cm soil or saprolite under grassland replicate 1 | place: USA:California | collected 2016-06-15
CGTTATTCGAAAGGTTCAGCCTGCCGGACCTTACAATCTGCTCGGTTGGTCGCTCGGCGGCCTCGTGGCGCACGCGATGGCCACCCAGCTGCAGTCCGAGGGTCAAGAGGTCGCGCTGCTCTCCCTCCTCGACAGCTATCCATTTGACCCTGAGAATCTGTTGCACAGCCGCGACGAGGAACGTGAAAAAGAGGTTCTCTTTGCAGGTGTGACCGATAACCCGCTGCGAGAGATGTTGGAGACGCTGCGCCAAGAGGGACACATCGTTTCAGCGCTCGAAGAGCATGACCATGAGGCCATCACCGATGCCTACAAGCACAATACCCGCATCATGAGGACGTTCTTGCCCCGGCGCTATCATGGCGACATGGTGCTTTTCGTTGCCATGGAAGGGGAAGCCAAGCCGCCGATCGAATCATGGCTGCCGTATGTCGATGGCCAAATCAAGGTCCACGGGATCGATTGCACCCACGACACGATGATGGACCCGCTACCGGCTACAAAAATCGGTAGAGTGCTCGCGACCGAGCTCGACAAACAGCGAACAACCGCCAAACTGTATGTGGTAGGAGGACAGGATGACTAATCCATTTGAAGACGAAAACGGCGTCTACCATGTTCTGATCAACGATGAAGGACAACATTCGCTTTGGCCAAGCTTCATCGAGGTCCCCAAAGGCTGGACTATAATTCACAAGGCGGACAGCCGTGCCGCTTGCCTCGAATTCATCAACCAGCATTGGACCGATATGCGGCCCAACAGCCTGATCGAACGCATGAAGCAGCTATCCGCAGGCGAGCAACAAAACGAACATCAATCGTCCGGAGCGGCGGAGCCGAAGGGCGGCGAGCCAAAGACAATCCATTAGCACAAGAGCCGCGACCTATGCGCCGCCCACTCCCATCCGGGCCAAAAGTAAATATCGTTTAGCGCCGTTCGGTCGCAGGGAAATCGACCAATGTCGCCCCGCTCTCGAAGTGCTCGACGAAAACCCGGCCGATGCGGCGGGTGCAGGCGACCGCGGTGATCGAGGAGACTGCAAGGCCGATAAGGTTGCTACCCGGGACGATGTAAACGAGCGTTGACGCCGTGACCGCCGCGAGTCCCGTGGGCATGGTGCCCCCTACCAGTCCCATCACGATGGCGCGGGCGCGGTCACGCTCGAATGGTACGCCGTAGTGATCGCTCAGCATCTTCACCATCCGCACGATAATGGCCGTAATGCTGGCAAGATTCGCCACCGGCAGCGGGATGATTCCACCCACCGCCGAATATTTGGCATGCCGCTCGACGATTGCACGGGCCAGCGATTGCCGCCGCGCCACATCGATATCGACAGATGTCGGTACGGGGAGGGCCGAGCCACTGGCGACGAACGCCAAAGGGGCCTCCTTCGGCGCCATTTCAATGACGTTGTCCAAGGGAGCCACATCCGGCGCCGCGGTCCTTCCTGCAGCCGGTTCGTTCGAGTTCGCCCGGCGCGCCGACGCCTCCGGCCACTCCGTTGCGGCGGCCTCGCGCATGTCATCGGCCGTTCGCGTGATCGCCCTGGGGAGTTTTTTCTTGTTCATGCCACAGCCGCGTGCCTGATCTCGAGAATGCTGTCCACCTCGGCAGCGATCGCCGCGATGTCACGGGCGGCGGGTCCGGCACGGTCGACAAGGCTTGGAGTCGCCCCCCAAAGCGCCGCCTCCGCATAGACAACGCGGTTCGTCATCTCGCTCTTGAGCACCGGGAAGCCGGCCTCGGCGAGCTCGGCCCGGATGTGCTTGGCGATGACGGAGTCGCGCGTCGTCTGGGTCAGCAGGCACCGGAAGATCGGCCGTCGGCCGCTGACGCCGTTGATGAGGATGTTGAGCGTATCCAGCATCCGGTCGACATCGAACGGGGAGGGCTTGACCGGGACAAGGACAAAATCGGTCGCGCCGAGACAAGCCAGCGTTGCCTGAGAGCGGAAGCCCGGCGTATCAATGATGACCGGACCGCGTCCGTCGGCGAGACGCTGCGCGGTCTTCCACGCGTCTTCGGTCGCGTCCTCGACCACAGGCACGCCGCCGAGCGCTTGCTCACGGGCGGCCAGCCGCGCGATCGAGCGCTGCGGATCGGCATCGATGATGGTCGGGTGGCGGCCGTCGAGATGCCAATGAACCGCAAGGCAACTTGCCAGCGTGCTCTTGCCACTGCCGCCTTTCATGGTCGCCACTGTGATGATCGAACTCGTCATCTAGCCGCCTCCCGCCAGTTCCGCGCACGACGAATCAATCACAAGTTATGTTATCGGGTTCTTGCGTGACTGCCTACATGCTGAAATCCATATCCGGCGATGCCATGCCCTGCTCGATGCGCCTTCTGGGCGCTGACTAATTACCGGAGTCGCTTCGGCAATGCCGGGGGTTGCCGCGTGTGCCGTAAAATAGCTAGATACGTAGGATGACTATTCTGCAGTCAACCCCACAGGTTCATGTTCTTGCGGGTGCCGCGTTGCTGCTCGCAATCGGCGGTACTCCGTCCGCCAAAGCTCAGGACTATCCCAATCAGACGGTCAAGATCGTGGTGCCGTTCGTCGCCGGCGGTGGCGTCGACGTGGTCGCCCGCATCATCGCGCCCCGGCTGAGCGAAGAGCTGGGGCAACCGGTGATCATCGAAAATCGCGGCGGAGCGGGCGGCCAGCTTGGCGCCGCAGCCGTCGCGCAGTCGCCAGCCGACGGTTACACGTTCCTGCTCGGGACCGGCAGCACGCATGGAACGAACTCCAGCGTGTATTCCAAGCTGAGCTATGACCCGGTCCGCGACTTTGCACCCGTCGGGCTTGTTTCAACGTCACCGCTGGTCCTGATCGTTCCTCCCTCCCTGCCGGCAAAATCCGTCGGCGAGCTGATCGCATTGGCACGCAGCAAGCCGGGCGAGCTCAGTTTCGGATCATACGGCACCGGCAGCATCAATCATCTGGGCGCCGAACTCTTCAACTCGATGGCGAAGATCCAAGCCAACCATATCCCATATCGCGGGGCCGCTCCGGCGATGACGGATCTGATCGCCGGCCGGCTGCACTACACGTTTGACGGTGTTGCGACGTCGCTCGGCTATGCCAAGGCTGGCACTATCCGGTTGCTCGGCGTGGCGGGGCCGCATCGCTCGCCGGTGCTGCCCGAGCAGCCCACGATCTCGGAGTCCGGGCTTCCCGGATTCGATACCATGGTTTGGTTCGGTTTGTTCGCTCCCGCCGGGACACCCAAATCGGTCGTCGACCTGGTGAACCGAAAGACCAGCGCCGTCCTCGCTTTATCGAGCGTGAAGGAAAGTTTCGCGAAGCTGGGCATCGAGGGTGTCGGAGGCGCGCCGGACGTGCTCGCCGCGAAGGTCCAGACAGAAATGCAGAAGTGGGCGAACATCGTGCGCGAGAAGAGCATCCGCGTCGATCAGTGATGTGCCGCTGCGAGCGCCTGCACAAGGCGCACCCGGCACCGTCGAGAGGAGGTCAACCCACATGTCAGCGTCCAAGCGTCAGATGCATCTCGGCGTATTCGTGCTCGGCACCGGAAACCACTCGGCCGGATGGCGCCACGAAGGTGCGGCGACGAGCAGTTGCAGCTTGCCGGTGATGGAGCAGATTGCGCGGATTGCCGAGCGCGGCAAACTCGACCTGTTCTTCATCTCCGACGGGCTGGCGATGGACCCCGGAGATCACCCGTCGTTCATCAATCGCTTCGAGCCGATGACGCTGCTTGCAGCGCTCAGCATGGTGACGCGCCACGTCGGGCTCGGCGCGACCGTGTCAACGAGCTTCAGCGAGCCGTTCCATGTCGCCCGCAGCTTCGCGTCCCTCGACCATCTCAGCGGCGGCCGGGCTGCGTGGAACGTCGTTACCAGCACGCATAACGCATCCGCGCTGAACTTCAGCCGCGAGCGCCTCCATGAGCACGATTTGCGCTACGAGATTGCGACCGAATTCGTGGACGTCGTGCGCGGGCTCTGGGACACCTGGGACGACGGTGCGGTCATTGCCGACAAGGCTACGGGCACGTTCCTCGACAAGTCCAAGGTGCGGCCGCTCGATCACAAAGGTCGCTTCTTTTCCGTTAAAGGTCCGCTCAACATCGAACGTAGTCCGCAGGGCCATCCGTTGATCATCCAGGCCGGCGGCTCGCCGCCGGGGCAGGAGCTTTCGGCGCGCTCGGCCGACCTCGTTTTCTCGGTGGTCAATGGTGATCCTGCCTCGGCCAAGGCCGCCTATGACAGCTTGAAGCAACGGGTCGTGAAGCATGGACGCTCGCCCGAGCACGTCGCCATCCTGCCGGGCGTGATGCCGATCATCGGCGAGACCGACGAGCAGGCGAAGGAGCAGCTCGCGCGCCTGCAGAGCTGGTTGACGTCCACCAACGCGCTCGCGCTGGTGTCGCAAAGATTGGGGCATGACATATCGGGCTATCCGCTCGACGGCCCGGTCCCCGATTTTCCGCAGACCGACCGCGGCCAGGCCTTTTCAAAGACCTTATTGGATATGGCTCGCCGCGAAAAAATGACCTTGCGCGACTTGTACAATGTGACGGCCGCCGCGCGCGGCCATTGGGTGATCTACGGCACGCCGAAGCGGATCGCCGACATATTCGAGGAATGGTTCGTGTCAGGGATGGCGGATGGCTTCGTCGTCATGCCGGCGTACTTCCCGGGGGCGTTCGACGATTTCGTCAATCTCGTGGTGCCCGAGCTGCAGCGACGCGGCTTGTTCCGGACCGAGTATTTGGGTTCGACGCTGCGTGACCACCTCGGTCTGCGACGCCCCGCCGATAGGCGTCAGGTTTTGCAAACGGCTTGAACACGAGGGCGCTAGCACGGCGCTCGGTTCAGCGTCTGAGCGGATCGACCTCACTCCGACTTGATGTTCGCAGCCTTGACCATCGGCCACCATTTCTCGATCTCGGCCTTGTGGTGGGCGCTCATCGCCTCCGGCGTCTGCTGCTCGCGCGGGAAAATATCCTGGCCGACGTCGGCCAGCCGCTTACGCACCGCCGGATCGCTCAACGCATCGACGACGGCGGCATTGAGCTTGGCGATGACGGGCTTCGGCGTTTTCTTCGGCACCCAAACCGCATGCCAGGACAAGACGTAGAAACCCGGCACTCCCGCCTCGTCGACCGTCGGCACATCGGGCGCTGCTGCCAGGCGGTTCTTGGCCGTGACCGCATAGGCCTTGACGTTGCCGGCGCGAACCTGGGGCGTGGAACTGGCCGCCAGGTCGATCATCATGTCGATCTGCCCGGCCAACAGATCCTGCATCGCCGGGGCGGAGCCGCGATAAGGCACGAACTGAAAGCGCGTGCCGGTGGCGTTCTGGAAGAAGACGCCGGCGAGATGCGATGCGCCGCCGGTCCCTGCGGTGCCCTGCGTGGCCTTGTCGGGGTTCGCCTTCAGCCAGGCGATAAGCTCCGTTAGGTCTTTCGCCGGCATGGCCTTCTTGGCAATGATGAAGAGCGGTTGGGCGGCGACCAACGACACCGGCTCGAAATCATTCAGCGGGTCGTACGGGAGCGTGAAGATCGCGGCATTCAAGACATGCGTGGGCCAACTGCCCAGAATGAGCGTGTAGCCGTCGGGGGCCGCGCGAGCGACCCGCCCGACTCCGAGATTGCCGGAGGCGCCGCCGACGTTTTCAATAATGACGGATTGACCCAGCGGCCCGCGCATTCCGTCGGCCATGATGCGGCCGATCGTATCGATCGACCCGCCGGCGGGGAACGGCACCACCATCGTGACCGGGCGCGACGGGTAGATCTGCGCCGTCGCGATCGTTCCACAACTAGCAAGGAGTGCGACGGCGATCAGCAACTTCCTCATGTCTCACCTCGCCTCCATTGCGGGCAGTGGCGTCGATCCAGCTCTACCGTATCCGGCGGCGAAGGCCGTGCATAGCTGATCGGCTTTACATGTCGGGAAATGCATGTATCACTCTGAAAAAATGCGCGGACGCGAGAATGCGATTGGCCGCCGTCCATGTCGGCATTCGTTGATCGATTCGGCGCCGTGACGCTCGACGTGGGTCCGTGATGAAGCCTGCTCCCTTCCAGTATCATGCACCGCGGACGATCGATGAAGCGTTAGCCCTGCTGGCCGAGGTCGCGCCGCATGACGGGCGTGTTCTGGCGGGCGGTCAGAGCCTGGTGCCGATGATGGCCTTCCGATTGGCGCGGCCGGCGCATCTCGTCGACATCAACGGCGTGGAGGCGCTGCGGCGGCTTGCGGTGGAGGGCGATCGGCTTTGCATCGGCGCTTGCGTCCGGCATGCGGCCTTCCATCGTCCGGTCGTAGACGGGCCGCTGGGCAAGCTGTTGTCGACGGTGGTGCGCCACATTGCTCACTATCCTATTCGCACGCGCGGCACCTTTTGTGGCAGCGTGGCCCATGCCGACCCGGCGTCGGAGTGGTGCACCGTCTCCGCCGCGCTCGGCGCCGAGATGGTGGCGAAGAGCACCCGCGGCACGCGCATCATTCCCGCGCACGAGTTCTTCGCGGGCATCATGACGACGACGCTGAAGGAAGATGAGCTGCTGACCGAAGTGCGCCTGCCGCTGCTGCCGCCCGATACCCGGTTCGGTTTCTACGAATTCAATCGCCGGGCCGGCGATTTTGCCATTGCCATGGCGCTGGCGACCTATCGTATCAGGGACGGCAGGATCAGTGAGCCGCGGATTGCGATCGGCGGCGCGGAGCCTGCACCCAGGCGGATCGCGGACGCCGAGCAAGCGCTGGCGGGTCGCGCGGCCGGAGCCGACAGTTTCGCGGCCGCGGGCGACCGCGCGGCGGCGGCGATCGAGCCGATGGAGGATGCGACCACGAGCGCTGAGTATCGCCGTGATCTCGTTCGCACCGTCACCCGTCGCGCGCTGGAGCAATCCGTCTGATGATGGACGGGCCCACCTTCATCAATCGTGAGCGAAAGAACAGCCCGACATGACCGAGAAAGTCGAAATCAGTCTTACGATCAATGAGCGCGACTACGCCGTCCGGGTCGAGCCGAGAAAGACGCTCGTCGACGTCATCCGCGATGAATGCGGACAGACCGGGACGCATATCGGTTGCGAGCACGGCATCTGCGGCGCCTGCACGGTGATCCTCGACAACGAAGCGGTACGGGCCTGCCTGATGTTCGCGGTGCAGGCGCAGGGCAAGCGCATCCGGACGGTCGAGGGGCTCGCGGACGGCGACAAGCTGCATCCGCTGCAAAGCGCATTTATTGCGCATCATGGGCTGCAGTGCGGTTTCTGTACGCCCGGCTTCTTGATGCTGGCGGTGAACGTGCTGGAGACCAATCCGGACATCACGGATGAGGAAATCCTGGAGGTTCTCTCGTCCAATCTCTGCCGCTGCACCGGCTATCAGAACATCATCAAAGCGGTGCGCAGCACGGCAGCCGAGATGCGTCGGACCGGTGCGCCCTGATCTCACGGTCCGGTTTGCCGGCGGAAGCCGTCGGGGTCGCCCGAAGATGATGAGGGACATGTCATGATCAGCGTTCGAGTGGCCCGGTCCTGCTTGTTTTTGGTCGCATCCCTCACGATGTGTGGCCCGCCCGCGGCGCTCGCGCAGTCAAAGCCGGCGCCGGCGACCGTCCGGGTGGTGACACCACCGCTGACCAACTACACGCCATTGCTGGTGGCGCGCGACAAGGGCTGGTTCGAGGGAGAGAATGTTTCCGTTACCTGGTCGACCGTGACCCAGACCGCCGTATCGATCGAGGCAGTTTATGGCGGCAGCGCCGAATTCGGGGGTGGCGGCGTGCTGGAGCCGATGATCGCCCGTCCGCCGGACAACTCGGGGTTGGTGGTTCGTGCCAACAGCGACATCCAGCGAGCCGCCGACCTGGCCGGTAAGAAAGTCTCCGTCGGACTGATCAACAGCATCAATCACGTTCACATGGTGGAGTGGCTCAGAAAGAGCGGGGTCGACGCCAAGACGGTTCAGTTCGTGGAAATTCCATTTCCGCAGATGGGCGATGCGCTGCTGCAGAATCGTCTGGACGCGGTCTGGGCGGTCGAGCCCTTCCTCACCATCATGAGGAAATCCGGAAATGTTCGAGTCCTCGGTTATCCCTATCAGGACAACCTGCCTGAGATGGATCTCACCGCCTTTTTTGCCAAGGAGACCTGGCTCAAGGCGAATGCCGACGTCGCGCGCCGTTTCAAACGCGCTTACCAGCGTGCGGTGACCCACCTCAATGATACATCGAAAGAGGAGAGGGACGGCTGGGTCGCCAAGTTTACCGGCGTGAGGCCCGAACTGGTCGCCGAGATGAGCCTGCCGGTCTTTCCGATCGATTTCAGCGTGCCAAGTTTGCGGGCCAACATGGAGCTTGCCGTGGCTCAGCGGCTGGTCAAGCCGTTCGACCTCGAAACGATGATCTGGAAGCCGTGAGCAGGATAGCCGCTCCAGCGCTCAAGAGGCCGCCCGCATGCGTGCCTCCGCCAACGGCCAACACGCCATGACCTGCTCGCTGGTCGCGACCTCTCCGAAGAACTGATCGATGTTGTGGAGGGTTGCGTCGTGGGCCGCCTGCGAAAAGGTGGCAGAGCAGTCGCTCGTGAAGACCACGTAATAGTCACGCAGGAAGGCCTGACGGGCCGTGGTCTCCACGCACACATTGGTGGCAACTCCGGTCATGATGACCGTGCGGATGCCGCGCGACCGCAGCACCAGGTCGAGATCGGTGCCCTCGAACGCGCCGTAACGGTGTTTCGGCACGATCACCTCGTCGGGAAGCGGCTTGATCTGGAAGAAATCGCCGTTCCACTCCCCGGGCTCGCACACCGGGTATTGCACGTAGGCGCCGTTCCGGCGGCGCTTGGCCTGCTCCAGCCAGACCTCGGACAAGTAGTGATTGGGCCCGGTGTTGTAGACGCAGCGAATCCAGACACACGGCACCTTCGCCGCTCGCGCAGCCTCGAGCAGTCGCTCGAGACGCGGGATCATCTGTTTGACCAGCGTCAGATCGCGGCCTTCACGATGCATTGCGCCGCCGTCGGCGCAAAAATCGTTTTGGACGTCGACCAGGATCAGAGCGCTATGTCGCGGATCGACCTTCTCGCTCAACGTGCTGAGCATGGCGTCCTCCTCATCTGCCTCACGGTTTCCAGATCATGGCGTCGAGATCGAACGGCTTTGCGAGCTTCTGCCGCACGGCGATGTCCAGGTTGGCCTTGAGGCTGGGTACATTGAATTCGGTCGCATATTCGGGAAGGTTCATCGCCGCCACGACCTCCGGCCGCGCGCCGGAATATTTCGCGACGAAGTCGTCGCGTTCCTCTTTGCCGGCGTTGATCAGGTAGGCGGTGGCGCGATCGATCGCGCGCCGGAATCGGCGGGCGACGTCGGGGTTGGCTTTGACCCAGCTCTCCTTGGCCAGATAGCAGGTGATATCCATGCGCGGGACGTTCTCCTGGTAGGGATAGGCGATCACCCGCGCATTTCCGCTTCTGAGCATGAAGGTCAGAAACGGCTCGACGTTCCACACCGCATCGAGACGATTCTGGAACAGCGCATCGGCCATCTGCGGGAAGGGAATCTCGAGGAACTGGACCGAGTTCGGATCGACGCCATTGCGCTGCAGCCACTCGCGCGCGTGGGCATAATTCACGCTGTTGATCAGACCGGCCGAGATCGTCTTCCCGGCAAGATCCTTGGCGGTCCGGATGCTGTCGTTGGTTCGTACTGCCAAGCCGGAATTGTCTGGCGGACTGCTGCGAATCCGCGTGCTCGCCGCAAGGAACATGATGTCGAGGCCGTTGCCGCGCGCCACCATCGGCTCGAAAATCGAGCTGCCGCCGATTTCGGCGCTCCCGCCGTATACGGCTTCGATCGCGATGGCGCCCTGGTTGACCGTCGTCCACGTGACAGTGAGGTTCTCTTCGACAAAGTAGCCCTTGTCGCGGGCGACGACGAGCGGAGCAAAGTTGGTGAGCGGCAAAACCGCCAGACGCAGCGTTGCGGGCGCCGGCTTCGTCTGCGCGAGCGCCAATTGCGGCGCCGTGCCGATGACGGCGGCCGCCAAAGCCAACTTCAGCACCGTGCGCATGATGGACATCGATCCTCCTCGGTTCTCGTGCCTGCGGTTCAAGTTCTGCCGCTGCTCTCGTGATGCCAGCGGACGAGGCTTGCTTCGATCAAGAGGAATACCCGGGCGTAACCGAAGATCGCCAGCGTGAAGATACCAGCATACATTTCAGGTACTTTGAAGGTCCGCTGCGACAGCAGGACAAAGTAGCCGAGGCCATCGTTCGAAACGATCATTTCGCCGAGAATCGCCAGGATCAGCGAGATCGCAAGGCTGATGCGCATTCCGGTCAGGATTTGCGGACTGGCGGCCGGGATGACGAGCTCGCGGAAGGTCTGGAGCGTCGTGAGGCCCAGCGTCCGCGCCGTGTCGAACTGGACCCGGTCGATCGAGCGCACGCCGCTATAGGTGTTGAGCAGGATCGGGAATAGCGAGGCCACCAGGATCAAGACGACCTTCATCTCGTGGCCGATGCCGACGAACAGAACGAGCACCGGCAGATAGGCGGGTCCCGGGATCGGCCGCAGGACCTCCACGAGCGGCTCGAATAGATTGTAGAGGACGCGGTAATAGCCCATCACGAGCCCAAGCCCGACTCCGAGCACGACGGCAAGCCCATAACCGAGCATTTGCCGCCAGAAGGTCGCCAGCAGGTGCTTGGCGAGGGTCCCGTCCACGATGTTCTCGGACCAGGCCTCGAAGATGCGCGTGACGGTCGGCCACGTCGGCGAGGTCACGAGGTACATGGCCGAGAGCTGCCACAACAGCAGAAGCAGCGCGATCAGCAGCACGCCTGATATCCGCGAGTCCCGGAGAATGGCCTGAAGCTTCGCACTCATGGAGCGTCCGCCCGTCCGGCCATGACCTGCGTGACCATATTGCGATAAAGATGCTCACGCAGCTGGAGATAGGCTTGCGCGCTGCGCGTCTCGATTTGCCGTCTTGGATAGGCCAGCGGCACCTCGACCCTCTCGGCGATCGTCCCCGGCGACGCGCTCAACATGATGACGCGCTGCGCGAGGTAGAGCGCCTCGTCGAGGTCGTGAGTCACGAACAAGACCGTCAGTTGGAGATCGCTCCAAAGCTTCAACAGCAGGTCCTGCAATTCGACGCGCATCATCGCATCCAGCGCGCTGAATGGTTCGTCCATCAGCAGGATTTTCGGCCGTCGCGCGAGCGCGCGCGCGATGGCGACGCGCTGCTGCATGCCGCCCGAAAGTTGATAGGGATAATAGTGCGGATATTGGCGCAGGCCGACCAACTCGAGATGTTCGAGGCAGGCCTTCTCCAGCGCTTCGTGCGGGGCACCGGACTGGTATTTCACGCCGAGCAGAACGTTGTCCAACACCGTCTTCCACGGAAAGATCGACTTGGTGTATTGCTGGAACACGAACATCATCTCGGGGCGCGGCTTGTCGACCTCCTCGCCCTTGAGCCTGACCGTTCCGGCGGTGGGCTCCGACAGCCCAGCCATGATGTGTAGCAGGGTCGATTTGCCGCATCCGGATGGTCCGATCAGTGCGACGAACTCGCCTCGGCTGACTGAAAACGTGATGTCCTTGAATGCGGCCCGACCATGGGACGTGAACTGTTTTCCGAGTCCGTCGACCACGAGGTAGTCTGTCATCTGCAAGTGCTGAGCGGTCCGATCCGGGCGTGTTCGCGCAGGGAGGGTGGACGCTTTCACTCCGAACACCATCAAATCCTATGCTATCCGGTGCACAATAGCCAACATTGCAGCCCTGCGCGCGCCTCAGGCGCGCGATTCAATATTGCTGTAGGTTCGACTACGTCATACTTTTGCATCCGACCTTTCTGGGCCCCGCATGCCGATTGACGTTCATGCCCATTATGTTCCGCCGCAACTGATCGACGCGGTCGTCTCGCGGGGCAAGGACATCGGGGTGCGCCTGGTGCGATCCGACGGGGCGCCGCCGGCGCTGCATTTCGACTATGGGTTCAAGGTTCGCCCGTTCTTTCCGCGCCTGATCGAGCCGGTCGGGGGGCGGCACGCCTGGCTCGACCAGCAGGGCATCGACCTCCAGATCGTCACATATTCGGCTACGGGCTCGCCGCCGACGCGTGTGTCGCCTGGCATCGGATGTTGAACGACACCTTGGCGGAGTGGTGCGCCGACAACTCGGACCGGTTTGCCTGGATCGCTTCGGTTCCGCTGACGCAGGCGGACGCTGCTGCCCAAGAACTCGAACGCGCTGCCGGGCTGGGGGCGTGCGGTGTGATCATCTCCTCCAATATCGAGAACACCAATCTCGGCGAGATCCCGCTCGATCCGTTCTGGGGAAAGGCGGAAGCGCTGGGCCTGCCGGTCCTTATCCATCCCGTCCTGGTCGGGCCCGCGCCGCGGGCGGCCAAATTTGGTCTCGCCCAGGTGGCGCAGTACACCTTCGACACCACGCTCGGCGTCGGCTCGGTGTTGATGTCCGGTGTGCTCGACCGCTTTCCCGGGCTCAAGCTCGTGCTGTCCCATGGCGGGGGCGCGTATCCCTATCTCGCGGGCCGTTTCGACATTATGCATCGGCGCATGGACCGTGCCGCCCAGGGCGACGTCGCCGCCAAGGCGCCGTCGGCCTATGCCTCGCAGATGACCTACGACAGCATCGTGCACGCGCCCAAGGCGTTGCACTTTCTGATCGACCTGGTCGGGCTCGAGAATGTCGTGCTGGGGACCGATTATTCGTTCCCGCCGGCCGATATGGCGCCGCTCGCGCTCTTCCGTTCGGCCGGATTATCGGCAGCCGAGATCGAAGCGATTGCCGATGCCAATCCGCGCCGCGTGTTCGCGCGTTTGCGCTGATCGGTGTTGATGCTGGGCACGCCGCGATGATGGTTCATGCAAAAGGCGATGGCGGCTGGGTCGGGCGCTCGCTCCGCCGGGTCGAGGATCCGGCGCTGGTCGCCGGCCAGGGCCGGTTCACCGGCGACCTGCCGGCCCAATGCTGGGTCCGCTTTGTCAGAAGCTCGGTCGCTTCCGGTCGGATCGTGCGGATCGCCGCACCCGCCGGTGCGACGGTGATTACGGCTGCCGACCTCGCGGCGGTGAAGCCGATCCAGCCGATGCTGCACAAGTTCAATTACGTGCCGATCAGCCAGCCGGTGCTGGCGACGGATGTCGTGCGTTTCGTCGGCGAGCCGATCGCGGCCGTGGTCGCGCCGACCCGGGAGGAGGCCGAGGACATTGCCGATCTCGTCACGGTCGAGATCGACGAGATGCCGGCAGTCGTCGATGCGCGCGCGGCGCTGGTGTCCGGCGCTCCTGCGGTCCATCGCGAGGCGGCCGGCAATGTCGTCGTCGAAGGGCGGGTGAAGACCGCCGCATTCGACGCAACGATGGCCGCGGCGCACCGGCGCATCAAGATCGACATTCGATCGCATCGGCAGAATGCACTGCCGTTGGAGCCGCGCGCGGCGCATGCGGCATGGGATCCGAGCAGCCGGCGGGTGACGCTCAACTGTGCGACCCAGATGCCGCACGCGATGCGGACGATCATCGCCGAGCTGATCGGGATGCCGGAATCGGATCTGCGGGTGATCGCTCCGGATGTCGGCGGCGGGTTCGGGCAGAAAATGTCGCTGGCGCCCGAATTCGTGGTCGTGACCTGGCTCGCCCGCAAGCTTCGGACTTCGGTCGGATGGTCCGAGGACCGGCGCGAGAATCTCATCGCCTGTTTTCACAGCCGCGACCAGCACATCGCGCTGGAAGGCGCCTTCGACGCCGACGCCAGACTGGTCGCGTTGTCGGCGGATATTCTCGCCAATGTCGGCGCCTATTCGTGTTACCCGACGACCTGCGGCGTCGAGCCGTTGATGGCGATGGCCGAGATGCCCGGTCCTTACGACGTGCGCGAATATGCGTGTATCTCACGCGGAGTCGTGACCCATACCTGTCCGATGGCGCCGTATCGCGGCGTCTCCCGTCCGGTGATCACCTTCACCATCGAGCGGCTGATGGACAAGGCGGCGGCTGCTTTCGGCCTCGATCCGATCGAGATCCGCCGCCGTAACCTGGTCAAGACCTTTCCCTACACGTCCGCGATGGGACTGGTGTTCGACGAGGCGACCTATATCGAAACCATGGACGCGGCGGTGAAAGCCGTCGACGTCCCGGCATTCCGTAGCCGCCAAGCCAAGGCGCGCGCCGAGAAGCGTTATCTCGGTCTCGGCTTCGCGACTTTTTCGGAGCGCACCGGATACGGCACGCCGGCCTTCGCCGCCCGCGGCATGGAAGTGACGCCCGGCTGGGAAACCGTCGAGATGGCGATGGACCCGTCCGGCTTCATCGAGGCGCGGATCGGAGCTTCCCCGCACGGCCAGGGCCTGCGCACCACGCTGTCTCAAATCATCGCCGACGAGCTCGGCACCTCGCCGGACCGCATCAAGATCGTGCACGGCGATACCGATCGCACGCCTTACGGCTGGGGCACCTTCGCCAGCCGGTCGCTGGTCATCGCCGGTGGCGCTACGTTGTTGGCAGCGCACAAGGTGCGGGCCAAGCTCGTGAAGATGGCAGGTCTCCTGCTCGAGGCGTCGGCCGACGACATCGTGCTCGAAGCCGATGTCGCGCGGGTTGCCGGCACCGATCGTGCGGTCTCTTTCCAAACGCTGGCGCGCGCCGCCTATCATCAGGTTCATCGCTTCAAGGGCGAGATCGCGCCGGGCATCATCGAGAGTGCGACCTATGATCCGCCGGGAACCTTTTCCAATGCCTGCCACGTCGCCATGGTCGAGGTGGATGTCGAGACCGGGCGCGTCATCATCGAAAAGTTTCTGGTGGCCGAAGACGCCGGACGGCTGATCAATCCGCTGATCGTCGACGGGCAGATCCACGGCGGTGTCGCCCAGGGCATCGCTAACGCGCTCTTGGAAGAAATCATCTACGACGAGACCGGCAATATCCTGACCGCGACGCTCGCGGACTATCTGCCGCCGACCGCGCGCGAAATTCCGCCGATCGAAATTCATCATCTCGAGACCCTGACGGAAGCGTCCGTCACCAAAGCGAAGGGGCTGGGCGAGGGCGGCGCCATCGGCGCGCCTGCGTATGTTGCACATGCGCGTGGTGCGGTCGTCCCACGCGCATGGCCGCATCGTGTCGATCGACGCCAGTGCGGCGCAGGCCTTGCCCGGCGTCGTGGCGGTCTGGACCTTCGCCGACGTCGCCGATATCCCGCCGATCGATTTCCGGCTGACCCGCATCGAGGGCTTGGCGCCCTACCGCCAGACCATCCTGGCCCGGCAGCGTGTGCGCTATGTCGGCGAGCCGGTCGCGGCGGTGTTCGCGACCGACGCCTATGTGGCGGAGGATGCAGCCGATCTGGTCGCGGTCTCGGTCGAAGAATTGCCGGTCATCCTCGACGCCAGCGCGGCCCCCGGCGAGTTCGAGGACGGCCGTTCGACCGAGCCGGCGATCGTGGAAAAATCATACGGCGATGTCGCGGCGGCGTTTCGCGACGCCCACGCCGTGGTGGAGCTGGACCTGGCGATCGGGCGCCATTCCGGCGTTCCGCTGGAGACGCGCGGCGCGATCGCGCGGCACGATGCCGGCCGCGACGTGCTGGAGCTGCATGGCGCCGCCAAGGTGCTGCACTGGAATCGCGACAACATCGCCCGCATGCTGGGCCGTGCTCCCTCGACCGTGCATTTGTTCGAGGGCCATGTCGGCGGCGGCTTCGGCATTCGCGGCGAGCTCTATCCCGAGGACGTATTGGTCTGTCTGGCTGCGCTCCGGCTCGGCCGGCCGGTGAAATGGATCGAGGATCGGCGCGAGCACCTGATCGCCGCCAATCATTCGCGCCAGCAACGGCACAAGATCCGTGCCGCGGTCGACGCCGGGGGCCGAATTCTCGCGATCGACGACGAGTTCTTCCACGACCAGGGCGGCTACGTGCGCACCCACGCGGCGACGGTGCCCGATCTCGCGGCGGCGATGCTGCCCGGTCCCTATCGGGTGCCGGCCTATCGGGCGCTCGGCCATGTCCGGCTCACCAACAAGACGCCGGGCGGCACCTATCGGGCGCCGGGTCGGTTCGAGAGCACATTCGTGCGCGAGCGCTTGATGGATGCGATCGCGGCGCGGGTCGGGATCGATCGCATCGAAGTTCGCCGGCGCAATCTCGTTGCCAAGGAGGCGATGCCGTACGCGCGGCCGTTGGCGACGCTCGGCACCGAGATCGTGCTCGATTCCGGCGACTATGCCGGCCTGCTCGACAAGGCACTGAATGCCGTCAAATGGAGCGAGCTTGCCGGCGAGCTGCAGCGCCGCCGCGCCGGCGGTGAACGCGTCGGGGCGGGGCTCGCCATTTTTGTCGAGAAGAGCGGGCTCGGGCCGTTCGACGGCGTACGGGTGTCGGTCGATACGTCGGGTCTGGTGGAGGTGGTCACCGGCGCGGCCTCGCTCGGTCAAGGCGTCGAGACGGTGGTGGCGCAAATCTGCGCAGATGCGCTCGGCACCGATTATCGACGCGTGCGGGTGGTGCACGGCCGCACCGACCGGATCGCCTTCGGGATGGGAGCCTTCGCGTCCCGCGCAACGGTGATGACCGGGGAGGCGACCCGTCTGGCGGCGGTCGATGTCCGGAAGAAGGCGATCGACGCGGCGGCCGAGCTGCTACAGCAGCCCGCCGCGGCGCTCGACGTGGTCGACGGCAAAGTTGTGTGCAAGGGAGCCGCCGCCGGACCCTCGATGACGCTGGGCGAGGTCGCCAAGGCGCTGGAGCCGACGTCGAAGCTGCGCGGAGCGCGCGCGCCGGGCCTTGCGGCCGACGGCTGGTTCTACACCGACCACATGAATTATCCGTACGGCGTGCATATTGCCGTCGCCAAGGTCGATCGAGAGACCGGCGGGGTGACGATCGAACGTTACGTCATGGCTTATGATATCGGCCGGGCGGTCAATCCGATGCTGGTCGAAGGCCAGCTCGCCGGCGGCTTCGCGCAGGGGATCGGCGGCACGCTGCTCGAAGAGTTTCTCTACGACGAGCGGGGCGAGCCATTGTCGGTCAATTTCGCCGACTACCTGATGCCGACCGCGCGGGAGGTGCCGGCGTTCGACGTGCTGATCACCGAGGACGCGCCGTCGCCGCTCAATCCGCTCGGACTGAAGGGGGCGGGGGAGGGCGGCATCAATCCGGTTGGCGCCGCGATCGCTTCCGCCATCGACGATGCGATCGGCGTCCCGGGCGCGATCACCCGGCTGCCGGTGACGCCGCAGCGGCTGCGGGATATTCTCAAGCGCGCCGGCTGCTGATCCGGACATCGATGACGACACCTTGAGGGGCAAGGCATGAGAAAATCTATCGTTGCAATCGTACTGACGGTATTCGCCGGCATCGCGGGTGTGCGGGCACAGACCTATCCGTCGCGGCCCATCACGATCGTCGTCCCATTCCCGCCGGGCGGATCGACGGACGTGGTCGCGCGCATCATGGCCGAGCGGATGCGGCCGGTGCTCGGTCAGCCGGTCATCATCGAAAACGTAGGCGGTGCGGGAGGCAGCATTGCCGTCGGACGCGTCGCGCGCGCGACGCCCGACGGCTACACGATCGACATCGGGCAGTGGGACACGCACGTCGGCAGCGTGATCTATCGCCTGACCTACGATTTGCAGAAGGACTTCGATCCGATCGGGCTGATGTCCATCAATCCGCAGCTGATGGTCGGCAAGAAAGCACTGCCGGCGGATGACCTGAAGGGGCTTGTCGCCTGGATGAAGGCGAACCCCGGCAAGGCGACGTTCGTCAATCAGAACGCGGCGGCGCAGGTGACCGGCATCATGTTCCAGCAGTCGACCGGCACGCAAGTTCAGTTCATCCCCTACCGCGGCGCCGGTCCCGCCATGCAGGATCTGATCGCCGGGCAGGTCGACCTGCTGGTGGTGCAAGCCGCCGCAGCGCTGCCGCAGGTGCGGGCCGGAACGATCAAGGCGATCGCGAACCTATCCCCGCGCCGCTCCCAGGCG
>WNFU01007598.1_pt1 | contig 18019 bp, 17 predicted proteins | sample 5400121 | NCBI WGS metagenome assembly WNFU01 (sample SAMN13153360, study PRJNA577476) | soil metagenome | isolation source: 100 cm soil or saprolite under grassland replicate 1 | place: USA:California | collected 2016-06-15
GCCTCGTGTCGGCCATGCCCAGCGGCCCCGGTGTCATCTCCGAGGAAACAATTGCCAAGATTGCAGCCAGGGTGCCACCGCCTATTGCGACCTTCCTGCTCACCAGCCAGCGCAGCGCAGAAGGCATCATCGCCCAGCAACGCCGCTGCCGCACCAACACCCTTCAGCTTTGCGACCGCGGGGCAGCCGAGGTCTTTCCGCGACTCCGGGCGGAGCTTCCCGGCATCGCGCTCGTGCAGGTAGTGCATATCACCGGCCCGGAAGCTGTGGATTACGCCGTAGAAGTTGCGGGGTGTGTCGATGCCTTATTGCTCGATTCCGGCAACCCTTGGCTCGCGGTCAAGCGGCTAGGCGGCACGGGATGCACGCACGATTGGACACTCAGCCGTCGCATTCGAGATACGGTGCCGGTTCCAGTGTTCCTCGCTGGCGGTCTTAATGCCACCAACGTTTCCGGGGCTGTTGCCGTCGTTCAGCCGTTCGGCCTCGACTTGTGCAGCAGCGTGCGCACCGACGACAAACTCGACCCGGCGAAGCTCTGTGCATTCTTCGACGCCGTGCCCGACGGAGGTGCCGGAGCACCACCTTCGATTGCCTGCGTCTGATTCGTTCCTATTGCGAGCAGATCGCTTTACTAGTCAGACGATCCCGCGACCTGCTGGCAGCGCGGCCCTATCAGGTGCTGATGTGTCATGCTGGTTCGCCTTGTACCCGCCACTGCGCAAAATTCCCCGGATGAACGACGATCTCAAGAAACCACTGACCATCTCCATCACTGGGAATCTCACCATTGCGCGGGACGAGTGGGAGTACGTGATGCGAGAACTACTCGCCATCAATCCTCAACTGGAGACGCCGCCACAGGCACGGAGCATCAAGGTGCCTGAGGGCGATGGAAAACTGCCGCGCCTTGCATTCACGGTGAAAGAGACCGCGGAAATACTGGGCACCAGCCAACAGACCGTTTACCGGCTCATCCACCGTGGGCTCCTGAAAAGCTCGCTGGCGCTACGTACCAAAGTGATCGCCAAGTCGGAGATTGAAAGGTTTCTCAAAGACACGAGCTGTGAGCTTGAGTAAGCATTGGCGGGAGTTCTTGGAGGTCGAGTCCGCACGGTTGGAGGGCCATAATGCCGTGATGTCTCGAATCAGGTGGCTCGTGTTGGTGCTCGGAAGCTCATGTTCCCAGCGACGGCGCGGGCCGATGGGATGATCTGCCATTTTAATCGGATACGGAGTCGGCATTACGGCAGGGTCGGCACGGCGAGGAACCGGGATGGCAAATCTCGCCTGACAGAGGTAATTCACGCCGGCAGCTTATAGACGCCACGATCACATGATCAACAGGGTATCATCCTCGTCATGACACTCACAAAACGCATCTGCGCTGTACGGCCCGTCGTCGCCGCCACACTGCTTGTGGCCTTCCTCGTGTCACCACCAATCGAGGCAGTTGAACGGGCGGGATTCAAGGCCAAGCGAGGCACCAACATCTCCCACTGGCTCAGCCAGAGTGGACGGCGCGGTGCGGAACGCCGGGCGTGGTTCACCCGCAAGGATGTCGCCTTCCTCGCGGGCCTGGGTTTCGACCATCTGCGCATCCCCATCGACGAGGAGCAGATGTGGGATGAGTCCGGCCAACCCGAGTCCGAGGCGTTCGCGCTCCTCAACCAGGCCCTGGACTGGTGCGCTGAATTCAAACTCAACGCCATCGTGGACCTGCACATCGTGCGCTCCCACCACTTTAATGAGAAAGAGCGTCCCCTCTGGACGAAGCCGGAGGCACAGGAACAGTTCTTCCGATGCTGGCGCGAACTCTCTCAAGCCCTCCAGAACCGCTCTGTGGACGCAGTCGCGTACGAGTTGATGAATGAACCCGTGGCCGACAACCCGGACGACTGGAATAAACTGGTCGCCAGGTCGGTGGTAGTCATCCGGGCCAAGGAACCCAGGCGCGTGATCGTGATCGGTTCCAACAGATGGCAGTCGGTAAACACATTCGACCAACTCAAGGTGCCGGAGAATGATCCCAATATCCTGCTGAGTTTCCATTTCTACGAACCGTTCCTGCTCACGCATCACACGGCGGGCTGGACGAACATCGGCGGGTACAAGGGTCCGGTGAAATACCCTGGGCAGACGGTGGACGAGGCCGATCTGGCGGGTGTCCCGGATTCACTGGCACAGGAGATTCGCCGCCGGAACGGCACGTGGGATCGGGCTCGGATCATGGCGAGTCTCTCGAAACCTCTGGCGCTGGCGCAGAGAACCGGGCTGCCCCTGTACTGTGGGGAGTGGGGCTGTCTTCCGGCGATGCCGAGTGAGTCGCGCCTCGCCTGGTACCGGGACATGGTGAGCGTCCTGAAGGAGAAGGGGATCGAATGGGCGACCTGGGATTACAAAGGTGGGTTCGGCCTGCGTAAGCGGGATGGCAAACCGGACGAGGAATTGCTCAGCATCCTGGTTCCGAAGTGAGCGGGCCTTCTCCGGCAGGCCACCGCTCGACGGTTTTGCACAAGGAGGGCCGTAGCTCGGTCTACTGCGCCAACATTTTGTGAATCTGACTGGTCGCTTGGCCAAACATTCGGAAAGCGCAAGGACGCATGCCTCAGTTGTCTTCTGGTTCCGACTCAAGTCCCATGAACAGAATGGTGCCGGTCGTTGACTCAATTCAAGGCGCGCAGGCTGGCGGGCTTCCAGCAATCGCCGAGCGAGTGCGCTGGCATGCGCAGGCAGTATCCATCGAAGTGTTTGATCGACAATCCAGTAGGAAAGTGTATTTTTCCGTTAGCCATGCCCGCCAACGTTCAGGGAAAATTTCACGTGGGCTTGGACGTTGACGGCGAAGCTCCCTCGGAGCGTTGATATGGTTAATTCTTTCTGCATCAAACGCAATCTCGGCAGGTTCGTCAGAGGGCGACGTGTCAACCTTGAGGAAACTCGGCACTACGAATTCAAAGCGATCCCGCCAAACTCGAAGAAGCCAATTTCCGAGATCGTCGAGAAGGTCGAGCGGTACGTGGTTGCCTTCCTGAACGCGGAGGGTGGGAGCATTTTCTGGGACATCGACGATGATGGGATTGCGAACGGAGTGGGGCTCGATTTTCAGGCTAGGAACCGTCTGCGGACCGAGGTCAGCAACAAACTGTCCCACATCCAGCCGAGTTCGGCATGGACACCGGGATCGGCCAAAGTCGAGTTGCACCCCTTGTTCGGCGCACCCGAGGCATTGGACCCGTTAGAGGATCAACAAGTCGTCGAGGTCGCGGTGCCCACAACCGGCGGAGATCATGCGTACCTAACCCAGTCCGGTGAGTGCTACCAACGCACCGATGGAGGCATCCAAAAACTCAACGGTGACCAATTGCTTCGGCTGATCTACGAGCGGCAGCTCCTGAAAAAGCTAGAGGCACCCTCCGAGGCGGCAGCCACCAACTATTGGGGGTTCGCATCTGTCATGCGACGGATCGAAAAGGTCCACTCCGTATTGGCCGGCGCGAATCTGCTCTGGGTTGACGATCAGCCCGAGGGCAACCTCTACGAGCGTGTGGCGCTCTCGGAACTCGGGGTGCAGATCGACCTCGCGCTGTCCACGTCGGAGGCCCTTCTTTTCTTGGAGCGAAAGAAGTACCATGCGGTTATTTCAGACATGAGTCGGGGTGCGATTCCCGATGAGGGCCTCCGAATGGTCCAGGCCATGCGTGAGGAGAGTCCGCCTGTTGTGTTTTACATCCTCGACCTCGACGGGTCGCGGGGCACGCCGCCTTGCACTTTCGGTATCACGAACCGCCCTGATGAGTTGATGCATCTGCTGCTCGACATATTAGAGCGCACCCGGTTGTGATTTCAGAAACCTGGCTGCGTGGTGACCCTAAAGGCACCGCGCACATTTGGCCATCAGTTCCAACACCGTCGTGTCCACGACATGAATGGGCATCTTGAAGCGGAAGGCGGGTCCCCGCCACAAATCCGGGCGATTGTTCGCCCAAGTGATTCATCACGAGTTTTGCCAGCTCGGCCGGACCCGTGCGAAGGGCAACTTTCACCCACGGTTCTGAGGGGGTATGAGCGAGCGACCGCTTCGGGCATACCCTGTGCGATTTTAAGCGTATGATCCATTTCAGAATCATCGGCTCCATTTGGCTGATTAGCGGCCTTGTTTCTGCTGTGAAGTTCCCTTTCGAGCTGTGGTCGATGGCCACGGATCAGCAGTACGGGATTACGACCGGCTTTTATGGAGCGCTGTTTTGGATTTCCAAGTTTCTAGTGGAAGTGTCCTTCCTGCTAATCTTGCTCATCGGTTGGGGTTTGATTCGTCTTCGGCGTTGGGCAGCCGTAGGTGGCAGGTTTCTGGGCGTCATTTCACTGCTGGTCTGTCTGGGTTCATTCTCACACAAGGGGTGGAACATGGACCAGAGCCGTACCTTGCCATTTGGTGTGGTGTTGCGCTTTCGGCATACACGATTTTTGCCGTATGGAGGTTCAGACCCTACGACCGAATTGCTGAACCATGCGCTACACCGAGTGGCGGCCCCGCGACGCCTTGTGCGAGTGCCAACGCCACCGAGGGCCGCGATCGGTGAGCTGACATCGTTAGCTTTGTGCTCTTGCTGTCTGCAACAAGCCGCCGCATTGCTCTCGCGTTCAGCATCGTAGCCGTTGGTCTGGGCGTAGGGCTGTATTGGCTTGTCCCCCTCCGAACCTCCCTCGTGGTCACCGGATCGCTGGGGAAGGATGACGTGCGCGAGATCGTCAGCGTTGTTTCGAGGGAGCGTTACCAATTGTTACGCACCGCTGTAGCACGGCGGGAATTCACTTTGCTGCGCCGCTTCTTGCGTGCTCGGATCGAGTCGGTGCATGGCGAGTGTGGACCCAACGGGCAGGCGTTTGTTACCTGCCGCGCGGGATTCGATCCCACTATTACGGTCCTTTTCCGACTTAAGCACGAGGGCACCAACGGTTGGACGTATGAGCAATGGTTCGTTGTCGAAAACCGTCCTAAGCGGGCTAACCAGAGCAGTCGCGGCAACGCAGCCCCACCTTGAGGTTTCGGATGATCGGTGAGATCATCTTGACCAATCGCGCTGTTTGCAGTCCACGTGTCTCGCGGGCCGGGTCGCTGGGTCGTCCGCGTAGTTCAACAGGATGAAGAGGCGCTTTTACATTTCAATCATCATGGCGTTGCTGGCCAGCGGCTGCGTGAACGCTCCGAGCCGGCCATCTGGCCTGCCGCTTCGTTACCACAATGCACAATACGACCTCACGCTTTTCCTGGCAGAGAGGTGGCGGGGGGGCCGATGATTACCCTTCGGCATCCGCAGTGGCAAGCGAGCGCACGTTATCAGGACATTCCGATTCTGGTATTTACACGTACCCAATGGGATGCCCTTCACCCGGGCAAGCTCTGGCCTTCACTTTTCGCTGGCGGCATAATGGATGAACTGTGGCATAATCGAAAATACGTGTTTGCCATATCCAGTCGCTACAATGCCGACGACTCCGTGAAGGATTGGAGAGAAGTTGCAAATGTTGTCGAGCAGAATTGCGCTGCCCAAAAGATGCCGCGTTTGTATTCAGAATGAGATCGTTACCCAAATGACGCCGAACCAGACGCTGCTCGTGCCGAGAGAAGCTCGGGACGCTGGAATAGGGGTGACACCCCTTGAAACTCGTCATTGTTACCCAGTGGGTGCATCGGCGAAAGCCGACTAATCCCACCCGACCAAAGGTTAGCCACCGGGTCGGTAGCCGAACCGAAGTGCGATCGTCGAGAGACGGTGTGCGAAGCAGAGGAGAGGCTGCCAGCCCGCCCAGGAAGTCGTGCCGCCTGCCATTATGTGCGCGCCGGGCACACCCACCAACAGCAGGAGTCGGGTCAACGAGCTTGTCCTCCAACTCGACTAGCTTCAACCGGAGTGATTCGCCTGCTGGACGGGTTTGGGTTTCATGTCTGATGTTTTAGTTAGGTTTGGTGTTCGAGTACAACCTTTACAACGTTTGTGCTTCCTCACTCCGCCGTCTGCTTTTGCCTGGATAGCGGACGCTCGCCGTTGACCGCCTGGTCAGTCGGGGCCGCCGGGTGCTGGCCTCGAAAATGCGGCTATTCCGAGGACCCTGCCTTCTCAACAATCAAAATCGGCATGGAGCGGCGCTGAATGGATAGAACTAGCCCCAACTGCTCGCGAACGGCGGCGAGTATGGCGTCCGGCTCAGGCTCAAATCGTTGGTTATCCGGTTTTGCCAGTTCGGCTCGGAAAAGTTCGATATTCTCGCGGTCCTCAGCAGAGAATGTCTGCAATTCTGCCTCCACCAGCTTCCCACGAAGGGCCGCTAACTGCCGCAGTTGGTCGGCAGAGAGTTTCTCCTCCTTGGCGGTGTCCGGCTCCTCCACAGCCTCCAGAACCTCGCGGTCAAACGCTTTGAGAAGAAGTTCGCGTTTGGACATGTTCCACTTGAGCCGGATGTCATAGCGATTCGTCAGCCCGGTTTCATTGACCACCGGTTTCCGCAGCCAATTTTCGAGGTAGCGTGGCAGCCCATCAACTGTTGTGCGGCCCAGTTTCAAGCCCCCGCTTTGTTCCCCGCCACCACCGGCGGAGTCGGGGGTTGAGAGGGTCAGGCCGGGTGCATTTGTCGAGGCCACAGTCAGCATATAGACTTCCTTCTCGGCCTTCTCGCGCCGGATTTGCAACCCGAAGGCGGTGCGGAATAAGGGCGCGACTGCCTGCTCGCGCTCGGCATGGCCCGTCCCCGGCAGTCGGACAGTAAAGTCGTACTCGTCGGCAGGCAGGGCGGCACGGCAATCCAGCAGCGATTCCCTGCCGTCGAATAGCGTGAGAATGGCGGATTTGACCGTCGCATACTGGCCAGAAGCGTCCGCGCTGTTCGCCGAACTCTCCCAACAATTAAACCCGTGTCCTGCCGGACGTGGGCCGGAGCGGCGGACGGAAACTTCAAACACCGGCTTTGTGGCCGGGGCGCGCTCCACACTGTACTGAGCATTACTCTCAGCGGGCGGTTTGGAAGGAAGTGGGAGCGAGCTGCTGCCGGTATTGATGACTTCCTCGATGTGTTTCGGTTCGAGCCGGATCGGATGAGTGACTGCGACCACGATACCCTTCTGGTTCACGATGACTGTGGTTGGGATGCCTTCGATGCGATAGGCGTCGCGCATGGACTGACCCAGGCCGTCCAGTCCCACCCACCCATGGATCGGCGTCCGTTTGAGGAACCTGGCCACAACCTGCTCGTTCTCGTCTGAAATCGCGAGGAATCGGACGGGGCTGCCTTTGAACGAGTCCACTAATTGGTTCCAGTGCGGAATCGACTCTCTGCATGGCCCGCACCACGTGGCCCAGAAATCGATCACCACCACCTTGCCCCGCAACGCCTCCCAGTTCGCGCTGGTGCCCGCAGGAGCTTGGAGCACTCTGGATAAGTTCAGCGATGGAGCCTCCTTTCCAACTTCAGGGCCGTGAGCGGAAGCCGCAAACGAATGAAAGCCGGCGACCACGACCAGAACCGCCACCGCCCTGGAACCTAATTGGGTCAAAAGAATCATTCGCACGCTTGATTGGACACGCCAATTGTGTTCTCGTGCTATGACGAGTCAAGCCCACTCGGACTCACTCTCATCTTCCGCTCGGCGCAACCTTCGCCACCAGGTCGTCTATCGGGTCGTCTGCCGCCTTCGTCCTGGCTTGCCCTCCGGGCCTTCCGGGAGGTAGGACTGTGTCTGAAACCGAGCATGGGCCAATCCCGTCGCTCGTTCGGTCGTTCAGCGTATGGAAAACCTCAGCGCCATCATTGCTATCGCAGTGATCTTTCTCGGCGTCCCTTTGGGCATCCTTGGGTTGAGAGACCTGCTGCGCCGTATCAGGGTTCGCAACCCGATGTTTTGGTGCCTCGCTCCCATTCTGTTCATCTTTGCCGCGGTAATGCCCCTCTGCATCGACGGCTGGACGCCCACCAGAGTCATCCTCATGGCCGGGATGGAGCTTTGCGTCGTGTTCGCACTGATCGGACTCTTCGACACGCGTAGATTCTCTTGGGCATTTCGTGGACTTGCCGCAGTTATTTAAGCCACTGACTCTGGCGGGCAGGCGCTCCGACGCCTCGCCACGAAACGCGCTCATCGGATTCGCCATCATTGGTCTCCCTTGCCTCTGGTTCGCACTTGCCGGGCGATTCACATTTAGAAAAGAAGACGAACGGGAACGGGAATCGCTTGAGGAAGAAGATGACGACACCTGCCCGCCGCGCGAGGCTCCAACCACCAGATTCCCAAGCTCACCCTCAATCGCTCAGGAGTTGCCGGAATTAAACGCTGGCATCGACGGTTGGGCGGTACTCTGCTGACACGATCCGCAAAGGCGGTGAATTGACGAAGAATGCTTGATCACGCTGAAGTCCGGACCCAGGAGGCGTTGATCGCAGTTGCGAGGATCGGAGGTTTTGAATCCGATGCCGTAGATGTCCTCGGCCAGCGTGTAAGGATTGGCCCGAACCCTTTCGATGGCATCCTCGCCGTACGTCTTGTAAATCCGCACCGCCGGCTCGTGCCGAAACCGTGAGAATGCAGGAACACCATGATTTCACGGACCACCTTCTGCTCCGCCCAGGCGTCCTTGATCTTTCTCCTTCGCTTCGGCCCGATGCCTTCCACTTCCTCCAAGCAAAGGTGATGCGCCAATGGCTGATTCACCAACGAGTCGCCCAGTTCGAGTGCAACTGCTGACCGACGAAATCGAGTCGCTTGACGCCCCTCCTTTCGGGCATCGGCAATGATCCTATGGCGGGAACAGTTGAACGTTCTTTGTTCCGTCGAGACTGATTTTCCAAAGCATGTTGCTGCGGAGATAAATGATCGAATCCCCATAGAATCGGGGAATGCTGAAATACCTGTCCCCAGCCGGCTGCACCAAAGTTCGGTTGGTGCCACTGTGCGTATCCCGGAGAAACACCCCATCACTTGCAGCCCCTGCTTCGCGTCCGCTGTACAGGTAATAACGTCCGGTTGGATCGAAGTGGTCGGACCATTCAAACTTGAAGCGATGAGCCAAAAGTTTCAGCTTGCCGTCCGGTCTTTCCACCTTGACGAGGAAGGATTCATCGGCCAGCCATCGCTGGCGCGTATCGGTCAGGTAAAAGTCGTTTTGTCGGCCGCTCCAAATACAGTAGGCTCGTGTCATCGCCGGGTTTTCCGAGATCATGTTGTCACGCAAGAAAGCTGCGATCCGCTCACTGCCTAGAAAGGGAGAGGTTTTCTCGGTGCGCACATCGCGGAGAATGAAATCGTTGTTGGTCGTGAAAACCAGGATGTTCCGGTCGTCCCACCAACCCGAAGGCCAACCGTGGACATCCAACTTCTTGATGGACCGCTCTTTGAAATCGAAGACGTAAATGTCGTCTTCCAAACCCATGCCGTGTAGATGCGTGCAACCGTACCGAAGATCGGGTGAGGGTTGGAATGTGGAGTTCGGGCGTCGAGGAAGCTCTCCCATTCTCAAGGCGTAATTCTTTTCCAGATCGAGAACCCAATACCTTTGAGCTTCGGGAGGTGGCAGTGGCGGCTTGATTCGGCCAAGAGAAATCCGCGCGACCAGGCTCACCAGCCGTTCCTTCAGCTTCCAACCGGATACACTTCCAACGCACAGCAGGTTTGACCGGTCGATCATCGTAACGGGCCAAGCGTTGGTCAACTGGCCGAGAACCTTTCTATCCTCGATGTCATAGAGAAGAGCCCCGATGTTCGAATTGTTAGACGCCGAATAAATCCACATTTTGCCGCCATCGAATGGTCTTGGACTTAAAAAATCGTAGCCGATGTGATGCGATGGCTGGAGAGAAAGCGGCGTCCGGAGCCTCTTGAATTGTGGGGCATTCGCGTTGGGCGACCGGAGCAGGATGAGTAAAAGCATGGCAGCGCCGAGCAAGACGGCGATGACGGAGATGCGTTTCATTTCAAACTCACGTTGATGGACTGTCGTACAGGATGAAGCACGAGGCGACCATCGCCATGGCGGCTATTTGCTTGTCAGCCCGGATGGCTGAGATGGCTGACGTTTAAGGTTTACCAGTTGGCAATTTCATCTCTCGATCCTCGTTGCCGCGCTACCTCGTGTGAAAAGGACTCCTTGTCTGGACCACAAACCATAATAACTGCGCATCGCGGCGTTCTAGCTGTCAGTCATTCGGCTATCCACGGATTCGCGCCAGGCAAGCCATACCAATGTCAGGCGCACGTTGTATCAGCCGGCATGATCTCAAGCGTCAAACAATAGTCCCGATAACCCATCGCCCGCCAGAACCCCAGAGCCACTTCATTCTGGACGAGCACGTCCACCGTCAGTCGTTCTGTTTTCGGCCATATCTCCGAACGAAGGATTCGCACCGCGCGGCGACCGATGCCCTGCCTGCGCCGATGGCGGACGACAAAGAGTTGGCGAAGGTAAATCTCCTCCCGTTGTTCCTGGTAAAGCGCGTAGGCGACGACTTCGCCAGTGTCCTCGAACAAAATGGCTTCATACTCGCCTGCCAGCCAGTCCTTCATCCGTTGTTCCAACTCCGGGACAGCCATCTGGTTCCGGTGTTTCTCGTCGTGAATCAACTGATGGTTGAGTTCCGCGAGCAGCGGGCAATCATCTGCCGTTGCGCGGCGATAGATCATGGCGGGTAAGTGCCGAGTGTGCCGGTAGAGATGCGCTGGATCACTAAACTCCCGCGCGCCACTTGCACCGGGAGTCGTGGATGTCTGGTGGCGGGCGCTGACTTCATGGGCAAGCCCAACGGGCGTCATGGATAATTCACAGACCTGTCAACGTCCTCCCCAAACTGCTTCCCAGGTTATCGCTTGTCCGCGCGCGCAGAACCGCGCAAGTCTTTCGTCGGAACGCCCCGCTTCCTGGCGAGTGGATCGAGATACCAGCGATAGCCGCCCATTTCGGAGTAAAAAAGGTAAGGCGCATTTTCCTCCCACCACTTTTTCCAGGCGTCGGCGCTCGCACCGGCCCCAGGGACTTCGGGTGCGTAGCGGGCGAGCAATGACGCCGCCTTCGACTTCGTCTTTTCGTCGCGCATCGCCTGGATGGTCTTCGGGAAGAACTCCGGCGAGTCGAACACTGTGCCGAGTGATTTGGCATCCTCGTCCACCTCAAGAAGATTCCCTAAACCGGGGTGCAGCCAGGGGCGTGCTTCCTGAAACCAGGTGGTCGCCGCCGCGCGGTCACGCCAATTAAACGATTTCAGCGCGGCGCTTGAAAAGATATTGGTCAGCCATTGCATGCTGTAATCTGGAAACCTGGCCACATCGGCAAAATAACCGGCTCGACGCCGGGTCGTAGCAATGGGTTCTGATGCGAACACTGAAGGCGTCACGTCGATGGGCCGATCCTCGGTAAACCGGCTGATGTACGCGATTGCGTTGACGAACACCGCACGGCCCGTGCCGTTCATCTCGGCCGGCGATTGCTCGAAGCCAAAATGGAGCAGATTGCCCTGCCGCCAGAGCGCGGACGCACGGGGCGTCTTCTCATTGACGCCGCCGCAGAACAATTCCACGTCCGGCACATCGGCAAATTCGTAAAAGTAGGTGCACCAGCCGCGCTTGTGATCGTTGATCACCGTCTCATAACGCCGGATGTTGTCCACTAACGGCAGGACCTCCACCTGCTTCACTTTCAACTCGGCAGCAAAGGCAGGGGGCGTCGCAATGCGGACGGTGGCCCCCGTGTCAATGGCCAGCGGCGTCTTGAATATCGTGTGGTCGCTTAGCCCGTAAGCGACAGGCGCAAGACACGTTCAGCCGGAGCCGCCTTTGACCTCCCACACGACGGCGAGGTTTAACCCGGCGCTTCCAAGCAGTACCGTGGGTTTCGACCATTCCTCGCGTTTGCCGAGCGGTGAAGCGCCGTCGCGCTGCTGGCGGACCAAGTCACTTTGCGGCCAATCCAGCAGGACCACATCGAAATCTTTGGCGGACTTCGGCTGGAAGCTTTCACGAGGGGTGGACCCAACCTTGGCAAAGTGCGTTTTCAAGCACGGCTCAAACTCCGCCGGCCGGTGGCCAACGTAGAGGACCCGCAGTGAAATCGGAGATTCCGATGCACGTGCGACCAACGTGAGGAATGAAAAACATCCGACGAAAGCAAGCAGTAGTTTTGTCCGAGTCATCATCTTTTTGAACACGAAAAACCTACCACGGTCGCGGAAATGTCCAAGGGAATTGTTTCCGCAACCGCTGCCAGCCCAGACTTCCTCATCCGCCAGATTCAACCGTGTGCTTAAAGCAAAGCACACTCCCTGCGTGGGCGACGCCGGTAGGCGGACTTCGAGGGCTGGAACACTGGGGAGCCCGCCGCCGATGACGTTCCTGCATCCGGTTTGGTAGGCGCACGGCTCTTATCGGATAGGGCGCTTGAGGATGACTATCGTCTTGGGATACGTGTTCGGATCGGCTGGCATCGTCGTGGAAGATACGATGACGTAGCCCTTTCTCCCCGCCTCATTGAGCTGTTTTTCTAACTCTGCAAGCTCTGGCTGTCGGGTCCATCCTTCGACGATGCGATACTCCCAAGCGGTGGTGATCTGAGGAGCAGTGGCGCAGCCCGCCAAAGCGAGCAGTGCTCCGGCAATTGTTGCGTGCACAGGTTTCATTCGTGTTTTCATACGAGTGGCTTTTGGGGACGTGTATGGTGCAGCCTGTCGAACCAAAGCTGAACCCTTGCCGCCGAGAGAGACGGTGAAGCGTACGAGGCTTTCACGAACTGTCGCGACGGTAGAAGGAAGCGGGACGGCGGCTGATTCCAGGGTTTTTGGCGGCGTGCTCACTGACTCAACTAAACCAATAATCGTGCATCTGCCGAAAGAACTCCGGCGTAGGCGCGAAGCCCGAACGAGAGCCAATCACAGAGTCAATGCCGCACCGTGGGCAAAGCGCGGTGGTGCCGACTCCGTCAACATCCCGTAAACGACGCATCCGAATTACCGCCAAGCGTTGAGCAGAGAAGCAGAGCGGCGGTTCGCTGCGCCCTGGTTAGGCGACGTGTCGTGCTTCGAATCCATACTTTTTCGCAATCCTCGCGGCTGTCTCAAAATCTACCGGGTCACCTGCAAACGAAAGGCGACCTGTCTGCTCCAATGCCGACGGCCGATGTCTGACGTTGTGTCCATCAGAATCCAGCCTCGAAAAGTTTATTTGCAACGGCAAAATTCCCACACGACGGCTTCTGCTCCAGGTGGGCCAAAATAACATGAGCTTGAAACGAGCGGAACTCACACAAGGCCGGAGGGCTTTATTGGTTTCCAGCCCCTTGCTGGTTATCGTTTGGCTTCTCGCGTTGTCTTGGCCTGTCGAACCGACCTATCAGGGGAAGACACTTAGCCACTGGCTGCGCGAGTCGCCTCAATCACCGCATAATGCCGACTCGCCCATTCGAGCACAGGAGGCGCTAAATCATTTAGGCACGAACGCCATTCCGCTCTTGTTGAAATGGCTGCGGACCCACGATCCGACCATCAAAAAGAAGCTCGTCAATTTGGGTCTGAGACTTGGTGTAATAACCTCCGAAAAATTGACCAGGGAAAGCTACCCATTCAAGAGCGAATCCTATTATCACGGCATGGCAGCCAACGGATTGAGGTTGCTCGGCCCGAAGGCGCTGCCCGCACTGCCCGAACTTGTCGCTCTAATGAATCGGGGCGACAGTTCCGGCGACTCTGCGGCCTACGCACTGGCGGGGATTGGTGCAGAAGCCGTTCCGCCGTTGATTGCTCTTCTGGATGATCCTGATGAGCGGGTTCGTTATACGGTGGTCAGTGCCCTGGGCGAGATTCGCAAGCGACCAGACCTCACGGTTCCGGCTCTGGTTGACCGGCTGGAAAAGGAAGAATCCTACGTGCGTGTCACCGCTCTAAATGCCTTGTGGTATTTTGGACCCGATGCGAAGGCTGCCATCCCTGTGTTGACCAAGCTGGCCAACGACAAGGAATATTCTTTGCGTGGAATGGCCGTCATGCCTGTTTTTTGTTGCGCCTTGCTGGCTGGCGTCTCCTGCGCCGGCCAGCGAGATTGCCTCTCGTTTCGTTCCGACGAACGACATTGCCGGTTGGCCGACTGAACGGATGAAACCGTCAAACGCCCGACGACCGGGATCGAATGTTGTGGCGCCGGCGCCGCTATGGGCTAACGCTCGAAAAACTGAGGTTCAACACCCTCGCTCCCCGGACGGCACACCCAAGCGAACTGACTCCGAAGTGAGTTCCGGTGAAACTGCTCAAAAGCTCGGCGACTCCCCAGGCCCGCGCCCGCTGGACTTTACCCCGAAGACGAATTGGGTGGATGTAGGCTTTAAGGATATCTTGGTTCCGCGACTCAATCCGCTCGGACAGCCGCTGCGTTACAAAATCGCGCTCAGCAATGCCGGCCCGGCCACCGCCACGAGCGTGGTAATGACCCATCCGATTCCCGTCGAGTTCGCTGGCCCGTCCGCCATCCCCTCGCAGGGGACGTATGCCGTCACGAACGGACTGCTTCGTTGGAAGGCCGGAACACTGGCGGCGGGCAACACCGCCGGAATTTCCATAGAAGCGAGGCCCCTTGGTGAAGGTGGGGCGCAGATCGCAGCCAGCATCACCACGGCGGAGTTTGATTACAACTCCATGAATAACTCCGGTTCCGTTTGGATACCGCTGGGCGTGGCGGACCTGGCGGTCAGTATTCAGCTCCCGCCGGACAGCGGAATTCAGGCCGGACTGCCGTTCCAGTTGTCGGTCATCGTGACAAATCTGGGCCCTGATAACTCGTTCGCTACGCTGTCCAGCAGCGGCAACAACGATTTTGTTCCAGACCGTTATGTTCTTTCCCAGGGACAGGCGGTCGAATTCCGCGAAGGAGGCATTCCCTCGCAGGTGAACTTCGGCAACATACCACCTTTCGGTACAGCGAGACTGACACTGAATCTGATCCCAAGCCAATCGGGCAAATTAGTTTTTGTTTCGTCGGTAGCAGGCTCCACAATTCAGCCGGATGACTGGGCCACGTCCACGAACGACTCAGTGGTCGCGGAATTCCTCGTCGCATCGGGACCAGGGCTAATCGAGTTCGCGACGGCGAGTACGAATGTCTGGGAGAATTCTGGGATCGCGGTCGTGGAAGTCCGTCGTCACGATGGGGCCGAGGGCACAGTCGAAGTTTCTTTCTCGACCCAAGACGGCAGCGCTATCGCCGGACGGGATTACCAGGCGACTGCGGGTACGCTGATGTTTGCTCCCGGAGAAAATTCAAAAACCATCGCTGTGCCCATCATCAACAATGGGCAAGCCGAGTGCAACCGCGAGTTTAGCCTGCGATTGAGCAACGCGATGGGCGGAGCGTTTTTGTATGGCGCGACTAATCTGACCGTGAGCATCGTCGATGACGATCTGGTTCCGTCCGGCGAGTTGAAAGCAGCTTCCGTTGCGACCAACGGGTTGAACACCGGCACGGGAACCGGCAGCGGCTACCCCTCCATCAGCGCCGACGGGCAGTGGCTTGTTTTTATGAGCACTGATGGCGACCTGGTGCCAAACGACACCAACGGCGTGGCGGATGTTTTTCTTATGGACTTGCGCACCGGACAAATCGAGTTGCTGAGCGTCAATGTCAATGGCGACCGCAGCGGCAATGCAGGTTCAGCGCTTCCCGCCATCAGCGCCGATGGCCGGTGGGTGGTCTTTGCCACCATGGCGACGGACATCGGGACAAACTATGTGCCTCCCGGAACCGTTCAGACGGTGGTGCGCGACCTTGAAAAAGACGCCACACAATTGGTCAGCGTAACTCCGGGTGGCTCCGGGAGTGATGGGGAAAGCGCCCCTGCCCATGGTGTCAACAATTACAACGGCAATCCGACGGGCAGCATCAGCAGCAATGGCCAGGTCGTGCTTTTTTACCACGCTGGACGTGATTTGGTTCCCGGCGATACCAATGAACACATCGCGTATTTCGTTCGTGATCTGGCCACGCAAACGACGCGGCTGGTCACCGTTAATGCCGATGGCACCGGTCCCGCCACCGGAGATGAGTTCCCCGAGGCCGCCCTGAGCGCGAATGGCCGGCGGGTAGTGCTTAGAAGCAGGGCTCGAGACCTCGTTAAGGGATTCAACAATGGCAGCTATCAGGTTTTCGTCTGCGATTTGCCCTCGGAAACGACTATCTCTATGGGGGGCGGAACTGATGCCGGCCAAGCCGTGATTTCTGCTGATGGCCGCTATGTGGCCTTCTCTGACGGCGTCGTCGTCGTGGAGGCCGTGAACGGTGTGACCTGTCCAGCTAGCGATGGATTGTCTAAGCCCTCCAACTCGCCGAGCCTGAGCGCTGAGGGACGATTTGTCGCGTTCCGGAGCGGGTCCGGCACGGGGAACGTGCCGCCAAATGACTCACAAGTGTATGTGTGGGACTGCTGGAGCAACACTCTCTCTTTAGTCAGCGTGAATTGCCTGGGCGACGGCCCTTGCAACCGGCACGCGCGCAACCCAGTGATCAGTTCTGACGGCCGTTACGTCTTCTTTCAAAGCTTCGCCACGGATCTGGCGCCGGGCATGTTCGATGACAGCATTGTGAGCCTTTATCGTCGTGACCTGGTGGAAGGCAAGACCGTTCTCATCAGCATGAACCGCGCTTTAACCGGTGGTCCTATGAAGCCTGGTTCCCTCAGTTTCAGTTACCCGGCTTTGAGCGCGGACGGAACGGTTGCCGCGTTTACCAGTTCGGCTGAGGACCTGGTGTGGGGTGATAACAACGGCGCCGTTGACGTGTTTGTCTGGCGCGCCGCTTATCCGTATGCGTCTGGCCCGGCACTGCGGATTGACCGGGAGGGCACCGATATTTTGTTGAGCTGGCCGCGCGACGCTACGAATTTTGTCCTGCAATCCGCGCCGGACCTCAGCGGTTCCACCTGGACGAACCTGCCCTTTGCGGGCACGAACACGGTCTCGGTCTTTCCCGTTCAAATTCCGGGCCAAGCCTTTTCCGATTGGAACATTCGCGGTAGAGAATAGGCAGCATGACTTATCGCCTCACGACGGCGTTCGCTCTTCTCCCTTCGCTACCGATCCAAGCCTTCGATTGACCTGTGCACGGCAAAACCATTTCAGACCGTGGGATGACTGTGACCCTGATTCATGCATCCAAGTCGGGTCATGGGATCCCCAGGATAGGCCCGAGGATTTGCTGGCCGATTTAGAACGAAGCCTTTCGCCAGCGGAGCGGCTTGTACTGCACCAACTCCTCGCTCCCAATGATGACGCAAGACGCCTCGCTCAATCCTGCAGCAAGACGAATTCTTGTGCCGGAAAGGGCTTGCCCCGAATCTCCTCGCCGCACCTCGCCGAGGGATTGGGCATGCCGCATCAGGCATTCATGGAAATCGCAAACCGCATCCGGGTGAAATGCCGCGAGTTCATCCGTCAATGAAGGGCCAGCGTCGATCGGAATCAAAACGATCAGGCCGCGATTCGAGTTGCGAATGAATTCATTCGGCGAACCAACCGTGTCGATCAAAAGCGATCCAACAGCGACGACGGCACAATCGGTGGTGAGAGTTGGAGGGCGTGGCGGGCCATTTTCAGTTGGGGTGGACACGAATCAATTCTGTCGCAGGAAGTGGTGGAGCCGGCTCAGGCACTGCTCACCCCACCATAACCGGTGGATCGTTTGGCTGCCCGACGGATTGAACGCAGTAACACAGGCCAGCTCGAAGGGGAGAGCGCAATTTATGATCTCAAGTCTTTTTGACGTAATTCGGAGGACCCTTCGGTCGATCTTCGGGATTCGAGTCAAAGCCGGACTGGGACGAAGCAGCGATCGCAATGGCGGAGGACCTCACGACCCGAATAACGGATCGGTCGGTGTGGGCGTCACGGTCCCTCTGAAGCCGCCGCCTTCAGTATTGATCGGGAAGGACGCCAAACCGATCCCCCAAGGCGATGATGATTCCGAGCGATCAGACCTGGCAGCTTAACCGCGTGTCGGAATCGATCA
>WNFU01004410.1_pt1 | contig 18017 bp, 28 predicted proteins | sample 5400121 | NCBI WGS metagenome assembly WNFU01 (sample SAMN13153360, study PRJNA577476) | soil metagenome | isolation source: 100 cm soil or saprolite under grassland replicate 1 | place: USA:California | collected 2016-06-15
GCGCCGCGACGCAGACGCTCACCAGAATCGCGCCGTAAATCCAGCCAGTCATGCGTCCATCGTGCCAACCGCGACCAGCGAAGCGACTCGGTATCGCCCCTAGAAGCTAGCTCGGCTCAGTCACCGTCCGGAATCTCCTGTACTAGCGGTGCGACCTACGCCTCAATCGGCCTCGGGCGTCATTCGCGAACACCCGCCCAGGCGAGGATCTTCCGTCAAAGCAGCGTGCGTATCTGTTCTGCGACGGCGTCGAGATCCACGGGTTGAGTGGTATCGAGCTGGGTGAGTTCGCCCGCGAGTCTCAGCGGCGAGTGTGCTCCACTCTCAAATCGAGCAGGAAGCTCCTTGATCTTCTCAGCGTCGTGATGGCCTGCGTGGCGGGAGCGGTTCGCGTACCGCTCGAGAAGGATCGCGAGCGGGGCTTCGCAGTGAAGCTGCACCAACCGATGTTCGGGCAAGGACGCGAACTCGGGTTCTTGGTCGCGAAAGAAGTTGGCCTCGACGATGACCGACACGCCCGACGAGAGCATCCTTCGAGCCAAGCTGAAGATGAGCGCGTATGCAGCTGCGCCCATTCGGCCCGACCAGGAAACGTCTCCCGTCCCCAGCCCCTCGTACAGGCACTCCTTGATCTCGTCCTTGGCGATCAGCGGCAAACGAAGCTCGCGGGCGAGAGTCTCCGCCACCGTCGTCTTGCCAGACGATGGCATCCCGGTCACCACGACAAGCAGCGGTGGAGGCACAGCCACATCGTTGCGTACGCGGCCTCGGGCGGCATTCGCGGACACTGGCGCAGGCGAGCGGTTACGGACCTTCGAGCCGCGGAGGGGCGTATAAGGGGTGTGAGAACGCTGCTCCTAAGCCTCCTTGCAGCGCCCGCGCTGTGCGTCGTGCCGTCCGCAAGCGCGAAGGACTTCCAGCCCGGCGACCTGCGCGTCTGCAACCGGACGCACTGCGTCGCGATCGTGAACCGGGCCGTGCTGCCGGTGGTCGGGCCCTTCTACTACACCGGCCCCTGCCCCGCGCGCGTGCGAAGGCCGAAGCTCGGAACGCCCTATTACGAGTTGCGCACCCCGAACGGCTACGTCACCGGCATCGTCGCAACAAGGCGGCTCGACCGTTTCCTCACCTACGGCGTCAACGACGGGCGATTCGCCCGCGACACGTGGTACGCGGTCCCACGCAAGCTGTCAGCGGAGCTTCGCCGGCTGACGGTCCACCTGCGCCCGTTTCGCCTCACCCGCGCGGCGCTCGCAAAGTCGGTCGGATTTCGCCGAACTCGATGCACTCGCTAGCTGCGCGAGGCCACGTCGGGTGCCATTCGCGAACTGTGAGTGTGTGAGCTGTCCCGTCGGGGGCGTTTGTCAGGTTGGCGTCGGTGCTCTTCGTTTGTGACTCGATTGTCGAATGACCCGAGCTGTCGGTGTCTTTCCAGTGATATGTCCGAGCGAAGAGTCCGGTGTCGGCCTGGCGCCCGCTTGCTGGCCTGATCAGAAGCCTGTCCGCGTTGTGAGCGCGTGACCCGTCACAGTTATGCCGCCAGCGGTCTCAACCCCAGACCGACACCGGATGTGTCCCCCAACGCTTCGGCTGGAGGTCAGTTCTCGGATGCTTGCAGATCAGCTGGACTACGTCGTCGGTGTAGACCCGCACCGCGACTCTCATGCGCTCGCCGTCGTGCACGTCGTCAGCGGAGCCGTCCTGTTTGAGGCGGCCGTCGACGCGAGCAGCGGCGGCTACGCGCACGCTTTGAAGCTCGTCGACCAGCACGCCCTTGGTCGACGAGCTTTCGCTGTCGAAGGCACTGGCTCGTTCGGTGCCGGTCTCACGCGCTTTCTGACGATGCGCGGTGAGCAGGTGCTCGAGGTGGGCCGGTTGCGGCGGGAGCGCCGCTCGGGCGGCAAGACCGACGCGCTCGACGCGGTCCGCGCCGCCCGCAGTGTGCTCACGAGCGAGCGGCCCGCGACACCTCGGGCGGGCGGGGAACGCCAGGCGCTGCAGGCATTGGTGGCCGCACGCGAAGGCGCGGTCAACGCCAAGCGTGCCGGCCTCTGCCAGCTGCGAGACCTGCTGATCACGACCCCCGAACCGCTGCGCAGCCAGCTGCGGCCGCTCACCCGTGCTCGGCTGCTGCAACGCCTGGTAGCGACACGACCCGGCGGCGGACGAGATCCCGAGCTCCGCGGCAGGATGCTCGCCCTGCGCTCGATCGCCCGACGCGTACTGCAGCTGACCGCAGAGGAACGCGAACTCGCACGCGAGATCGAGGCACTCACGCGCAGACTCGCCCCGCAGCTGCTCGACCAGCCCGGTGTCGGGCCCCACGCCGCCGCACAACTCGTGCTCTCCTGGTTGCACCAAGGACGGATCACCTCCGAAGCAGCCTTTGCACGGCTCGCCGGCGCAGCCCCGATCCCGGCCTCCTCGGGCCAAACGATCCGTTATCGGCTCGACCGGAGCGGCGATCGCAAACTCAACCGCGCACTGCACATGATCCTCGTCACACGCAAACGCTCACATCCCGCGACGATCGCCTACATCGAACGACGCCTGCACGAGGGCAAGACACGACGCGAAGCAAACCGTTGCCTCAAGCGCTACCTCGCCCGCAACCTCTACCGCCTCCTCGAACACTCCCCGATGACCGCTTGACTTTTATAGAAGCATCACTGGCGCACACGACGCGCCTGTCGCTCGTTACGCCCTCGTGCAAGCATTGACGCATGAACACGGAGTTCTCGGACGCTGTCGAATGCGAGCTGGCGTTTCTTGTCGATGAGCGCGGCTTCCAACTTGTCGAGGTGAACGACGAGGTCGTCCGATTCGCATCCCCGGAGGCCGTCGTCACGGCGAGCTACTACCCCAGCGAGTGCCAAGTCGACGTGACAGTCGTCCCAGCCGACGGGCGCGACCGCTACGAGGAACTCATCTTGAGCGGGATGGTCGGCCAAGCCTCGCCCGCACGGTTGCTTCAGCTCGCTGCAGAGAAGCTGCGCCCGAATGTCGCTGCCTTAAGCGGCGATCAGTCGTACTTCGCACGCCTCGGCGACAAAAGGCGCCGCGAAGCCGAAGCGTGGACGGCGTACTACGAGGGCGAGGGGCCGCGGCCGCGCGGCAAGTTGCCTTAAGCCGACTCGGGCGTCACTCGCGCACACTGGCGCAGGCGACACTCCATCCCCTACGCGTGGCTATCTGGCACTACACCGCAGAGCTCTGGCAGCTAGGGCGCCGCTGGCGCGGCGGCTTACAGCGACACACAATGTCTTCGGGGCCTGGTTATCCTCAACCGGACTAGCCACTCGGAGTGGCTACCGATCTTTGTCTTCTGGGTGATCGCGGCGTCCCCCGTGTTGCGATAGAAAAGGGGCTCATCTCTACGGTAGTGGCTGCTGATGGCAAGCTGCCGCGCACGCTGCAGTGCCCTCCCCTGTCGAATGCCTGCGAAGGTCGGTCCAGATCGCGGTGGGCGAGAGCTGATCCGGAAGACCGTGCTGGAGGCCATCGTTGTTGTGGCCGCGTGGTTGGCAGTCGTCGGTCGGGCCGATTGCTTCTCATCGCAGCCGGCAACGATAAGGCCCAGAACCGCTAGGCCAGTCATGAAGATCGCCGAGCAGGCAAGCCTCACGCTTCAATTATGCTGCTCGTTCTAGCTGCCTGCCCTTGCTGCTATCGCTGGAGCGCTAGTTCGCTTCAAGCATCATTCCCGGATACTGGCCCAAGCCAGGCCTTACTGCCTCCAGTTCCCGGCCAAGCCGTTAGCTTTTGGCAGTGACCTACGCTGGCGCCAAGTACTGGGATGAGTATTTCCGGGAACTACGCGACACGGAGGACGATCTTGACTGGGGAGAACGATGGATCGAGCCGTTTCTTGTCCCGCTTCGAGAGGGTGGGGTACGCAGCATTCTTGAACTGGGATGCGGAACTGGAAACGATGCCGCCCGTCTGGCTCGCGAGGGCTACGCGCTTACAGCGATCGATCTCTCGACTGAGGCGATCGCGCAGGCTCGAGCCAAATTCGGCTCGGGTATCAACTTTCTCGTTGCCGACATGGCCCGGCCGCTTCCGTTTGCAGACGGGAGCTTCGACGCGGTGATGTCGAACGTCGCGTTGCACATGTTCCCCGACAGTGTCACTCGCTCGGTCTTCGCGGAGGTCGCACGCGTAGTCCGCCCCGAGGGTCTGTTCCTATTTCACGTTAACGCGCTTGAGGACCGCCCGCTCCGGGAACGCTGGCGGCCAGTCGCACGGGAGCTCGAGAAGGACTACGTGCTCGAGCAGGAAGGCCAGACGATGCACTTCTTCTCCGACGCCTATCTGCAGGAACTCCTCCAGGATTGGCGTGACGTGCGTCTCGACTCGGTCGAGATCCTGGACCGCGAGACGAGTGAGCCGTTCAAGCGGGTCTGGCGCGGCGTCGCGCATCGCTGAGCGGACCTCCTTCCTGCGTTCGCTCGCTCGCGAGCAAATGGCCCGGCCGCGGTCGAGGGACATTCGTGATCACTGGCCCAGACGAGAAGTTGCGCTAGTGGAAGGTCCTGATGATCCCAGCTACGGCCAGGCCGACACCCCACAACGCGAAGAAATCATCCCGCGACTCGTCTCCTGCCAGAACGGACCGAATCCCGTTCGCGTCGGCATCGCGTCTGCCATCCCGCGGTAGTTCGCCGCTACGGCGACACCCCAAGCTGCGAGCAACAGACCTGCGGCGACCCAAAGGGGCCCCACGCCGGACATGAAGCAGCCGAAGACGATGAGGCCCGTTAACAACCAACTTTGCGATTGCGAGGCACCACTCGGGTCATTCCCGGCAGTCAGAGTTTCTCATCTCGCGCGGAGATCGTCGAGGGACATTCCCGCACACTCGCCCAGGCCAGTCGCTCCATCGGTGATTGATCGCTGCGTCTGTCAGCTGTTCGGAAAAAGGGGAACCGTCTCGAGGATGGTCCACGGTTGCAGCAAGGTGGTTCGAGCAGCCGGGAAGCGAATGTGCGTCAACTCAGTGACCTCGCCAACACCGAGCTGGACGTTGCGCAACGGCAGAAGCACGCGCCGGAGGTCGCCTGGATCGTGTTCCTGTCGCGTCACGCCGATCGTCATGTGCGGCAGAAACGTTGAAGCGTCGACCTGCGTGCCAGCGACGAGCTTGTGCAGCTGCGGTGCTTCCACCTCGACGACCACAGCAGAGTGGAAACAGTTAACGCGTCGGTATACCGCTTCGAATGCTCCAGTATGGCGCAGCTCGCCTGCATGCCCAGTCGCAGAGATTGCGCCACCCAGCCACACGTGCAAGAAGTGTTCCGGAACAGGCGACAGCCATTCCAAGCTCGCGAACGCTCCTTGGAGTGACAGCGCCGCTTGTTTGATCTCGCCCGGCGGCACGATGAGCCAGCCCTCGGCAACAAAAGTCTCGTCCTCTGGAAAGTCGCCGAAGAACCACTCCAACGGCTCAGCACGCCCCAGAAAGTACTCCCACGCCCCGTCGAAGCTTGTGAACAATCGTCCCACGCTGGAGGAACCTAACGGCGTCGGGCACTGGCCCAGGCAACGGTCGCGACCTATGAGGTTTGCCGAGTGCACCGAGCGTGGATTGCGGTAGCAGCAAAAGCCGCCAAAATCAGAGTTGACGATGAAGCCTGTTTCGCTTAGCCACCAACGCGAGGAGGGCGAGAGACTCGCCTGGATCCGAGGCGTCAGAGGCCGTCGTGAGTGAGCGTCGTCAGGCGTTCGCCATGGCCGGGGCGGAATTCTTTCTCGCAACGGCATGGGCAATCGATGTGTTTTTCAATCCCCTTAACGGACCCGCCTGGGTGAACGCAGTCGGACTTCTCGGAATCGTAGGCCTGGTCATTGCAGCCGCGAGAGCGATCGTCCGGGCACTGCGGTTACCGTCTTGACATTCAAACTCGGCGACTACCGCCCCTCGATGTTGTAACGAGCCTTCGGGGACATTTACGAACGCTCGCGCAAGCGCCGGCCTCTCATGCACCTATGCTGGCAGGTGGCCGTTCTCTGTAGAAGCCGGGAAGTAGGCGCATCCAAATGGATCGCAAGAGACGAATCGCGTGGCTAGTTGGGTGGCTTGCAATTGCATTTGGGGTGGTGTTGCCGATCCTGGCGTGGCTCAGCGGTGGCTGGTTGGATTGGGCGCTCAAGCTCTCGCTGTCCGCTGGCGTTGTTTGGCTCGTACTCATACTCTGGGTACGTGTGGAGTGGAGTCGGAAGCGGCGTCGAGACGCGCGGCTTTCCTAGTAGAAGCCGTCGGCAGAAACCGCGCTCGCGGTGAGCAGATCTCAGACCAGCTTCGGAAAGGATCAGTCGCCGCGAAGCCGTGACGCGAGGTACGCGCCTAACGCACCGGCGAGGTTGAAGACGAGCTGGGCCTCGGCCTGCGTTACGTCTGGCGTGTCGGCCTGACCATGAGCGACACCGGGCTCGTTGCCTCGATATGCGAAGAGTTTGATCGCGATGTCGTCAATCGGACGCGGGATCAGCCCGGCATCAGTCGCTCTCTTGATAGCGACTCAAGGGCGGAGACCGCTTCCTTCGCGGCGTTTTCGAAATCCGCGTCTGCCGCCGTGAGGTAGCGCCGAGCCTTCGCGTAATGCGTGCGCGATGCTTCGAGCTCAGCAGCCTCCACGACGTGGCCGAAGACGCTATGGATCTGTTCCTCGAGTACGCGCTGCGAGCGTGTCTGCTTTGTGGATACGACTTCGACCGTACCGTCCCCCACGATCCGTGCCTCAACCGGGATACCTTTCAATGCCTCGTTGACCGTCAACAGCGCCTCGTCGCGTTTATCTTCAGTCGCGAACTCGCGCAAGTCGAGCATCGCCTCAATGATCTTCGACCTCGCGCGAGAGGCCGCTCGCGCCTTCGGCATCGAATGCTTGCGCCCCCTCGATCACTGCGCAGGCGAAGTTCCAGCGGGATAGCCCGCTCGTATCGACGTCCCCGTATTGGGCGCCAGTGAATGTCACGAATGCTTCGATGTCAACGAAACGGCGATACTCGAAGGGCGTCTCGTCTCCACCACAGATCAGGCCGCCGAGTGTCTGGACCTGCCTTGGGCTGAGCCGGTGCATCGACCGGATTGTGCCCGGTAAGGAGGGGCCCGACCTCTCGACCGTGAGGCACGAGTAAGAGGGGCCGTCGAGCCGCGTGCAGGCGAATTCACTGGCGAATCGCTGGCCCATGCCGCTTGCGCCTCCCCTGGCCGCGCCGAGCAGCATGTGTCGCAGGAACCTCTACGACGTGCGCGGCATAAGGGTAAGAGCAATGAGGAGGCTTGGCATCCTGTTGACCGCTGCCGCATTGGCCGCGCTTGCGCCGGGAAGCGCACGGGCGGCGCTGTTCCTGCTGTCAGCACAACGGATGCGGCTCCGGGGGACCTCGTTACTGCACGGACGGGCGGCGAGGGCGTTCTGCGTATCGTTACTTCGCGCTCGACGGCGCTTCGCGTTTTTCTCGCCCCAGTGGAAGCGGTCGACACGATCACGTCGCCGGACGACGCTCGTCTCTTCCCGCTTGGACGGCTGCGCGTTGACGAGAACGGCAACGGATATCTCCGCTTCACTGTCCCTAACGTTCCCTCGGGCGATTATCTGCCGCTCACACACTGCTTCGATGTGCGCCTTATTCGGCCAGGCGCGAGCTGCTCCTGACCGGTCCCTTCCCGGGCCATTTCATCGTGCTGGGAAGCGAAGACAGTGGCGGATTTCCTGTCATCCCAGTCGCAGTCGGTGCAGCTGCCGTCGGTTTCCTTGTGGTCGTGCTTGGTGTCGCGTGGACTCTGAGGAGGAGGAGGCCGCTTTAGTGAGGCGCGACCGATGGCCAGAACGGTCGGAGGACACTCGTGAACACCGGCGCAGCTGGCGGTTCTGGCTCTACTAGCTACTGGCAGTCTCGCGTCAGACTCATCCGGCACGATGATCCGATCGCGGCACCTGATCGCTCGCGCGCCACGGCGTCCAAAGGAGCCGAATGCACTCGGCATTCGTGTTGCAGACGACGAATGTGAACGTAAGCTCAGCGAGTGAGTTCCGAACTTGTCGCGATCTGCTCGCGCTGCGACCGAACGCTGCCCCTTGTTGTCGTCGATTCGTTGGACCAGCCGCTCGGCGACGAACAGGAGGCCGCCGCCCGGGATTACGCCGGCTGGTACGAGACATTCGACGAGTCAGAAGACGCGTGGATCGCGATCTGTGGCGATTGCGTGACCGACTTGGAGCGGACCGTCTACCGCCGCGTCGGTGACGACTGACGGCGCCACGAGCTCGGGGTGAGGACTTTGGGCACCCGGACCAGTCACGTCTTCTTGACCGGCGCAGGGCTTCCGATTGGTTTGGTGGTTGCATGGCTTTTTGTTGCCGTGGCCTGGGTTATGTTCGATTCCCTCATTCCGATGGTGAGTACGGCAACCATTGTCCTACTCGTTGCCGCTGCATTGGGCTTCCGCCGCGGTTACTGGGGATTAGCTGCTGGTCTCGTCATCTCGTGCATCGCTGCCGTGGGACTGTTCCTACTCTTGTCGCTTTCAGCGCCAATTGACTGACGTTGGCCCCACGCAGGCGAGCAACCTGAAGAGGCTCCAGGTCATTGCCGATAGGCGGGTGAACCAGCCAAAGCTCTTGAAATGACCGAGCGAGCGAATCCATCGCGCGCGGAGCTCCAGCGCGCGCTCCGACACCTTCCGGATAGCCGGCGTCGAGCGTTGCTCCGCGCGGTCCGTCAAGGGCGTGCCGTTGATGACCCGCGCGACGCAACCCTGGCCGTTGCATGGGCGCGCCGAGTTCAAGACATCTCGTGGCCGCGATGGGTACTGCCGCAGACGCGGCCTCACGGCCGCGGCGCTGCCCTCTGGCTCTTCGTGCGATTGCGGTTGCCCCTCTTTCTGGCTTGACCCGCACAAGAGCCTGCCACCGGCCGAGGTACTCGAACGCGTTCCTGTGGGCGCCACCGGCCGAGATCCAGGCGGCAACCTAGTCGGGGTCATCCTTTTTGTCGACGGTGGCTACATGTCGCAGCTCGAGGTGTTCAGCCACGAGGGTGTTTCCGCCTTCGCTGGTATTCCCGATCCCGCTGACCTCGAGATCGATCACTGGAGCGAGCCCGACGAGCACGGAACCCAGTACCTACTGAACCCTCCAGAGGACGTGGAATAGCTGAAGCGACTGAGCGAGCACCCACCCATTTCAGTAGATCAGCTCGCCGAGCCGAGCCCGAAGATAAGGAACGGCAGAACGAACAGCAGGATGAAGGCCGCCGAGGCAACGATCAGCAGGGTTGTCACGGTTTTGCTCATCCGGCCGCACGCACGGTAGCCCCCGCTTCCGGCGCCGGATATCGAGATCGACACGCCGGGCCCGCTACTTGACACTCACGTGGGCGAGCACGGCGCCGAAGATCAGAAGCAATGCGGCGAGTGCGACGACAGCCCGTATGAACTGTCGGCGAAACCAAAGGGACCTCAACCGTTCGATCTCCGCCGACGATAGTTCCGACCCCGACGCTGCCAGGCGCCGCTCGATTGGGGTCAGCAGCGCGCCGGTGCCGATCAGCACAGCAAGGAGGCCGGTCGCGGCCAGTGCAAGCAGGCGGGCGGCTCCCCCCGTGCTGAGAGCGAAGCCGACGGTCGCGACAACGCAAAGGAGACGCACGACCCTCTGCGCGCGTTCGCTCACCCCCATCGCTTGCTCGAACTCAAGCCGAAGATCCGAGGGATCGGCGGAGCGCCAAGCCTGAGCGCGTTTCCAGGCAAACGGGGCGACGTCGGCGGTGCTCGGTCCGACGCTGACCAGCATTGCCATCTCCCACCAGCCGGTCATTGCTGCCTCCCCGGTCCCATTGCCGTGACTACCCGAACCAAAACATCACGGCAAGGACGAACGCGAACAGTCCTATCAGGATGGCGGCGCGTTCGCTCGCCTTCTCCTCGCGCGGTCCGTACTTCCTTCGCCGGAACCAGTTTTGCTCCTTGACAACGCCGGCTGCGAACTGCTTCCGGCGAATGATCAGATACGCACCGAACGCAAAAGAAACCGCCCCGTAGAGGAAGTCGTCCATGGTCTCACTTCAGCTCAGCGCTTCCTACTCGTCAAGCAACTGACCCAGGCGATCACGAAATCGACGTCGATCCTGGCGATTCTTCGTCCCTTCCCGCTGGTAGGTGCCGGCTCGGGCTTGGGCAACGGAACGACCCAACCACAAAGCTCTCGCCCACTGGCGAACTTACTGGCGAACGAGAACTAAAGCCCCTGCAAATAGCCATGTTGCGGGCGGTCTCGGAAATCGCTAGGGGTCGCTTAGGCTCCTCGAGGGTTCGAATCCCTCCCCCTCCGCCTCCACTCAATGATGCCTGTGCGGGCGTCGCGAACCATGGAATCGGAGCGCAAGGTCACGCGCTGCCCAATGAGCCATCATGCGGCCGTGGTTTTCTCGTTGGCGGCGCTGCGTCGCTAGCGGAAGTTGACGTAGGCGCGGTGGGTCGTCCCATCGCGCAGCGTCAGTAACAGCTCCTTGCACGAGCCGGCCCACGCTCGGTCGGTTGCCCACATGAACGTGTAGCGGTCGGGGCCGCCGTTGTAGGTGAGCGAGCCGAGCGCTGTCGACAAGTCGTTCGTGCCGACGGAGCATGGGCGCCAGGCGGCACGCGCGAGCACATCGAGGCCGCGCTCGCCGTCGAGCGAGAACTTGGCCGGAACGGTGTCGCCGGCTCGCAGCGTCACGGCTCCAGGCTCGGCGACGAGCGGCGAGTAGAAGCCATCGAACGCGTACCGGACCGAGTAGCTCGTGCTCGCCGAGGCGGCGTTGCCGGAGGAGTCGATGGAGTCGACGCGGAAGGTGTGCGTCCCCAGCGTCATGTCGACAGGGGTTGCCGTGCAGCTGACGCGTGAGCCGTCGACGTTGTCGTGACAGAAGTACGAAGTCGTGATTGGATCGCCGACCAGGTACTGGGCGCCGTCGGCAGGGGCCAGGATCGTGATCTCCGGGGGCGTCCGGTCGACGATGCGGTACGTGACCGTGGCCGTGCTGTGATTCAGCGCCCCGTCGAAGGCCTCGACGGTGAACGTGAACGTGCCCAGTCGGTCCGTCGGCAGCGGGTACCCGTTCGGATAGGTGCCGATGCAGCCGATGATCCCCGACCCGCCGGGACCGTCGTCGCAGGAGTAGCTCGCGTACAGCTCCGCTCCGAGCGGATAGTCGGCGTCCGCACCGGGTGTTGTGATCGTAGCCGTCGGCGGGATGACGTCGAAGACGGTGTAGGTGTGCGTGACGGTGGTTTCCGCGCCGGCGTAATCGACCGCGTGCACAGTGAACGTGCGCGTGCCGACGTTGTTCGTGTCGAGGTAGGCGCCGATAGGGAGGTCGCCCTCACACGTCACCACGGGCCAGCCGAGCGTGCCGGGGAAGCAGCCGTAGGCGGCCTCGGTCTGCTGCCCCTGGTAGAAGCCGGCGCCGTCGACGGGGCTTGCGAGCTCGATCTGTGGCCCCTCGGGATCGGCTGTGGCCGGCGCGGCTCCAACGAGTGCGGCCAGAACGACGATGAGAACGAGACGGAGCAGCGTGCGCACGAAGCGAACCTCCTGGTCTCGGCGTGCCGCGCGCCGTTTGCCTGTCGTATCCAGCTTCGGGCGCGCGCCGGTGGACTCGCATCCCCCATCCGGTTGAAGTCAGTTGTCCTGATTCGCGTCGTCACCTACTGACAGCACAGCGTGTTGCCATCGTGGGTGAGGTCGCTGGCTCAAGCGCGGACGACTCTCCGCCGATGCTGGGACCGGAAAGACGTCCTAGGCCCAAGGGGTGTGCCCGAATGGAACCGATCGTGTTCGTGCTCCTGTTCGTCGCGGTCTTCTGTGCGATCGTCACACCGGTCTTCGTGATCGGGCGCCGCTGGTCAGCCGAACTCGTGGGCGGCGTTCGTCCCCTTTCTCGGGCTGTGGATCGTGCTGTGCGAGTCGATGGGCCGCAGCGGCTGGTTCGCGCTGCTCGTGTTCATTCCGACAGCCGGCCCGCTCGCGCTCTTGGTCTGGACTGCCGTGCAGGTTCCAGCTCATCACGGACGTTCGCGCTGGTGGACACTCGCGTTCATCGTTCCCGGCGTCAACTTGATCGGGTACTGGTTCTACGCCTTCACGCTGCCACGCCGCAACCTCGCGTTCGCTTAGCCCTAGATGGGCAGGGGACTCGAGCGAGCCTCCGACCGAGGGTGCTTGACGAGCGAAGCGTGGCCTTGCTGACGATGCGAGCCTCCCTGCGCTGAAGCGCGTCGCGGTAGCCGCTCCCGAATCCCTGCAGGGCAGCCGCATAGGCCGGGAAAACACCGCGCGTGAGCGGCAGGCTGCCCGGTTCCAGTCCCCCGTTCGACCGCACGACGCGCTGGAAGAGCCCAACCCCTGGCTCGTACCACTGCTCGATCACGGCGTAGACGCGGGCGCGCCGTCCGGTGGCGAGATCGACCGCCGTACCCTGGGGATGGACGCGAACGCGCACGTGCACCACGGGCCCCGGGCCGACTGCTGCGAGTGCGTGCTCAACGACGCCGCCTCCGCTGGACTCGAACGGCCAAAAGACCGCGAGCACGATGAGAGCAGCGCTCACCGAGAGTGCGGCAAGGGCTAAGCGGCGAGTCCACCAGGCCGCACTTCTCGACCTCGCGGACTCGAGCACCGCTTCCCAGTCTCCGCCAGGCCTCGTCGCGGCTGGGTAGGCGCGATCAAGCAGCTCCGCAACGCCCCGATCGCCGTCAGTCATATCTGTACCTCCTGGAGCTTTCGCCGCAGCGTCGAATGAGCCGCGGTCAAGGTCGCGCCGACAGTCCCGCTCGCTATGCCAAGCGACTCGGCAATCGACGAGTAGTCGAGATCGGCGTAGTAGCGAAGAAAGAGCACTAGCCGCTGGCGTTCGGGCAGCGCGGGGATGAGTGCGCGAAGTTGTTCCGCCGCGCCGTTGTCCCAACCGGGCTCGGCGGCTGCACCCGGCACCGGGTCGCGAGCCTCACGTGTCCGCTGCTTCCGCGCTTCGGTGATGACGATCCGCCAGAGCCATGCCTCAAGCGGCGCCTCACCGCGAAACCGCCGCCGGTGCCGAACGGCGCGTACGAAGCCATCGTGCACGGCGTCTCGCGCCAGCTGCTCGTCGCCGACGACGGCCGTCGCGACTCGCAGGAACGCGCCGTAGCGCGAGCGATAGACCTCTTCGATCTCCACAAGTCGCGCGGCCATCATTTCTACGATCCCGCAGCTTGCGGAGTTTCTTTAGTCCGCGCTCGCGAGAAATTAGTCGCTCTGTAGTCGTTGTTCGCTCTGCCGGAGCGCCAAAGCGGCTGGCGTTCGGCTCGCCAGCGGCTCCCCTCTGGTGCGCGCCAATTGGGCGCGCCGGCAACACACGAGGATTCGCTAAAGATTCCGCAGCCGTTCATCCTCTCTCTAAGGATGGACGAACGCGCGCGTGCGATCGAGGAGCTCTACCGAGAGCGGTATGTGGGCTTCCGCAACGCGCTCGCGACCGTCACCGGGAGTTATGAGAGCGCCCGCGATGCGGTGCAGGAAGGGTTCGCACGCGCGCTCGCCAGCCGGCGGCAGCTTCGCGGTGACGGTTCGCTCGCCGCCTGGGTCTGGCAAATCGCCCTGCGGGCTGCATTGGAGGCCCGGGGCGAGCGCGAGGTGCCGGTCGATGAGGTACTTGACCCGCGGCTTGTCGCTCCCGAGCGCAACCCCTCGCTCGCTGCGGCCCTCGCGACCTTGCCGTCTCGCCGGCGCCTGATCGTCTTTCTCCGTTATTTCGCCGATTTCTCCTACGCCGATATCGCCGTGGCCTGTGACGTGAGCGAAGGCACTGTCGCGGCAACGCTTGCGCAGGCACACCAGGCGCTTGCAGCAATCCTCGAGCCCGAAGGAGCACTACATGACTGATTTACTCGAGCAGCAGTTCTCGCCCTTAAGGAATCCGGTCGACGACTCGGACTGGCTCGCCGTCCGGCGGCGGGCGCGACGGCCATGGAGGCGAGCGGCGCTTGTTGCGGTAGTCGCAGCGACGGCGGCGCTCCTCGTCGCACCGGCGTTCGGCATCGGCGGTCGCATCTTGGATCTGATCCAGGGCCCGCCTGCCCCGCCGGCCGTGCAGACGTCTTTTGCCGCGAGCGATGCGGGCCGGAAGAAGCTCTACGCATTCGCTGCCGCTGCGGGGCACGAGTTGCACGACCGCTTTTCGCCAGTTGTCCCCGACGAGGCGCGCGGTGTGGCCGCGATCGAAACGGCGGACGGGCCGATCTATCTCTGGGTGGCGCCGACGGAGGACGGCCGGCAGTGCTGGCTCGTGCAGGCCGGTGGCGACCCTGCCACTGGGCGGCCATACGGCAGCGGATCGTGCGACGGAATCGACCACACCGGCCCCATCCGACCTGACGGACCAGGGTGGACTATCGAGCGCCCGAGCATCGAGATCATGCATGTCCGCATCTACGACAACGCCATCACGCGAGTTCAAATCGAGCTCGAAAACGCGGCTGAAGTCTCGCTTCCCGTGGTCAGTGGTCATGCGCTAGGGACGCTTCCGAGAGGAGCACGCCTGCAGGCTATTGTCGGACACGACGCGGACGGGGAGGTTGTAGCGCAGTGGACGCCGCCTCATTAGCTGACTTGACTATGAGCTGACTTGACTGAGTAGAGCGCCCGTGGCAGCGCCGCGCGACGCCGTCCCCACCTCTCGCATTGGGAGAGCGGCTTGACCATTACGCCTAGGGCGGACCTTGGGGCGCAGGCACGTCCTGAGTACGACGGACCAGTTCAATGACGAGCTTCCGGTCAACCAGCGGCTCGAGGAAAAGTGGTTCGAAGTACACATTCCTCCCCTGCGCGCGCCACACGAGACGCACCTTGTCACCGTAGATGACGGTATCGCCGACACGGGGAAGTTCAGCGGAGGGCGAATACACGGCGGGGTCGGGCGGGGCGCCGGATCCGACAGCCCAGAAGAATCGCTGGGAGCTCGGATTCTCCGATGGGATCACAAGGGCGCTGCCGGTACCTGGACCAGCGTCCGGATAGCCCGCCTCAGCCAAGACTCGACGAAGCCACCGCGCATTGGGTGAACAGAGGGACCACGGCCCGGAACAGCTCGCCTGCAACCGAGTCGCGGGTTCATCGTCAAAGACACCCGCTTTCCAACTCAGAGCAGCAATGCCAGCTGCTATCGCCACCATGACTGCCCCCGCAGCGAGCCTTCGTGTCCAACTTGCCCTGATGAGTTTCACCCCACTTGCCACGTACGTTTGGCAAGCCGTTCGAGGTCCATCGAGGAAAGCTCGCCGGCGGGCTCAATGAGCCCCGCGGGGGCGAGCTTCTTCGTTCAACACCTAATGTCAGAGCTAGGGGGTGTCCGTGAGCGCCCACGCCAGATCACGGCGCTCGATTGCCTTACCCTGACTGTCGTAGCCGACAACGACGTACGACCGCCGCAGGCTCGCGGAACTACTCGGTGGAAGCTCGAGCTGCCCGAGGAACCAGCCATGGCTGTATGCAAGCGGAACAGATGATCCGGCGTCGGACCGGATTTCCAGCCGTGCGATGTCACTGCCTGAGCTAACATTGCCCCAGATCAGGTAGTTGTAGTAAAGGCCGGAGTCTATTCCCGTCTCCAATTGGAGACTCATGGGCTTCCCTGCAGCCACCTGATTGGACATACCACAGGAGCCGCCTCCGAGCGGGTTTGGGTCGTCCGTTCCGGGCGCAGTGGGCTTGGGCGAAGCAAGTGCCGCGAAGACGCAGGTGCTTCCATCGGGCTGTGGCAGATGCCAGAGCGCGATCCTGTCACCTGCCTTCCAAGCGGAGAAATCCGTGGTCAGTGTGTACTCGACGAGGCTGGTCGCCTGAGTCGTATCGATCGCTGCCGGCGATGGGCCGCTCCAGAAACGAGCGCCGGCCGCTGCCCCAGCGATGACGAGTACGGCGACGACGAGTGCAGGCGCGAGTAGGCGTCGGCTTCGCATGCGGACCGCAACCCACTCCCCCAGTCGGCCGGGCGGGCGGTGATTCCGGCCGGATTCTGGGGTGTCTTCTGCTTTGCGGAGCGCTCCGGCCCAATCCGGCTGAGCGTCGAGCCGCAGGGGTACTTGCCTCTCTAGGATCTCGTTGACCCGAGGGTCGTAGTCGGTCACGTCGTGGTCCGTCACTGTGGCACCTCCTCCTTGAGCAAACGCTTCATCGCGGAATGCGCCTGGTTGAGGGTCGCGCCGACCGTTCCTGGCTGGATCTCGAGCACCTCCGCGATCGAGCCGTAATCCAGATCGGCGTAGTAGCGAAGGAAGAGCACCAGACGCTGTCGCTCTGGCAGCGCCGCGAGCAGCGCGCGGACACCGGCGTCGACTACGTGGCCGTTTGTCGCAGTCGGCTCGACCGACGGATCCTCGGCCCGGTGCTTTGAAGCGTCGCGACGCACGTTGCGAGCCGTGTTTACGACCGTGCGCCAAACCCAGCCCTCGACACTGCCCTCGCCACGGAACTGCAGGCGGCTCCTGATTAGGCGCACGAACGCCTCTTGGACAACGTCGCGAGCCACCTCAGCGTCACCGACGATCGCCTCCGAAACCCGTAGAAAGCGGGCGTAGCGATGCTCATAGATGTCACTGAGCGCCGCCAGGGCCACCGGTTCCTTGGTCATCCTCACCTTCAACGGTAACGACCCGGCGCCACGAGCTTTTCTTTAGTCGGAGACCTGGGAGCAGAGGCCACGCGTGTCGGTGCGGGCCGTTGCTCTCCCCTGCATCCACGCGGTGGCCTGCCCGGCCGCCGACCTAGCGGGCAACTGTCGACGACCGACTCTCTGGTTAACAGCCAGGGGCCTCCTCGGTTCGGGCGGCCTATAACTCAGGGGACGCCAGCAGCACATGGCGTCTTGCTCGCTGGCGAACAAACTGGCGAACGAGAACTAAAGTCCCTGCAAATAGGAAGGTTGTGGGCGGTCTCGGAAATCGCTAGGGGTCGCTTAGGCTCCTCGAGGGCTCGAATCCCTCCCCCTCCGCTTCCGCTCAATGATGCGGTTTGGTGGGCGCACCAAGCCCCTCATGGACGTTCTCTGTGTCACCTCTGGTCTGTAGCGACAAGACGCTCGGGCATGACGGTGTGATGATTACCGCCAAAAAGCGGAGGAGGTCTCGTTGCCTACGTTTATTGCTTACGTCGAGTTCCGTTTTGATGCGGCAACGATCGAGATGGGCGGCAGACGATTGAGAGACGTTGCCACTGCCGCGGGCCGCGTCGGCTTCGAGATGGAGCGCGGTCGCGTAGAGCAAACGCCTGCCGGTACAGAGACCGACGCCAGCCGCGGGACGGCGTACGGGCCTGAGAAGGGCTAACAACCCACCGCCTGGTCGGGTGGCATTCGCGAACACTGGCCCACGCGACCTCGTTGTGCTTCGGGCCGCGCTAATGCGAGCTCGCGGGCTTGCCGATACGCGCGGTATGCCGAAGCTGACCACCCGCGGAACCGCCTTCAGAAGCGTCGCTGCAGTGGCGGGAACGTTGTGTGTGCTCGCAGCACCCGCCGCTGCGTCTGTTCCTCCCGACCGGTTGGTCTCGTCTGCGCTGGCAGCAGCACGAGCGCAGCGCTCGGTGCACTACGTCACCGCGGCAGTTTCGTCGACGGTGAGTGTGCGCATGGTCGGCGACGCTGCTCTTGACCGTGGCATCCAACGGATTACCTACCGCAAGGCTGGAAAGAGCGGCCATGTGACCGTGCTGGTCGTGGCAAACACGGCATATGTGCGCGGCGAGGCTTTCGCTCTCGTCAACTACATGGCGTTCTCCCATGCCGAAGCGACGCGCTTCGCAGGCCGCTGGATCAAAGTTGCGCCCACCGCGCGCTGGTATCCGACACTCTCCGCAGCCGTCCGCCTGCGGTCGACGATTAAGGAAATAATCACGCTACCGAGACCGCGGATTGCACTCCCAGAGAGCGTGCTCAACGGCCAGCGGGTCATCGGCATCCGCAACACTTCCATGGCTTCCGGGCATCGTGTTACA
>WNFU01007531.1_pt1 | contig 18017 bp, 21 predicted proteins | sample 5400121 | NCBI WGS metagenome assembly WNFU01 (sample SAMN13153360, study PRJNA577476) | soil metagenome | isolation source: 100 cm soil or saprolite under grassland replicate 1 | place: USA:California | collected 2016-06-15
GCGGTCGGCGCGGGCACGCTCGGCTGCCTGCAGGAGGGCGTTCGCGTAGCGGCCGCGCTTGCCGTCGAAGAACCAGACCCCGGCCGCGCCTTCGCGCACGAGCGTGAGATTGACATCCTCGTCGCCTGTCCACACGTACGCGAGCTCGCGGCCGTAGCGGTCGACCCGATCGAGGCTCGGGTCGGTCTCGATGCGCACGCGCGTGCCCGGGGGGAGCAGCCGGCGGGTGAGCGAGCTTGCGGCCTCGCCGTAGCACTCGCTGCCCTTCTCGGGCGAGTCGATCTGGACGAGGCGGACGCGCTCGCCGCCGGTGAGGACGATCGTGTCGCCGTCGAGCACCCGCGCGACGACCGCGCTCGAGGACGAGGAGGCGTCGCGGCGGAACCAGAGGAAGGCCGCGAGGACGACCGCGACTAGGACGGCGAGCGCGAACGCTCTCAACGGCGCGAGCCGAGCACGACGCCGAGGATCACGCCCGCCGCGAGCAGCTGCGCCCACGCGGGCACGCCGCCCTCCCGATGCCAGCCGGGGATGCGATGGCTCGGGAAGAGCTTGCGCCCGCCCGGGCGCGGGAGGTGGAAGACGTGCTCGACGTCGGGCACCGAGGAGGCGAGCGCGCCGAGGGTGACGGGGCTCAGTAGACCATGGCGGGCGATGAGCGCCAGCATGCAGACGACGCCGCTCCGCACCTCGAAGCGTCGCGAGGCGATGTCCTGGTGCGGCATGTAGTCGCCGAGCGCGTGCAGGACGAGGCCGAGCGCGATCGCCGCAGGCCGCGAGCGCGTGAGCGCGCCCCCGGCTGCGCCGGTTGCGACGTGGAGCGAGACGATCACGGGTCTCAGTTTGACCGAGTGTCCTCGAACCGTGGCGCCGGGTGCCCGTTCTCGATGCGCAGGCGCTCGATCAGCTCCGAGGCCGCGCCGCGCGACTCGGGGAACTCCTCGCCCATCCGCTCGCAGAGCGCGGCCGCGAGGGCGTACACCTGCCGTACCGTGGGCTTGCCGCGCTTCTCCACCGTGACTATCGAAGCAGCGGCGGGCACACGTGTCTGTGCCTGGAGTGTGCCGGTTTGGCGACACTGCACCCGTGGGGAGGCTGCGGAGGGCATTCGAGGCGCTGACGCGCCGCCGCTGGGCGCTGATCGCGATCCAGCTGACGGCGGTCGGCGTACTGCTCTTCTTCCTCGGCTGGGCCTTCCGCGGGGCCTGGCACGACGCGCGGCCGCGCCTGGAAGACGCGAACTTCACCGACCTCGTTGTCTCGACTGCGATCCTCGCCGCCTACTACCTGCTCTTCACGGTCGCCTGGCAGCGGATGCTCGCCGCCTGGGGCCTGCGCATCCCGTACTTCATCGCGCTCCAGGCGGAGATGGCGTCGATTCTCGCCAAGTACGTGCCGGGCACGGTCTGGATCCCGGCCGCGCGGATCGCGTCCCTGCGGCGCGCCGCTGTGCGCGACACGCCGCTCGTGCTGAGCTCGATGGTGATGGAGGCGGGGCTCTCGGGGCTCGCCGGCATGATCGTCTTCTTCGTCAGCCTGACGACCGTCGGCTTCAGCGCTGCGCCGGTCGTCCCCTTGCTCGTGCTCGCGGTGATCGCGATCGTCGGGCTCCATCCGCGCGTCTTCACGCCGGGTATCCGACGGGTCCTGCGCCCGTTCGGAGCGACCCTGCTGCCGCGCCTCCGCTACTCGACGCTCCTCGGCCTGCTCGCCTACTACTGCTGCACGTGGCTCGTCGGCGGTACCGCGCTCTTCTTCCTGCTGCGCTCGCTGGGCGGTGATCCCGCCGTCGAGGACATCCCCTACCTGGGCGGGGTCGCCGCGGTGTCGGCGATCGTCGCCTTCCTCTCGCTAATCACGCCTTCCGGGCTCGGCGTGCGCGAGGCCTCGATGTACGGCCTGCTGCTCGCGGTCAGCTCGAACGGCGTCGCGCTCGGCGTCACCGTCCTGAACCGGCTGACGATCACGATCGTCGAGGCGGCCCTGCTCCTGGTCGGCGCAGTCGCCTGGCGCTACTTTCCAGGCCGGCAGGCTCCGGACGCGCGTCCCGCCAAGCCTTCCTGAACGGGACCAAAGATTCGCCGAGCCGGTTGCGCTTTCGTCCACTCAACCGTCTGACTTTCGGCTTGCGCCTACAGTCCTCCGGTTCAGTTTCGACCTACTCGCGCTCCGTGCTCGGCGCAAACGGCAACCTAGGGCTAATCGGGGGAGGTTGCAAGCTCCTCGGGTACGAAAATTTGCGCTCTTTGCGAGATCGCAAAATCAGCCGCGCAAGAAGTTTGCGCAAAGAGCGGAGATCAGCTCGGTGGGGAGTCGCTCCGGCGGCGGCGCCAGAACCAGAACACGCCGCCGAGCGTGGCGAGCCCCGTTGCGATCGCGCTCTTGTTCGGCCGCATCGAGTCGTCGACCCGGCCGGGCACCGCGTCCTTCGCCTTCCGCTTCGCGACGCGCTTACCGACCTTCCAGACCGTCCAGCCGAGGACAGCGTTGCGCTTGTTCAGGAGTGCCATACCTCGAGCGTACCCAACGCGGCGGCCATTCGAACACAGGACGTCGCTCCCCGAAGCGACGTCCTGTGGAGAGAGGGGAAAGATCCGAGCCGAAGGAGGAGAAAGAGGCCCGGACCGACCCACATACCAAGAGATGCCGGTGGGCTGCGAAACCTACGCCTTGCTCGTCGAGCCGACTCCGGCGCCGGCAGCCGCGAAGAACGAGGACAGCGAGCTCGGCAAGGGGACGTTCGCCAGCGAGCGTAGAGCAGCGCGCTGGGTGCGCTGGCTGTGGTCGAAGCGGGCGCAGTCGCCGCATCCGCGCAGGTGGCGGCGCAACGGGCGGCGCTCGGCGCGCGCGAGTTGGTCGTCGAGCCGGCGTGAGATCGCCCGCTCCGCCTCGTGGCAGCTGAGCGCTCCTTCGAGCTCTTCGCGCAGCGCACGCCGGGCCCGGAAGATGAAGGTCTCGACGGCGCCGACCGAGACGTTCTGGATCTCGGCGATCTCCGCGTAGGAGCGGCCCTCGACCTCGCGCATGACGAGCGCGGCCCGCTCGTTGAAGGCGAGGTTTCCGAGCGCGCGGCGAACGTCCTCCTGGGTCGGTGGCTCCTCGTCGGGGACGGTCTCCTCCAGGTGCTCCTCGTAGGCGCCCCCCTGGAGGCGCGCTTCCTGGCGGACGCGTTGCTGGCAGAGCTCGTGCGCGATCGCGATCAGCCAGTTGCGTGCCGAGCGCGGGCGCTCGCCGCGCTCGCAGGCACGGTACGCATTGAGAAAGGCCGTCTGCGTGACGTCCTCGGCATCCTCCGGGCTGCGCAGGACGGCAAGTGCGTAGCGGTACACCTCCCGGACGTGCTGCCGGTAGAGCCGCTCGAATGCCCGGTCCGTGCGCGACCGCTGCGCAAGCAGGTGCGTCATCGCCTAGAAGATGCCGTCGAGCCGGTTTTCTTGCGGTGCGACCGCTACGGGAGCGGCGGCGGCGGTGGGAGCGGCGGCGGCGGTGGGAGCACCGGGAGCGGCGGCGGCGGAGGAAGCGGCGGGAGCGGCGGCACCGGTGGGAGCGGCGGAACCTGGATCGTGGGCGGCGGCGGGAGTGCCGGGAGCTGCGGAACCTCGATCGGCGGCACGACGGGGACGCTCGGCACGAGCGGATCGACGATGTTCTGCACGGTTCCGGTGACTCCGTTCTGGGAAGCTGACGGACCCTGTGCTGCGGCGGAGCCCGAGCCCGAGCCCGCGCTCGCGCCCGCGCCCGCATGGCTCGAGGCGGACTTCGCGCCGTGGCCCGTCCTCGCCATCCTGCGGCTCTTCGCCAGTTTGCTCGCTTTCGAGCGCGCGTTCGCGGCGATCCGGCTGCCGGTGCGCGCCGAGCTCGGCGAGGACTCCTGACCCTTGACGCGCGATGAGCCGTCGGGACGCGTGGCCGGATCTTTGGCCGCGACGGCTTTGACCACCTCGTGGCCGAGGCCGCCGACGAGCGCGCCCGCCGTGAGCACGATCGCGAGCTTGGCGCCGAACCCGGCTCCGGTCGCCGCGGTGGCGCCACCGAGGGCACCGCTGCCGAAGAAGGTCGTGAGCGAGGGCGGGAGCGGGATCGTCCCCAGGCCCTTGATTGCCGCGCGCTGCGCCCGGTTGCGGCGCTCGAGCACCGCGCAGTCCTTGCACTCGCGCAGGTGGGCGCGCAGGGCTCCTCGTTCGCCGCTCGAGAGCTTGCGCTCGTTCAGGCGTGACAGCGTGAGCTCGACCTCATGGCAGGTGAGGCCGCCCTCGAGCTGTTCGCGCAGGGCGCGGCGGGCGCGGAAAATCAGGGTCTCGACGGCGCCGACCGAGACGTCGAGGATCTGGGCGATCTCGGAGTACGAGCGTCCTTCGAGCTCGCGCATGACGAGCGCGGCGCGCTGGTTGAAACCGAGGAAGCCGAGGGCGCGGCGGATCTCGGAGGCGGTCGGGACGTCGGGGTCGTCGGTGGCGGCGGCGGCGAGCGTCTCGTCGAAGGCGACCTCCTGCGGGCGGCGCGAGGAGTCGCGGAAGCGCTGCCGGCAGGCGTTGTGCGCGATCTTGATCAGCCAGTTGTGGGGGCGCTCCGGGCGCTCGCCCCGCTGGAAGGCGCGGTAGGCGCTGAGGAAGGTCGTTTGCGTAACGTCTTCGGCATCGGCCTCGTTGTGGAGGACGGCGAGCGTGTAGCGGTAGACGGCGTGGACGTGCTTCTTGTAGAGGCGTTCGAACGCACGGTCAGCGCGGGGTCGCTGCGCGAGTACGGGGCTCACTGTTGGTTAGATCCCCTTTGCTGCGATTTCTTGCGCTTTGGCTGGGCCACGGCGTTAGAACGGGCGACTTGGGCCGGCGGATACCGACCGCTGTTCTCATCTTGCCGTTTTGGTGCGGTTTTGTCACTCTGGCGCACGATTTTTCGCGGTACGCTCGGTGCGGGTGGCGGGTGGAAAACCTGCTCCCCACCCTGGGTGGGGAGGTTGGGCCACTTCGACGGAGAGCGCTCTTAGTATCTGCGGCCGTGTCCGATCGCAGGCCTGTCTTCTCTTCGCCCGACAACCTGGCGCCGCCGACCGGCTACAGCCACGTGGTCAGCATTCCGTCCGGAACCCTCGTCTGGACGTCCGGCCAGGTGGCGATGGAGGCGGACCGGACAATCGCCTCAGGCCGGGGCTGGGAAGAGCAGACGCGGATGGCCTTCACGAATGTCGGCAAGGCCCTGCGAGCCGCCGGCGCCGAGTGGCCCGACGTCGTCAAGCTGACGTTCTTCGTCGTCGACGTCTCGGACTTGCAGACGATCCGCGCGGTCCGGGACGAGTTCGTCGACACCGCGCGCCCCCCGACGAGCTCACTCGTCCAGGTTGCGGGGCTCTTCGACCCCGACTTGCTGATCGAGGTCGAAGCCGTCGCCTGGCGGCCCTGACCTTCCGAGAGAGTCGGATGCGCGGCCATCCCGTCCGCGACCGTCTCGACCGTGGCCTCGGCGTCGAGCGCGACGACGCCGGCTTCGATCAGGTCGGTCACGTGCGGCCCGACCATGACGATCCCCAGCAGCTCGCCGTAGCGCGCCTCGTGGATCGACTTCACCCAGCCAGTGGTGTCGTTCTGCATGACCGCGCGCGCGTTCGCGACCCAGGGGAACATCCCGGTCGCGACGTCGTCGCCGTACTGCTCGCGCGCCTCGGCCTCGGTCAACCCGACGCCGGCGATCTCCGGATCGGTGTAGATCGGCCGCGGTACGCCGCGGTTGTCGACGACGGCTTCATGCCCCATCGCGTTCTCGGCCGCGACCTCGCCCTCGCGGAACGCTGTGTGCGCGAGCTGCCAGTAGCCGGCGCAGTCGCCGACCGCGTAGACGTGCGGGACGGTCGTGCGCCGGTGCTCGTCGGCCGCGATGCCCTTGCGCCGGTCGAGCTCGACGCCGATCTCCTCGAGCCCGAGCCCCTCGACGAGCGGGCCGCGCCCGACCGAGACGAGCATCAGGTCGCACTCGACGGTCTCGCCGTCGCCGAAATAGACGCGCAACCCGTCGCCGGTCTCCTCGACCTTCGTGCACTGCTTCTCGAGATGGAGCGCGATCCCGCGCTTGCCGAACTGCTTCGAGAGCTCGGCGGCCGCGTCGTCGTCCTCCATCGGGATCAGCTTCGGCAGCATCTCGATGATCGTCACCTCGGAGCCGAAGCGGCGCAGGATGGAGGCGAACTCGCAGCCGATGATCCCCCCGCCGAGGACGACGAGCCGGCGCGGCACCTGCGACTGCGCGAGCAGCCCGGTCGAGTCGACACAGCGCACCGAGTCGAGCCCTTCGATCGGCGGGCGCAGCGGGAACGAGCCGGTGGCGACGACCGCCGAGCGGAAGGAGACGTCCTCGGCCCCGTCGACCGCGATCGTGTTCGCGTCCTTGAACCGGCCCTCGCCCTTGACCCACTCGACGCCGTTCGCCTTGAAGAGGCCGGCGACGCCCTGGGTCATCTGCTTGACGACCTGATCCTTCCACTGGTTCGCGGTACCGAAGTCGAGCTGCGGCTCGCCGACCTGGACACCGAGCTTGCCGAAGGTCTCCTCGGCCTCCTTGATCGCGAATGCGGTCTGGACCCAGGCCTTGGTCGGAATGCACCCGACGCGCAGGCAGGTGCCGCCGAGCTCCGGCTCCTTCTCGATACAGACGGCCTTCGCGCCAAGCTGCGCGGCGCGAATCGCAGCCGTGTAGCCGCCGGGTCCGCCGCCGAGGACGGCAACGTCACAGTCCATGCGCCGATCCTAGCGACGTAATGTGCCGCTGTGAGTGTCAGCGGGGAACGAGCCGCGCTCGCCGCGTTCGTGACCGGCTCTGTGCTGGCCGGGGGCAACGCCGTCGGCGTGCGTTTCAGCAATCGGGAGCTCGCTCCGCCGTGGGGAGCAGGCCTGCGCTTCCTGCTGGCGGCTGCGCTGCTCGTCGCGGCCATGGCCGCGCTCGGACTCACGCTCCCGCGCGGTCGTGCTCTCGCCGGTGCATCGCTCTACGGCGCGCTGAATTTTGGCCTCGCGTTCGCCCTCGCCTATTACGGGCTTGTCCGCGTACACGCCGGACTTGGGCAGACGCTGCTCGCCCTCGTCCCGCTCCTGACGCTGCTCCTCGCCGTGTCTCAGCGCCAGGAGCGATTCCGCGTCGGTGCGATTGCCGGTGCGGTCCTGGCCGTCGCGGGGATCGGCGTGCTCTCGCGCGCGCCGCTCCAGGAGGCGGTCCCGCTCCTCTCGCTCCTCGCCCTGCTCGGAAGCGCGGTGTGCTTTGCCCAAGCTGCCATCCTCGTCCGCCACTTTCCACCCGTCCATCCAGTGACGACGAACGCCGTCGGCATGATGAGCGCCGCGCTAATGCTGATCCCCGGCGCCGTGCTGTTCGGCGAGCCAATTGCGCTGCCCCGGAGCGTCGAAACCTGGCTTGCCCTCGGCTACCTGATCGTGGTCGGCTCGGTCGTGGTGTTCGTGCTCTATATCTTCGTGCTCCGCCACTGGACCGCGTCGCGCGCCGCCTACACCTTCGTGCTCGTCCCGGTGGTCACCGTCGTGCTCTCTGCCTGGCTCGACGACGAGCCAATCAGGGCGGGGCTGCTGCTCGGCGGCTCGCTCGTCCTCGCCGGCGTGTACGTCGGCGCACTGCGGCGAGGGCTACCGGTCGAGCGGAGGTAGCCCGAGGACGTCGACGGCCCACGGGAGCGCGACCTTCAACTGCGCGAGCTGCAGCGCCCGCACGGTCGGCGCGCCGGCGGGTGGCGGGAGACCGGAGACCGGAGCGAGGAAGCCGCTGACGACCGCGGTCAGCTCCCCGGCGTCAGGCAAGATCTCGGCCGGCGCCGGGCCGCCCTCGATGAAGAGGCTCGGAAGCCAGAACGCCACGTCGACCATCGCATTCCCGACGCTCGCCCAGTTCCAGTCGACGAGAAGAGCCTCGCCGTCCCGGATGCAGATGTTGTCGCTGCGGGTGTCCAGGTGCAGGAAGGCATCGCCGCGCACCTCGCAGCGGTCGGTCGCAGCGAGCAGTTCCGGCAGGGAACGCTCGAGCCACCCGCGCGAGCAGAGGCCGAGCGACTGGAACGGCTCGGAGTCGGCCTCGACTTCTCGCCACGTGTGCAGCTCGTCGATCGTCAGCGGCGGCAGGGCGGCGGGCGGTGGCGTCCCGTGGAGCCTGTCGAGCGTCTCGAGCACGGCCTCGACGTCGCCCGGGCGCCAGGGCGGCGGCCAGTGGGCATCGCTCAGATCCTCGACGAGGAGAATCGGGCGCTCGCCGTCGTCCTCCCAGGCAAGAAGCCGCGGAAGAAATGTCTGCTCGACCTGCGAGTAGACCCGGTGCTCGTCGCGCAGGAAGCCGGCCGTCGGCTCGTCGACGGCTACCTTGGCGAAGCCGCGGGCCCCGTCCGGGAGCTCGACGAGCCAGCGCTCCATGAGCGTGTAGCCGCCTGTCGACCGCCTGAGCGGACGGACACCGAGCCGGCCGGCTAGAGCTGTGCGCGCATCGTCCATGCGCCGTCGCTCTTTTCGACCTTCTCGAAGCCGTACCGCTCGTAGAGCGCGACCGCTGGGCTGTCGCTGGCGACGCTGAGGCTGATCGAGGTGTAGCCGTCCGCCCGCGCGCGGGCCAGGAGCGCGTCCATCAGCTCGCCGCCGAACCCGTGGCCGCGCCGGCTGGGGACGACGGCGATCGAGAGCTCGGGGGTCTCCTCGTCGACGAACCCGTACCCGGGCGCGTCGCGTTTGAAGAGCCGGTACCAGGCGGCGCCGACCGGGAAGCCTTCGTCGAGCGCGATCACGGCAGCGTCGCCGCGCCGTCCCCAATTCTCGACGTAGCGCATCGGATGCAGGCCGCTTTCCTCCTCGACCCCGCTCGAGCGCCAGTAATACGCGTGCCGGAGCATGTCACGGAGGAAGCGGACGTCCTGCGGCGTGCCCGGCCGGATCACTGCCGGAGCTGCTGGACGAGCTGAAGCCTGTTCCCGTCCGGGTCGAAGACGTCGACGACGCGGACCTCCTCGTGCAGCTCGAGCACGGTGCCGACCTCGACCTGCGCCCCGCGGAGGCGCTCGACCTCGGCTTTGACGTCGTCGACGTCGACGCTGGCGACCGGGCCTTCCGCTTGCGGGTCACCCTCGGCCAGCGCGATGTGCATCTCGCCGTGCTCGAACTTCGCCCAGCCGTCCTCGCCGGCGTACGTCTCGGTGAAGCCGAGCGTGTCTCGGTAGAAGACGCGCGCCGCGTCGAGGTCGCGGACGTGGTACCAGACCCTCGTCACAGGGCGAGCCCGGGCTCCTCGAGGAGCGTCTTCAGTTCGCGCAGGAATTCGGCCGCCGTGGCCCCGTCGACGGCGCGGTGATCGCAGGTCAGCGTCAGCGACATCAGGGGGCGGACGAGGAGGTCGCCGCCTTGCGCAACGGGCCGCTCCTCGACCGCGCCGACGGCGAGGATTGCAGCCTGCGGCGGGTTGAGCACGGCGATGAAGTTCTCGACGCCGTACATACCGAGGTTGGAGATCGTGAATGTGCCGCCTTCGAGGTCTTCCTGCGAGAGCTTGCCCTCGCGGGTGCGTGCAACAAGCTCGGCGCGCTCGGCAGCGAGTTGGACGAGCGACTTGCGCTCGCACTCGCGGAGGACCGGGACGAGCAGGCCGCGCTCGGTCGCCACCGCAATCCCGATGTGCGCGCACGGGAAGATGCGGATCTCGTCGTCGGCGAAATGGACGTTCACCTCCCGGTGGCGCAGGAGCGCGATCGCGCAGAGCTTCGTCAGGACGTCGGTCACGGTCACCTTCTCGTCGCGCAGGTGCTCCCGGAGGGCGAGTGAGCGCGTCATGTCGGCCGACATCGAGATCTGGAAGACCGGGGCTTGCCACGCCTCCGTCAGGCGGCGCGCGATCGTGCGTCTCACTGAGGAGAGCTTCTGGATCTCGGCTTCGAGGGGCGCGGCGCCGACGGTCGCGTGCGCCGGGGTCGCGGCTGCGCGCTCGACGTCCTCGGCGACGACCCGCCCCTCGGGCCCGGTGCCCGTGAGGCTGCGCAGGTCGATGCCGCGCTCTCTGGCGATGCGGCGCGCGAGTGGCGAGGCCTTGACGCGGCCGTCCAAGCGCGCGGGCTCGGTCTCCTTGGCCTCGGCCTCCGGCTCCTTCGTGTCGGCCTCGCGGCCGCGCTCCCGCTCCTCCTCGCGCGCGGGGGCTTGAGAGCTCTCTTCCTGCTCGTCCTCGTCGACTTCGATCGCAACCTCCTCGCCCTCTTCGCCGATGACCGCGATCCGCTTGCCGACCTCGATCTCCTCGCCCTCGCCGGCGAGGATCTTGAGCAGGACGCCGCTCGCATCGGCCTCGACCTCCTGGGTCACCTTCTCGGTGTCGAGCTCGTAGAGCGGCTCGCCCTTCTCGACCTGGTCGCCCTCTTGCTTCAGCCAGCGGACGATCGTCCCCGACTCCATGCCTTGCCCGAGCCGGGGGAGTGTCAGCTCAGTTGCCATCGCGGCCCACTGTTCGCATGATCGCCTCGTAGACCTCGGCCTGGTGTGGGACGACGTACTCCTCCATCACCGGGGCGAACGGGATCGGCACGAACTTCGCGCCGACGCGTTCGACCGGCGCGTCGAGCCAGTCGAAGGCCTGGTGCTGGATGACGGACGCGACCTCGGCCCCGTATCCCATCTTCGTCACGGCCTCGTGCGCGACGACGGCGCGGTTCGTCTTCTTCACCGAGTCGACGATCGTCTGCTCGTCGAGCGGCTGCAGCGTGCGCGGGTCGACGACCTCGACCGAGACGCCCTGCTCCTCCGCCTCCTTCGCCGCGCCGAGCGCCTCGTGGACGAGCCGGCCTGTGGCGACGACCGTCACGTCTTCGCCCTCGCGATGGACGCGCGCCTGCCCGATCGGGATCGGCTCGAGCTCGTCGGGCACCTCTTCCTTGAGCCCGTAGAGCGTGCGGTGCTCGAAGAAGAGGACCGGGTTGTCGTCGTAGATCGCCGACCAGAGCAGGCCGCGGACGTCGGTCGGGGTCGACGCGAAGACGACCTTGAGTCCCGGGATGTGGACGAACCAGGCCTCGAGCTGCTGCGCGTGCTGGGCTCCGGGCGACCAGCCGGCGCCACCCTGTGTGCGGATCGTCAGCGGCACCTTCACCTGGCCCCCGGACATGTAGCGGTGCTTCGCGGCCTGGTTGACGATCTGCTCGGCTGAGAGCGTCAGAAAGTCCTCGTACATGACCTCGACCACGGGTCGCATGCCCTGCAACGCGGCGCCAATGCCCGCGCCGACGAGCGCCATCTCCGAGATCGGCGTGTTCCGCACACGGTCGGCGCCGAACTCGTCGAGCATGCCCTGCGTGACGCCCATTGAGCCGCCCATCTCGGCGATGTCCTCGCCCATAATGAAGACGTCCCCGTCCTTGCGCATCGCGGTCGAGAGCGCGTCGCGCACCGCCTCGCGGTAGGACAGCTCAGGCAACGGCTTCTCCAGACAGGCCCGCAGGGGCGATGTCCAGGGCCTGGCCCTGGACAGGGGTGTTCTGGCCATGGCTTGGTGCCTGGCACCTGGACATGTCGGATTTAGGCATAGACGTTCTTGAGCGCGTCCTCGGGCTTCGGGTCGGTGCCGTTCTTCGCGAACTCGACGGAGGCCTCGACAAGCTCGACGGCTTCGCGGTCGGCTTCTTCGAACTCCTCGTCGGAGAGCTCCAGGCGCTCGCGGAGCTTCGTGATCGGATCCTGCGTCTCGCGTAGCTGCTTGACCTCGTCCTTCGGGCGGTAGACCTGCGGATCGCCGATGTAGTGCCCCGTCAGCCGGTAGGTCTCGAGGAGCAGGAAGACGGGCCCACGGCCCTCGCGCGCGTGATCCAGCGACGCGAGCGCGGCGCGGTAGACCTCCTCGACGTCCTGTCCGTCGGCGCGGATCGCCTCCATTCCATAGGCGACCGCGCGCTTGCTGAGGTCCTCGATCGGCAGATGCTGGCGCGCCGGCGTCGACTCGGCCCAGCGGTTGTTCTCGCACACGAAGACGGCAGGCACCTGCCAGAGCTGGGCTAGGTTGAGCGACTCGTGGAAGGTGCCGATGTTCGTCGCACCGTCGCCGAAGAAAGCGACGGCGACGCGCGGCTCGTCGCGGAGCTTGAAGGCGAGCGCGGCGCCGACCGTCGCCGGCAGTCCGCCGCCGACGACCGCGTTCGCGCCCAGGTTGCCGCGCTCGACGTCGTAGAGGTGCATCGACCCGCCGTACCCGTGGGAGCAGCCCTCGAGCTTCCCGTAGAGCTCGGCCATGACCTCGTTCGGGTGAGTCCCCTTGGCGAGCGTGTGTCCGTGCGCGCGGTGCGTCGAGGCGATGACGTCGCCCTCGTCGAGCGCGCGACAGACGCCGACGGCGCAGGCCTCTTGTCCGATCGCGACATGGAGAAAGCCGGGGAGCTCGCCCGCGCGGAAGCGCTCCTCGACCTTTTCCTCGAAGCGCCGGACCAGCAGCATCTCGCGGAAGAACTCGCGCAAGAGCTCTTCCGAAACTGCGCCCTTCTTCTCGACCTTGGCCACCTTGGCTTTGAGTTTATGCTCAGGCTCATGAGCCTCGTCGGACAGTGGCGGGAGATCGTGCGGGAGCTCCCCGAGGCCTGGGCGGACGCCCGTCTCCGGCTGACAATCGAGGACGAAGGCGACTGCGAGCGGGCGGCTGCGGTGCTGGGCCCATTGAACCCTGGGCGGCGCGACAAGCTGATCCGCTTCTACACGGCGCGACGCGGAGCCGGTCCCTCCCCCGACCTGATCGAGCGCCTCCTGCGCCGACTCGACGAGGAGCGAATCAAGGGCCAACTCGAGCTCGTCGGCGCGGGCGAGGCGGCGCCCGAGCCGGTGCTCCACCAGGCAACGCTCGCGGGCTCGTGGGATACCGCTGCCGAGGCGCTGCCGCCGGACTGGAGCGACCTCTACGCCGAAGTCGAGCTCGTCTCGACCGACTGGCTCGACCGCGCCGCGCTGCTGATGGCGCCCCTCAATCCGGGACGGTATGGAGGCAAACCCGGCTTCCGCTTCCGGGTCGCACGGCTTTTCGGCTACGGCGCGTCGGCCGCGATGACGAGACGTTGCCTCGAGCGCGTCGACAACGAGGGGATTCGCGGCGAGCTCCGCATCCTGCGCGTCCTCTCGGACACCGATCCCGTCTCCACGCAGGGGCCCGTCTGGTACGTGGAGGGGCGGTCGGTATGAGCGATCCAGTCTCCTGGTTCCTGATCGAGCCGGGCTGGAAAGTCGTCGACCAGGCCGGGAAGGAGATCGGCCACGTCGAGGAGGTCGTCGGCGACAGCGGCGAGGACATCTTCAACGGGCTCGGAGTCTCGACCGGCCTCTCCAGGCGCCCGCGCTATGTGCCCTCGGAGCGGGTGCAGGAGATCACCGAGGGCCGGGTCCGTTTGGGCCTGACGGCCGACGAGCTGCACCGGCTGGGCGAGTTCAAGGAGCCCCCGGCGAGCCTCGAGCTCGAGAGCGACAAGCCGAGCATCGTCGATCGCGTCGCCGACGTCTTCACCGATCCCGAGAGCCGCCCGCAGCCCCAGACGCTCTGGCAGCGGCTGCTGAACCGAATCTTCCGCCGGCCCCCTTAAGTCCACGTCCTCCCGATGTCTACGACCCTAGTCCTGTCCCCCGTCGCCTGTTAGCGTCGGACATCGCGCCCGAGCTCTTCGAGCACGCCCGGCGTCGCGCGGCCGAGGCCGGTGTCGACATCGAGTGGGTGGAGGGCGACGCTCAGGACCTGCCGTTCGCCGACGAAAGCTTCGACCGTGTGATCTCGACTTTCGGCGCCATGTTCGCGCCGGATCACAAGCGTGCTGCCGCCGAGCTCGTCCGCGTCTGCCGCCCCGGCGGCCGCGTCGCGATGACCACCTGGGTCACCGACGGCTTCACCGGCGAGATCTTCAAGCTGACGGGGTCCTTTCTGCCGCCTCCGCCGGCCGGCGTGCAGCCCCCGCCGCTCTGGGGCGTCGAAAGCCACGTCGAAGAGGTCTTCGCCGCCGCCGGTGTGACCCCCGACCTCGCCCACGAGAAGGTCGAGGTGGAGTTCGCATCCGAGCAGGATGCGGTCGACGAATACATGAACACTTTCGGGCCGTTCGTCACCGCCCGCACCATGCTCGAGCCTCAAGGCCGTTGGCCGGAGTTCGTCCAAGCATTCGCGGACCTCATCCGACGCTTCAATCTCGCCACCGACGGAACCGCGAGGATTCAGAGCGAGTATCTGCTGATCACCGTCGACCGCTGACGCGTTCGGTCAGGCGTTCCGGCCTACCGTGGCAAGCCGCTAGTTCGGGGCCAGCTCGTAGTGGATCCGGCGGAGCCGCGAGTCACGTCCGCGGAAAGCCTCGACCACCTGGGGGTCGAACTGGTGACCTGCCTCCTGGGCGATCTCGTGGGCTGCCTGCTCCCAGGTTCCGGCGGTGCGGTACGGGCGATCGCTTGTCATCGCGTCGAGCGCGTCGGCGACGGCGAAGACCCGAGCCCCGATGGGAATCTCGCTCCCCGCGAGCGCGTCGGGATACCCCCGCCCGTCCCAGCGCTCGTGGTGATGCCGAACGACCTGGAGCCCCTGGCCCTGCAGCAGGGCGACGCTGCTCAGCAACTGCTCGCCGAGCACCGTGTGGGTCTCGAGCAGCCGCCGCTCCGTCGGCGTGAGCGAGGCTTTCTTCAGCAAGATCCGATCGGGAATCCCGATCTTGCCGACGTCGTGGAGCAGGAACCCGTATTCGACGCTTTCGTCCTCGAGGAGCGCAGGGTCGAGCTCGCGCGCCAGCTCGATCGCGTAGCGCTGAACCCGCTGGGAATGGGCGCCGGTGCCGGTGTCCTTCGACTCGAGCGCACCTGCGAGGGCGGTCACCGTCTCGCGATAAGCCCGCTGGATCAGCGCGCGCTGCCCGCGCTCGACCTCCAGGAGCCGCCGGAGATCCTGTGCGTAGAGGATCAGCTGCTCCTCCGGAGGCGTGCTCGCGGCCCGGAACGGCCCCTCGTAGAGGCCGCCCGCGATCCGCTCGACTGCGTTCAGGAGCTCGAGCGGGCTGAACGGCTTCCGCAGATAGGCATCGGCGCCGGCCTGCTGAGCAGCGACCTCGCTCCCACCGTCCGAGCCGGTCAGAAGCACGATGCCGATGTCCGCCGTCACCGGATCGCTCTTGAGCCGGCGGCAGAAAGTCAGCCCGTCCATGCCGGGCATGTTGACGTCGAGCACGACGACGTTGGGCGCTCGCATCGCGATCTTCTCCTCGGCGGCTTCCGCGGAGTCGGCCTCGTCGACCTCGATGTCGACGACCTCGAAAGTTGTCCTCAGCAGGATGCGCAGCGCAGAATCGTCGTCGACGACGAGCAGCCGCAAACCCTGGTCTTCGAGGCGCGGCGCGGCCGAGGACGACAGGAGCTCGCTCTCTTCGCGACTGCTCTCGACCTCGCCGCTGTAGATCTGAAGGCGGTCCTTGCCGGCGAATTTCGCTGCGTAGAGGGCGATATCGGCCTTCCGCAGCAGATCGTCGGCCGTCCCCGCGTGGGCCGGGAAGGTCGCGACCCCAGCCGAGATGGTCGGCAACCGATGGCCGCGGCGCTGGTGGGCCAGGGCCGTGCGCACCCGCTCGCCCACGTCTGCCGCGGCTTCAGACGCGTCCTCGATCACGATTGTGAACTCCTCGCCGCCGATACGGAAGACCTCGTCTTCGGCGCGAACGACGCGCATGAGCACGCGGGCGACCTCGCGCAGGACCTCGTCTCCGACCGCGTGCCCGTCGCGATCGTTGACGCGCTTGAAGTCGTCGAGGTCGAAGAGCACGACCGAGACGCGTTTGTTGGCGACACTCGCTCGGGTCAGAGACGACGCGAGGTGCTCGTCGAACGCACGCTTGTTCGCAAGCCCGGTGAGCGCGTCGCGTCGCGCCTCGGCGTACGTAAACGCGAGCCGGCGCTCGTTCGCGAGGGAAGCGGAGGCGAGGTCGGCGACGGCGGCGACGAGCTCTACGTCGACAGCCGACTGGACGTTGGCGGGCATTGCGACGAGCAGGGCACCGAGCGCCTGACCGTCGGCGACGAGCGGCGCGGCGACGGCATCGGAGCAGGCGGCGCCGAGGCGGTACAGCTCGCCCAGGTCGTGGGGGTCGGCCCGCTCCAGCTGTAGCTCCGAATAGGCGCGTGAGATGATGCTCGGCGCGGAGGCGAACCACTGCGGAGCACCGGGCCCCGCAAGCGCGGCCAGCGAGAGGGCGACCTCACCGGAGGCCAGATACGTGGCGGTGAATGCCGCACCGGTCAGGTCGGCGAGCTCCCGGGTGAGGAGCTCCGCAGCGCCGCCGCCGTTCACAGATCGGGCGAGCGAGTGCGCGAGCCGGACGAGAGGATCGCTCGCGCCGGCAACCGCGCGCTCGAGCTCCCAGACCGGCGCGCCCTTCACGCAGTACGCGTCGGCGCCCGCGCCCATCATGCCCATGACGTCTTCGCTGTCGTCGGAGCCCGCGTAGGCGACGATCCGGGCCTTCGGGAGCAGCTCGCGGATCCGCTTCGTCGCGCCAATGCCGTCGAGGACGGGCATCTGCACGTCCATCAGCACGACGTCGGGGTGCGTGACCGCGGCGAGTGCCACGGCCTGCTCGCCGTTCTCGGCCTCGCCCACGATCGTGATCTCCGGTTGCCCGGTGAGGCTTGCCCTGACGGCCTCGCGCGCTTCCGGCGAGTCGTCGCAAATCAAAAGTCGAAGCATCGGAGGAACTCCCTCCACAGACGGCGGCGGCATATGAAACTGTGGTCGTTATCGGCAGTGGCCGCTAGTCCTTTGAGACGATAGGTACGAGTAGGATCGGTACGAATTGGGACCCTTTTTCTGCTCGAATCTGTCCTCTTTCCCGCTCTGCGAGGCGAAAAATCACCCTTTTGGGGGGCAAAAGCCGAATTAGCCGATGAGATCGGCCAGCTCGTGGGCGAGGCTCGCCGCGTCGCCCGTCGTGCGCGCGATCGCGATGCACGTGTCGTCACCGGCGATCGTGCCCACGATCTTCGGATGCTCGAGCCGGTCGAGCGCGCGTGCGACAGCCGGAGCAGAGCCCAGCTCCGACTGGACGACGACGATGTTCTGGGCGGGCAGCACCCACCGTCCGAACTGCGACAGGACCCCCGCGAGCGAGTCACGCGGATTGCTGCCGCGCGCGGCCTGCGGCGCGACGTAGCGTGGCCGGCCGAGGACGTCGTGTGTCTTCTCGAGGCCGAGCTCGCGGATGTCGCGCGAAATCGTCGCTTGCGTCACGCTGCAGCCCGCCCGTCCGAGGGCTTCGAGGAGCTCGTGCTGGGTCCCCACGCGACGCCGCGTGACGATGCTCGTGATCAGCCGCTGGCGCTCGCCCTTCTCGAGCCGCCTTCGATCGCTGCGCATAGGGAAAGAATAAGTATGCAGAGGACCTTTCTCACGTTTCGCGGCGCGCCCTTCGCGGTACGCTTGCAGCGATGCTCCGCAAGTTGATGTGGACCGGCCTCTACGGAAGTCTGGCCGCCGCGGCGACGATGGCCGCGCGCCGGGCCGCGTCCAAGATCTGGCGCGTGACCACGGGCGAAGAGCCACCCGTGAAGAAGAAATGACGAAGGCCGATCAGATCGTCGACAAGGCGGCCGCCCGGCTCCAGGACATGGCCGACAAGGCCGCTGCCGAAGGTGGCGTCGCCGCCAAGCTCGCTCAGCCGCTCGCCGACGACGCGGCCTTTCTCCGCAAGCTGAAGCCAAGCCTGATCATCGCGCGGGCGAAGGGAGAAGCGCCCACCGACCAGAAGCCCGCCCAGGGCGCGGTCGCGCCGTCGGGGCCGCAGCTCGGCAAGCGCCGTAAGCCCGCACGCGGGGGGCCGAATCCGCTGCTCGTGGTCGGGCTCGCCTTCGCAGCGGGCATCATTCTCGCCAAGGTCATCGACTGGAGAGGACATGCCCACCCACGCGACTGACACCCATCCCGGCCTCGGCGCCTCCGCGAAAGAGGTCGCCGAGCACGCAAGCTCGCTCGTCCGCCTCGAGCTCGAGCTCGCCGCGCTCGAGCTGAAGCGCAAGGTG
>WNFU01004790.1_pt1 | contig 18015 bp, 21 predicted proteins | sample 5400121 | NCBI WGS metagenome assembly WNFU01 (sample SAMN13153360, study PRJNA577476) | soil metagenome | isolation source: 100 cm soil or saprolite under grassland replicate 1 | place: USA:California | collected 2016-06-15
GCCAGCCGCCTTGCCACCGCCGCCCCGATGCCGACCCGCCGGCTCACGCCGGTGACCAGCGCCACCCGCCCGGCAAGGGCGTCGGGGGGCTCACGGCCACAGGATCTCCAGCACCCGGTCGTGGAGCAGGCCGTTGCTGGTCACCGCGCTGCCCCCGTCGGGCCTGGCCACCCCGCTCAGGTCGGTGAAGCGGCCGCCGGCCTCCTCGACGATCACCTGGAGGGGGGCGAGGTCCCACAGCGCGACCTCCGGCTCGCAGGCGATGTCGGCCGCCCCCTCGGCGACCAGCATGTGGCTCCAGAAGTCGCCGAACCCGCGGGTGCGCCAGCAGCGGCGGGCGAGCGCCGTGAACCGCTCGCCGAGGCCGTGCTCCTGCCAGGACCCGAGGCTCGAATAGGCGAGGACGGCGTCGCCGAGCTCGGCCACCCGGGAGACCCGGATCGGGCGGCCGCCGGCGAACGCGCCCGCACCGCGGGCCGCCCACCAGCGCCGCCGCAGGGCGGGCGCCGACACCACGCCGACGACCACGACGCCGTCCCGTTGCAGGGCGATGAGGGTGCCGAACACCGGGATGCCGCGCACGTAGTTCTTGGTGCCGTCGATCGGGTCGAGGATCCAGCGGGCGTCGCCACGCTCCTCGGCGCCGAGCTCCTCCCCGACCACCCCGTGGCCTGGCCGCGCCTCGGCGATGCGCTTGCGAAGGGCCTGCTCGACCGCCCGGTCCGCCTCGGTCACCGGGGAGAGATCCGGCTTGGTCTCCACCACCAGGTCATCAGCCTGGAAGCGTTCGAGGCTGATGGCGTCCGCCAGGTCGGCCAGCTCGAGGGCGAAGGCGAGGTCGGGATGCATGCTGGCAGCCTACCGCGGCCGTACGGGGTGGACGGGCCGGTCAGCCCGCCGCCCGGTAAGCGCCAGCACGACCCCGGCGTTCTGGACCCGGGAGAGCCGCTCGTCCAGCAGCCAGCGGGCCAGCAGCACGGTGGCGACCGGGTACAGCGAGCCGAGCACGCCCACCACACCCAGGTTGCCCCTGGTCGCGGCGTAGGCGAAGAGGAGGTTCGCGCCGGTGTCGGCGACCCCGATCAGCGCCACCGGCCCGATGCGACGTCCCGGCCAGCGAGGCGGCCGTCGGACGGCCAGCGCGATCGTGCACAGCATCAGCAGCGACGACGCCCTGGCGCCCGCCACCACCCACAGGGGCGAGCTGCCAGGCACCGCCGTGCCCGCGTCCACGAAGACGTAGAAGAGGCCGAACCCGAGCGCCGCCCCGAGCGCCATCCCGAGCACCCTTGGCTGCCGGCGACCTCGCCTGCCCCGGTGGGCGGCGCGGGAGACCAGCGCCACCCCGGCGATGGCGGCGGCGATGCCGAGGCTGGCGGGCAGGCCCGGCGCGTCGCCGCCGAGCAGTGCGGCCACCACCGGCACCACCGCGCCGCAGGCCGAGACGGGTGCGACCACCGACATCATGCCCTCGGCCAGGCCGCGGTAGAAGAGCAGCAGGGCAACGCCGCTGCCGACCCCGGCGGCCAGGCCCCAGGCGACCTCGTCCAGGGACGGCCCGGTCGCCTGCACGGCCAGGGCGGCGGCCAGGGCGAGCCCGCCGGCCAGCTGGCTCCAGATGGCCACCGTGAGCGCCGGCAGGCGGCGCGACTGCACGCCGCCGAAGAAGTCGGCAGCCCCCCAGCAGAGGCCGGAACCGAGGCCGAGAGGGACGCCGAGCGTCAAGGGCGCTCCGTCGGCTCAGCCGGCCACGCGGCGCCGGTGGCGATGCCACCAGCGGGCATCGTGCTCGAAGCCTGGGCGGCTCTCGGCCGCGGCCAGCAGCGCGGCCACGTCGAGGGCGACAACAACGAGCACCATCCAGAGCAGTCCCATACGGCAGCTCCCGCAGCTCGGTGCCTAGAGCCTCACCTGCGAGGTTCCAACACAGTGAACTCTTGGTACACTAGAGTGTATCTCACTGCATTGACTAGGTCTACCAATTTGTTGTAACGGAATCGAGGATCCTGCCGTGCCCCAGCCAGCGGAAGTCAACGCCGCGGTCGCCCGCAACGTCCGCGCCGAACGGGTCAGGCTGGCCTGGACGCTCGACGAGCTGGCCGCCCGCTCCGGGGTCAGCAAGGGCATGCTCTTCCAGGTGGAGCAGGCCCGCACCAATCCGAGCGTGGCGACCATCTGCCGGCTGGCCGACGCCCTCGGGGTCACGATCGCCAGCCTGGTCGAGGCGCCGGAGGTGCCGAGCACCAGGGTGGTGCAGGCCGACCAGGCCGTCACCCTCTGGTCGGGCAAGCCCGGCAGCAGCCACCGCCTGCTGGTCGGCTCTGGCACGCCCGAGCAGGTCGAGCTCTGGGACGCGCACCTGGTCCCCGGTGACGGCTACCGGGGCGAGGCCCATCCGACGGGCACCCGCGAGCTGCTGCTGGTGATCGAGGGCGAGCTCACCATGGAGGTCGACGGCGTGCCCCACCGGGTCGGGCCGGGCGGCGCGATCGCGTTCGTGGCCGACCATCCGCACGTCTACCGCAACGCCGGCGAGGTCCCGCTCCGCTTCGCGATGGCGGTGATCCACCCCGCGCGGGCCGTGCCCGACCACCAGCCCCCGCCGAGCGCCTAGCCCCCGACGCCGACCCTGCCGGGTGGGACGGCGCGCAGGCCTACCTTCTGCCCGGGTCCCAGTGTCCGAGCAACCCGAGCATCTCCCGGTACAGCTCCTCGGCCTCTCGCGGTGAGTCACCGACGCAGGTGAAGCCCAGCTTGCCGTGGACGCGCATCGCGCCGAGCATGTGCACCGTGACTCCCGTGCGGGAGCTTGGCTCAAGCGCCAGCCCGGCCTTCTGGATCGCGGCAAGGATCTCGCCCGGGGCCGTTCCGGCGAGCCGCTCGCGGACCACGTTGTCGGTGGCGACGTAGAACTTCGGGCGCCCCTGTGCGATGAGCTGTCCAGTCGGGCGATCATAGGTTGCCTGGGTCCCGAGCATGACCATCCCGAGCGGGTGGGTCGTGCCGCCAAACCGGAGGTTGATCTCCGCAAGGTACACCGCGTCTTCGCCGGTCCCACCGGGGACCACGAGGAAGTCGATGCCGAACAAGCCGATCACGCCGCGATCCGCCAGGACCCCGGCGATCCGTTCGGCATACTGTGAGATGGTCTCTCTGTAGCGGGCGTCCGAAGGAAAGCGGCAGCCCAGGTATGTCTGCGCGTTGGCGCCCCCAAGTACCTGCACGTGTGTTCCGAGGATGTGCCAGGTTCCTTGTGGGGTGATCTCGACCTGAACGCTCGGCGACACCAGTCCCTTGTGGTCGAGCAGCTCTTCGGCGACGGCCCCGCGGCTGGCGATCTTGCCTGCGAAGGAGGACCAGGACTCGCCCTCGGTCGTGAAGCTCGTCGTACGGCCGGCGACAGGCCCTCCGGAGGCAGCGACCTCGACCACGACGTTCCCCAGCCCAGAGGAGCTGTCGTTCAGTTTCACAACCGCTCTTGCCACAGCCGGATTCGCGGTCCCGAGCGCATCGACCGCGCGCTGGACGTCACCAAGCGACCAGAGGTTGTCCTCGCCCGTGGGTACGGGTACGCCCGCCGCTCGCGCAATCCGGCGCGCCCCGCTCTTGGACCCCAGGTGCTGCAGGCTGGGATGGGGACCGTAGAGTGGCAGTCCTACGCGCTCGGCGAACCTCTTCTCCATGGACGTGACGACGAACGGTTGCACCCAGCCGTCACCGAGTTCGGCGACGAGCGTGCGCAGCCGATCGATGACGTCCGGGCGGCCGAGGAGCTTCCTCGTCAGCGGGCTCGGACGCTGGTCTGCCAGATCGACCATGCGCAGGTGCGCTCGCCCGTGGTCGGGATCCGGAAGGAACTCCAGGTAGTAGTCGACGATCGATGGGTCGATGGGGAGTGAGCTGAGGTAGATGATGTTCGTGCCGGGATGCGCGAGGGTGAGGAGGATCCACAGCATTCGTTCCTCGTAGTGCCGCATCCCAGTCAGACGTCGCAGCACCTCCGTCGGCAGGGTGATCGACGGCAGGACCACGATGGTGCCGGGTCCCGGTGCGAAGAGCCGAAGCTGGGGGTGCGCCTCGGCAAAGGCACGTTGACGCTCTTCGAAGGTCTTCGTCACCTGCGCTTCACCCACATCGGATGTCAGTCTCCCGGCTCGGTGGACGTGGTCGAACGACCCAGGGCCGTCCTGGTGCGCCACAGATCGGCCAGCAGCCCCGATCCGTGGTCGAGGGAAGGGCCATTGTGCTTGTCGTGAAGCCATGCAGCCGCCTGGAAGGCCAGTTCGACATGGAGGTCGAACAGGATGTCCGGTTCCTTGTCGGACCCGGCTCCGAGTGGCAGTTCGGGCACGCCAAGGGCCAGATAGCTGTCAGGATCCTGGCGTTTCGCCAGCTCCCGACGCACACGGTTCTGCACGGTCTCGATCTCGGCGATGTCGCCATCGGTTCGCTGGGCCGAGTACTGGAGCAGCTGCTCGCCGGCGTCCAGGAATACCACCAGGGGAAGGCTGTCCGCTGCCTTGTCGAGCCAGTGGATCGTCTGGCCGATCGGCTCCACCGAGGCGTAGGACCACGCCATGAAGCGACCGGCGAGCCTGGGATCCTGAAGCAGGCGCTTGGCCACCTCGACCTGCGCCCGGTGGAACGCCTCTCCCCCGGTCTCGCCGAACCGTTCTCTTGCGACGGTTCCGACGTCGTTGTAGGCCCAGCGAAGCAGCGTCGAGAGCAACGAGGCGACGGCTGGGCCGCCGCTGTAGGGAATGCCCACGACCAGGATGCTCTCGGGAACCTCCAGGTTGGGATCCAGTTCCCTGGGGCGGCTGGCCAGCAGGACGGGCGCGGAGAGCACAAGGTCGGACCGCGGCCCCCAGCCTTCTGCGGCCGCTGGGTCCAGCCACTCCGCCGACGTCCTACGACAAGCATCGCGGACATAGGCGTAGATCTGGTCTCTGTCGGAGGCGGTCTCTGCTCGCGCAGTGTCCGTCGGGGCGTCGGCCCCGGCTCGGGCAAAGGCGACACGTGTCTCGTACGGCACCCGGTGGCGCTGGCCTCGCAGCGCGTGGCGAATCGTGACCTCCCAATCCGATGTGCCGTGCAGCAGCGCACTGGCGATGAGGCTGCCGCCGCTCAACCCCATGACCTCGGTCGCCGTCTCCACCCATCGCTGGGCGTCTGAGAGGACCTCCCGCAGCTTCTCGGCCGCTTCCAGCCGCACCGGGACGTCGCTCAACTCCCTCGGCAGCCATCCAAGGAGGTAGACAAGGTGGAGATGCTGGCGCCCGATGGCTTGTGCCAACGCCTCCATCGCGCGAGGAGCCGGCTCCACGGTCAGCCCGAGCCACGCCTGGAGTGCGCCGGGCGAGATGTTCGCTCTTCGCGCCGCCGCGCTGACACTGAGGTTGCGCTCCTCCAGCGCGAGCTGGACCTCCTCTGCCCAGCGCTTGCGGTACGGCATGGCCGCAGCCGCCCGCCGGTCCTTCGCTGACTCTGCTTCCGACATCACTCGCCTCACGATCGTCTCTCGGAGCCCGAGGAGCGGCACCACCCTCCGAACCTCGGGAGATTGAATCATATGCCAGCGGTGGATCACGACTACGTGGCGTAGTGGGATGAATCTCGACCGTGATGATCTAATCTCAGTCGATTCTACTGGAATCTATTGACACTGATCGAAATCTCGCTCAAGCTATGTAGAGTCTACCGAGTCAGCTAGAGATAGGTGGAGTCGGCTGAGGTTAGCGGGCGCCGAGGCTCCTGCGGTCTCGCTCACGGAAGGATCCGACCGATGGAAGCCGCCCTCTCGCTGCTCGGTGCGGCAGCGTTGTTGCTGGTCAACGTGGCGATCGTGCTCGCGCTCGTGATCCTCGTCCTCCACCAGGCGCGGTACATCGTTCGGCTCTGCGTCCGGCTCTGCGCCGGCGCGATGCAGACGCAAGAGGGTCCGGAGAGGGCGGCCCGTTCCGACCCTGCTTGAGCGCGCAGCTTCGTAGGAGGGACCGATGCCACAGATCGACACTCCCTGGGTTGGCCTGGCTGCCCTCGTCGCGATGTTCGTGATCCCGTTCCTACCGAACTGGCTGTTCGAAGGACCCAGGACGGTCAGACATCGACCGCGCCGTCATGTATGTGCCCTGTGCGACGCTCCCTGGAATGACGGACACGACTGCACCAAGGGAGCCAGCGGGGCCGCCAACCCGCCGCTCCGCGGCGAACTGCGACGGGTAGGTCCGCCGAACACCGACCTCGAACGGTCGTCGTAGCCGCTCAGGCGCTGTAGTGGTGCAACGCGTCCTGCGCGGTCTGCGCGAGGATGCGGATGCCTGTCGCAATCGCACGCTCGTCCACGTCGAACAGGCCGGCGTGCAGGTCGAGGTCAGTCCCAGGTATGCGGACACCGAGGCGGGCCAGGCTTCCCGGGACGTGCTCCAGGTACCACGAGAAGTCCTCGCCGCCGAGGCTCTGCGGTGCGTTCAGGACGCACTCATCGCCGATGGCGGCTCGGGCCGCCTCGGCCATGATGGCCGTCGCACTCTCGTCGTTGACGACGGGCGGTGTGCCGTTCTGGTAGTCGATTCGCCAGGTGACGCCGAACGGGCTCACCGTCGACTCCACCACCCGCTCGACCAGCTTCGGGGCCTCGCCCCAGACGGCGCGGTCGAGGACACGCAGTGTGCCTTTGGCGGTCGCGGACGTAGGGATGACATTGTGAACCTGTCCCGCCTCCACGGCACCGAAGGTCACGTTCAGGCCCGCCCTCGGGTCGACGAGACGATCGAGTGCGGCGGGTACATCGGTGATGACCCGCGAGATGACGTAGACGAGGTCGGCCGTCAGGAATGGACGAGCCGTGTGCCCGCCCGGCCCGGAGAGCGCGATCTCCAGCATGTCGGCGGCGGCCGTGATCGGACCCACCCGAACTCCCAATCGACCGACGTCGATCTTCGGATCGCAGTGCACCGCGAAGATGGCGGCGACGCCGTCCAGCGCTCCTGCTGCGGTGGTGTCGAGCGCGCCACCCGGAATCCTCTCCTCAGCCGGCTGGAAGATCAGCCGCACCCGGCCGGGCAGCTCATGAGCGTGCTCGGCGAGCGCCAGCCCGACTCCAAGAAGGATCGTTGTGTGGACGTCGTGCCCGCAGGCGTGACAGACGCCCGGGTAGATGGAGTGGTACGGAACGTCCTTCTCGTCCTGCAACGGGAGGGCGTCCAGGTCGGCACGCAGGGCAATGACCGGTCCGGCATTGCCACCGACGTCGCAGACGAGCCCAGTCCCGGCGGGAAGGAGGCGAGGCCGCAGCCCGATGGACTCGAGGCGACGTGCCACCAGCACCGTCGTCTGACGCTCCTCATTGCTGAGCTCTGGGTGGGCGTGAAAGTGGCGGCGGAGGTGGATCAGCTCTCGGTTGTGGGTGGCGAGAAAGGTGGAAAGGTCGAGGATCACGGTTCGGCTGGCTTTGGTGTGGGCGTCAGGCGATCGGTGCGGAGCTCCGTGACCAGGCTGTCGACGACGTCGGTCAGGGTGCCCCCCGCGGCAATCACCTCACGCTGGCGGATATAGCTCGGACCACGCTCCATGATGGCGAGCGCGTTGCGCAACTCTTCGATGCAGTCCAGACGGCGGGCCACCGGGGTGAGCTCCTCGACCAGCTCCTCGATCGCCTCCCGGATCGGCTGCAGCCGGCCCTGGTCGTCGAGGATGATCTCGGCCTCGAGCCCGTAGCGGGCGGCCCGCCACTTGTTCTCGCGGATGATCCAGCTCCTTGGGACCGGCAGCGTGTAGCCGCGGTCGATCAGGGAGTTGAGCCGCTCGACCAGGCATTGGCTCATGGCCGCCACGGTCGCGATCTCCCCCATCGTCGGCAGGCCGTCGCAGATGCGCAGCTCGACCGTGCCGAATCCGGGGTGCGGGCGGATGTCCCACCAGACCTCACGGATCGTTCGGATCGTCTTGGCCGAGATCAGCGTGTCCATGAACTGCTCGAACTGATCCCAGCCGGAGAGCTGGTAGGGCAGACCGGCGGTCGGCAGGCCCTCGAACACCTTGCTGCGGCAGGACGCCAGCCCGGTGTCCTGGCCCTCCCAGTAGGGACTGGAGGCGGAGAGGGCCAGGAAGTGCGGGATGTAGCCGCAGAGGGCGTTGACGATCGCGATCGCCTTCTCGGGCGAGCGCACGCCGACGTGCACGTGGATGCCGAAGATCTGCATGCGCCTGGCCATCCACTGCATGTCCTCGACCAGCTGGTGGTAGCGGGGGTTCGGGCTGACGTCCTGCTTGGCGGGATCCGAGAACGGGTGGCTGCCCGAGCACATCAGCTCGAGGCCGCGCTCCTCCACCAGCGGGTACAGCTCGTTCAGCGTGCCGGTCAGGTCCTGGCGGGCCTCCTCCGCCGTCGAGCAGATGCCGGTGATGATCTCGATGGTCGACTCGAGCAGCTCGTGCTTGGCCTTGGGGTGCTCACCGCCAGGATGGTCGCGGCCCAGCACCGACAGCACGTCCGACGCGCCGCTGCGCAGTTCGCGCGTCCCCCGGTCGACGAGCTCGAGCTCGACCTCGACGCCGAGGCTGGAGCGCTCAGAAGACCTGAAATCGATCTGCACGGGGGATTCCCCTTGTCTGCTGCCTGATGCCGGGATGATACCGGCCCGGATCGTCGATGTGGAAAAGCAAGCCGGTCGAAACCGCTCGTCGGAGCATGTTTCCCACCTTTGCCCCAGAACGTCGGTCTGGCATGCCCGACCGACGTTCTGGTTGCGTTGGACTTTGTTCCGGGCGGTCTCGGTAATACTGTAATTACGTGCAGCCAGAGCAAATGGTTCGGGAGGTGGCCGGCTGGCTGGAGCAGCGGCTGCCGGCCGGCTGGTTCAGCGGACCGCCAGAGGTGACCGTGGACGGCGAGGAGATCCTCGTCGTCGGCGCGCTGCCCGAGGGCGAGGGCGACGTCCTGCAGCGGGCCAGGCGCTTCCGCGAGGAGACCAGGGAGCAGCGGGTGCGCCTGGCCGCCCAGCTGGAGCGGCGTTTCAGGCGCACGGTGTCGTGGGGGGTGGTGTGCGGCGGCGAGCGCCTGCTGTTCACCACCCTGAGCGTCCCGGTGATGACCCGGCTGCGCCTCGGCGAGCGCCGGGTGCTCGACACCCTGATCGACGCCGGGGTCGCTCGCAGCCGCAGCGACGCCCTCGCCTGGTGCGTGCGGCTGGTCGGCACCCACCAGGCCGACTGGATCCGCGAGCTGCAGGCCGCCCTGGTCGCGGTCAAGCAGGTTCGGGCCCGCGGGCCGGACGCCTGACCCTGGTGCCGGCGCCGGTCAGCTCGAGCGCCGTTCCAGCCACGAGAGCAGGGTCCGGACGGCGGCGCCGGTGGAGCCCTTGCCCAGGTAGCCGTCTTCGGAGTCGGAGCGGGCCGGGCCGGCGATGTCCAGGTGGACCCAGGGCCGGCCGTCCACGAACTCCTGCAGGAACAGCCCGGCGACCAGCGCCCCACCGTAGCGGTCGCCGACGTTCTTCAGGTCGGCGATGTCGCTCTCGATCTCCCGGTGGTACTCGGGCGGCAGGGGCAGCCGCCAGGCCGGCTCGCCAGCCTCGCCGGCCGCCTCCAGCAGCTCGGCCGCCAATGCCTCGTCGTTGCCCATCAGCCCCGCGTAGCGGGTGCCGAGAGCGATCACGCACGCGCCGGTGAGGGTGGCCACGTCCACGATCGCGTCTGGCTTGGCGGCCGCCCCGACGGCGAGCGCGTCGGCCATCACCAGCCGCCCCTCGGCATCGGTGTTGAGCACTTCGACGGTCTTGCCGTTCTTCATGGTGAGCACGTCCCCCGGCCGGGTCGCCCGGCCCGACGGCATGTTCTCGGCCGTGGCCAGGTAGCCGGTGACCGCCACCTTGACGTCCAGGTCGGCCAGCGCGCTCATCGTGCCGACGACCGCCGCCGCCCCCGACATGTCGGTCTTCATGGTCTTCATGCCGTCGGGCGGCTTCAGCGACAGCCCGCCAGAGTCGAAGGTGATGCCCTTGCCGACCAGCACGACCTTGCCGGAGGCACCGCGCGGACGGTAGCGCAGCTCCACCAGGCGCGGCGGGTGGTCGGCGCCCTGGCCGACCCCGACGATGCCACCGAATCCCTCCCTGGCGAGCGCCCGCTCGTCCTTGACGCTCACGGTGACGCCCTTGCCCCCCAGCAGCCTGCGGGCGGCGGCGGCCAGGTCGTCCGGGTGCATGGCGTTGGCGGGCTCGTTGGAGAGGTCGCGCGCCAGGTTGGTGGCCGCCGCCCTCGCCTGGCCGGCGGCCACCGCCGCCCCGAGCGCCTCCCGCCCCCCGGAGCCCCCGGCGGCAAGGGCCAGGCCGGTCAGGCCGCTGGGGCGGCCGGCCCCGTTGGCGGTCGCCTTCTTGTACTTGTCGAAGCGGTAGGCGGCCAGCAGCGCCCCTTCGGTCAGCGCCCGCACCGCGGCGGCCGGGTCGGCGGGCAGGACCTGGGGCAGGGTGGTGACCGCCCGTCGGGCACCGCCGGCCTGCCGGACGACCGCCGCGGCGGCGCGGCGCAGCACCTCGAGGTCGACCTTCGCCCGTTCGCCCACCCCGACCAGCAGCAGCGTGGCGGCGGGCAGGCGGCCGAGGGTGGGCAGGGCGACCGCCTCGCCGACCTTGCCGGTGAAACCGCGTCCCTCCAGCAGGGGGACGACCGGCGCGGCGAGGCGCTGCACCGCCTCCTCGGCGCCCGGCCCCAGCTCGACGCCGGCGAAGACCGGGACGGCGAGCAGATCGGCCTTGGCGGCGACCGCGTCGGCCCTTGCGAGGGTGACCTTGAGCATCGAGCCTCCAACCCGCGTGCATGATCTGGGCGCCAAGTCTAGTCTCGCGCTCGAACTAGAACGCCAGCCAAGTATGCCCGGCGCGCATGCGCCAGGGCCTGTCGAGGGTCGAGCGTGCCTGATGCGACGCCGATACTTGGCTGGCGTTCTAAGGGAGGTGCAGCGTGGAATGGCGTCGGCTGGCCGACCTGATCGCCTTCGACGAGCGACGGCTCGCCAAGCACCGGGTGTTCGAGACCGACCGGACCCTGACCGACCTGTACTGCCTCGACCCCGGCCAGGAGCAGCTCCTCCTGGTCCACGAGGGGTCCGACAAGGTGCTGCTGGTGATGGCGGGGCGGGTGCTGGTGCGGGTCGACGAGGAGACCGCCGAGGTCGGGCAGTACGAGGCGGTCCTCGCGCCGGCCGGGTCCAAGCACGCCCTCAAGAACCTCGGCCCCGACCCGGCCGTGCTGGTGGTGTTCGTCGGCCCCCGGCTAGCCTGACAGGGTCCTGTCGAGCCAGCGGTTGAGGGGGACCAGCGCCCGCCAGTCCTCCACCAGGCGGTCGAGCAGCTCGCCGGTGAGCATGAAGGGGCCACGCTCGTGGTGGCGGTGCAGCGTGAAGGAGCGGGCCCGCAGCAGGTCTGCGAGCGGATGGTCGGCCGGGTAGGGCTTCGGCATGCGCTGCAACGGATCCAGCCACTGCTCCATGCCGCGGCCGGCGGCCCGCCGCAGGATCGAGGCCAGCTCCACCCCGCCGTCGCTCCCGGCGACGGCCGCCCGCACCCGCTCCAGCTCGGAACGGGCCGGATGGTAGAGGCCGCCGGCCGCGTACAGCCCCTCCGGACCGAGGTTGACGAAGTAGCCGACCTCGACCACCCCGTCGGCCGGCGCACGGTGGGCGACGTGGCCGCTCATCGACGTCTTGTAGGGGGTCTTGTCCTTGCTGAAGCGCAGGTCGCGGTAGATCCGGAACACCTTCGGCTGCCCCAGCTCCGGCGCGCTCCTGCGCAGCCGCTCGGCGGCCGCGTCCAGCAGGGCGGCGAACGGCACCTGCACCTGCTCCTTGAAAAGCCGCTTGTGGGTGTCGAAGAACTCCTTGGTGTTGCGCTCCTCGAGGTCCTCCAGGAACGCCAGGCCCTCGTCGGGCATCCCGGCGAACACCGCCGCGCTCGCTCCGCTCACCTGGGCACCTCCCTGCGGCCGACCACCAGCATGGCAAGAAAGGATACGGCGAAGGCGGGGATCGACGCGCCCAGCCAGGGCAGCCGCCCGGAGAGCGGGAACGGCAGGTGGAGCAGGTCGGCGAAGAGGCCGCGCAGCAGCGTCACCCAGGCCTCGACGGAGCCCGGGTTGATCCAGTTGTAGACCAGGAACCCGAGCAGCCAGACCAGCAACGCCGCCCAGCGCACGCCACGGTAGGGCCCGTCGGCGCGGTACATGGCGGCCACGTCGTAGCGGCGGCGGGCGAGCACGAAGAAGTCGGCCGCCAGCACCCCGAACAACGGCACGAACAGCGCCCCCAGCAGGAACAGGAAGCTCTCGTAGCGGGACAGGTCGGCGACCAGGGCGGCCAGGCCGGTGGCGACCACACCGAGGACCAGGACCAGGCGCCGGCCGGGCAGCCGGGGCGCGGCGTTCTGCAGGCTGACCCCGGTCGAGTAGAGGTTGGCGAACACCTCGTCGGCCTCGTCGACCACCAGCACGGCCATGGCGAGCAGCCCGACCGGGACGGCGATCACCGCCGCGATCACGTCGCCCTGGCCGATGCTGAGCAGGAACAGGACGCCGAGCGCGTAGAACCAGACCTGCGCGAGGAAGTAGCCGGTGGCGGTGCCCCAGAAGGTGGCCTTGGCGGAGCGGCCGAAGCGGGCGTAGTCGGCCACCAGCGGCACCCACGAGATCGGCAGCGCGATGGCGATGTCGACCCCCGCCCAGAACGAGAGGCCTCCCTGGCCGGCCTGGTCGGCCAGCCGGCCCAGGTCGAAGCGGGCCAGCGCGTACCAGGTCAGGTAGCCGGTGGAGGCGAGCACGGCCCAGATGGCGAACCGCTCCAGCCACTGGCGGATGACCCGCAGCGGCCCTGCGACCGCCATGGCGGTGGTGATCACGCCGAACACCAGCACCCACAGCAGCCGGCCGCGGAAGCCGAAGACCCGCTCGGAGACCGCGGCGGCGGCGCTGGCGATCACGAACAGCTCGAAGGTCGCCCAGCCGAGGTTCTGCACGACGTTGCAGGCGGTGGGCAGCAGCGAGCCGCGCACGCCGAGCGGCGCACGGTACAGGACCATGGTGGGCACCCCGGTCTCGGAGGCCGGCACGGCGGCCAGCCCGAGCAGGAGGTTGCCGATGGCGGCGCCGAGCACGGTGGCCAGGAGCGCCTGCCACAGGCCGAGCGCCGGCACCAGCAGGGCGCCGGCGACCAGCACCAGCAGGCTGACGCCGAGGTTGCCCCACAGCACCGCCTGATCGAGGAAGCCGAGCACCCGCCGCTCGCGCGGCACCGGGTCGATGCCCCATTCGGGCGCTCGCTGGAGGTGGACGGACGGTTGGCCGGATGCGGTCACGGCTCCTCCCTTCGCCGGTACTAACCGGATCAGGTTCGAAGGGTCGCCGACCGCTCGTCGGCCTCTCAGCCCGGTGCGCCGGGCTCCCCTGGGCGCCTCCGTCGAAGGCCCGCGGCAACCATAGCCACGAGCCCCTGGCGCGGCAAGGCGTCCGCGCCGGCCTCGGCCTACAGCTCCAGGCCGAGCAGCCGGTCGACGAACTGCCGGTAGCCGCGCAGTGCCAGGCGCAGGTCCTCGGTGGAGCCCTCGGCGGCGACGCCGTGGAGCTGGCCACGCTGCGCCTGCAGTGCCTGGATCACCTGCTGCACCAGCTCCTCGACGAAGCGGCCGGCCTCCTCGACGGCCTGGCGCGGCTCGTCGACGAAGCCTGCCTGGATGTCGAGGAAGCGGCTGCGGACGTCGGTGGCGTCCAGCGAGGCGAGCAGGGTCGCCGGCGGCGCCGGCGCGACCGCCTCCGCGGCGGCGGCGGCCGGCTCGTAGCCGGTCGGGGGTTCCGCCTCGGCACGGTCGCGCTGGTCGACGTCGAAGATCGACGGGCCACCGCCAGGCCGGATGTCGTCCTCGGAGGTGCCGGCGGCCGGCTCGGTCCCCGTGTGGGATTCGAAGGCGCCGGCCGCCGCCCGCAGGCTGCGCGCCTGCTCGTCCTCGGCCTCCTCCTCGGCGCCCGCCTCCTGGAGGGCCTCGTCGGTCAGGTCGATCTCGCGGACCTCCTCGTCGTCCTCCCGCTCCTGGTGCTCGGTGACCGCTCCACGCCCGGAGGGCCGCTGGTCGCCCGGCTGGTCGCCGTACCCGTATCCGTAGCGTTCGGTCATCGTGCCTCCTCGGTCAGCGGTCAGCGGTCGGCGCGGCGCGCCTCGTCGGCCGGACGGTCCGGCTCCACCTCGAGCAGCTCCTCGAACAGCGAACGGTAGTGCACCAGCGCCTGCCGGAGGTCCTCGGTGCTGGCCTCGGACCGCTCGTTGGCGGCGGCGATCGCGTGGGCCGCGCGGTAGTCGTCGACCACCTGCGGGTGGTCGACCGAGACGTCGGCGGTCCGCTGCTCGAAGTCGTCCACCGGGTAGCCGCGGTCGCGCATCACCGAGGTGATCAGCCGGTCGGCCTCGCGGGTGGCCTCGGCCGGCTCGTCGACGAAGCGGGCCTGGGTCATGTGCCAGGCCGCCACGTAGCGGTCGCGGGCAGCCGGGTCGAGCGGGGCGATGCGGAGCTGCTCGCGCCGTGCCGTGCGCTCCTGCAGCTCGGACTCTGCCGAACGGCGGTCGCCTGGCGTGGCGACGGTGTGGTCGTGCTCCGGCCCGGACCGGTCCTGCAGCCGGCGGGTGCGCTGCTGGCGGCCGACCAGCACGGCGGCGGAGGCGAGCAGCACGAGCACGATCAGGATGGCGATCAGTGGTCCTGCGTCCATGGGCTGGTCCTTTCCCCCCAGGTATCTCAGATCGCGCGATCCCGATCAAGCCCGGATGCAAACACGTGGGTCGGGCAGGAGCAACTCAAGGGGACGGCGCGGCCAGCCTCGACTCGTGCTCGTGGCGTCCGTAGTCCACCAGCCGGCGGGCCGCCTCGGTGATCTCGGCCGGGTCGGCGGTCTGCGGCGTCCACCAGGCCCCGAGCTGGTCGTCGTGGTAGCGGGGCAGGACGTGGACGTGCAGGTGGAACACGGTCTGGTTGCCCGCCGACCCGTCCGAGTTGGCCTGCACCAGGTCGACGCCGCCGGCGTGGAAGGCACCGACCGCCCAGCGGGCCATCCGCCTGGCGGTGGCCGCCACCGCCAGCCAGTCGTCGGCCTCGGCCGAGATCACGTCGGGCGCGTGCCGGCGGGGCACGACCAGCAGGTGGCCGAGGGTCGCCGGGTTGATGTCCATGAACGCGATGGTGCGCTCGTCCTCGTTCACCAGGTCGGCCGGCAGCTCGCCGGACACGATCTGACAGAAGGTGCAATCCGCCTGCATGCGTCCCCCTCCTCATCCGCGCCGGCACCGGAAGCCGGAGCCTACCGGAACCGGGGCCGCTACCCGCCGATCTGCGACATGCCGCGGGCTGGCTGGACGAAATCGGGCTCGTTGATCCGATGGCCCCACTGCTTGCGGGCGACCGCGTCCAGGTAGACGCGGGCGACCGCCTCGTCGCCCTCCCCGGAGCGCAGCACCGAACGCAGGTCGTACTCGGTGGTGGCGAACAGGCAGGTGCGCACCTGGCCGTCGGCGGTCAGCCGGATGCGGTCGCACTGGGCGCAGAAGGCGCGGGTGACCGAAGCGATGATGCCGACGGCGCCGCGGCCGTCCGCGTACCGGTAGCGCTCCGCCGGGGCGCTGCCGCGCGGGTCAGGGGCCTGCAGCCCGAAGGCGGCGTCCAGCCGGGTCAGGATCTCGCCGGCGGGCACGACCTGCTCGCGGGTCCACTCGCCCGGGGCGTCCAGCGGCATGAACTCGATGAAGCGCAGCTCGACCCCGAGGTCGCGGGCCCAGCCGGCCATCGGTTCGAGCTCGTCGTCGTTGAAGCCGCGCACCACCACCGCGTTGATCTTGAGCGGACGCAGGCCGGCGGCCAGGCAGGCATCGATGCCGTCCAGCACCCGCTGCAGCGCGTCGCGCCTGGTGATCTGCTGGAAGCGGTCGCGGCGCAGGGAATCGAGCGAGACGTTGGCCCGCCGGAGGCCGGCCTGGCGCAGCGGCTCGGCCAGCCGGTCCATCAGGAAGCCGTTGGTGGTGATCGACAGCTCCACCCCGAGGCCGTCGAGGGCGGCGACCACGTCGACCAGGTCGCGTCGGAGGGTCGGCTCGCCGCCGGTGATGCGGACGGTGCGCACGCCCAGCTCGATGGCCACCCGCAGCGCGCGGACCATCTCGTCGCCGGTGAGCACGTCGGCCCTTGCCAGCCAGGGCAGGCCGTCCTCCGGCATGCAGTACAGGCAGCGGAAGTTGCAGCGGTCGGTGACCGAGACCCGCAGGTCGCGCACGACCCGGCCGAAGGCGTCGACCATCTCAGGCACGCCGCACCTCCTCTGGCTGGGGTTCGGGGAGGCCGACCCAGTGGCCGCCGCCTTCCCAGCGTTCCTTCTTCCAGATCGGCACGGTCCGCTTGAGCTCGTCGATCAGCTCCCGGCAGCCGGCCAGCGCCTCGGTGCGGTGCGGCGCGGAGGCGGCCACGATCACGCTCGGCTCGGCGGCGGCGACCACCCCGACCCGGTGGGCGAGGTAGACGGCGCCGAGGCCGTGGCGGGCCGCGGCGGCCTCGCCGACCCGCCGCAGCTCCGGACCGGCCAGCTCGGCGTAGGCCTCGTACTCGAGCTCGTCGACCACCCTGCCGCGGTTGGGGCTGCGGGTGGTGCCCACGAACAGGGCGGTGCCGCCGCAGCTGGGACGCAGGACGGCATGGAAGGCCGCATCGAGGGACAACCGCTCGGCGGTGAGCAGCACGGTCACCTGCGCCTTCGGATCCACCATCGCACCGTACACCTCCAAGAGGCCGCCTTCACCGGGCTTCCGCCAGCACCTCGCAGAGGGCGTCGAGGCTCTCCAGGTTGTGGCCGGCCACGAACACGTCCACGTGGGGCAGGGCGGCGGCCATGCCGCGGGCGAGCGGCTGGTAGCGGACGCTCCCCTTCAGCGGGTTGACCCAGATCAGCCGGTGGGCGAGGCGGGCCAGCCGCGCGACCTGGGCGGCGAGCAGGGCGGGGTCGCCGCGCTCCAGCCCGTCCGAGCACAGCACCACCACGGCGCCGCGCATGGCGACGTGCTGCGACCAGCGGTCCAGCAGCTCCTTGAGGGAGGCGCCGATGCGGGTGCCGCCGTCCCAGTCGACCACGCTGGCGGCCACCTCGCGCAGCGCATCATCGGGCTCCGAGCGGGAAAGCGCCCTGGTGACCCGGGTCAGCCGGGTGCCGAAGCAGAACACCTCGACCCGGCGGCCGGCCCGCCTGGCCGCGAAGCCGAACTGCATCAGCGCCCGCGAGTAGGCCGACATCGAGCCGGACACGTCAAGGATGAGGACCAGCGGCCGTGGCCGGACCCGCCGGTCGCGCCAGGCCCGCCGGAACGGCTCGCCCTGGGTGCGCAGCGAGGCCCGCAGGGTGCGCCGCAGGTCGAAGTGGCGGCCGTAGGGGGACGGCCTGGAACGGCGGCTGCGCCTGGTCGGAAGTTGCACGGCCAGGGCGCGGATGGTGCGGTCGGCGTGCAGGCGCTCGTCCTCGGTGAGCTGGTCGAACGACTTGGCCCGCAGGACCTCGGCGCCGCTGGCCAGCACCCCGACCGTCGCCTCGCCGTCCTCGCTCCCCTCGACCGGCTCCCAGCGCTCCTCGGCGACGCCCTGGTCCAGGAGCACCTCGATCTGCTGCGGGGCGGGGGTCTGCCCGACCCAGCCGGCGACCGCAGACAGCGCGACGTCAAGCTGGCTGGGGAACCAGGCGTCGAACGCCTGGTCGTAGGCGTCGAGGTCCTCCTTGCGGGCGACCATCGCGACCCGTCCGGCCCAGTAGACGCCGCGGCGGTCCAGCCGGTCCAGGGCGGCCACCGCCCGGCAGAAGGTGAGGATCCGCCCGGTGCCGACCGGCAGCCCCCGCTGCCGCAGCAGCCGCCCGAACCCGACCAGCCGCTCGAGGCCGGGATCCGCGCTCATTCCTGCCCCAGCACCTGGTCGAGGCGGGAGCGGACCAGGTCCTGGTCCTCGTGGTCCT
>WNFU01004412.1_pt1 | contig 18014 bp, 12 predicted proteins | sample 5400121 | NCBI WGS metagenome assembly WNFU01 (sample SAMN13153360, study PRJNA577476) | soil metagenome | isolation source: 100 cm soil or saprolite under grassland replicate 1 | place: USA:California | collected 2016-06-15
GCATACGCGGCAACAGTCGTCCCCAACGATCGTCCCCAATAAATCAACGGCACACCGGATCGGCGCCGATTCTGCGCGAGTTGAATCACCGCGGCGGCGTCCTGATAGAGGCCCTTCTCGGACGGAGCGCCGTCGCTCATGCCGTAGCCGCGATAGTCGAACGCGATCACGTCCAGCCGTTGTTGGTAGAGACCAACCAGAATGTCGGCCCAAATCGACAAGTTGCCGCCGTTGCCGTGGAAGTACACGACCTGGGCATCGGCGTCGGCGTTTGGAAGATGCCACACGCGAAGCCGCACCTCATCTTTCGACATCACATCGAGCGGCGTAAACGCGACGCCCAACGATGCCGGCGTCACGTCTTCGCCACGAGTTGGAAAAAAGGCGAGGCGCGGTTCGACGCGGCGGACGAGCCACCGGACGTAGAAGAAGAGCGCCGCGATGATGACGAGGGTGGCAACGAGCTTCGGCACGCTGATCGGTATACTCCGTCGTGATGCGATACGCGACATTCGTACTGATTGTTGCTCTAACGGCCGGTCCGAAGATCGATGCTCAAACCCCGCGACCGTCCGCTGTCACGTACGACGTGACCGAGAACACAATCTCGGAGTTGCAGTTTGCCATGACAGCGGGAGGCGTGACATCGCGGCAACTGGTCGATCTCTATCGTGCCCGCATCGCTGCTTACGACAAACAAGGCCCTTCGCTCAACGCCATCGTCGCCCTGAATCCTGACGCAACACACATCGCCGATGCACTCGACGCCGAGCGTCGCACGCGCGGGCCGCGTGGCCCGCTTCACGGAATCCCTGTGCTCGTGAAAGACAACTACGAGACAGTCGAGATGCCGACAGCAGCAGGTTCGATCGCGCTCGCCTCGTTTCATCCTCGAGCCGACGCGTTCCTCGTTCGCAAATTGCGCGATGCCGGCGCGGTGATTCTCGGCAAGACGAACATGCACGAGCTCGCCGCGGGCATTACAACCACGGGATCACGATTCGGTCAGACGCGCAATCCGTACGATCTCGATCGCAATCCCGGCGGGTCCAGCGGCGGCACGGGCGCGTCCATTGCCGCGAGCTTTGCGGCGGCCGGGATGGGCAGCGACACATGCGGATCCATTCGCATTCCGGCCGCGCAGAACAACCTGGTCGGACTCCGAGGGACGCAGGGGCTCTCGAGCCGCAGCGGTATCGTGCCGCTCTCGAGCACGCAGGACATCGGCGGTCCGCTCGCGCGAACGATTGCGGATCTCGTCGTTATGCTCGACGCGACCGTGGGTGCCGATCCGTCGGACGCGAGCACGAACGACAGCGCTGGACACATCCCATCGTCCTACCGCGAGGCGATAAGCGCGGACAAGCTGAAGGGCGCGCGTCTGGGAATCGTACGTGGTCTGTTCGGCACCTCGCCCGAAGATCAGGAAGTCACCACGATCGTGAACAAGGCGCTCGATGCGCTCAAGCAGGCGGGCGCCGAGCCGATTGACGTGGTCGTTCCGGGTCTCGACGATCTGCTCCGCGACGGCAGCTTGATCGGCCCGGAATTCAAGTTCGATTTGGCGGAGTACCTCGCGCGGCATCCCGACGCGCCTGTGAAATCGCTCGCAGAGATTCTCGATCGTGGGATGTATCACCGTGCCTTGGAACAGACGTTCCGCACCCGCAATGCAGTGGAGAAGCGCGGGACCGAAGCCGAGCGGCGTGCGCGCATCAAGCGCCTGGCGCTGCGGAACGCCGTCATAGCTGTGATGGACGAACAGCGGTTGTCCGCGATCGTGTATCCCACGCTGACGCGCAAGCCCGCGCGCATTGGTGACGCGCAGCTTGGCACCAACTGCACGTTGAGCGCTCATTCAGGTCTTCCCGCACTCGGCATTCCCGCCGCGTGGACGGAAGATGGATTACCGATCGGTGTGGACCTTCTCGGCCGGCCGTGGAGTGAGGCGGAGCTTCTGAGCATCGGGCTCGGCATGGAACAGACGCTGAAGGTCCGGCGCGCGCCGTTCAGCACGCCGCCGCTCGTCGACGGCAAGGCTCCAGCGCCGCGCGCGCTGCAGAATACGTTTGTGGACAAGGCCGGAGCTCTCGCCACGATGCGTGCTGAATACGACCAGGTGAGAAGTCGATTGACCTATCAGGTTGGAATTCCAAAACAACGCGAAGACGACGTTCTCGCGATCTGGATCAATCGGACGGTGGACGACAAACCCGGCGCGGCTGTGCACCTCTTGTACGAAGGCACGGGAACTCCAACCGAAGGCGCGGTGGTGTTCTCGGCCAGAGACCGCGAAGACTTTGCAGGGGGACGGCTTCGAATTCGCGTTTACAAATCAACGAATGCAGAATTTGCGGAATTGCCGCTTGCGCCGCGTTAGACGCGCGAATTTGAAGCAGCGCAACCGTCAAGATGACGGCAAACAGCGGAGCCGGAGTAAAGTCTCCATGTGTCTGCTCCCGTACCCGAATCGAGTTCAGCGCTCGTACCGACCGAGCCATGCACGCTGGTGATCTTCGGCGCCAGCGGCGATCTCACACAGCGGCTGCTCATGCCCGCGCTCTACAACCTGTCCGAGCAGGGTCTATTGTCCGACCGATTCGCAGTGGTCGGCATGGCGCGCTCGGAAGGCGGGCTCGACGAGCTGCTCAGCAAGTTTCGCGAATCGATCGGTGACGCGGAGGGCAAGACGCTGAACGGGCCGGCGCTCAACCGGGTGATTCAGCGCTTCAAATACATTCGCGGCGATTTCGACGATGAGCGCGCGTGGGATCAATTGGTGGAAGCGCTCGGCTCGGTCGAGACGCGCAACTATCTCTTCTACCTGGCGACCATTCCCGAGCAGTTTCTCAATGTCGCGGAGCGGCTGGCCGCGCGCGACCTCCTCAAAGAAACGGACGGCACCTGGCGCCGCTTGATCGTGGAGAAGCCGTTCGGCACCGGTCTCGGCACCGCGCGCGAGCTCAATCAGCGGCTGCGCGCCATCATGAGGGAGAAGCAGATCTATCGGATCGATCACTACCTCGGAAAGGAGACGGTTCAGAACATCATCGTGTTCCGGTTTGGCAACGGCATCTTCGAGCCGGTCTGGAATCGCCGCTACATCGATCACGTGCAGATCACCGTGGCCGAAACCCTCGGCGTGGAAATGAGAGGCGCCTACTACGAGCAGACGGGGGCGCTGCGCGACATGGTGCCGAACCATCTTTTTCAGATCCTCACGTTGACGGCAATGGAGCCGCCCAGCTCGCTCACGGCCGACGCGCTCCACAACGAACAGGTGAAGGTGCTCGAGGCCATCGAGCCGCTCTCAATCAGAGACTGTGGCGTGTCGTCCGTGCGGGCGCAATATGAAAGCGGCCTGATTGACGGTGTGCCGGTGCACGGCTATCGCGAGGAGCCGCGTGTCAGCACGCGATCGCGCGTCGAAACCTATGCGGCGTTTCGCCTCTCGGTGGACAACTGGCGGTGGGCCGGCGTGCCCTTTTATCTGCGCACGGGCAAGCGGCTCAAGAAGAGAAAGAGCGAGGTGGTTATCGAATTCAAGCAGCCGCCGCTGGCGCTTTTCCGACAGGCGTCGATGGCGGCGCCCGAATCGAATCAGCTCGTGATTTCGATCCAGCCCGAAGAATCGATCAAACTGCGACTGTCGGCCAAGGTACCCGGTCCGGAGATTACCTCGAGCCCCGTCGACATGCGCTTCAACTACGCGGATTACTTCGGCGTCGAACGGCAGACCGGGTACGAGACCTTGTTGTACGACGCGATGACCGGCGACCGAAGCCTGTTCAAGCGCGCGGACATGATCGAAGCGGGCTGGGCCATCGTCGATCAGATTCTGCAGGGGTGGTCGGAAGGGCACTGTCCGCTCGCCCGATACGATGCCGGTACTGAAGGACCGCCCGAGGCCGATGCGCTGCTTACACGCGAAGGAAAGAGGTGGCGGCCGCTCTGACGTTTCGCGCTATCGCCCGTCTTGGGTCTTGCGGCTTGGGTCTTGAGTCCTGGCCGACAGCACAAGCCTCAAAGCACAAGCCGCAAGCCGGGGCAGGATCGTACGGCAGCAGTCGCAGGCGATTGCCGACGGCCGATCGCCGTTCGCCGATGGCCTGTCATGCCTTTGGCTCCTGATGACCTCCGAACTGCGCGCGCATGGCGGAGAGCAGTCGATTGGCAAAGTCGTCTTCGCCGCGGGAGGTGAAACGCGAGAACAGCGCAGCCGCGATCACCGGTATTGGCACGGCCGCATCGATGGCGGTGTGCGCCGTCCAGCGCCCCTCCCCTGAATCGCCAACGCGACCCTCGAACGCTCCAAGACGGGGATCCTGGGCCAGAGCCGCCGCGGTCAGATCCAGCAACCATGAACCGACAACGCTGCCGCGACGCCACAGCTCCGCGACGTCCGCCATATCGAGCTCGAAGGGAGCATGTCGAAGCACGTTGAAGCCTTCGGCATATGCCGCCATCAGTCCGTATTCGATGGCGTTGTGCACCATCTTCACGAAGTGCCCGGCGCCGGTTGGTCCACAGTGCAGATACCCGCGTTCAGCGGATCGGATGGGCCCTTTGCTCGCGGCCAGGCGAGGCGCCGCCTCGACGCCTGGCGCAAGCGCACTGAAGACAGGCTCGAGCCGCGCGACGGCTGCGTCGGGGCCGCCCACCATCAGACAGTAGCCGCGCTCGAGGCCCCAGACGCCGCCACTCGTCCCGACGTCGACAAAATCGATCCCGCGAGCAGCCAGCTCGCGCGCCCGGCGGATGTCGTCCTTGAAGTTCGAGTTACCGCCGTCAATGACAACGTCGCCGGCACTGAGATGCCCGACGAGCGATCCGAGGACATCGTCCACGGCTTGATCGGGGACCATGAGCCAGATGGCGCGTGGTGCCGCGACGAGCTCCGTGAGCTTCTGCACGGAAGCCGCGGGACGCAGTCCCTCGGCGGCGAGCGCCTGCCGCGCGTTTTCTTCAGGAGCAAACCCTGCGACATCGTGGCCGTGTCGTATCAGACGACGCGCCATGTTGCCGCCCATACGTCCGAGGCCAATTATCCCGAGTTGCATGCTGGGAGAGTACTATGGTCGCGGGCCCGATCGCACATGACGAAAGCCTTCAAAGACCTGACCGAGCGCGAGATTCTCGCGCTGGCCATTTCCCTCGAGGAAGAGCACGAGCGCATCTACGCGGACTACGTCGAGGGCTTTCGCGATCATTTTCCGGCAACCGCACAATGGTTCGAGACGATGCGCGGCGAAGAATCGGGTCACCGGCGACGGCTCATCGATCTCTATCGCGAACGCTTCGGCGAGCACATCCCGCTCATCCGTCGTCACGACGTCAAAGGGTTCGTCCAGCGGCCGGCCGTGTGGCTGACGCATCCGCTGCGCGTTGATGCCGCGCGCGGCACCGTCGAAGCGATGGAGCTCGAAGTGCGCCGCTTCTACGAGCGCGCGGCGGGTCGCGTCACGGATGCGAAAATTCGTCAGCTGCTCTCCGACCTTGCGCTCGAAGAACGCAAGCATGTGGCGACGGCCGAGACGCTGGATCGGGAGCTCCTTCCCGAGGAGGTCCGCCACGAAGAGGATGAAACCAAGCGCCGGTTGTTCGTTCTGCAGATCGTGCAGCCTGCGCTTGCCGGGTTGATGGACGGCTCGGTGTCGACCCTCGCGCCGCTCTTTGCGGCGGCTTTTGCGACGCGCGACAGCTGGGACGCATTTCTCGTAGGCGTTGCTGCCTCAGTCGGGGCAGGCATCTCCATGGGATTTGCTGAAGCGTTGTCCGACGACGGATCGCTGACCGGTCGTGGACAGCCGACACTTCGCGGCGCAATTTGCGGACTGATGACAACGGTCGGCGGCATCGGTCACACGCTGCCGTTTCTCATTCCAAACTTCGGCGTCGCGATGGCCATTGCCGTCGCCGTCGTGGCGCTCGAGCTCGCCGTGATCTCCTGGATTCGGTATCGCTTCATGGACACACCGCTGCTGCAGGCGACGTTTCAGGTGGTCGTCGGCGGCGTGCTCGTGTTCATCTCCGGAATCCTCATCGGCAGCGCGTAGCTATTTCTGCAGAATCGAGAAATACGGCTCGGCTGATGGCTCCGGGATCTGCACAAGACGATGGAGAGCGCCTTCAGCCACGAGCGCGTTCACGCGCGAATCCTCTGTGCTGCTCAAGAGCAGACTTCCCGCGGGCACCGCGGTCAGATCGAAGGTGCGGTCCTCGTAGTAGACGGTGCGCTTCAGGAGCGCCTGCCGCCGGTGTTTTTCAAGCGCCAGACGCCAGTACACCTCGATGTAGCGATCGTCGCGGCTTCGGCTCAAATAGATCGGACGTGAGTCCTCGTCCGTCTCGCGCTTCAGAATCTCCGCGATCGCGCCGGGATGATTCCTGTTGAACCAGGGCGCGGCTCGGCCCCGGTACTCGCCGAAATAGTCGAAGAGCAGGAAGCCAAAATGACAGACGGCGATCACGACGAGCGCTCGCGCGGCCCTTCGCCAGCGAGCGCCGCTGTCCCAGAGTGACGCGATGCCCGCCGTCGCCAGGAGCACGCCAAACGGAAGGATCGTCATTTCACGATCGATGGCGTACGGCTCCGGCACCACGAGACACGCTGCCAATGGCGCCGTGAAGAAGCCGAGGAGCAGCAGGACGTTCAGCGGCCGCTTCAATTCTGACGCGACACGCCAGAGTCCAACGGGCAACAGGACGAAAAATGGAAAGAGGAACACGCCGACTCGCCTGGTGGAGTTCACCATGTTGGCGTAGCCGCCCGTGAGGAACAGAAAAGACGGATCGAAGAAGTACCAGTACAAGGAGACCCGCCCGGTGAGGCCGGTAAACCGAAGCGGCCTCCGCAATTCTTCCAGGATGTCCGCGAGCGGCTTGTTGCCAAAGTCGACGAGGAGATCGGCCTCCGGTACGCCGTAGCGTGCGAGCGTCTGAGACAGCATTTCCGGATGCGAGTAGAACCAGAGCGGCAGCAGCGTGAGCGGCCACGCGAATCCGGCGGTGGCAATCAGGCAGGGCCGTGCGGGCTTTTCGATTGACAAGAACAACATGAGCCACGTGAACACGAGGTACAGCGGCATCATGATGACCGAAGCGATGTAGCTGTAGAATCCGACGCCCAGTATTGTGCCGCCGAGAAACAAGACGGACGTCCGGCGCTTCTCGAGATACGACAACAGGCAGAGCATCCATCCGAGCACAAACGGAATCGGATACACGTAATCCGTCGCGATGCGGCCGTTCACAAAATGCGCGGGCGTCATGGCGAGCAGTGTCGCTGCCAGCACGGCTTGCCACCGTTCTTTGAAGAAGCGAGCGGCAATCAAATAGAGCAGGACGACATCGATGGCGGCGACGACGGTGGACGGGAAGCGAATGGCCCACTCCGAGAACGGCAACACCTGAAAAAACAGCGCTGTGAAGTAGACAATCGCCGGGTGAAACCACACGTTGTCGCCAATGGGCTGCATCTGGAAGTAGAGCGGCAGGAAGCGGCCATCGAGATCGTGCGCCGTTGACGCGATCGCATGGGCGTGCAGGCCGAACAGGGCTTCGGCTTCGTGGAGAGACGGCGGGGAATAGGTCAGCGCCGGCGCGTAAACCGCAAGCACCGCGGCGAAGAGAGCCACGACGGGCCGCGCTCCGCTTCTCACGCGCTACCGATCGCCTGCCGCAGGCCTCATAGTTCCCAGCACGGGATGATGATCGGAGCCAAACTTTTCGGCAAGTCGCTTGGTGGTGCCAATCCATCCATCCGGCAAGCGGAAAAACAGATAGTCGAGACGACCCATGTAATGCGTGCCGCGTCGATCCTCGTCGACGGTGCTCGTGCCCCACGCGCGTGCGTCGCGATACGTCTGCTCGTCGATGCCGCCCTGAATGGTGTTGAAATCACCGCCGAGCACCGTTCCCGCCCACGCGACGTCGTCTTCGAAACGCGATCCGGACAGAAAGTCCAGAATCGCGGCGATCTGACGTTCGCGCGGATTGCGAAAGACCCACAGCGATCGCGGTGAGCTCAGCGGCTCGAGGTGGGCATCAACGATGCGAAGCGTCGAGCGCACGCCGTGCCGCATGACATCGATCGCGGCTCCGATCGTCACCCGGCGCTGACGCTCGAACGGCAACTCGAGAGCAATCGGCTGCGACAGCGGCTCGGTCGAGACGATCGCATTCCCTCGGTCTTCGAACAGCTCGGCACCGTTGCGCATCGACGGGACGTAGAGTACCGAGAGGCCCAGCTCCCGCGCATACTCGTTCACATCCGGAGACTCTACGGCGCGCGCCCGAATCGCGAATGCGCTGCGCGCCCCTGGCAGAAACGCGGGCACCACATCCGCGCGCCTGAAAAGTTCCTGCACGAGCAACACGAAGTGCGTGACCGGAGCTCCGTTGGTGAACCGGCCGTCCCGCAGTGCGCGTACGAGTTCGTCCAGCCGCCCTTCGGCCAGATGCGCGTTCCAGGTGAGGACTGTCAAGGCTTCGACAGGCGGCGGCAGATTGCCGTCAACGCTGGAGGGGGTTGGAATGTAAACGGGTGGACCAACGGCCCGGCACCATTGATCGAGCGCATCGACGTCGGCAGCCGGTCCCGGTAACCACTGGATCGTGCGGTCGCCGAGATCCGTCACGCGCGCCGTGCACTCGGGTTCTGCAGACGCGAAAGCCACCGGTAAAGTTGTCGATGGCACCGCGGCGACCGCGAGTCCGGCAGGGAGAATGAGCAGCACCGCGATCCGGCGTGGCCACATGTTCTTCGCCACTCTAGCGTACCGATATACTGCGGTCTGAGTGATCGGGATCACCGGACGCACGATGCGCAAGTACTTGACCGTGCTCGCTCTCACGCTTGTCTGCGGAGCCCTTCCGGGCGCGCAGCAACGCTACGTTCCAGAGGTCGGTCAGGAGGGCAAGGACGTCATCTGGGTTCCGACGCCGCCTGAGCTTATCGAGAAGATGCTCGATCTCGCGCAGCTGACGCCGGCGGACTTTGTCGTCGACCTTGGCTCCGGCGACGGCAGGATGGTGATTGCCGCTGCCAGGCGCGGCGCACGCGCGCTCGGCGTCGAATTCAATCCCGAGATGGTGGCCCTTTCGCGGCAGCTGGCGGCGGAGGCTGGCGTCAGCGAAAAAGCCACGTTCGTACAGGGCGACATGTTCGAAGCAGATTTTTCCGAGGCCACGGTGCTCGCCCTGTTTTTGCTGCCGCGAAATCTGGAGCAGTTGAAGCCCAAGATGCTGAAGCTGAATCCCGGTACGCGAATCGTGCTGAATACGTTTGCGATTCCCGATTGGGAGCCGGACGTGAGCGAGAAAATCGCGGGAAATTGTTCGAGTTGGTGCACAGCGCTCCTTTACAAACTTCCGAAATCCAAATGACTCGCATCGCAATCACTGCAGCGGCCATGCTTGTAGCCGCCGCGGCGCTAAGTGCAGGCGGCGCCGCGCAGCGGGCGGATGCGTTTGGCGCGTCTCGCGATCATCCAGCGATTCGATACACCGACGGCGCGGTTGCGACACCTGTATCCGAGCTCAACGAGAGACTCGAACGGGGCGCCGCGCACCTCGAGTTCGATCCGGTCAGCGGGTACCTCCGTTCGCTGCTGAGCGCTTTGCAGGTTCCGATCGAGTCGCAGTTGCTCGTCTTCTCCGAAACCAGCTTCCAGGCTCGATTCATCAACCGGCAGAATCCGCGCGCGGTGTTCTTCACCGATCGGCTCGCCGTGGGCTTCGTGCGCGGTGGTGAAGTGCTCGAGGTCGCCGCGCAAGATCCGCGACAGGGCACCATCTTCTATAGCCTCACGCAGGCAGCGACGCCTGCCCCTCGGCTCGTGCGAAACGAGAAGTGTCTCGCGTGTCATCTCTCGTGGGACACGCTGGCCGTGCCTGGTCCATTTGTGCTCACCACGCTGCCCAGACAGAGCGACAACGATTACGCCAACGGCGGTCCCGTCGACCACCGCACACCAATTGCCGAACGCTGGGGTGGCTGGTATGTCACAGGCGCTCGCGTCCCGGCGCGCCAGATGGGCAACGTGGAGCTCGTTCAACCGAAGCTGCCGCCCTCGGGGCCCAAACCTGCGCTGGCGCCGCGCTCTGTTGAAGGGCTTTTCGATTTACGCGGGTATCCGACGCCTTACAGCGACGTCGTCGCGTTGATGGTGCTCGAGCATCAGGCGCACGCGACCAATCTCATCACGCGCGCGGGGTGGGAGTTTCGACAAGCGGAATACGAGGCGCGGACGCGAGACGGCGGGCTGTTGGTCACACCAGGCGCGATGGCTCTGCCGGCGCGAACGCAACAGGCTGTCGAGGCGCTCGTGGAGTATTTCCTGTTTGCCGACGAAGCGGCTCTGCCGGAGCCGATTCGCGGCTCGTCGGGCTTTGCCGAGAAGTTCTCCGCCGCCGGACCGCGGGACAGCAAAGGCCGTGGGCTGCAGGAGCTGCAGCTCGAGACTCGGCTGCTGCGGTACCCGTGCAGTTTCATGATTTATTCTCCCGGATTCGAGGGCCTTCCCGATGAGGTCAAGGCCGCTGTCTCGGCGCGCATTTCGGATGTTCTAGACGGGCGCGATTCGTCGCCAAAATACCGCCACCTGAGTCCTGATGACCGCCGGGCTATCGTCGAGATCCTGCGCGAAACGGCCCCCGGCGTCGTACGTCATTTTTTGTAATTTCCGGCCAAAAACACGCCGGATCCCCACCGGAAGCGATGTACTATTCAGACGGGAATCTCTAACGCAGCCGGATTGTGTTCATGAGCCGAATGAAGACTGGTATGAGTGTCCTCTGGGGTGTTGGTCTGGTGTGGGTCACCGTGACCGGCGCAACGGTTGCCGGATGGACACAAAACCCGCCTGCCAAAGCTGCAAGCCAGCCCCCATCCCGACACACGCCGCCGCGCCGGCGCCTCAGAGGCCGGCGCCTCCGAAGGTCGGCGCGGGCCCGGCGGCTGCTGCGGCAGCCGAATCGCACACTGCGGTGATCAAGCAGTACTGCGTCACCTGCCACAACGATCGACGGAAGACCGGCGGCTTGTCGCTCGAATCGTTCGACGTCGCACAGGCGCCGAAAAACGCCGAGGTCGCCGAAAAGATGATCGTCAAGCTGCAGGCGGGCATGATGCCTCCTCCCGGTGTCCGTCGACCGGAACCCGCCGCGCAGGCCGCGCTCATCAGCGCGCTCGAGACCACGATTGATGCGGCCGCTGCCGTCAACCCGAATCCTGGCACGCGCACGTTCCAGCGGCTCAATCGAGTGGAATACGCGCACGCCGTTCGCGACCTCCTCGATCTCGACGTGGATGCGGGCGACTGGCTGCCGCTCGACACCAAGAGCAACAACTTCGACAACATCGCAGACGCCCAGACGTTGTCGCCGACGCTGCTCGAGTCGTACCTCAACGCGGCGAGCGCCATCAGCCGCATGGCTATTGGCGACCGCAAAGCGCAAACCTCCGATCAGGTCTACACCAATCCGAATTACGTCTCTCAGCACCCGTGGGATCACGTTGACGGAGCCCCATTCGGTACGCGCGGCGGCATCGTCGTCAATCACGTGTTTCCGGCGGACGCGGAGTATGTCTTCGGTGTCGCCATCAATTCGGGCGACGGCTCGCGCTACGAGGACATCGACATCTCCCTCGACGGAGAACGCGTCGCGTTGCTGCCGTACGAAACGCTGCCCGCCGGCGGAGCAGACGGACGCGGCGCCGTCGACGTGCGCACCGAGCCCGTGTTGATCAAGGCAGGGCAGCACAAGATATCGGCAGCGTTTGTCAGAAAGCTCGAAGGACCCTACGAGGACCTGATTCGTCCGCACGATTGGTCCTACGCGGGCGGCGGGTCCGGCGGCGCGGGCATCACGAACTTGCCGCATCTGCGCGATCTCATCGTGACCGGTCCTTACAGAGCCACAGGCATCTCCGACAGCCCGGCGCGGCAGAAAATCTTCACCTGTCGACCGACGTCCGGTGACGAAGAGGTACGCTGCGCACGTTCGATCGTGTCGAAGCTTGCCGCTGAAGCCTATCGACGTCCAGTGGACCTCCGCGAAATCGATCGGCTCATGCCGTTCTACCAGAAGGGCGCGGCGACGGACGGGTTCGAGGGTGGCGTTCGCACGGCGCTCGAAGCGATTCTGGCGAGCCCGTATTTCATCTTCCGGCTCGAGAGAGAGCCTGGCGGCGGCGCCCGGCCGGGAATGCCCGTTCGTGTGGCCGACGTCGATCTCGCGTCGCGGCTGTCGTTCTTCCTCTGGGGCACGCCGCCGGATCAGGAGCTGCTGACGGCGGCGGCACAGGGCCGGTTATCGACCACGCTCGGCCTCGAGCGGCAGGTGAAGAAGATGTTGGCCGATCCGCGAGCCGATGCGCTCGGCGAGCGCTTCGCGGCGCAGTGGCTGCGCCTGCAGGATGTCGACAAGGTCCACCCGGATCCGAACTTCTATCCGAACTTCGACAACAACCTGGCCGAAATGATGCGGCAGGAAACGATTCGCTTCTTCAACACGCTCGTCCGCGAAGACCGCAGTCTTCTCGACCTGTATCGCGCCGACTTCACGGTGATCAACGAACGTCTCGCACGCCATTATGGAATTCCCGGCGTGGCCGGAAACGAGTTCCGCAAAGTGCAGTACCCCGACGAGACGCGCCGCGGCATTCTGGGCCAGGGCAGCGTCCTCGTGCAGACGTCGCTCGCCAACCGTACCTCGCCGGTGCTTCGCGGCAAGTGGGTGATGGAAGTCCTGCTCGGAACGCCGCCGCCACCGCCGCCGCCCGATGTGCCGCCGCTCGACGAAACGGCTGGAGCGAAAAACGGCAGGATGCTCACAACGCGCGAACGCATGGAGATGCATCGCGCGAATCCGACGTGCAATGCCTGCCATCGCTTCATGGATCCAATCGGGCTCGCGCTCGATAACTTCGACGTCACGGCGAAGTGGCGGCTGCGTGAGAACGGCGCGGAGCTCGACACCCGCGGCGATTTCTACGATGGCACCTCGATAACGAAGCCGTCCGAGCTCGTGGCGGCACTGTTGAAGCGTCCCGAACCGCTCGTGCGCACGTTCACGGAAAACCTGCTTGCCTACGCATTGGGCCGTCGCGTCGAGTACTTCGATCAGCCGGCCATTCGCGGCATCAGCCGCTCGGCGCAGAAGGACGATTACCGGATGTCGTCATTCATTCTCGGCGTCGTCAAGAGCGACGCGTTTCGGATGAGGCGCGCGGAGGGCAATACGCCCACGACGACAGACGATACGAAGAGCGAAGCGAAGAACGAACCAAAAGCAGTCGGGCGCAAGTAACCAAACGCGGGTCTGAGACGACCCAACGCGCAGAGATCGCGCGGTGGGGGCCACGGCAACACCTGCGTCATGAGGAGATTCGGACGATGCACTTCATCACTGGAAAGTACATGCCCCGCCGGACATTCCTCCGTGGCGTGGGAGTCACGGTGGCGTTGCCCTTCCTGGACGCGATGGTGCCGTCAGCATTCGGCCGAAGCGTCAAGGCGGCGGCGCCGGACCGGACCCGCCTGGTGTGCATCGAGGAGGTTCACGGCCTCGCCGGCTGCAACAACTGGGGCGCGACGAAGTTCCTCTTCGCGCCGCAGCAGACGGGGACCAACTTCACGCTTGTTCCCGACAACCCGCTGAGCGCGCTCGAGGCCTATCGCGACAACATGACGATCGTCAGCAACACCGACGTTCGCATGGCCGAGGCCTTCCTGCTGCCGGAAATCGGCGGCGACCACTTCCGGTCGAGCGCGGTGTTTTTGACGCAGTCGCATCCGAAGCAGACGCAGGGTTCAGACCTCTGGGCCGGCACGTCGATGGACCAGATGTACGCGCAGCGGTTCGGCGGCGCCAACCCGATGCCGTCGATGCAGTTCTGCATCGAGAACCTCGATCAGGCGGGCGGGTGCACGTACAACTACTCCTGCGCCTACACCGACACGATCAGCTGGGCCTCGCCGAACGAGCCGCTGCCGATGATTCGCGATCCGCGTGTGGCCTTCGAGATGCTCTTCGGCCAGGGCGGCACGCCGGATGAACGTGCGGCGCGGCGCGTGACGAGGCGCAGCATTCTCGACTGGGTCGCCACGGAAGTGCAGGGCATTCGAAAGGATCTCGGCGCTTCGGATCGGGCGCGACTCGATCGTTATCTGGACAACGTTCGGGAGCTCGAGCGCCGCATTCAAGCCGTCGAAGCGCACAACAGCAGCGGCGAAGCGCGCGAGTTGCCCGAGGCGCCTGCCGGCGTGCCCGATTCCTTCAGCGAGCACATGAAGCTGATGTTCGACCTGCAGGTGCTCGCGCTGCAGAGCGATATGACGCGCGTGATCTCGTTCAAGACCGGCCGTGACGCGCAGAACCGCGTGTTCCCGGAGGCGCCGTCACAGCAGCCGTTCCACCCGGCTTCGCACCACGGTAATCGCGAAGAGCGGATCATGGAATTCAACAAGATCAACAAGTTCCGTGTGAGCCAGATGGCGTACTTCCTCGAGAAGATGAAACAGGCTAGCGAAGGCGATCAGAGCCTGCTCGACAAGACGTTGATCATCTGGGGCTCGCCGATGGCGGATGCCAACATCCACAACCATCGCCGGTGTCCGCTCGTTCTCTTTGGTCACGCCAACGGCCTGCTCAAAGGCAACCTGCACATCAAGGCTGCCGATGCCACGCCGATGGCCAACGTGATGCTGACGCTGCTGCATCATCTCGGCCTCGAGGATCTGAAGCAGTTTGGCGACAGCACCGGCGAGTTCTCGCTGTCGATGCCTGTGAGCACGACGGTCGCGTAAGCTGGAGTTTCCAGTTATCAGTTGTCAGTTCAAAGTTTTAGTTGCGGAGTTCGAAAAGTTTGATGAACTTCATGAATTGAAGAACTTGCAACTGAACTTTGAACTGGAGACTGGCAACTGGAAACTGATAAGCGAACAGTAGTGGCGGGGCTTCAGCCCCGCCGTCTCCGCGAACGGAGCGAAAAGATATGACACGCCGTCTCGGGTTCAATTTCATCGCCGCCTTGTGCATGTCGGCGCTGCTTGGTGCCGCCGCCGGCACCTCGCCGGTGGCCGACGCAGCCATGCGCGGGGATCGCGACTCGCTCCGCTCGCTGCTTCAACAGGGGGCAGACGTCAACGCCGCGCAGGGCGACGGCATGAGCGCGCTGCACTGGGCGGCGCAGCGCGGCGACGCCGACGTCGTGTCGATGCTCGTGTATGCCGGCGCCAACGTCGGCGCGGTTACGCGCATCGGTCAGTACACGCCGCTGCACCTTGCCGCGAACGCCGGCAACGTCGCGGCCGTCGAGGCGCTCATCAAGGCGGGCGCGAACGTCGGCGCGCGAACCACGAACACGGGCGCAACGCCGCTGCACATGGCCGCGTTGTCGGGCAACGCCGATGTCATCAAGGCGCTGCTCGATCATGGCGCGGACATCAACGCGAAAGAGTCCGAGTGGGGACAGACGCCGTTGATTTTCGCCGCGTCGCAAAATCGCGTCGAAGCCATTCGCATTCTGCTCGCGCGCGGCGCCGATCCGAACGTGGCGACCAAGACCGTGGATGTGTCTCAGGCGTCGGCGCTCGACCGTGCGGCGCGCAACCGCGCAGCGAAAGTTCTCGAAGCGAGCGTGCCGAAGGGACAGAAACCGACGGGCAGCCAACTGCAGGCGGCAATTCAGGCGGCACGCGAGCTGCTGCAATCGGGCAAGATCCCGCCGCCTGATCCGAACGACACCGGTGGCGCTGGCGGCCGCGGCGGCCGCGATCCGAACTTCAATCCCGAAGAGATCAATCCGCCTGTGGCGGCCCACGGCGGTTTGACGGCGCTTCATCACGCCGCCCGCCAAGGCTATGTCGAGTCGGTGCGCGCCTTGATCGACGGCGGCGCCAACGTGAACAACGTCGGCGGCGGCGAAGGCGCAAGCGCCCTTCTGACCGCGGTGATGAACGGCGAGTTCGATGCGGCGTTGCTGCTCATTGAACACGGGGCCGATCCGAATATTCCGGCGAAGAGCAACGGCGTGACGCCGCTCTGGGCCGCGGTCAATACGCAGTGGCAGCCGAGGACGCGTTTCCCGCAGCCGCAGGAGATGGAGCTGCAGAAAGCCACGTATCTCGACGTGATGAAGGCACTGCTCGATCACGGGGCCGATGCGAACGCGCGGATCAAGTCGCATCCGTGGATCATGGTTTACACCGGGTGCGGCAACCGCAACTGCGGACTGGCCGACACCTCCGGGTCAACGGCGTTCTGGCGCGCAGCCTACTCGACGGATCTCGACGCGATGAAGCTGCTCGTCAAGTACGGCGCCGACCCGAACATTCCAACCATGGCACCGCGCGAAGCGGTTCGTCGAGGCCCCGATGGCCCTCCGGGAGCGGCCGGTGGCCCTCCGGGAGCGGCCGGTGCCCCGGGACAGCAACCTCCGGGCGCGGGCGGGCCCGTGATGCCGACGCCTGACGCCAATCAGGCGCGCTACGAAGGACCTCCGGCTATCTACGGCGGTCCAGGAGCGTATCCGCTGCACGCTGCGGCTGGTGTCGAGTACGGCGAAGGCTTCGCCGGCAATGCGCATCGCCACGCCCCCGACGCGTGGGTTCCCGTCGTGAAATATCTGATCGAAGAGCTCGGCGTTGATGTCAACGCGCGTGATAACGACGGGTACACGGCATTGCATCACGCCGCGGCGCGCGGCGATAACGATCTGATTCTTTATCTCGTGTCGAAGGGCGCAGACGTGACCGCCGTCGCGCGCAGCGGCCAGACCGTCGCAGACATGGCGAACGGTCCCGTTCAGCGCGTGTCGCCGTTCCCCGCCACGGTCGCGCTGCTCGAAAAGCTGGGATCGAAGAACAGCCACAAGTGCGTGGTCTGTTAATTCTGTTAGTGAGGTTCAAGGGTTCGAGGATGAACCCATGAGCTTCTGAATCGTTGAACCTTAAGCGGCCGCGGTTTTACCGCGGCCGTTCTTATTTATCCTCACCTCCAGCTGCATCCGCCGAAAAAGGGCCTGCCCCATTTCCAGCCCGGCGGCATCCGTGGCGTTTCAACCACGGTCCCCCGCTCGAAAATGGGGCAGGCCTTTTTTTCTTCCCTAGGCACCTTCTTTCTTCCCCAACGCCGAGCTGGTGAGGCGTGGTCATTGCAGTCTGAATCCTCAGGACTAATTTCATTGAGGAGCTGGACTCATGTTCGATTACGCCGTGTCTCCAAGAAAAGGCAATTCCAAGCCACGCTACATGACAGCCACGGTGTCTGCGGTCGTTCACCTGCTCGTGCTCGGGTTCGCCATCGGGCTGCCCATTCTGTACGCGAGCGAAGCGATGCCCAAGCCGCCCGAGATGATGGCTTTCGTCGTCGACGCGCCGCCGCCACCTCCACCGCCGCCACCGCCCACACCACCGACGCCGGAAAAGAAAGCTGAGCCTGCAGCGGCAAAACCGGTCCCGGCTGAGAAACCCCTCCCTCGCACCGACACGGTCGCTGCGCCAACTGAAGCGCCACCTGAAGTGAAGCCCGAAACCGGCAACGAAGGTGCGATGACGAGCAAACCAGCGATTGAGGCTGGATTCGAAAAAGGCGTTGCCGGCGGCGTCGAAGGAGGCGTCGTCGGTGGCGTCGAACGCGCTGCGCCACCCCCTCCGCCGCCATCTCCACCGCCGAAGCCGCAAGGGCCTGTGCGTGTTGGAGGACAGATCAAAGCCCCTGAGCTCACACATCGCGTGAACCCCGTGTATCCGCCGGCCGCGCAAAACGCGCAGGTCGAAGGCACGGTTGTGATCGAGGCGACGGTCAGCAAGAGCGGGCACATCGAGAACGTGAAGGTCGTGAAGGGCAACCCGCTGCTCGACCCGGCCGCGATTGCTGCGGTCAAGCAGTGGGAGTACGCGCCGTTGCTGCTGAACGGTGAGCCAGTGGAGTTTATTCTGACGGTCACCGTCAGTTTCAGCATGCCCAAGTAACTCGGTCAGGTGCCTCAGGTGCGTCAGGTGCGT
>WNFU01004419.1_pt1 | contig 18005 bp, 14 predicted proteins | sample 5400121 | NCBI WGS metagenome assembly WNFU01 (sample SAMN13153360, study PRJNA577476) | soil metagenome | isolation source: 100 cm soil or saprolite under grassland replicate 1 | place: USA:California | collected 2016-06-15
TCACGACCAACACCAACTGGCAGAACTACGGCGGCGAGAGCACGATGAGCTATCTCACGCAGATGGCGGGGCTCGCGTGGCACAACTTCACGTCCGCCGCCGTCGGCATCGGGATCGCCCTCGCGCTCGCGCGCGGGTTGACGCGCCGTCCCGGCCCGGAGGGCGCTAAGACCCTCGGAAGCTTCTGGGTCGATCTCGTCCGCGCCATCATCTACGTGCTCCTGCCGATCTCCGTCGTCGGAACGCTCGTGCTCGTCGCGCTGGGCGTCCCGCAGACGCTCTCGGCGTACCGCGAGCTGACCACGCTGGAGGGCGTGAAGCAGGTGGTAGCCCTCGGCCCGGTCGCGTCGCAGGAGGTGATCAAGGAGCTCGGGACGAACGGCGGTGGCTTCTTCAATGCCAACAGCGCCCACCCGTTCGAGAACCCGACGCCGCTCACCAACTTCTTCGAGCTGGTGCTCATCTTCGCGATCCCCGCGGCGCTCACCTACACGTACGGGAAGATGGCGCGCGACACGCGCCAGGGCTGGGCCCTCTTCGCGGCGATGGCGGTCCTGTTCCTCGCCGGGATCGGGGTGAGCTACCACGCCGAGGCGGCGGGGAACCCGGCGGTGGCGGGAGCGACCGCCGACCGCGGCCTCGGCAACATGGAGGGGAAGGAGGTCCGGTTCGGGGTCGCGGACAGCGCGCTCTGGGCGACCGTCACCACGGACACCTCCTGCGGCGCGGTGAACTCGATGCACGACAGCTTCACGCCCATCGGCGGGCTCGTGCCGCTCGTGGAAATCCAGCTCGGCGAGGTCATCTTCGGCGGCGTCGGCTCGGGGCTCTACGGGATGCTCGTGATGGTGATCCTGACCGTGTTCATCGCCGGCCTGATGGTGGGCCGCACGCCCGAGTACCTGGGGAAGAAGATCGAGGCCCGCGAGATGAAGCTCGCGATGCTGTACGTCCTGATCTTCCCGCTCCTCATCCTCGGGCTGACGGCCTGGGCGGCCGTGGCGCCCTACGGCGTGTCGTCGCTGAGCAACGCCGGGCCGCACGGCCTGTCCGAGATGATGTACGCCTACTCGAGCCAGGCCGGGAACAACGGCTCGGCGTTCGCCGGTCTGAGCGGCAACACGAAGTTCTGGAACGTGACCGGCGGCGTCGACATGCTCGCCGGCCGCTTCCTCATGATCGTCCCGGCGCTCGCCATCGCCGGCGCGATGGTGGGCAAGAAGGTGGTGCCCGCCGGGCCCGGCACGTTCCCCACCACCGGAGCCACCTTCACGGTGCTCCTCGTCGCGGTGATCCTCATCGTCGGCGCGCTGACCTTCTTCCCGGCCCTGTCGCTCGGCCCGGTGCTCGAGCACTTTGCGGCGCTGCACGGAAAGGTGTTCTAGCCATGCCGACGAAGTCGAAGCAGCTCGCGCTCCTCGACCCGGCCATCGTCCGCCAGGCCGCGATCGACAGCCTCCGCAAGCTCGACCCCCGGCACGTCGCGAAGAACCCGGTGATGTTCGTGGTCGAGGTGGGCAGCGTCCTCACCACGATCCTCTGGCTGCGGGATCGCCTCCTTCATCCGGCCGGCGCGGCCCCCGGCTGGTTCACGCTCAGCGTCAGCCTGTGGCTCTGGTTCACCGTCGTCTTCGCCAACTTCGCGGAGGCGGTCGCGGAGGGACGCGGCAAGGCGCAGGCCGACACGCTCCGCCGCATGCGCCGCGAGATCAGGGCGCGCAAGCTCGTGGGCGGGCGGGAGGTGAGCGTCGACGCGTCGGCGCTGCGCAAGCACGACCTCGTCGTCGTCGAGGCGGGGCAGTTCATCCCCGGCGACGGCGACGTCGTGGAGGGGATCGCCTCGGTGGACGAATCGGCCATCACGGGCGAGTCGGCCCCGGTCATCCGCGAGTCGGGCGGGGACCGCTCGGCGGTGACCGGCGGCACGCGCGTCCTCTCCGACCGGATCGTGATCCGGATCAGCGTCGATCCGGGCGAGTCCTTCCTCGATCGGATGATCGCGCTCGTGGAGGGTGCGGCCCGGCAGAAGACCCCGAACGAGCTCGCGCTCCACATCCTCCTCGTCGGCCTCACGATCATCTTCCTCTTCGCCTGCGTGACCCTCGTCCCCATCGCGCGCTACTCGTCGATCGGCCTCTCCGCGACGGCGATCGTCGCGCTCCTCGTCTGCCTCATCCCGACGACCATCGGCGGCCTCCTCTCCGCCGTCGGCATCGCCGGGATGGACCGGCTCCTCCGCAAGAACGTGCTCGCCATGAGCGGGCGCGCGGTCGAGGCGGCCGGCGACGTGGACACGCTCCTCCTCGACAAGACCGGCACCATCACCCTCGGGAACCGCATGGCGACCGAGTTCCTCCCCGCGCCGAGCGTGAAGGTCGAGGACCTCGCCGACGCCGCCCAGCTCGCGAGCCTCGCCGACGAGACGCCCGAGGGGCGCTCCATCGTGGTGCTCGCGAAGGAGCGCTACGGCCTGCGAGGACGCGAGGTGAACGGCGGGGAGCACCGTTTCATCCCCTTCACCGCCCAGACCCGCATGAGCGGCTGCGATGTCGCCGGACGGGTCATCCGCAAGGGCGCGGTGGACGCGATCGCGAAGCACGTCCAGGCCTCGGGGGGAGCGCTGCCGCACGCCATCGACGCCGCGGCCGCGCGGATCGGCGACAGCGGCGGCACGCCGCTCGCCGTGTGCGAGGGGGCGAGGGTGCTCGGGATCGTCCACCTGAAGGACGTGGTGAAGGGCGGCATCAAGGAGCGCTTCGATCGGTTCCGCGCCATGGGGATCCGCACCGTCATGATCACCGGCGACAACCCCCGCACCGCCGCGGCCATCGCGCGCGAGGCGGGCGTCGACGACTTCCTCGCCGAGGCCACCCCAGAGGCGAAGATGCGCCTCATCAAGGACGAGCAGGCGAAGGGGAAGCTCGTGGCGATGACGGGGGACGGCACGAACGACGCGCCCGCCCTCGCCCAGGCCGACGTGGGCGTCGCCATGAACACCGGGACACAGGCGGCGAAGGAGGCCGGCAACATGGTCGACCTCGACTCGAACCCGACGAAGCTCCTCGAGGTGGTCGAGGTCGGCAAGCAGCTCCTCATGACCCGCGGCACCCTCACGACGTTCTCGATCGCGAACGACGTGGCCAAGTACTTCGCGATCCTGCCCGCCCTGTTCGTGGCGGCCTACCCCGAGCTCGCGCCGCTCGACGTCATGCACCTCGCGTCCCCGTTCAGCGCGATCCTCTCGGCGGTCATCTTCAACGCGATCATCATCGTGGCGCTCATCCCGCTCGCCCTGCGGGGCGTGAGGTACCGGCCGCTCGGCGCGGCCGCGGTGCTGCGCCGGTCGCTCCTCGTCTACGGCCTCGGCGGCGTCGTCGCGCCGTTCGCGGGCATCAAGCTCATCGACCTCGCGCTCGCCGCCGCGGGCATCGTCTAGGAGCCGCACATGCGTGAGAACGTCGCCACTGCACCGAGTCTCACCCCGCCGCCGTCGCACCCCGCGGCTCCGCGCGAGGACCGGATGCTCGATCACCTCGTCCCGGCGATCCGCGCGACGCTCGTGACGCTCGTCCTCACCGGCCTCGCGTACCCCCTGCTCATGACCGGGATCGCGAGGATGCTGTTCCCGCGCCAGGCCGAGGGCAGCTTCGTCGCGGACGAGACCGGCAAGGTGGTCGGCTCCGAGCTCCTCGCGCAGGGGTTCGCGAACCCCGCGTACTTCCAGCCGCGGCCGTCCGCGGCGGGCGAGAAGGGATACGACGCGCTCGCCTCCGGCGGCTCGAATCTCGGCCCGACCTCGAAGAAGCTCCACGATCAGGCCGGCGCGCTCGCGGACCAGCTCGCGAAGGACAATCCGGACGTTTCCGGCGCGGTGCCGGTGGAGCTCGTGACCGCGTCCGGCAGCGGGCTCGACCCTCACCTCTCCCCCGCCGCGGCGCTCTGGGAGGCGCCGCGCGTGGCGAAGGCGCGCGGCATCGCCGTCGAGCGGATCCGCGCCGTCGTCGAGGAGACGCTCGAGGGCCGTGAGCTCGGCGTCCTCGGGGAGCCTCGCGTGAACGTGCTCGCGTTGAACCTCGCGCTCGACCGCCGCTTCGGCGCGCCGGCCGGCGCGAACGCAGCCTCCCGCTAGGCGTCAGCCCCCGCGGGCGGCCCACGCGCCGGAGCGTGGACGGCGGCGCCGCTTGACCCGCGGACCGGGTGATGCATGAGTCTCCGGCGATGTCGGAAGCGAACCGCCAGGCAAACGGGGCTGCGCGCGATCCGGCGCCCGCTGCCGAGGCGCCGGCGAAGGCCGCCGCCTCGCCGGCGCGCCCGCGGGACGAGGCCCGGCCGCGCTCGCTGGCCGCCGACTCCGTCAGGGCAATCGCGATCGTCGCCGCGGCGACCGGGCTTGCGCTCGGCCTCAGGGCCGCTTGGGGAGTCCCGGACGTCGAGATGCTGTTTCTCCTCGCCGTCATGATCGTCGCGGCGACGAGCCGGCGGGGGGCCGCGCTCCTCGCCGCGGCGCTCGCCGTCGCGGCCTACGACTTCTTCTTCGTCCCGCCCGCGTACACGCTCGACGTCGTGGACGCACGCTACGTCCTCACGTTCGCGATGATGTTCGGCGTCTCGGCCGTGATCTCGACGCTCACGGCGCGCCTGCGCGACGAGCGGACCGACGCGGTCGTGCGGGAGGGCCGCACCTCCGCGCTCCTCGCGCTCACCCGCGAGCTCGGCGCCGCGCTCGACGAGCCGAGCGTCGCGGCGGTCTGTGTCCGGACCGCGTCGGAGGCGCTCGGCGCCACGTCCGCGGTGTTCCTGCGCGCACGGGGCGACGAGCTCACTCCGCTCGCCACGCACCCGGCGGCGGCGGCGCTCTCCCCTTCCGAGCTCGCCGTCGCGCGCTGGGTCCAGCTCCACGGCCAGCCCGCCGGCCGCGGCACGGAGCTGCTCGCGGACGAGGACGTGCTGTGCATGCCGCTCCGGACCTGGGGCGAGGTGCTCGCCGTGCTCGTGGTCCGCCCCGCTGGAGAGCGTGCGGTCGGCACCGCCCAGCGGACCTTCCTCGAGTCCATGACGCACCAGATGGCGCTCGTGCTCGACCGGGTCCGCCTGGCGGAGGAGGCGCGGGGCGCGGCGCGCCGGGTCGAGCGCGAGGAGCTGCGGAGCGCGCTCCTCTCCGCGGTGTCGCACGATCTCCGCACGCCCCTCGCTACCATCACCGGCGCGGCGACGATGCTGCGCGACGACGACGGCGTCGACCCCGGGCTCCGGCGCGAGCTCGTGGAGGCGATCTGCGACGAGGCCGAGCGGCTCGAGCGGCTCGTCTCGAACCTGCTCGACATGACCCGCCTCGACTCGGGCCAGGTGGAGCCGCGGCGCGAGTGGGTCCCGCTCGTCGAGGTGATCGGCTCCGTCCTCACCCGGCTGGATCGCCGCCTCGGAGGTCGCACGGTCACGACCGCCATCGCCGACGACGTGCCGCTCCTCTCCATCGACCCGGTGCTCGTCGAGCAGCTCTTCCTGAACGTCCTCGAGAACGCCGGGAAGTACACGCCCGCCGGATCGGCGATCGAGATCGAGGCGACCCGCGAGGAAAAGACGCTCGTCGTGGACGTCGCCGATCGCGGCCCGGGGATCCCGCCCGGGGACGAGGAGCGAATCTTCGAGCGGTTCCACCGCGGACGACACGCGGGCGTGCGCGGCGTAGGGCTCGGCCTCCCCATCGCGCGCGCCATCGCCCAGTCGCACGGGGGCCGGCTCACCGCGTCGAACCGGCCCGGTGGCGGCGCCGTGTTCCGCCTCGCGCTGCCGCTCGGCGCCGAGGCGCCGAGCGCCGGCGAGCCGGAGGGAGGCCCCGCGTGACCGACAACGGCCCGCTCGTGCTCGTCGTCGAGGACGAGCCGCAGCTCCGGCGCTTCCTGCGCGCCGCCCTCACCTCGCACGGCTACCGGACGGTGGAGGCGGGCGGCGTGCGCGAGGCGGAGCAGCTCGCGACGAGTCACAACCCCGAGGTCTTCCTGCTCGATCTTGGCCTCCCCGACGGCGACGGCATCGAGCTCGCCCGGCGGCTGCGCGAGTGGACGCGGGCGCCTATCGTCGTCCTCTCCGCGCGCGGGCGCGAGGAGGACAAGGTGGCGGCGCTCGACGCGGGCGCCGACGACTACCTCACGAAGCCGTTCGGCGTGAACGAGCTCCTCGCGCGGCTGCGCGTCGCCCTCCGCCACGCCCGCGCGGTGCCGGAGCAGGAGCCGGTGATCGACGCGGGCCCGCTCCGCATCGACCTGGCCCGGCGCGAGGTGACGGTGGACGGCCGCGAGGTGCGGCTCACGCCGACCGAGTTCCGGCTCCTCGCGCTCCTCGCGCGCCACGCCGGGAAGGTGCTGACCCATCGCCAGATCCTGAAGGAGGTCTGGGGGCCGAACGCGAGCGAGGCCCACTACGTCCGAGTGCAGATGGCCGAGCTGCGCAAGAAGCTCGAGCTCGATCCCGCGCGGCCGCGTCTCCTCGTCACGGAGCCGGGCGTCGGATACCGGCTGCGCGACCGGCTCGAGCCGTAGCGGAGGGCCGGACGCCCGGTCCCCACCTCGGGCGGGCCGCGGGACGCGGCCGGCGCTACACCCGCCGGACCGACGCGGGACCCGCCGCGCGCGCCGGAGGGACCATGGTCACCCAGCGAGACGTCGCCGTCCTCGTCGGCAGCCTGCGCAAGGAGTCGTACAGCCGGAAGATCGCGAAGGCGATCGCGGGGCTCGCCCCGACCTCGCTCACGTTCGAGATCCTCGAGATCCGGCAGGTCTCCCTCTATGACCAGGACCACGACGCGAACCCGCCCGCCGAGTGGACGGCGTTCCGCAAGCGCGTGAGGGCCGCCGACGCGGTGCTCTTCGTCACGCCCGAGTACAACCGCTCCGTCCCGGGCGTCCTCAAGAACGCGATCGACGTCGCCTCGCGACCCTACGGGCACAGCGCGTGGGCCGGCAAGCCCGCCGCGATCGCGAGCGTCTCGCCGGGCGTGCTCTCGGGGTTCGGCGCGAACCACCACCTGCGCCAGTCCCTCGTCTTCCTGGACATGCCGACGATGCAGCAGCCGGAGACGTACATCGGGGGGTCGCGGGCCTCCTCGACGCGCACGGCAATCTGGTGAACGAAGGCACGCGCGAGCACCTCCGCAAGTTCGTCGAGGCGTTCGCCGCGTGGATCGAGAAGATCGTCCGAGCCCGAACGGACGCGCCAGGGTAGCGGGGCGTGGGTACCTTGCGGCAGGAGACTTCCGATGAGCCGATTCATGGATGTGCACGGCGGATTCAAGGGCGTGACCCGCGAGCAGCTGGCCAAGGCGCATGCGCAGGACCAGGCGATCGAGCGGGAGGAGGGCGTCCACTTCATCAAGGCGTGGGCCGACCCGGAGAGCGGGAAGGCGTTCTGCCTGTCGGAGGGCCCGAGCAAGGATGCGGTGCTGAAGGTGCACGAGCGGGCGGGGCACCCGACCGCCGAGATCTACGAGGTGCCGCTCGACATCGAGTGAGGCGTCGCTCCCGCCGCGACGACGCCTCGACCCGGAGGAGGCCCAGTCCGGGCCGGGCTATCGCTGGAACTCGTACACCGAACCAAGCCTCAGCATCGCGCTGAGCTCGTCGAGCGCGGCGAACCCCTCGCGCGCGAGCGCCGGATCTGCCAGGTCCGCGGGGACGAGGCGGTCGCGATAGTGGCGCTCGACCCACGCGACGAGGCCCGCGTGGAGCTCGGGAGAGAAGAACACGTCGGCGGACGCCGCGCGGACCTCCTCCTCCGTGAGCGGGACGCGGAGCCGGAGACAGGCGGGGCCGCCGCCGTTGTTCATCGACTGGTTCAGATCGAGGTAGTGGATGCCCGTGACCGCGGCGTCCTCGGCGACGACCTGCTCGAGGAACGCCCGGGCGCGCGCGTTCTCCCGGCTCTCCTCGGGGGCGACCAACACCAGGGCATCGCCCGGCAGCTCGAGGAGCTGGGAGTTGAACGGATAGGCGGCGACGGCGTCCGCGAGCGGCAGCTCGCCCTCCGTCGCGACGATGACCCGGAGGTCGTCGCCCATGAGCGCGCGGAGCTCGGCGACGAGCCGCTCGCGCTCGACGAACGCGAGCTCGTGCATGATCAGGAACCGTCCGTGGCCGACCGCCAGCACGTCGGTGTGGAACGCGCCCGCGTCGATGCCGGCGGGATGCTGGCGCGGGAACAGCGTGCGCTCCGGCGCGAGCTGGTGCAGCCGCGCGACGGCCTCGCTCGCCTCGCGCGTCTGGCGCGCCGGAAACCGCGCGGGACCGTCGACCGAACCCCACGCGCTGCGCCCCCAGGCGAACAGGTGAACTGCGCCGTTCGGCCCGGCGAGCCGCGTGTGGTTCGCCGCCCCCTCGTCCGACAGGTGCGTCCCGGACGGCAAGGGCGCGTGGACCGCGAACCGCCGTTCGTCGGCGAAGACGGCGCGCAGGACCGCGCAGGTGGTGTCGGCCTCGATCGCGCGGTGGAACATCGTCGCGAGGTTCGCCGCGGTGAGGTGCACCCGGCCGTCGGCGCTGTCCGCCGAGGGCGCGACGGTCGCCGCGTTCGCGGCCCACATCGACGACGCGCTCGAGCAGAGCCGGAGCAGGTGCTCCCCCTCGCCCGCCGCCCGCGCGATCACCTCCTCGTCGGACCCGGTGAACCCGAGCCGCCGGAGCGTGTGGAGGCTCGGTCGCGGCTGCGGCGGCAGCACCGCCTGGCCGGCGCCGAGGTCGTGCACGAACCGCATCTTCGCGAGCCCCTGCAACGCGGCCGCACGCGGGTTCGACACCCGCCCGCCGTGGGTCGCGGAGGCGACGTTGCCCCGCGACAGCCCGCCGTAGTTGTGCGTCGGACCGACGAGGCCGTCGAAGTTGTACTCGCGCATGGCGTCATCCCGCCTCGCCGCTCGGACACGTTGGGATAGCGCGGTGTCGGCGCCGCATCCACTCCCTGATGCGGGCCGGCGAGCGACGTCCGACCCGGTCAGGCCTCGTTCCGGCGGACGGATGAGACCGCGGCGCCGCGCCGCGCGTTCGCCACCGCCTCCGACGTGTAGATCGCGAGCGCGACCCAGATGCAGCCGAACGCCAGGCGGTGCGCGGGCGTGAGCGGCTCGCCGAACGCGAGGACCGCGATCGCGAACTGCATCGTCGGGTTCAGGTACTGGAGGAGCCCGATGGTGGCGAGGCGCAGCCGCCGCACGCCCACCGCGAACCAGATGAGCGGGACGGCGGTGAGGACGCCGCTCGACACGAGGAGCCCGGCGCGGAGCGGCCCCTCGCCCATGTGCCCGCGGCCCGACGCGGTCACGAACACGAGCCAGCCGAGCGCGACCGGCGCGAGCACCGCGACCTCGGCGAGGAGCCCCGCCGTCGCGTCCACCGCCACGCGCTTGCGGATGAGCCCGTACAGGCCGAACGTCGTGGCGAGCGAGAGCGCGATCCACGGCACGTGGCCGGCGCGCACGACCAGCGACACGACGCCCGCCGCTGCGAGCAGGACCGCGACGAGCTGCCTGCGCGAGAGCGGCTCGCGCAGGAACACCACGCCGAGCAGCACCGACACGAGCGGGTTCACGAAGTACCCGAGGCTCGCGTCGAGCACGTGCTCCGCGTTCACCGCCCAGATGTAGATGAGCCAGTTGACCGAGATGAGCGTCGCGCTCACCGCGAGCCGGCCGACGACGGCGGGCGTGAGCTGGCGCAGGATCTCGGGCCAGCGACGCCGCGCCGAGACGAGCAGGACGAGGAACGCGGCAGACCAGGAGATCCGGTGCGCCAGGATCTCCGGTGCGGGGACGCCGGCGAGCGACCGGAAGTACAGCGGGAAGAGGCCCCACACGACGAACGCCCCCGCCGCGTGCGCGACGCCGCCCCCCGCCGACCCCGTCCCGTCGCGTCCCGACACGCTCCCCTCTCCCGCCGGCCCCGGTCGGTCGCCGCGCTCAGCGGCGCCAGGCGCCGGGGCGCCGCCGCGGCCCGCGCCCGCCGTCGCGGCGGCCGTGGGGACCGGGGTGGGCGCCGGGCGGCGTCGCAGGCGACGACGGCGCTGTGCCAGGCGAGGGGTGCTTCACGGCGGACGTCGCGCCGCCGGTCGCGCCGGGGTTCGGGAGCGGCGGCCTGACGACGCGCACCACCTCGGGCGTCGGTGCGCCGCGCCGGGGGTCCGGGCCGCCGCGCCGCTGCTGCCGTGCCCCGCGCTGCTGCTGCGCGCCGCGCTGCTGCTGTGCCCCGCCCTGCTGCTGCGCCCCGCCCTGCTGCTGCGCCCCGTCCTGCTGCTGCGCCCCGCGCTGCTGCTGCGCCCCGCGCTGCTGCTGCGGCCCGCGCTGCTGCTGCGCGCCGCGCTGCTGCTGCGGCTGCTGCTGCGGCCCTCGCTGCTGCTGCGCGCTGCGCTGCTGCTGCTCGGGACCGGCGCGCTGCTCGCCGCGGTGACGCTGCTCGCCTCGCTGGTGCTCGGGGCGCCCGTGCGGCTCGGCGCTCGAGTGCTGCTCACCCCGCGGACCACGCCGCTCCTGCGCTCCGCGCTCGCGCGGGTGGTCGCCGCCGCTCGGCTGCGCGCGTGGCCCGCCGCGCTTCGCCTGGGCGTGGGCGCGCTCCCCGGGCGCGTGCCCGCCGCCCGACCGCTGCGGAGCCGGCGGCTCGCGCCCGGTCGGCACGAAGTCGGCGGTCAGCTCGCGGCGGACGTACGCGCGCCAGATCTCCCGCGCGTCGCCCGCCGCCGCACCGAGCGCGGGGTCGTGCGCGGCGAAGAAGCGGCGCAGGTTCTCGAGGTCGCGCTGGAAGAACGACTCGGCCTGGCTGTTGTGCGCGGCCCCGACGACCTGCGGAAAGTCGATCACGACCGGGCCGTGCGCGCCGACGAGCACGTTGTACGGCGAGAGGTCGCCGTGGATGAGGTCGCAGCCGAGCATCCGCACGGCCTGCGCGCGGAGGTCGGCGTACATCGCCGCCGCGTCCTCGCGGGCGATGCGGGCGTCCACGAGCCTGGGCGCCGGGTTGCCGTGGGCGTCGAGGACGAGCTCCATGAGGAGGACGCCCTCGTAGAACATCACCGGACGCGGGACGCGCACCCCCGCGGCGTGCAGCGCGTGGAGCGCGTCGGCCTCCTTCGTCTTCCACTCCTCCTCCGCGGCGGCCTGGCCGAACCGGCTGCCCCGGGCCATCGCGCGCTGCGTCCGCGTGTCGCGGACCTGGCGCCCCTCGCGGTAGACCGCGTCGTTCCGGAACGACCGCGTCAGGCGCGCCTTGTACACCTTCGCAGCGATCGCCTCGCCGCGGTGGCGAACGACCCAGAGATCGGCCTCCTTGCCGCTCTTGAGACGCGCGACGACCTCGTCGATGACGCCGTCGACGAGGAGCGGTGCAAGCGGGTCGTGCATGCCGGGGACGCGGGCCGGAGCGCGCGCCTACTTCTTCGGCTCGCCGCGCGGAGGTCCGCCGGCGCCGCCGCCCGGGGGGCGACCCGCGCCGGGACGCCGGGGGCCGCCGCCGCCACCGGGCCGCCCGCTGCCGCGCGAGTTCTTGCGATCCTCGCGGAGCGAGTCCATCGAGAAGCCGCCGGACGCCGGGGCTCCCTTGCCGGCTCCGCCTCCGCCGCCCCGGCCGCCTCCGCCCGCGCCGCCGCGCCCGCCCCGCCCGCCGCGCCCGCCGCGGTCGTCGCGCGACCCGCCGACGTCCTGGCGCATGCTGTGAGGAAAGTGGTCCACGACATACTGGTGCTCGCCCGACGTGATCGCGCCCGAGACCTTCTCCTCGACGCCGAACACGCGCACGAGCCGGACGTCCGCGGCGCGCTTCCCGACCACCTCGACGGCGGCGCGCAGCATCGCGAGCCGGTCGCCGGAGAGGCCGGTCGCCTTCGCGACCGCCTCGTCGAGCGCGGCCTTCAGCTGCGGGCTCTCCGCCGCGGGGGCGGGGGCAGGCTTCGCAGCAGCGGGAGCCGGCGTCGCGGGCGCAGCGGCTTCACCTGCGGCTGTCTCGGCCGCCGGAGCTTCGCCGGCCGGAGCTTCGCCGGACGGAGCTTCGCCGGCCGGAGCTTCGCCGGCCGTTGCCTCGCCGGCCGTTCCCTCGCCAGCCGTTGCCTTGGCCGCAATCTCGCCGCCGGTCGGAGCCTCCGCGCCAGCGGCCGCCTCCGCCGTCGCCGTCTCGACGGGCGCTTCGGTCTTCGCCTCGGCCTTCGCCGGGGGCTCGGCCGCCGTCTTCTCCGCGGGCGCGGAGCGCCGCGCCTCGGCCACAGCGGCCGCCGCCATCCGGATCAAGGTACCGCTCAGCTCGGTCAGGGTCTTCATCGGGAGAAGTCAATACACCTTCGAGCGGCGCTCGGGAAAGCCCCGCCGAGCGGTGTTCTCGGGCGGGCGGTCGCCGGGACGCCCCCACCCTCCCGCGAGAGTTCGCGAGGAGGCTCCGGCGGACGGATGCTAACCTCGGAGCAGCGCCGGGCCGAGAGCCCCGCGTTGCGGAGGTGCGCGCGTGGCGAACGTGAAGACGAAGAAGGGCGTGATCGGGATCCTCACGGGCGGAGGCGACGTCCCCGGCCTCAACCCGGCGATCCGTGCGGTCACGATCGCGGCCCGGCGCGACGGATACGAGGTGATCGGGATCCGCAAGGGCTGGTCCGGCCTCGTCGAGATGATCGCCGATCGGGAGGCGGACAACAGCGCCCACTACCAGGTCCTGACGCCCGAGGTCGTGAACCGCGCCGGCCGCACCGGCGGCACGTTCCTCCACACCTCCCGGACGCGGCCGAGCCACATCAAGAAGGCCGCGGTCCCGCCGCACCTGCGCGACACCTACGGCGCAGAGGAGAACGACCTCACGCCGGTGGTCCTGAAGAACCTCGACTTTCTCGGCATCGACTACCTCATCCCCATCGGCGGAGACGACACCCTCTCGTACGGTGTCGAGCTCTTCCGCAAGGGCGTGAAGGTGATCGCGATCCCGAAGACGATGGACAACGACGTCCCCGGGACCGACTACTGCATCGGTTTCAGCACCTGCGTCACGCGCACCATCGAGATGACGAACCGGCTCCGCACCAGCGCCGGCTCGCACGAGCGCTTCCTCATCATGGAGGTCTTCGGACGTTACGCGGGGTTCACCGCGCTCCTCCCGACGATGGCCGGCGCGGCGAACCGCTGCGTGATCCCCGAGGCCCAGTTCGACATGGAGAAGCTCACCGAGATCATGGTCGAGGACCGCAACCGGAACCCGAGCAAGTACTCGGTGCTCCTCGTCTCCGAGGGGGCGATGTTCAAGGGCGGAGAGATGGTGTTCCAGAGCGACGCGAAGGACGCCTACGGCCACGCGAAGCTCGGCGGGATCGGGGACGTCGTCTCCGCCCACCTCCAGGACCTCTCGCCGAAGTACAACGGCGGGCGGACGATCGAGACGATCAACCAGAAGCTCGGCTACCTCGTCCGCGGCGGCGACCCGGACGCCATCGACTCGATCGTGCCGATGGCTTACGGCAACCTCGCGCTCGACCTCATCGTGAAGGGCTTCCACGGGCGCCTCGTCGTGTTGAAGAACGGGCGCTACGACAACGTCCCGCTCGACGTCGTCACCTCCTCGAAGAAGGTCGTGAACGTGAAGGAGCACTACGACGTGGAGCGGTTCAGGCCGCACTACCGCTCGTTCGAGATGAAGCCGCTCTTCCTCGTCACGAGCGAGGGATAGCGGGCCGCGGCGGCGGGGCGGGCGAGCGCCACGGGACGCTGGAACCCGGCCCGCTCTTCTGCTACTTCGGCGGGCATGAGCCGAATCTACAAGTCGCTCCCGCCCAAGGGCACCCCGATCGGCATCGCGTTCAGCGGCGGCCTCGACACCCGCTGCGCGGTCGCCTGGATGGCCGAGCAGGGCATGGCGGTCCACGCCTACACCGCCGATCTCGCGCAGCCGGACGAGGCCAATCCGGCCGACATCCCGCCGATCGCGATGACCCACGGCGCGAAGCAGGCGAAGCTCATCGACTGCCGCGAGTCCATGGTGCGCGAGGGGCTCGCCGCGATCCAGTGCGGCGCGTTCCACCTCTCCTCGGGCGGCAAGAAGTACTTCAACACGACGCCGCTCGGCCGCGCGGTCACGACCACCGCGATCGTCCACGCCATGCGCGAGGACGGCGTGCACGTGTTCGGCGACGGTTCGACGCACAAGGGCAACGACATCCAGCGCTTCTACCGGTACGGCATCCTCGTCGACCCGGACCTCCGCATCTACAAGCCGTGGCTCGACCAGGCCTTCGTCACTGCCTTCGGCGGCCGCAAGGAGATGAGCGAGTACCTCGAGCGCCGCAAGCTCCCCTACAAGATGGGGACGGAGAAGGCCTACTCGACGGACGCGAACGTGCTCGGCGCGACCCACGAGGCGAAGGACCTCGAGCGGCTCGACACCGGCATGCGGATCGTGAACCCGATCATGGGCGTCGCGCACTGGAAGCCGGAGGTCGCGATCCACGCGGAGGAGATCACGGTCGCGTTCGAGCAGGGGCTCCCGGCCGAGCTGAACGGCAAGCGCTTCGGCTCCGCCTACGAGCTGTTCCTCGAGGCGAACCGGGTCGGCGGGCGCCACGGCCTCGGGATGAGCGACCAGATCGAGAACCGCGTCATCGACGCGAAGAGCCGCGGCGTCTACGAGGCGCCCGGCATGGCCCTCCTCCACCTCGTCTACGAGCGGCTCCTCTCCGCGATCCACAACGAGAACACGCTCGACCTGTACTTCTCCCTCGGCCGGCGCCTGGGCCGCCTCCTCTATGAGGGCAAGTGGTTCGACCCCGAGGCGATGATGCTCCGGGACGCGCTCTCGCGCTGGATCGCGCCGGCGGTCACGGGCCAGGTGACGGTCGAGCTGCGCCGCGGCGACGACTGGACCATCCTCGGCACGAAGGCGCAGTACATGAGCTACGCGCCGGAGAAGCTGTCGATGGAGCGCGTCGCCGACCCGGCCTTCACGCCGGAGGACCGGATCGGCGCCCTCGAGCTGCAGAACCTCGTCGTGAGCGACAACCGCGCGCTGCTCCTTCACCACCTCGACGCCGTGCGGAAGCTCGGCGCGGCGAAGACCGGGGCCGGCCTCGCCGCGCTCCTCGGCGCCCCGGAGGACGACGAGTAGCCGGCTGCGCGAGGGCGACGAGCCCGAAGGTGACCGCGCTCGGGCAACGAGGAGTGTGGCGGCCGGGGCGTGTCCGCGAAGAGGAAGCGTCTTGTGGCGAGATCGGCTCCCGGCCACCCGCGAGCTTCTCGTTCGACGACGCTCGGGCACGCCTCGCTGTTCTATTTCTTGCACCGGGAGCTCGGGCTCTCGAGCGGGGCGGCGTTCTACCGGAAGATGGCCGCGGAGCTCATCCAGAGATTCCCGGAGATCGTCGACCCGCTGCGCGAGGGACGGCCTGTGGATCCCACACAAGTTGCGCACCGAGCGTGGGTGTGATCCAAGCACTGGTTGATCGAGAAGGAGTTCGCGAACGGCCGCTTCCCGGATAAGCGCCACGCGGGCCATCGCCAAGCTATGCGAAGACCTCACCGCCGCCGCCGTCGTCTTCCCGGGCACCCGGCTTCGCCTCGTCTACGCCATCACGGGTGCCGAGGAGGGCCCAAAGCGGACAGTTTGAGACCCCCTATGTCAGGAGGTCTGGAAATCACGAAGGACTCGTTCGCCTCACTGATCTCGTGCATCAGCTCGTAGCTGTCGGCCTTCGGCCTCGCGATCCATCACGTGGATCACCGACGTCCGAACGTCGATGCGTTCGCGGACGGCCGCACGAGGCGGCCCCAGCGCGCCGCGAGCTTCTGCAGGCTGGTGCGGTCGTACAGACGGTGCTTCTTGCCACGTCTCCGTGGCTTCGGCGCGGGAGGCGTCAGCGCCTCGAAGCCGAGAACGCCGAGCGGAATTCCACCTTTCGTCCCCGCGAGCGCGAAGTGCCCCACGATCCCGCGCTGCCCCGGGCCTGGCAGGTACCCGAGCCGTTCGCCCACGTCGTTCCGGAAGGCGAACTGGGTGCTGTCGTGGACGACGGCGACGCGGTCGTACCTGGCCATGCGCGCGAGCGTCGCGTCCTGGTGCGGCTCGAGAATCGCCTCCATTCGCACACGGGAGTTGCTCAGGAACCGATAGATCGCCTCGAGCTCCGAGTCGGAGCGCGCGATCTGAGGAAACGATGCACGCGGTCATGCGCCGTCTTCACCGCAATCTTCGTAAGCCGTCGGGGCAAGTGCGGTGGGGCGAGCTCATGGACGCGAGGACCACGCGGAGGACGCGCTTGTCCGCTGCGACGGTGACGGCGGCGGCCGATGCGAGCGCGGACTGCACGAGGGTGCGGCCCTCGTCTTCGGCGCGCGCGGTAGTGCGGCGCGACGCGCGGACGAGATCGCTCTCGGCCGGTAGGCGACCATCTTGAGCACGTTGGAGAGGTGTTTGCGCTCGGTGGACAGCTTGATGACCTCGCTGTTGGTCCGCTCGCCGACCGGGATCCGGCGTGGGATGGCGGCGCGGCGCCGCTCGAGCTTCATGGACTCGGCGACGGCGGCTCCCAGCTCGCGCCGTGTGTGCCGGTCGAGGAGGGCACGGCGTGTCGTGGCAACGCCGAGCTCCCTGAGCGTGGCGTCGCCGCCGCTGCGACGGGTGATCGCGCCGACGCGGTCGTGCGCGGCGCGGAGCTTGGCGTCGACCTCGGCCCACTTGGGGTTGGGCACCTCGCGAGTGGCGTCGTCGGGCACGACCCCGTGATCGATGAGCGCATCGAGGGCGAACTCCTCGCGCAGGTACTTGAAGAAGTTCTCCTGGCGCCACCGCTCGAACATCCGGAAGGCGACCTCGACGGCGGGCAGATCGCTGCGGGACGTGACGATGAGTGTCTGGTGCCTGCCCTGGTCCGTGAGGCGGGTGACCTGGTGCAGGCGCAGCTTGCCGCCGAGGAGGCGGACGTCCTTGTCCGCGAGCTGGTAGGTGACGCTCTTGCCCTCGAGGACGGCGACGTGCGTCCCAAAGCAACGCCGGGGGAGGTGGCGGAAGTGGCCCTGCGGTAGGTGAGGGAGTCGAACCCCGCTGCGAGGAGATCGGCGAAGAGCTTCGGGCTCCAGCCGCCGCGGTCGAAGACCGGTGACGCGGCGCTCGCCGACGAGCGCACGAACCTCCTTGAGGAGCTTCGGGCATCGCGACCATGCCGGCGTTCGCGTCGGCGGTGACGACGAAGAGCGGCTCGCCCCGGGCGTCGTTGGCCCAGTAGTCGGTGGTCGCGGGAAGGGCGATGCGCATGCGGGCGACGTGCGCCTTCGGGATGTCGCGCTGGCCGTGGTAGACGCGGACATGGCCGTCGACGTAGAGGAAGCCGAGCGCGGCGCCGAGGGCCGCGACGCGCCGCTCGGCGAGGAGGTGGCCGAAGAGCGTCGCGCCGCCGCTGCGGGCCAGGCGTGAGAGTTTGCGGCGCAGCGTCTTGACCTCTGGGGCGCGGTCGAGCCCGAGGACGCGGCCGAGGTCCACCGGTGAGTGCTCCTTGAGACCCTCCGGCCGCTTGATGCGCAGGAGCGCCAGGAGCAGGAGCGCGACGACCGTGGTGCGCAGCCCGTAGAACGCCGGTCCGATCGAGCCATAGACGCGGCGGGCGACGTCGAAGACGCCGCTTCGCGTCAGGGCGGGGACGGCGAGGAGCACGCCGGCCCTGGGGACGCGACCGCCATCGCGAAAGAGCAGCGCGGCGTCGTCGAGTCGAGCAGGCCGAGGCGGGCGAAGAGCCGGTCGAGGCAGCGGTCTGCGGGTTCGGCGTCGAACGAGGTCGGGCAGTCGTCGGCCGGCTCGGGAGCGGACAGGTTTGGGTTCGCAGTCGCCGCAGCAGGCGGGAGGACCTCGACGCTGGGGGCGGCGGAAGGTGGGACCGGAGCGGACAGGTTTGGGTTCGCAGCTTCGGCGAGCGGGAGGCGCGCCTGATCGGTGCGCGGCGCGAGCCAGCCCAGCCGCGAGAGAAGCTTGCGGATCGCCACCTCGCTGACACCGACTCGGCGGGCGATCTCGCGATTG
>WNFU01004420.1_pt1 | contig 18003 bp, 17 predicted proteins | sample 5400121 | NCBI WGS metagenome assembly WNFU01 (sample SAMN13153360, study PRJNA577476) | soil metagenome | isolation source: 100 cm soil or saprolite under grassland replicate 1 | place: USA:California | collected 2016-06-15
CGTGCCCGCGGTGGACAGCCAGCCGTGGCTGAACGAGGCCGTCGGCACCGGAGTGTGGCGCGGCGTGCGGCTGCGCGACGTGCTCGAGGACGCGGGCGTGCGCGACAGCGGCGCGGAGGTGCTCTTCACCGGCCTGGACCGCGGCGTCGAAGAGGACGTCGTGCAGACCTACGAGCGCAGCCTGCCGCTTGCAGACGCGCTGAGAGACGAGGTGCTCCTCGCGTACGAGCTGAACGGCGTGCCGCTGCCGCCGCAACACGGCTTCCCGCTGCGCCTGCTCGTGCCCGGCTGGTACGGCATGACCAGCGTGAAGTGGCTCGAGCGGATCACCGTGCTCGACGCGCCCTTCGAAGGCTTCCAGATGAAGCGCTACCGGCTGCAGCGAGACGAAGACGATCCCGGCACGCCGTTCACGCGCATGTATCCGCGGGCGCTCGTCGTTCCGCCGGGGATTCCGGATTTCCACTCGCGCGAGCGAGTTCTCGAGCCGGGCCCGTGCGTGTTGCGCGGGCGCGCCTGGTCCGGCTGGGCGCCGATCGCACACGTGGGCGTCAGCGCCGACGGCGGCGAGACGTGGGACGTCGCGCGCATCGAGCGGGACGTCGACTCGCCCTGGGCATGGTGCGCGTGGACGTACGAGTGGGATGCGCCGCCGGGCCGCTACGAGCTGTGCTTCCGCGCGCGCGACGAGGCGGGAAACGAGCAGCCGCTCGAAGGCGCGTGGAACGTCGGCGGCTACGGCAACAACGCCGTGCACCGCGTCGTCGTCAACGTTGGCTAGCGGCCGACGACGAAGACGAGCTGCGCCCCCATGAGTGCGTTGCGCCGCATTCCGTCTAGGGGGGACACCACCCGCGCGTGCGTGTCGCGCGCCAGCCGCGCGGCTTCGGCGCGATAGCCGCGGCGGTACATCACGAGCGTGCGCATTGTGCTCGACTGGTGCTTCGCGTCGCCTACGGCTGTGATCCGGTAGCCCCGCGCGCGGAGCCGGTCGGCCGCGGTTCCGGCCGCGCCGGTTGCTCCGCTGCCGTTCAGGACCAGAATCTCCGTCTCGCCGCGGGCGAGCTTCGGCGGACCTGGCGGCTTCGCCGTGGGCATCGCCGGCATGCCCGCCACCTTCGCAACGGCGGCGTCCTGGACACGGTGCGCTACGGACTTGCCGAGCACCGTTACGCCGATCGCGACGAGGAGCGCGAGCTCGAGCGCCGCGACCGCCGAGGCCACGAGCGTCGCGGTACGCCAGCGCGTTGCGTCGAAGGAGGGGGCGTACGACGACTCCACGGACCGAGTTCGTTCGCCGGACGAGTGAGCATTCCTTCGCGCGAGACGCCGTTTCCTTCCAATCTGTGTTCGTCACCCTTCGGCACATTTCACTGCTCGGGAGCGATGGTTAGTCCGATCGCCGCACCGGGGTACGGGTGCCTGCGCGGCTTCTCCCACGCAACCCACCACGGCAGGTCGTGGTTGCGGCAAAAGTCGAAGAATGCGGATGCGCCGTGAGCGTCGTCGCTGATGACGACTGCGCCGCCGGTGCAATGCGGATAGACGGTCTCGAGCTCGAAGGTCTGATGCTCGTAGCTGTGATCGCTGTCATGAATGAACATGTCGATGGGTTGGCGCGAGACGATCTCCGGCAACAGCGCTCTCCCGTCGCCGATCTGCAACTCGAGCCTGTCCGCCAGGCTGCTGTCGCGGACGAGCCAGCCGACGTCCTCACGAATGTCGAACGAGATGACGCGTCCGCTCGAGCCCTCCTCTGAATTCCGTTGCACCGCGCGCAGCAACAGGGCGGTGCCGAGCCCGTCCGCGGTTCCCGTCTCGAGTACGACCTGTGGGCGCCTGATCCGGCACAACGCGTACCACCCCGCACGGCGGCCGTAACGCGCCCAATTGTTCCGGTCGCGCCTTCCGCGAAGCCGCTCGTTCAGCTGGCCTCGCAAAGCATCGTCGTGCTCGAGCTCGAGGATGAAGCCGAGACTCGTTCCTGCGGGGACTCCTATCGCCTCGTCGAGTACGGCACCCATCGCATCCGGGTTCTCGATGTCGTACGTGTAGTTGAAGAGCTCGCGGTCGAAGAGAACGAAGCGTGCCGCCGCCAGCGGGCCGCGGCGGGAATCCGCCGTACTCGCGAATTGAGATCAAGTGCGTCCCGATCCGGAAGCGCTCGTTCCTGAATCGGTCGGCTGCCTGTGTCTTCAGTTGCACTGCGCGCGAGGGTAACAAGCCGTAGAGCGGCGGAGGCTGCATCTATGATCGCCGGATCTACGACGTCGTTACGCGGCCCGACAAGATCACGGACGCTGTTCGTGACGTTGTGCCCACGCCAGGCGATTCGCCGCGCGACCACGCCTACTGGCGCGCCGTATTGCGAATGGCCACGCTTTGCCACGACACGGGCCATCTGCCCTTCTAGCACGCGGCGGAAGAGGATCTCCTACCTCACGGTTGGGATCACGACGAAAGGCTGACCTGGGAGATCGTTCATTCCGACGAACTCGCCCCGGTATGGAACTCGATGCGACCGAAACCCGAAACGGACGACGTTGCGAAGCTCGCCTTGGGGCCGCGCAAGATTGAGAGGCTCCGCCTCGGACTCCCGTTCGACGCGTGGGAGGCGATTCTTGCCGAGATCACCGTTGGAGACGTCTTCGGAGCCGACCGCATGGACTATCTGCTGCGAGACTCGCTGCATACTGGTGTCGCCTACGGTCGATTCGACCACAACCGGCTGATCGACACGCTGCGCGTGATGCCACGTCCGCCGCAGGAGCGTGCCGGAGCCGTTTCCGCAACGTCACGCGAATCGAGGGGTGCGTCCTCCATGCGTTATTTCAGTTTCGCGGGAAAAGTGAAAATGGCCACGATCGCTATTCAGTGGCTGACATCGACGGACGAGCGCCTGCTCGCTAGCTGTAGGTCCTGAGGAGGTTGGTTCATCCGGGCCTCCTTGAAGGCTTGAGGGCAGCCATGCACTCGAGCTCAAGGAGGACACCGGATGAGGCTTCACGGTAACGCGGCGCTCAGTTGGAGTGGTCGGCGGCGGCTGTGCGAGCTTGTCGTGGTTCAGGGTTGGGCGCTGACGGCTGCCGCTGCGGCGTGGGTGTGAGCGTTCGCTGTGCGCGTAAGTGGGTCGGGCGCTACCGCCTTGAGGGGGAGGCGGGCTTGCTTGATCGTTCGTCGGCGCCGCGGCGGGTCGCGAATGCCGGGCTATGATTGCCCCCGGATGACGTTGCCGCCCGACAACCCACAAGCGGAGGCTCTGGCTCGGGCGCCGATTCCGTGGAGCACGACTTAACGACCAGGGTTTCCGACCGCCGGCGCGAGGCGACCTCCAGTCGTAGTCGTTCGGTCCGCGTGGCGGTCGTCACTCCCCGCCGCGCGTGGTGGAGTCTGCCCGTCGCCGAGGTCTGGCGGCAGCGCGAGCTGCTGTTGTTCCTCGTCTGGCGCGATATCCGCGTGCGCTACGCGCAGGCCGTGCTGGGCGTCGCCTGGGCCGTGCTCCAGCCTCTCGTGACGATGCTGATCTTCACGTTCGTGTTCAGTTACCTCGCCCACGTCCACTCTCCGGGGGGCATCCCCTACGTCGTGCTCACGTTCGCCGGCCTCGTTCCGTGGCTCTACACCTCGCAGGCGATCGGGCGCGGCGCGACGAGCCTCGTCACCAACGTCTCGCTCGTGAGCAAGATCTACTTCCCGCGCCTGATCATCCCGACGGCGAGCGCCTTGGCGCCGCTCGCCGACCTGGTCGTCACCCTCGGAGTGCTGTTCATCCTCCTCGGCGCGTACGGCCGGACGCCGAGCTGGCACATCGTCGCGCTGCCCGCATTCGCGCTGCTTGCGCTGGCGACCGCGCTCGCGGCCGTGCTCTGGCTCTCGGCGCTCAACGTCCGCTACCGCGACGTGACCTACTTCGTCCCGGTGTTCGTGCAGCTGTGGATGTACGCCTCGCCGGTCGCCTATCCGAGCACGCTCGTGCCGGCCCGCTGGCAGACGCTCTACCTGCTGAATCCCGTGGCGACGGTGATCGAAGGATTTCGCTGGTCGGTGCTCGGCACGGGCGTCCTGCGCGCTGTTCCGATCGCCGGCGGGACGGCGATCGTCGCGGCGTTCCTGGTCGGCGGACTCTTCTACTTCAACCGCGCCGAGCGCGTGTTCGCGGACATCATTTGAGCCCGGCAGTCTCGATCCGCACCGAGGCGCTCTCCAAGCAGTACCGCATCGGCACGTTGCACCGGGGCGCGGACACGCTCCGCGATGCGATCAGCGGGTGGGCGAGGCGGACCGCGGCGAGGAACACACCTCGTGCGGACCGCGTCGACACGATCTGGGCGCTGCGCGACGTCTCGCTGGAGGTGCAGGAGGGCGAGGTCCTCGGCATCGTCGGGCGCAACGGGGCCGGCAAGTCGACCCTCCTCTCGATCCTCTCGCGCATCACCGAGCCGACCGAAGGGCGGGCGGAGATCCGCGGGCGCGTCGGCTCGCTGCTCGAGATCGCGACGGGCTTCCATCCCGAGCTGACCGGCCGCCAGAACATCTTCCTGAACGGCGCCATCCTCGGCATGCGGCGCGCCGAGATCGCGAGCAAGTTCGACGAGATCGTCGCCTTCGCAGACGTCGAGCAGTTTCTCGAGACGCCCGTGAAGCGGTACTCGAGCGGCATGTACCTGCGGCTCGCTTTCGCCGTCGCCGCGCACCTCGACACCGACTTGCTCCTCGTCGACGAGGTGCTCGCGGTCGGCGATCTCGAGTTCCAGAAGAAGTGCCTCGGCAAGATGTCCGACGTCGCGAACAGCGGCCGGACCGTGCTCTTCGTCAGCCATCAGCTGAACGCCGTTCGTCGGCTCTGCCCGCGGACGATCTGGATCGATGGAGGGCGCCTGAAGCTGGACGGGCCGACCGCGAACGTCCTCGGCGCGTACGAGGCGCACGTGACGCTTCCGCGAGACGACCGGGAGCTTCCGCGCGGGCAGGCGGCTCAGTTCCTGGCCTGGGAGCTCGAGCCGCAAGGCTCCGAGCCGAACGTGCTCACGAGCCGCGGGCCGGTGACCGTGAAGATACGCGTCCATCTCGCCCGGCCGGTCGAGCGCGCGCGGACCGGGCTCGGGCTCCGCAACGCCGATCAGACGCTCGTCGGCTCGTGGGCGTTCTACGACCTCGACCTACCCGCGGGCGACCACGTCTTCTCCTATTCGGTCGACGGACTTCCGCTCGTTCCGGGCGCCTACCAGTGGCACGTAAGCCTGCTCGACGAGGAGAAGATGCTCGACGACTGGTACGCCGTTCCCGAGCTGGTGATCGCCACCGAGCTGTTCTCGCACCCGAACGACCAGTACCGCGGCATCCTCAACATCCCGTGCGCCCTCGAGATCTCGCCGGGCGGCTGAGATGCGGCGTGCGAGCCTGCGCATCCCGATCTACCTGCCGGACTTCGCATACGAGCCGTTGCGGCAGCTGCGCACGCGGCTGCGCGCCGCCGGAGTAGTCACCGCCTCGGGGCTGACGCTCGCGGGCGACCGCGAGATCGAGTGGGCGTGGGTCGCGTCCCACCTCCCGGACGGCCCGGGGAAGGCATTCGACTTCGGGCCCGGCGGCAGCGGGGTCTCGCTCATCGCGGCGGAGCGGGGCTTCGACGTGACGGCGGTCGACCTCGAGCCTCCGGCGTGGCCGTTCGAGCACCCCCGGATCCGGTTCGTCCAGGGCGACCTGCTCGAGCTGGCCATCGAGGCCGAGTCGTACGACGTCGTCGTCAGCTGCTCGACGGTCGAGCACGTGGGGCTCGCCGGGCGGTACGGGGTCACGAGCGGCCGTGCCGACGGCGACCTCGCCGCGATGAGCCGCCTTCGCGACGCGCTGAGCGCCGGCGGCACGATGCTGCTCACGATTCCGGTCGGTCGAGACGCCGTCGCAGCGCCGTTCCATCGGGTGTATGGGGAGCAGCGGCTGCCGCAGCTCCTCGCCGGCTTCGACGTGGAGCAGGCCGAGTTCTGGGCGAAGACGGACGACGAGCAGTGGCGGCCCACCGGGCGCGAGACGGCGCTGGCCTTCAGGCCGGCGGACGCGCGGACGCTGTACGCGCTCGGTTGCTTCGTGCTCCGGAAGAGCGACGACGGACCGGTCCCATGACCGCCGGCGCGGCCCGGCTCGCGATCTTCACGGTCCTCAAGCCGCTCGTCGATCGCCACGTTGAGACCATCCAGCGCAACGCCATCCGGAGCTGGCTCGCGCTTCGCCCCAGGCCCGAGATCGTCCTCTTCGGCGACGACACGACCGCCGGGCTGGCCGCCTCCCTCGACGTCCGCCACGTCACCGACGTCACGTACTCCGAGCACGGCGCGCCGCTCCTGAACAGCGTCTTCCCGAGAGCGGAGGAGCTGACGGCGAGCCCCTTCCTCGCCTACGTGAACGCCGACATCATCCTGCTCGGAGGCATCGCGGTGGCGGTCGAGCGCGTTGCGCGCGCTCGAGCACGCTTCCTCCTCGCCGGCTCGCGTTGGGACCTCGACCTCGGCGAGCCGCTCGCGTTCGAGCCGGACTGGGAGCGCCACCTCCGAGCGCTCGTGGATCGTGACGGCTGTCGCCATCCCCCGGCCGGGAGCGACTACTTCGTGTTTCCGCGCGGCTTCTGGGGCGAGCTGCCGCCGCTCGCCCTCGGCCGGAGCTCGTTCGACAACTGGCTCATCTACCGCGCGCGGCAGACCGGCGACGCCGTCGTCGACGGTTCCCGCGCCGTGCTCGTCGTGCACCAGAACCACGACTACTCGCACATCGGCGGCGAGGTCGCGACCTGGTCCGGGCCCGACGCGAAGCGCAACTACGAGCTGGCCGGCGGAGCGCCCGCGATCTATCTGCTCGGCGACGCGTCGCATGTCCTGACGCGGTTCGGGCTTCTTCCTTCTGCACTCAGCCCGCGCCACCTCGGGCAGCGCGCACGACGGCTGATCGAGAGGCACGACCGGCTGCTCACGCTCTCGAACCGCTGGGGCGCGCTGCGCGACCTGCGCCGGCGCCGAGCGCGTGCCGAGCGCGCGTAGTGCGAGTCCTTATCGTCGACACGTGGTACGGGCCGCGTGCTCGACGCGATCTACGACGCGCACCCCCGGATGGTCAGTCCGATGGCCGCAACCGGGTACGGGTACGTCCGCGGCTTCTCCCACGCAGCGCTCATCAACACGTTAACTCCAACACTCCAGCGGCGGCGGCCCCTAGCCGGTGTCCGCAGCGCCGCTGCGATGCCGGCGATCGAACGGAGCAGCGGTAGGCGCGCCGCCTCGTCGCCTGCGCGGTGGCGGCGTAGCAACTCGACCTGGATCGCGTTCATCGGATCCACGTACGGGTTTCGTAGGTCGATCGTTCGCTGCACGATCGGCTGGCGTTCGAGCAGCCGCTCGACGCCCGACGCGTGGAGAACGCCCGACGACCGCAAGCTCGTGCTCACGTTCGATGGACGCGAACATCGCGTCGCGCAGCTGGACATCCGGAACGAGCTCGAGGTAACCGCGCGCGACCTCGAGGCTCGATTTCGCGAGCGTCATCTCGAGGTTGTCGACGACGGTGCGGAAGAACGGCAGCTCCTCGTACAGGCTGTGTAGCTCCTCCGGCGACAGCGAGTCGAATGCCGTGCCGTAGCCGAACCAAGCCGGCAGCAGCACGCGGTTCTGCGTCCAGGCGAAGACCCACGGAATCGCGCGCAACGAGGCGAGGTAGTCGACGTCGTCCGGACGGCGCGCCGGGCGCGAGGCGATCTCCAGCAGAGCGAGCTCGTCCACCGGCGTGAAGAGGCGGAAGAACTCGACGAAACGCGGCTCCTTCCGGACGAGCGCGTCGTAGCGCTCGCGCGAGAGACGCGCGAGCTCGTCGAGCGTGGCGCGCTCCGCAGCTGTCGGCGCGCGCCCACTGACCTCGGGAAGGCGGCCAGCAGCGTCCCGACGAGCGCCGCCTCGAGATTCACGCGTGCGAGGCCTTCCAGCCCGTACTTGAACGAGACGGTCTCGCCCTGCTCCGTCAGCTTCAGGCGTCCGGGAGGATGCCCCGGCGGCTGCGCCACGATTGCGGCGTGCGTCGGGCCGCCGCCTCGCCCCGTGCTGCCGCCGCGGCCGTGGAAGATCGTCAGCTCGACGCCGTGCGCACGCGCGGTTTCGGCGAGCGACTCCCGCGCCCTGTCGATCGCCCACTGCGCTGCGAGGTAGCCGCCGTCCTTGCCCGAGTCGGAGTAGCCGACCATCACCTCCACCGCCTTGCCGCGGCGCGTGAACCTCTCGTCGCGCAGCAGTTCGTCGAGAATGCGCGGCGCCGCCGCGAGATCGTCCAGCGTCTCGAACAACGGAACGACCGCGGCCTCGGTCAGCGTCGCCGCACGGAGCACGTCGTCGGCCGACGCCGTCTGGGACACGATCACGGTGTCGCGTGCAATCGCGAGCGCCTCCCGCACGCGCTCCGTCGAGAGCTCGCGCACGTGCACGCGCACGTCGAGCTGTGCGACGTCGAACCCGAAGAGCTCGACGGTTCGCTCGAGCGCAGCGACGCGCGCGGCCGGCCGTGCACCGCGGTTCGCCTCCAGGCTGCTGCGAATGACACCGAGGTCGGCGAGCAGCGCAGCCGCCGATTCGTAGCGATCGTTCGCAAGCCGCCACCACATGAAGGAGAGCTTCCGCCGGTACGGCTCGAGCTCGTTCTGCGTGCCGATCTCCGCCGCGTAGCCGGGCAACTCGCGCTCGTCGTGCGTGAGCGAACGCTCGAGCTCCTCCGTCACGCACACGAACGACCGATGCGACGAGAGCTCGACGGCGAGGGCGCGCACCCGGTCGCGGTAGAGCTCGCGCGCCAGGATGCGCGCACGCGCTTGCGCCTCCTCGATCGTCGCCGCCCCGGCCGACGGCTTTCCGTCCATGTCGCCCCCGATCCAGGACCCGAAGCGAAGCGGTGGCGGTGTGCCGGGAAGCCGGCTACGCCACTCGCGCAGCATGCCTCAGCGGCGTCGAAGAGGCTGTGTTCGAAGAACCAGAGACCGTTGCGGATCTCGTCGGAGATCCGCAAGCGGTCGCGGCGAACCTCGTCCGTCTGCCACAGCAGCGTCACCTCCTCGGCAAGGCGCTCCTCGACGTCGCGACGTCCCGCTGCAGTGAGGAAGGGGTCGTCGAGCCGGTCGAGCTGCTCGGCGATGCGCGCGTGGGCAAGCAAGACCGTTCGCCGGCTCGCCTCCGTCGGATGTGCGGTGAGCACGAGCCGCACCGAGACGCGACCCGCGCGGCGCGCGAGCTCGTCGCCCGGCACGTCGGCCAGAAGCTCGAACGCGTGCTCGAGCGAGTCGCGTGCAATCCGACTTGCGTGCGCGTCCTCCCGTCTGCGACGGATCCGGTGCTGTTGCTCGGCGATGTTCGCGAGCTGGAAGTACATGGCGAAGGCGCGCAGGACGACTGCCTGCTCCCCCGGGATCGCACGTACGGGCGCGCTCACCCGTTCCACGGTGCCGCTCTGCCGGGCGGCTCGCGCAAGCAGGCGTACGCGCTCGACGATCTCCAGCAGCCACTCGCCTTCCTGCTCGACGAGCACCGTTCCGAGGATGGTGCCGAGGAGCCTGACGTTGCGGCCGAGCTGTGCCGGGCCGGACATGAAGATCACGAGCCTAGCGGCGTATGCGGCCGAGGAGGCTGCATCTATGATCGCCGCCGATGTCGCGGCCACCATTCAGCGTCGTCACTCCGTCGCTGAACCAGGGCCGGTTCGTCGGCGCCGCGATCGAGTCCGTGCTCGCGCAGGACGTGGCGGACGTCGAGCACATCGTCGTCGACGGCGGCTCGACCGACGAGACGCACGACGTTCTTGCGCGCTATCCGCACTTGACCATCCTCCGCGACGAGGGCCGCGGGCAGAGCCAGGCGATCAACGTCGGGTTCCGCGCGGCCTCCGGCGATGTGATCGGCTGGTTGAATGCGGACGACTGCTACGCGCCCGAAGCGTTCGCCGGCGCGCGGCGGGCGCTCGACGAGCATTCCGACGCCGAGATCGTGTACGGCAATGCGGAGTACATCGACGAGAGCGGTGCGGTCGTCGACGAGGTCCGTGCAGGCCCGTTCGACCTCGACCGGCAGCTGAACGGCGTGAATGCGATCCCGCAGCCGGCGGTCTTCATGCGCGCGTCGCTGCTCGAAACGATCGGGCTGCTCGACGAGCGGCTCCACTACGTCATGGACTACGAGCTGTGGCTGCGCGCGTCACGCGTGACGCGCCTCGTCTGGGTGGACGAGACGTGGGCGCAGTTCCGGCAGCACGGAGAGTCGAAGACGGTCGGTCAGTTCGCGGCGTTCTGGCCGGAGGCGCGCGCGGTGGCGCGCGCGTACGGCGGACCGTTCTTCTCCGAGGCGTGGCGTTTGCGCACGCTGAACCGGACGTACCCGAAGATCGCGCTGAGGCGCGTTCTCCGCCGGTGAAGGTCTGGACCGACGCGGCGGTTGTGCCCGAGGGCACGCCGCCGGTTGCGCTCCTGTACCCGGTGTGGGGTGCTCCACCGGAGGATCCGCACGATCCGAACGCCGGCCGTTTCGACCGTCTCGCGCGCGAGGGGCGCGGCCTCGTCGAGCTCGTACCGCTCGAAGACGCCGACGTCGCAGTGCTCGCGGCGACGTGGGAAGCCGTGCGCGACGACGACGAGCGAGCCTTGCGGTTCATCGCCGACGCACGCGCAGCAGGCCGCGAGACGATCGTGTTCTTCAACCACGACGACGACCGCCCGCTCGACCTCGACGGCGCGATCGTCTATCGCACGTCGCTCTACCGCACGCGCCGGCGGCCGTACGAGCTCGGGCTCCCCGCGTGGAGCGAGGACTTCCTCGAGCGGTACCTCGGCGGCGAATTGCCTCTACGCGAGAAGGCGTCCCGGCCGATCGTCGGCTTTTGCGGCGCCGCGCCCGAGACGAGGGCGCGTTTCGCGGGGCTCCGGAGGTTGCTGAGCCGCGCGCTCGGGCGGCCGGTGCGCGACCCCGGTGTTCGTGCGGTCGCGCTGCGACGCTTGCGCGAAAGCCCGGACGTCGATACGAACTTCGTCCTGCGTAGCTCCTTCTGGGGCGGGGCGCTCTCGGGCGGCGGTTCGCTCGAGAACGCGAGGCGCGAGTACGTGCAGAACATCGTCGAGAGCGATTACGTCCTGTGCGCGCGCGGGGCCGGCAACTTCTCGTACCGGTTGTACGAAACGCTCTGCTGCGGGCGGATTCCCGTGTTCGTCGACACGGACTGCGTGCTGCCGCTCGAGGACGAGATCGACTGGCGCGCGCTCTGCGTCTGGGTCGACGCACGTCGTGTCGACGCAATCGCCGAGGCAGTGCGCTCTTTCCACGACGCGCTGTCGGCGGACGAGTTCCTCGACCGGCAGCGACGGGCACGCGCGACGTGGGAGGACTTTCTGTCGCCGCTCGGTTTCGTCCGCGCGCTCGACCGCCGCTTCGGCTAGCGGACGAGCAGGAAGCTCCGCACCTCGCCCTCGACGTCGAAGCTGCGCTCGATCGTTCTGCCGTGCGCGGCGGCGATGCGTTCCAGCTCGCCGAGGTCGAGGCGCACGCGGTACGTCGTCTGGCCTCGGTAGCCGGGCGCAGTGTCGACCGTCGACGGACCGTTCGCGATCCGCTGGCGGTGCAGGAGCACGTACTGCGCGCCCGCGCCGAGCAGGACGTCGAGCGCCGTCTCGTAGTCGGCGACGACGTCGACGAGGCTGCTCGCGCAGATCACGTCGAAGGAGTCGAGGTCGAGCGTGTTGTCGAACACGTCGTTGACGACGAAGCGGCGGCCGGGCCAGCGCGCTCGTGCCTCCGCGATCATCTCCTCGGCGTAGTCGCACCCAGTGTAGTCGAACCGTCCCGGAAACCGTCGGTCGAGCAACTCGCTGTACTGGCCGACGCCGCAGCCGAAGTCGAGGAAACGCGCGGCTTGCGGCAGCGCGTGCGCGGTGACCAGCGCTTCGATTGCCGTGAGGAACGCGTTGAACGGCGCAACGGTCTCGGGGTCCTCGAGCTGTTGCTCCGCGAGCTTCGCCATCTGCCGCGCGACGCTGCGGCTTCGCCAGCTTTCGTCCGGAGGCGCGGGAGGACGCAGACGCCGCGCCACGCTGCGCGCGCGGTTGGCGAGCAGAGACGCTGCCTCGGGGACGACGTCGAGCGGCCGCCGCGCGACAAGGCCGCGGTCGAACGACGGGTCGAGCGCGCGTACGTCGGCGACGGCGCGTCCGAGACGCTGCAGGTACGGCTCCCACACGAGCCGCCGCTCCGCGGCGCTCATCGGATAGCCGCTGCGCCAGACGAGCCCGCCGTCGCTCGACCGGTACGGCGGGGGCACGAGGTGCAGGCGCGCGAGCGTCTCGAGCCCGCTGTAGAGGGTGAGCGAGTGGTAGTGGTAGAAGACGAGCGGCCGGCCGTCGACGAGCACTGAGTCGCCGCTTCGCTCGAGCCTGTACCGGCTCGCGTTCCACGGTGCGAGACCGCCGCCGGGATGCTCGAGCACGTGCACGCCGCGGAAGCGCTCCGGCCAGTCGTCGAGGTACTTCTGGTCGCCCATCTTCCCGTCCTCGACGCGGGCGTAGCACCACTCGATGCAACGCTCGCGCCACCAGCGCAGCGCTTCGAGACCGTCCTCCGTCCGGCGGAATGTCATGAACTGGACGTTGTAGATGCCGCTCGTCGCCACGTCGTTCACGTACGCCGGCACGTAGCGATGCGGCACGATCAGCACCGACTCCGAGCCCAGCTCGTCGAGCACCGGCCGCGGGTCGGCGAAAAACATCACGTCGGCGTCGAGATACGTGATCTCGCGAAGCTCCGGCTCGAGCTCGAGGCAGTAGAGGCACACGACCGGCGTGGCGGTCCAGAAGTACTCGACCGGCGTACGCGTCGGTTTCACCTCGAGGAGCTCCTGGTCGAAGCGCTCCAGGTCCGCGAGCGTGATCGGCGTCAGCCGCGGCAAGTCCATCTGCGAAAGCAGGTCGAACGTGGCGTCGTCCATGCAGAAGACGCGGAGGTGAAAGTCGACGCGCGTGTCGACGAGAGAACGGTAGAGCGCAAGGCCACGCGGCAGGTAGCCGGCGTCGAAGAGCGTGCAGAACTCGTACGTCACGGGCGGACGAAGATTCCATTCAGTTGCAGGATCGCGCCGGTCTCCGGGTCGGTGAACTCCGGCTCGAGCTGGACGAGCGCGAACCCGCGCGGCTCGAGAAACGCGACGACGTCGTGCAGAAGCGGTTGCCCCGCGTACAGCTCGACCACGGACAGCTCGGCCTCGACGACCTCCACGTCGCGAAGCGCCTGTTCCGCCCCGCGCAGGACGTCGAGCTCCGCCCCCTGGACGTCGAGCTTCAGATAGGCGCGGTCGTCGCGTCGCAGCTCGTCCCAGACCGCGTCGAGCCGCGCGAGCGGCACGCGCTCGGTGCGGACAACGGCGGAGGCCGGCGCGCTCGCGACGTGCCGGTCCGCCATCTCGAGCAACGAGCTGCTCCAGGAGTTGCCCGCGACCTGCAGGTCGGCCTCGCCGTCACGATCCGAGAGCGCGAGCCGGTGCGCCTCCCACAGCGGGTCGTCCTGTGCCCGTTGCTCGAGCCGCGCGAAGGCTTCGGCGAGCGGCTCGAACGACGCGATGCGGCCGCGGTACCCCTGGCGTCGCACGGCGTCGCCGAAGTAACCGGCGCTGGCTCCGACGTCGACCACGAAGCCGAGCCCCCGGGCCGCGAGCTCCTGGGTGCGACGGCGCGCGGTCAGGTTGACGCCGTAGCGAACGACGTCCACGCCGAACCGGCGCAGCACGGCGTGCGCGAGCGTTCTCACTTCGCGTACCGCTCGAGGATCTGCTCGAGCTCGCGCATCCGGTGCGCGTACGTGTGCTCGGCGAGCGTCCGCGCCTGGCCGGCGCGCGCGATCGCCGTCCGCTCGTTCTCGTGCTCGAGGAAGTACCGGATCTTCTCGGCCGCCTCCTCGGCCGAGGAGTACGTCACGACCTCGGCGTCCGGCTCGAACAGCTCGCGCAGGTTGCGCTTCGCATCGGTGAGGAGGAGCGTTCCGACACCCGTAGCCTCGTACAGGCGCATGTTGTTCGCGAAGTCCTCGGCGACGCCGATGTGCCGGTTGAGCGCGATGCTCGCGCCGGCGAGCACGCGGTACATGTCGAGCCCCCACGCCTCGCCACGGTTGTCGCGGCGGATGGGCGAGTCGTCGGGCCAGTCGTCCACGCCGGGACCGTAGAACGTGACCGGCGCGAAGGCCGCGGCCTGCTCCAGCACTTCGTTGCCGTGGCCGTGCTGGCTGCGTGCGAGGCTCCCGACGAAGACGGCGCGTGGGGTGTCTCGCCGATCGCCGAGCCGGTCGAGCACGCGCCGGTCGAAGCCGATCCGCAGGTACTCGCTGCGCACGCCGAGCCCGCGCAGCCGCTCGACGAAATGCGGAAACGACGTCACGATCAGGTCGTAGAGCCGCAACCGCTGCCTCTCCGGAAGCTCGCTCGCGATCTGCCCCACGACGAGGTGCCGCCGCCGCAGCCGCCGGAGCGTTGCAGGCGCGAGCGCGACGAGGTTCTGGACGTAGACGACGTCCGGACGGAACGCCGCCGCCTGCGCGAGCACGACCAGGTCGGCGTGCGGAATCCGGCGGAACCGCGGCGAGCGCAGCCGTTCGCCGCTCTCGCGTAGCCACGCCGCCTGCAGGGGCTCGCAGTTCACGACCAGCTCGTGCGCGGAATGACCGAGCTCGCCGAGATGGTGGGAGTACGCGTCGGCGGTGCCGAAGAACGTGCTCATCAGCGCGCGCCACTGCTCGTCGTACGGCGCTTCCGCCAGACCCTGCCGCTCGTCGTAGATCCTTTCGAGCACGCGGGGGTACCACGTGTCGACGATCAGTACGCGCACGATGCCCTACGACCTTGGCTCGAGAACTGCAAACAATGCTGGGCCGATGTCGATCCGCATAATCGACTTGAGGCCGTGCGGGGCGAGGAAGTCGCGTAGCTCGTCCTCGGACCAGAAGTTCTCGTGACCCTCGAACGCGTCCCACGCTCCGTCGGGGACCGTGACCGCCACCCTGCCGCCTTCGGCACACCAGTCGAGCATCCGCTCCACGCCTTCCCGCGGCCGCGTCAGGTGCTCCAGCACCTCCGTCGAGACGACGAGGTCGAAACGCTCCGGCGGGGTGAGCCGGTAGAGGTCGCCCACCGCGAAGCGCGCCTCGGGGATGAGCTCGCGCGCCACGTCGATGCCACTCGCGGCGTGGTCGACCCCGAGCGCCCGCGCCTCGGGGAGACGGTCGAGCAGGGCGCGGAGCAGGTGTCCGCTCCCGCAGCCGAGATCCACCACCGATGCCGGCCGCAGCTCCGCACAGGCCGTCGCGACCTCGTCGTAGAACGCGAGCCTCGCCGGTGCGAGGTACTCGTCCAGGAGCTCGCGCGAGCCGTAGAGCGCCTCGTACGCGCGGCGCGTGTTGCTGCGCGTCAGGGCGGCCGAGCTGCTGCGGTCGAGCGACCAGCGGCGCCGGAGCCGCCGCAGCGCCTTACGCGCGATCAACCGGCGCCCCCTCGGCTGCGACCGGGCGCGCCGGCTCCTCGACCGTCCAGCCGTGTTCGAGGACGACGCGGCCGTGCGTCGCCGGCGGCAGGTGCCCCGTGCCGAAGAAGTCGCTCTCGACGACGTCGAACACGACTCGTGCTGGACCCAGTCGGCGACCGACCCGTTGACGTCCGCGTGGACGTTGAGCGAGTACCGACCCGGTGCAAGCGGCAGCCGCGGGATTGTGCACCGGAACGTGCCGCGCTGCCGCGCCGACGCGATCTCGAGGCCGCTGACGCGGGTGCCGAGGAAACAGACCGGCTCACCCAGCAGCGTGTTCACCGCGGCGCCCACCGTCACGTTCTGCAGCTCGCGCGGCGCCTCGTAGTCGAGCAGGAGCTCCGCGTCCTCGCCGAGCACGACCGGGCCGCCCGCCCCGGTTAGCTCGACCGACGTGAACCGGAGCGACCCGTCGCCGGAGCGGTCCTCGCGCAGATGCAGCGACGTCTTGCGCTCCTCGCCCTCCGTCAGCTCCAGGTAGCGCGAGATCACGTCGCGAACCTCGCCGTCCGCGGCCAGCTTCCCGTGGTCGACGAGGATCGCGCGGCTGCACAGCGCGGAGACGGCGGTCAGGTTGTGGCTGACGAAGAGGATCGTTCGCCCCCCGTGCGCGATCTCGTCCATGCGCCCCAGGCACTTCCGCTGAAACGCCAGGTCGCCGACCGCGAGCACCTCGTCGATCAGCAGGATCTCGGGCTCGAGGTGCGCGGCGACCGAGAAGGCGAGCCGCACGTACATCCCGCTCGAGTAGCGCTTCACAGGTGTGTCCATGAACTCGGCGAGCCCGGCGAAATCGACGATCGCGTCGAACTTGCTTGCGATCTCGGCGCGACGCATCCCGTAGATCGCTCCATTCAGATACACGTTCTCCGCGCCGGTGAGCTCGGGATGGAAGCCGGTCCCCACCTCGAGCAGTGAGCCGACGTGGCCGTGGATCTCCGCGCGGCCCGTGGTCGGCGCGGTGATGCGCGAGAGGATCTTCAGCAGCGTGCTCTTGCCGGCACCGTTGTGGCCGACCACGCCAACGACTTCACCCTCGTGCACCCCGAACGAGACGTCGCGCAGCGCCCAGATCTTGCGCCGGTCGACGCGCAGCGCGGTCTGCGCGTTCCGGACCCGGCGGAAGGGACCCGTGAGCGCGTCCGAGATCGACTCGGTCAGCCGCCCGTAGGACGGGATCGAACGCGTGCCGAGGCGGTACTGCTTGCCGAGGCCTTCGACTTTGATCGCGAGCTCGGGCACTTAAATCACGTCCGCGAACGACCGCTCGACGCGCTGGAAGTAGGCGATGCCTCCCACGAGCAGCAGGATCGTCGCCGCCGCGGATGCGAGCACGACCGCGCCCGGTTTCGGACCGCCGACGAGTGCCCACCTGAAGCCCTCGACGACGCCGGCCATCGGGTTAAGGCCGAGCAGCGGCCGCCACTGCTCCGGGACGATCGTCTCGGATAGGCGACCGGCGAGGCGAACAGCCATAGCTGGACGAGGAACGGGACGGCGTACTTGATGTCGCGGTAGCGGACGTTCAGCGCAGCGAGCCACACCCCGACGGCGAGCGCGGCCGCGACGGCGAGCGCCGTGAACGCCGGCAGCCACACGACGGCGCCGGACGGCGCGATTCCGTAGTACACCATCATTGCGATCAGCAACGTGAATGCGATCAGGAAATCGAACACGAACGAGCCGGCGGCGGCGATCGGGAGGATCAGCCGCGGGAAGTAGACCTTCGACACGAGGTCTGTCCCGCGGACGAGCGAGTCGGAAGAGTTGATGAGCGACTGCGCGAACAGCGTCCAGGGGACGAGTCCCGCGAACGCGAAGATCGGATAGGGGATGTCCACCCGCGAGCTGATCCCGGCGAGGTGCCCGAGGAAGAGCGCGAAGACGAGCATCAACAGGAACGGCTGCAGCACGGCCCACGTGCCGCCGAGGAGCGTCTGCTTGTAGCGGATCTTCACGTCGCGCCACGTGAGGTAGAAGAGGAGCTCGCGGTACGACCAGAGCTCGCGGACCGGGCGCAGCCGCCATCCCTTCGCCGGCCGATCACCGTGAGCGGGCGGCGTGCCGGTGTGCGGAGTTCGGTAGCCGTGGCCATCTATTTCGAAGGGGACGCCGGTGCAGGTCCAGTGCGACGGGCGGCGGTCATGGTATCTCCGCCCCTAGAGTTTGCGCGATGGCGCTGCCGTCCTTCTCGCCCTACCAAGGCGTCCGGGTGCTCGTGACGGGCGGCCTCGGCTTCATCGGCTCCCACCTGTCGAAGAAGCTCGTCGAGCTCGGCGCCGACGTCACCATCGTCGATTCACTCATCCCCGAGTACGGCGGCAACCCGTACAACGTGCGCGACATCGCAGACGACGTGCACATCAACTACTCGGACATCCGGGATCCCTGGTCGATCCGTCACCTCGTCAAGGACAAGGACTTCATCTTCAACCTCG
>WNFU01004422.1_pt1 | contig 17999 bp, 16 predicted proteins | sample 5400121 | NCBI WGS metagenome assembly WNFU01 (sample SAMN13153360, study PRJNA577476) | soil metagenome | isolation source: 100 cm soil or saprolite under grassland replicate 1 | place: USA:California | collected 2016-06-15
GCACGGGGTGACGACTCGGGCGCAGCTCATCGAGCTATCGGAGAAGCGGCGCGCAGCGTGAGCATCGCCCCACTCGGGCTTCAGACCCTGTCGAGCAGCTCCTCGACCGAGCGCTCGATCCCGCGCGCCAGGCGGTGGACGTCCGACAGCGCGTCGGGATCCGTGCACAGCGAGAAGTGCATCGTCCCGGCGAGCGACACCGCCGAGACGCGCAGCGCGTGACGGTCGGCCGGCTCGGCGATCGAGTGCAGGTCACTTACGCGGCGCCCGAGCACGAAGACGGGCTCGCGCGGGCCCGGGACATTCGAGATCGCGAGGCTGAACTCGCGCGGCCCGGCGGCGAGTCGCATCGCCTCGCGGTACACCGGCCCCATGTGCGAGAGCCGGTGGAAGAAGGCGTACAGGGCATCCGCGTCGTGGAGGTCCTTGCGCTCGACTGTCTCGGCGTTGATCAACTCGAGCCGGCGCAGCGGATCGGGCTCGGCGACCGGGAGGTCGACGTAGAGGAACGAGTCGCGGTTCGACAGCTGATCCGCGGTCTCGTCGCGGCGGTGCATGCTTACCGGGACCTGGGCCCGCATCCCCGCCGCACCCGCGGCGCCGCGCAGCCAGCGCCGCAAGCCTCCGGCCACGGCCGCGAGAGCGACGTCGTTGATAGTCACGTGGCGTCCGATGCGCTCCCCGACGGCCCGCTCGACGCGCTTGAGATCGTCGAGCGCAGCACCTGCAAAGGCGAGCTCGCGCCGCGGCCCGATTCGGGCGTCGAGCTCCGACTCCGCACCGAGCGGGCGAAGCTCGCGGATCAGGGCACCGGGCTCGCGCGCCGCCTCGCGGAGCGCAGCGCCGATGCGCCGCGGGCGGGCGAGCGTCCTCGCCCCACCGGCGACGCCGCGCGCAGCACCGGCGGCCCGATCGGCCAGCCCGGCGGCGAGCAGGCGCGCGCCCGAGGGCCCTGGATCAGGCGACCACGGCGCGGGCTCGACGGCCGGCGGGTCGGGTGCGGAGTCCCAGAGGATGTCCTCGCACACCCGCAGCGCGCTGATGCCGTCGGCCATCGCGTGATGGATCCGGACCACGATCCCGGCTCGCCCCCCCTCGAGCGGCGCGACGAGGTCGATCCGCCACAGCGGCCGCGTGTGGTCGAGCCGCGTTCCCATCAGCTCGCCCGCGATGCGGCGGAAGCGCTCCTCGCTCACGACGCCGCTCGTCTCGTGGCGGCAGACGTGCCGCGCGATGTCGAACTCCGCGTCGTCGACCCACGCGGGCGGGGCGAGCCCCAGCGGGACGCGCGCGACGCGCTGGCGGCAGCGCGGCGCGCGATCGAGCCGCGCCGCGACGTGGGCGCGCAGCTCCTCGAGCTCGATGGGGCCGTCCGCGCCGGGCTCGACGACGACGACCTTGCAGGTGTGGCCCGCGATCGACGTCGTCTCGAGCGCGAGGATGCGCGCGTCCTCAGCGCTCAGCCGCTCCAGCCGCGTGCCGCTCATGGCGCTCACCGTACAGGCGTCGGGAACCCGCCGATACGCTCACGCCGTGCCGGGGCTCACAGATCGCAACCGGCCCTGGTGGGCCCTGATCGGGTCCTGCCTCGGCCTCTTCGTGCTGATGCTGGACTCGACCGTGGTCTCGCTCGCCCTGCCGGCGATCCAGCGCGATCTCGACGCCTCGGCGTCCTCACTGCAATGGGTGATGAACGCCTACCTGCTCGTCATCGCGGTCCTGGTTGTGACCGCCAGCCGCTTGGGAGACATATATGGGCGCCGGCGCGTGTTCGTGATCGGGATGGGCGTGTTCGCCGCGGGATCGGTGCTCTCCGCGACGGCCTGGACCGATACCGCGATCATCGCCGGCCGCGTCGTGCAGGGAATCGGCGGCGCCGGCCTGATCTCGCTCTCGCTGGCGATCGCGAGCGACGCCTTCCCAGCGTCACAGCAGGCGCGAGCGATCGGGATCTGGACCGGCGTGTCCTCGATCGCGCTGGCCGTGGGCCCGCTGTTCGGGGGCGTCCTGGTCGAGGTCGACTGGCGGCTGATCTTCTGGATCAACCTGCCGGTCACGGCGCTGGGGATCGCGATCGTCCTCGCGGCGGCGCGCGAGTCGCGCGATCCGGAGGCGGGTCGGCGGGTCGACGTCCCCGGGCTCGTCACGCTTAGCGCCGGCCTCGGCGCCGTGGTGCTCGCGCTGATCGAGGGCGAAGGCTGGGGCTGGACCTCGATGGCCACGCTCGGTCTCGGCGGGGCGGGGGTCCTCCTGCTGGCGCTCTTCTGCCTCGTCGAGACACGGGTCACCAACCCGATCGTGGAGTTCCCGCTGTTTCGCAACGGGCCCTACTTCGGCGCCACCGCGGCGGCGTTCACGCTCGTCGGGTCGTACTGGACGCTGATGTACTTCGAGCCCCAGTACCTCCAGAACGTGCTCGACTACTCCGCGATCGAGAGCGGGGTGCTGATCCTGCCGATCACCGTGCCGATGATCGCGATCTCGCCTTTTGCGGGCCGCCTGATCGCCCGCTTCGGACCCCGCGCCCTGATGACTGCCGGGATGCTTTGCGCGGCGGCAGGGTTGATCCTGCTGACGCGCATCGACGTCCACTCGGGCTACGGCGCGCTGCTTCCGGGCTTCGCGCTCTTCGGCATCGCCCTGGGGCTCGTCTACGCCCCGATGTCGACGGCGGCGATGGTGGCGATGCCGCGCGCGAAGGCGGGGATCGCGTCCGGGGTGCTGGCGATGAACCGGGTGCTGGCCGGCGCGGTCGCACTCGCCGCCGCGGGAGCGGCGTTCGAGTCGTTCAAGCAGGATCGGCTCGGGGAGCTGTCGTCGCAGCGGGGCCTCGGACTGGACGAGTCCGAGCGAGCCGAGCTCGACGGCCTGCTCGCGGGCTCGGAGTCCGCCCGGCGCACGCTCGCCGCGCAGTCGGCCGGGGTCGCGGACCGGGTCACCGAAGCCGTCCGCGAGACGTTCTCGTTTGCGCTGTCGAACTCGATCTGGATCCTCGTCGGGCTGACCGCGGTCGGTGTGGTACTGACCTGGGGCTTCGTGCGATCGCCGGGCCAAGCGGGCGACGACCCCACGGTGGCGGGTGACGTTCCGCCCTCCGAGCTGCGCCACCACCAGCACCACCGCCGTTTTCATCTCTAGTCGATATACATCGCGGCATGCCCAGGCGCAGGGTGGCCACGAAGCGGCTGGTCGTCGCGTTCGTCCTCGCTCTTGCCGCGGTCGCGCTCGCGGCCTGCGGCAAGTCGAGCAGCGACGACGAGGAGACCAAGAAGGGGTCGGCGGGAGTCAAGCAGGCGTCGGACGAATCGACCGGCGATGTGGACTGGCCGCTGTTCGGCCGCATCAAGAACCGGACGCATTACCTGCGCGGCCAGGACCTCGACCCGCCGCTCAAGGAGGTGTGGGCCTACCAGGAGGGCGTCCTGCTCGAGTATCCGCCCGCCCTCCAGGACGGGGTGCTTTACCTGGCCGACAAGGCGGGCGACATCCGCGCGATCCGTGCCAGCACCGGCGACACGATCTGGCGCATACCCGGTGCGGGGGGCGCGAACAGTGCCCCCGACGACACGACCGGCCCCGCCTACTTCCACGGCCGCGTGTTCATCGCGATGCAGCGCGGCGAGGTCTTCGCCCTCGACCCGCAGACCGGCAAGGAGATGTGGCGCCGCCGCCTGCCGACCCAGCTCGAGTCCTCCCCGCTGGTGGTTCGCAGCACGGTGTACCTGGGCTCCGACAAGGGGATTCTCTACGCGCTCGACACCCGCAACGGGAAGATTCGCTGGACTTACAAGGCGGCCGCCGAGCCGGTCAAGACGAGCCCCGCCTACGCGGCCGGAAAGATCTTCTTCGCCGACTACGGCGGCACGGTGCACGCCGTCAGCGCCAAGAACGGCAAGAAGATCTGGCAGACCGATACCGACGGCATGGCCGGCGGCTCGGGCGGCTTCTACTCGTCCCCGGCCATTGCCGCTGACAAGCTGTTCATCGGGCGCGACGACGGAGGGTTGTTCGCGCTCGACCAGTCGTCGGGGAAGATCCTGTGGTCGAAGCAGACGGGCAAGCCGATCATCGGATCGCCCGCGGTCGCCAAGGTCCGGGGCACCCCGCTGAGCGTGTACATCGGCAACTACGCGGGCACGCTCTACGCGTTCGAGGCGGCGGGCGGCAAGCCGCGCTGGACCTACAAGGTCGGCGGCGCGATCCCCGGAACCCCCAGCGTCATCGGCACCACCGTGTACACGTCGAGCTTCCAGACCCAGGAGGCGGTCGGCGTCGAGGCCAAGTCGGGCAAGAAGGTGTGGCGCTTCGCGGCGCCCGGGTACACGCCGATGATCTCCGACGGCGAGCGCCTCTACCTGATCGGCTACGAGAGCCTGCGCGCACTTGAGCCCCAGTAGCGACCGTACGTCCGCGCCCCCGGTAGCCGCTCGAAGGAGCCGACGGCGAGCTCGCCCTGCTGCTGCTGGCGGGATTCACCCTCCTGGCCGGAGTCGTCAATCTCGGCACGCCGCAGCTGAGACTTAGCTCTTCCAACCCTTGAACGCGGCCAGCAGCTCCTCCCGCGCGCGGGGCGCGATCGAGTCCACGGTGAGCCGGCCGAGCGTCGCGATCACCTCCCGCATCTGGTGGAGGTAGGTGGTGCAGTGCGGGCAGCCGGCGATGTGGGCCTCGAAGCGCTTGCGGTCGCGCCGCGACAGGGTCCCCTCCAGGTACTCGGTCACCAGCTCGACGAGCTCGCGACAGCTCATCTCCCTGCGGCGGATCACGGCGCCGTCGGCTCCACTGCTCCGAAGTAGGCCTCGAGCGCGGTCCTGACCTTCGACCGCGCCCGGTGCAGCAGAACGCGCTGGTTTCCGTCGCTGATCTCGAGCGCGTCGGCGACCTCGCGCGACGGCCATCCGGCGACGTCGCGCAGCGTGATGACCTCGCGCTGGGCGGGCGGCAGCTCCTGGATCGCCTCGAGGATCACGGATCGGGCCTCCCCCGACAGCAGGCTCTCCTCGGGCGCCTCCCACTGGGTCGGCGCGAGCGCCCAGGCATTCGGATGACGGCCCTCCGGGCCGAGGAAGCGATCGGGGTCGACCGAGGGCTCGTCGCCCGACGGGTCCGCGACCGAGGAGAAGGGCACGCTGCGCGCCTCGCGCTGGCCGCGGGTTCGTGCGACGTTGACGAGGATGCGAAAGATCCAGGTCCGCAGCGACGAGCGGCCCTCGAAGCGGTCGATGCCGCGGATGACGCCCATCCAGGTCTCCTGGACGACCTCCTGCGCGACGGCGTCGCTGGCCACGTACATGCGCGCGAGGCGAAGCAGCGGTCCGGAGTATGCGTCGACCAGCGACGCGAACGCGCCCTCGTCGCCGCTCCGCAGCGCCGCGACGAGCTCGGGATCGGACCGCTCGGCAGCCCCGCCGCTCGGATCCCGCTCGGCCATCGGGCGCCATCTTTCCAGAGCCGCGTGCTCTTGCCTTTCGCCATACCCGTACGGTCGCCGTCCCGGCGGCTTCGTTACGGCGCCGGCCACCGGCGTGTAACGGCCGCGGCGCGCGAAACCACTTAGCGTGCAACGCGGGCGGGTCGTGAGCGAGGAAGGAGAGAATCGACGTTGAGGCGCGCAGCATGAGCTCGAAGCCGATCGCCGACTACGCGCTGCTCGCCGACTCCAGCTCGGCGGCGCTCGCCGACCGCGCCGGGGCGATCGAGTGGCTGTGCTTCCCGCGCTACGACAGCCCCGCCGTGTTCGCACGCATCCTCGACCCCGACGCCGGGCACTGGACGATCAGGCCGCGGGGCGAGTTCGACGTCGAGCGACGCTACCTCGACGGCACTCTGGTCCTGGAGACGACCTTCACGACGCCATCCGGCACGATCCGGCTGCGCGACGCCCTCGCGTTCGCCCCCGGCCAGCGCGGCCACGAGCTCGGGCTCGAGGCCCCCCACGAGCTGCTGCGCTGCGCAGAGGGCGTAGGGGGCCGCGTCGAGCTCGAGCTCGAGCTCGCCCCGCGACCCGAGTACGGGCTCGTGCGGCCGCTGTTTCGCCGCACGCCGGAGGGTGGGCGCACGTTCGGCGGACCGAACCAGATCGCGGTCGCGGCGGGCACCGGGGTCGAGATCGAGGAGGCGACGATGCGGGCGCGCTTCACGGTCGCGCAGGGCGAGCTGGTGGGGTTCGCGCTGCGCTGGGCCCCCGCCGAGAGCTCCGAGCCGGCCCCGTGCCCGGCGCAGCGCGTCGCCGAGCGCATCGACGACGTCGCGGACGGCTGGCGGTCATGGGAGTCCGACCACGACATCTACGACGGCCCGCACCGAGAGCTGGTGCGGCTCTCGTCGCGCGTGCTCAAGGGGCTCACCTACCGGCCCACCGGGGCGATCGTCGCCGCCCCGACGGCGTCGCTGCCCGAGGATCCCGGGGGGGAGCGCAACTGGGACTACCGCTACGCGTGGATCCGCGACTCGAGCCTCACCCTCGAGGCGCTCTACCTCGCCGCGTGCAGCGACGAGGCCGAGAACTTCGTCTCGTTCATGACCAGCTCCGCGGGGGGGCGGGTGGACGACAAGACGTCGCTGCAGATCATGTACGGAATCGGGGGCGAGCACGACCTCTCCGAGCGTGAGCTTCCCCACCTGCGCGGGTGGCGCGACTCGCGCCCCGTCCGCATCGGCAACGGCGCCTGGAACCAGGTCCAGCTCGACGTCTACGGCGAGCTGCTCAACGCGATCCACGCCTATCGCGAGCGGCTCGGCAAGCTTCACCCCGAGATTCAGCGCTTCGCCGCCGATCTCGCGAACGCGGCCGCTTCGCGGTGGCGCGAGCGCGACTCCGGGATGTGGGAAATGCGCGGTGAGCCCCGACATCACCTGTCGTCGAAGGTGCTGTGCTGGACGGCGCTCGACCGGGCGCTCGAGCTGGCGCCGGGACTGGGCGAGTTCGCCCGCCCCGACCACTGGGGCGCCGAGCGCGAGGCGATCGCATACGCGATCCTCGAGCGTGGCTGGAGCGAGAAGCGCGGGTCGTATGCCCAGGCGTTCGACTCCGACGAGCTCGATGCTGCCGTCCTGCTGATGCCGCTGGTCGGCTTCCTGCCGGCGACCGACAAGCGCATGCGCGCGACGATCGAGGCGATCGCGCGCGACCTGACCGAGGACGGGCTGGTGCTGCGCTACCGCAACACCGAGGGCATCAACGCGGACGGCCTCGAAGGCGAGGAGGGCACGTTCGTGATCTGCTCGTTCTGGCTGGTGTCGTGCCTCGCCCGGGCCGGCGAGGTCGAGCGCGCGAAGCAGCTGTTCGATCGCCTCACCGGCTACGCCAACGACCTCGGCCTGCTCGCCGAGGAGGTCGACGCCGCGAGCGGCGAGCTGCTCGGCAACTTCCCGCAGGCCTTCAGCCACATCGGCCTGATCAACGCCGCCGCGGACATCGACCGCGCCGGCGAGGTCGCGAACGTCCCCGAGACCATCGAGAGGAGCACGCCATGAGCAAGCCCTACGACGTGATCATCATCGGAGCCGGCTCTCCCGGTGAGCACTGCGCGGCCCGGCTGGCCGAGGGCGGGCTGAGCGTCGCGGTTGTGGAACGCGAGCTGGTCGGCGGCGAGTGCTCGTACTGGGCGTGCATCCCCTCGAAGACCCTGCTGCGCCCCGGCGAGGCGCTCGCCCACGCCCGCGAGGCGCCCGGGGCCCGCGAGGCGGCTGGCGGCGAGCTCGACGTCGGCGAGGCGCTCGGCTGGCGCGACTTCCAGGTCTCCGACTACGACGACTCGGGACAGGCGAAGTGGCTCGAGGGCGCCGGGATCGACCTGATCCGGGGCACGGGCAGGATTGCGGGCCCGGGCCGGGTCGAGGTCGCCGGCGAGACCCACGAGACGAAGGACATCATCGTCGCCACCGGATCGGACCCGGCGATCCCGCCGATCCCGGGACTCGACAAGCTCGACGGATTGTGGACAAGCCGCGAAGCCACGGGTCTCAAACAGGCGCCGAGGCGGCTGCTCGTGCTGGGCGGGGGGCCCGTCGGGGTCGAGCTCGCCCAGGCGATCCGCCGCTTCGGCGCGGAGGTCGCGCTCGTCGAGGGCGAGGATCACCTGCTGCCGCGCGAGCCGCGCCCGCTCGGCGAGGCGCTTGGCGAGATCCTCGCCGCCGACGGGATCGAGCTGCGCCTCGGCAAGCACGCCTCGGGCGCGCGGCGCGACGGCGAGGACTTCGTGCTCGAGTTCGAGGACGAGGGCGACCTGCGCGGCGACCGCCTGCTGGTTGCGACGGGCCGACGCGCACGCACCGACGGCATCGGGCTCGACACCGTCGGGATCGAGCCCGGGCGGCAAGGCGTCGAGGTCGATGCCCGGATGCGGGCCGGCGACGGCGTCTGGGCGATCGGCGACGTAACCGGGATCTGGCCGCTGACCTACGTCGGCAAGTACCAGGGGCGCATCGCCGCCGCCAACATCCTCGGCGAGGACCGGGAAGCCGCCTACGACGCCGTCCCTCGCGTCGTGTTCACGGACCCCCAGGCGGCCTCCGTGGGGGAGGCCGAGGGGGAGCTGAGCGCGACGGCGCAGGTCTCGGAAGTGCCGCGCACCTCGACCTACACCCGCGCCTATGCGGAGCGACCCGGCTTTCTGACCCTCGTCTCCGACGGCGAGCGTCTGACCGGCGCCTACGCGCTCGGCCCGGAGGCCGGGGAGTGGCTCCAGCAGGCGACGCTCGCGATCCGGGCGCGCGTCCCGCTGGATGTGCTGCACGACACGATCCAGCCCTTCCCGACGTTCTCGGAGATCTACCTCAACACCCTGCTCGAGCTGGGCGCCGGCAACCGGTGAGCGCCCGCTAGGCGGACCCGTGCCCGACGTCTCGTTCACCGGCTTGCTGATCGTCGCGGCGGTTGCCTTCGGCGCGCCCTTCGTGCTCGGGCTCTTCCCGCGCCTCGTGCTGCCCGCCGTCGTGCTCGAGATCGTCGCCGGGATCGCGATCGGCCCCTCGGGCCTGGACTGGGTGGACCCCACCGAGCTGCCGATCGCGATCTTGAGCGTCGTCGGGCTCTCGTTCCTGCTCTTCCTCGCCGGCCTGGAGATCGACTTCGAGCGACTTCGCGGCCGCGTGCTCGAGATCGCCGGCCTCGGGTTCGCCGTCTCGCTCGCGCTCGCGGTCGCGATCGGGCTGGCGCTCGAGGCCGGCGACTTCGTCGCTTCGCCGCTGCTGATCGCGATCATCCTTTCCTCGACCTCGCTCGGCGTCATCGTCCCGGCGCTCAAGGACGCCGGTCACAGCGGATCGCAGTTCGGCCAGCTCGTTATCGGAGCCTGCTCGATCGCCGACTTCGGGGCGATCATCCTGCTGACGCTGTTCTTCTCCGGCGAGGACACGGGGACCGGCGCCAAGCTGGTCCTGCTCGGCGCCTTCGCGGTGCTGGTGCTGGCGTCGATCTACGCGATCCGCGGCGCCGAGCACTCGAGGCGGATCTCGGGGGTACTGAGGCGCCTTCAGGACACCACGGCGCAGATCCGCGTACGCGCCGCCTTCGTGCTCCTGCTCGCCTTCGTCGCGCTCGCCGAGCAGCTCGGGCTCGAGGTGATCCTCGGCGCGTTCGCGGCCGGCGCGATCCTCACCCTGGTCGACCGCGACGACCAGATGACCCATCCCCAGTTCCGCACCAAGCTGACAGCGATCGGCTTCGGTGTCTTCATCCCGGTCTTCTTCGTCAGCAGCGGGTTGAAGTTCGACCTCGACGCGCTGACGAGCAGCGTCTCGACGCTGCTGCGCGTGCCGCTGTTCCTGGCTGCGCTGCTCGCCGTCCGGGGGCTGCCGGCGCTGCTCTACAGGGGAACGGTGGGAGGCCGCGAGGTCGCTGCCGCGGGGCTGCTCCAGGCCACCTCGCTGCCGTTCATCGTCGCCGCCACCCAGATCGGCATGGAGCTAGGCCTGATCACGGAGGCCAACGGTGCCGCTCTGATCGCGGCCGGCCTGCTCTCGGTCCTGATCTTCCCGCTCGCCGCGCTTCAGATCCTCGGCCGGGGTCGCCCGTCACCCGAGGCCGCGCAGCCCGGCGAGCGCCACGGCGGAATGCCGGTGGCCGACACGGGCGCGACGGCGATGTAGCCCAGTCAGGGCTGCTCGGGGACGTACTCGCCGCGGCGTCGCATCTCGGCGATCTGCGGAGCACCGGGATAGCTGGATCGCAGCAGCGCAGCGACCTCCCGCTCGACGTCGTACTCGACGCGGATCACCTCCGGTTCCCCGTGCCTTATGAGCAGGTAGGACGCGCGCGGATCGCCGTCGTACGGCGAGCCGACGCTGCCGCTGTTGGCGACCGTGAGCCCGTCGAGCCGGCGGACGTACGGGCGGTGGATGTGACCGTAGACGACGAGGCGCGCATCGCAGGGCCGGTAGGTCTCGGACAGTTCGGCGTCCGGCGCGCCGGGCAGCGGCGCCCGCCACAGATCTCCCGGGCTGGCATGGACCAGCGCCAGGCCACCGTCGCGGTGCGCGGCGGGCAGCCGGCGCAGCCAGGCCATCCGCTCGTCTCCGAGCAGATCCCGTGTGGCCGGCGCGTACTCGTCGAAGATCAGCCGAAAGAGGTCCGCGAGCTTGGGAGCCTGCTGCTCCTGCACAGCCCGCTCCTGCGGTCGCCAGAGCAGCTCGTCGGTGTTGCCGACGACTCCAGGCCAGCCCAGCTCATGCACCCGATCGATCACCTCGGCTGGCTGGCAGCCCCCAAGCGCGAGGTCGCCGCCCTGAACGACGCGAGCGATGCCGCGGCGCTCGATGTCCGCGATCACCGCCTCGAGAGCGGTCAGATTGCCGTGGATGTCCGAAACGATGGCCAGCTGCATCTCGGGCTCCGGCGACGTTCCTCTCAGACTACGTCGCCGGCCGTACCGCGGCTGAGCCGCGGACGAAAGCCAGCGCAGCCGCCGCGACCCCCGATCCGATCGCGACCCAGCGCAGAAGGCCCTCGATCGCCTCCCCCTCGGTCGTGCCACCGCCGGTCAGCGTCTCGATCAGGGCCGCCGCCACCGCAACGCCGAGGCCCGCCATCCCGACGACGATCGCAAGCGTGACCCCTGACGCCTCGCCCGCCTCCTCGATCGGCACCACCGTCTGGGTGCCGACGCTGGTCAGCGCCCAACCGAGCCCGTACCCGAACCCGAAAGCGAGCAGGCCGGCCGCGTAGACCCCGATCGCCGGGCCCGTCGAGACGATCACCAGGCCCGCCGCACCGAGAACGATCGACGCCGCCATCAGCCGTGCGACGTCGAAGCGCTCGCCCAGCCGGCCCGACAGCGGTCCCGCGACCGCCACGGTGCCGGATGCCGCGAGGAAGATCAGGCCCCCGGCGAGTGGGGAGTAGCCCCGCACCTGCTGCAGGTAGAGCGTCGAGGCGAAGGTGCTGACGCAGAACGCGATGTTGGAGAGCGTCCCGAGCACGGTGACGACGACGTAGGGGCGGTTTCGGAACAGGGCCAGGTCGACGAGCGGGAACCTCACCCGCCGCTCGATCAGCACGAACACGACGAGCAGCCCGATGCCGGTAACGATCAGCCCCAGGACGGAAGCGGAGGCCCACCCCCAGGTCTCGCCCTTGTCGACCGCGAAGGTGATCGCCGCGATCCCGAGCGCCACCGCGGCCAGCCCGGCGAAGTCGATCGTCCGGGGCACGGTCTCGTCGCGTGACTCGCGGACCGCGTAGACGGTGAGCGCGAGCGCTGCCACGGCGATCGGGACGTTGATGAAGAACACCCACCTCCAGCCCAGCGACTCGGTGACCCCGCCGCCCACGAACGGCCCGGCGGCGGTCGCGATCGCCGCCAGCCCGTAGAGGTTGCCGATCGCCCGCTTGCGGCGATCCTCCGGGAACGCGTTGGTCACGACCGCGATCGTGATCGGGAAGAGGAGCGCGCAGCCGATCCCCTGCACGATCCGGAAGGCGATCAGGACCCCCGGTGAGGGGGCCACACCGCACGCCGCCGACGCACCGCCGAAGATCGCGATCCCCACGATCAGCATCCTGCGCCGCCCCAGGATGTCGCCGAGCCGCCCACCCGGGATCAGAAACGCGCCGCCGGACAGCATGTAGCCGCTGATCACCCACTGCATGTTGGTCGCCGAGGTGTCGAGCTCCTCGGCCATCTTCGGCACCGCGAGATTGAGGGCGAAGAAGTCGAGGTCGACGATGAACATCGCCAGCCCGGCGGCGATCAGGACGAGCCCCAGCCGCTGGGGCGCCCGCGCGCCGTCACCCGCCGCGGGCCTTCCGACCCGTGGCCTCATCCAGTGGACGGCCCTCAGCAGCACGTCAAGGCGCCAGCTCGTCGAGGCGGCGGCGGAATGAGCCGGCGCCGACGACCTCGGCGCCGGCCGCGCTGACCCGCTCTGCGAGCTCCCCGTCCGAGGTCACTACCCGCAAGGATGAGGGATCGGGGTCGGCCGCGACCCGCTCCGCGATCCGGTCGTCGGCGGCGCCCGGGCCACCGGGTGCGAACTCGACCCCGACACCCGCCGCCTCGAGCGGTACGGACGGAGGGCGGCCGTCGAAGACGACACTCACCTCTTCCCCGCTCTCGGCCGCGAGGCCGGCGAGCTGCGCCGCCAGCCTGCGCATCGCCGCGGGTCGATCGCGCCACCAGCCGTCGGGGCGCGACCCGATCACGTTCATGCCGTCGACCAGCCACCGCGTGCTCACGCGATCGAGCCGCGGGGACACAGGTCAGCCGAGCGGCGTCGAGTCGAGCTCGGTCCGCAGCTCGGCGACCGACTCGAAGACCGCGCACGCGCCGGCGTCGCGCAGCTCCTGCTCCGCGAACCCGCCGGTGAGCACGGCGACCGTCTCGACCCCGGCGCGGGCCGCGGCCCTGGCGTCCCACGGGGTGTCGCCGATCATCACCCCCTGTTCCTCCCCGGCCTTGTCGAGCGCCGCCCGGACGAGGTCGGGCTCCGGCTTGGTCGCCTCGACGTCAGCGGACGTCGTCCACCCGTCGGCGAGCTGCCGCGCGTCGAGCAGCTCGATGTAGTGCTCGACCTCGTCCTCTTTCGCGGAGCTCGCCAGGACGATGGTGCGGCCGCGGCGCTTGAGGTCCTCGATCAGCTCGCGCGCCGCCTCGAAGGGCTCGACCTCGTCGATCAACTCCATGTAGAGCTCCTTCTCGGCGTCGCGGATCCGATCGCCCTTGTGCTCCTCGACGGCGTCGCCGGCCAGCGCCGCGACGAGCTGGTCGCCCCCCATCCCGATGTGACGGTGCACCCGCCACACCGGCAGCACGATGCCGTGGCGGCGAAAGGCCCGGTACCAGGCGACGGCGTGGTGGTAGTTGGTGTCCACCAGGGTCCCGTCGATGTCGAGGATCGCGGCGGGCGCCACGCGCTCCCTATACCCGCCGGGCGGACAATAGACTCGCGCGCGGGCCGGCCTCATCAGCGTCGACCGCCCGGGCCCGCCGCCCGACGCCGAGCGGCGCTAGCCGCCCGACGCCGAGCCACGAGCTCCCTACAGCCGGCCGAGCGCGTCGGCGACGAGCGCCGTATCGGTGAGCAGCAGGACCTCCTTGGCCTTGCCGTCGCTGAACCTCCACACGTGGACGAACGGGACCTTGACCTCGTTGCCGGTCTCCTTGGCCTTCGCCTCGGTGTGGCCGAGAACGACGACCGTGTCGCCCTGTTCGACGAACTCGTCCGGGGTGACGCTGAACGACTCCCAGTAGTTCGGAAACTCCATCAGCTGGTTGCGGACGTCGTCCTTGCCTTCCGTGACTCCGGGGTTGGGGAGCTGCGGCGCGTTGGGGTTCTCCCAGCGGATGTCGTCCGACCAGTTCTCCGTCGCGGCGTCCAGGTCTCCGCGCCCGTAGGCCTCGTATCCGTTCTTCAAGACATCGGTGTTACTCAATGCCTCCTCCTTTCGGTGGTCTTCCGGGTCGATGCCCGAACCTCTGAACTTCTCTCTGAACCTCTAGAACGGCGCCTTGGCCCGTCCCCGGCGCCCCTTGCTGCCGCTCCTTCCGATTGCATCCTTGGCCTTCGCGAACGGCTTCTGGGCGAGCTCACCCGCCTTGCCGGGAGCCTTGCTTCCGGCGCGCTGGCCGCCGCGATGACCATCGCTCCTCCTTGCTCGAGTGGTCATCGATCGACTACCCGTTCGTGCCGGGCTCCACTCCCCCCTTTTGCTTTCCCGGTCCAGCCGGCGCCGTGGGCAGAAGCTTGGAGCGCGCTCCCGCGGCGATATCACGCTCCGCTGCAAGTCGCTCGAGCATCAGCGCGGTATCGGCGATCGGCACCCCGGTGAGGTGCTCCTCGCGACGCTCGAAGTCGGCAACGATCGCCTCGAGTGCCTCCGCATAGCGGTCCGCGTTGCGGTAGGCGAGGGCGGCGATCGCCTCGGCCACGCGCGTGAAGGCCTCGGCGCCCATTCCCAGCTCCGCGGCGTCGTCGCGCATCCCGCGCGCCGCCGTGATCGCCGCCGGGTCGTCGCCCTCGATCAGCGCGGCGAGGCCGATCGCGTACCACGAGGTCGGCGAGTCCCCACTCGATCCGAGCGCACGCCGCACATAGGCCGCCGGTGCCGTTCCCTCGCCGGCGATCACCGCCGCCTTGAGCATCCCGACCAGCCGGCCGTAGGCGCGCGGCGGGGCCGCCTCCCAAGATCGGCGGTAGAGCACCGCCGCCTCGATCAGCGCGACATGGGCTGTGTCGACCTCACCGGCGAGCAGCAGCCGATGGGCCTCGGCCTCGCGCTCGATCGCGTCCTCGAGAAGTCGCTGTTCGGGCTTCAGGACTTGCCCGAGATCCGGTCCCACGCGCTGCGCAGCTTGCGCTCCAGGTCCGATCCCTCAGCGACGTCTTCGGGACCTGCCTCCATCACGGCGGGATTGGCGCTCGGCTCCGGGAGACCCTCCGCCTCGGCCGCGTCGAGGTCGAGCACTACCCCGCGCTCGTGGATCTCGGCGACGTGCGGGGCATCCACGAAGCGGTGTCCCCCCGGCAGGGCGCTGGTGTCGAGCACGATTCCGTCGAAGATGTCGGCCTCGACGTCGGCGAGCACGTGCTCGACGCGACCCAGCTGCTCGCCGTCGCGCGACAGCACGGGGGTGCCCTCCTGGAGCGCAACGTACGAGCTCGGGGCGCCGAGATCCTGCATGCCGAGAGCGAGGCTACCGGCTCGCTCGCGGGCGGCGCGGAACCGTCGGTTGGCCGACTCGGGCGGGTTATGCTCGCGCTGTGCTGAGCCGGACGCGGGTCCAGGGGTTCGTCGTGATCGCCATCGCCGTGGCTGGCGGCGCAATCGCCCCGCCCGGGCTCGCGGCCCCTCACCACCATCACGGCCACAAGCCGCACAAGGCCAAGCACAAGGTCGACGGCAAGCTCGACGACTGGCGCGGCCAGCCCACGATGCTCGCGGGCCACAGCCAGATCTCGCGCGGCGAGCTGATCTACACCGACTACCTCTACGACGACTACGGGCCCGACCTCAACGGGATCCCCGACCAGCCCCAGTTCCGCGACCTGCTGGCCCCGAAGTCCGGCGACTACGCCTATCCCGACGATCCCGACCGCTACGGCTACAACGCCGCGGACCTGCGCGAGCTGCGCTTCGCCGCCAACAAGAAGCGGGTGTGGGTCCTGGTCGCGCTGCAGACGATGCAGGTGCCCGATGCGGCGGTGGTGACGATCGCGATCGACACCGACGGCGACGCCTCGACGGGGACGGCGGCGTGGCCCGGCGGCGCGGGACTCAACACCCAGGGCGCCGACAGCTTCGTCACGACATGGGGAAGCGGAGCCCAGGTCACCGACGCGTCCGGCGACTCTACGGCGATCCCGTTCGCGGCCAACCTCGACGAGAACGCGATCGAGCTCAAGGTTCCGAGGCGGCTGCTCGGCCCGGTCAGCCCCAGCGCCCGGGTGTGGGCGGCCAGCGGGCTCGCCAACCCGGACGGCACCTGGCAGGCGCAGAGCGACGGCGAGACGGCCGCCTTCGACGTCGCCTTCCAGGGCGACGAGAGCTACGACCTGCTCTCGCACTGGGGCGATCGCAAGCAGTCCAGAGCGCTTGCCGAGCAGGACGTCTCGGGCTTTGCCGAGCACCTCCAGATCCAGCTGCTCAAGAAGCGGCGAAGCGTCCCGTTCGTGGCGCCTCCGGGCTACTACAACCGCATCTTCCGCTCCAACTACACCTACGGCGAGGGGATCGACCTCAAGGGCGGCCAGGTCAGCCAGGGCGGGAGCGGCGGCGACGCCCAGGGCGGCCCCGAGGCGATGTTCCGGGGCCGCTACCAGCCCTACGGGCTCTACCTGCCCGACGGCTACCAGAACGGCAACGCCCCCCTGCTGCTCGACGGCCACTCGCTCGACGTCAACCACAACGAGTACGCGGCCGTCGGCACGCACCAGCTCTCCGAGCTCGGCGAGGACCGCGGCAGCGTGATCATCACCCCGCTGGCGCGCGGGATCGACACCTGGTATCTCGACTCCGGGCTCGTCGACGTCTTCGAGGCGTGGAAGGACGCGCGCGAGGCCTACCGGACCGACGAGGACCGCACCTCGATCACCGGCTACTCGATGGGCGGCTACATGACCTACCGGCTCGGGCTGCTGATGCCCGACGCCTTCGCCCGGGCGTCGGTCTACGTCGGGCCGCCGGCCTACTACTTCTGGCCCTATCCGCTGCCGCTTCAGAGCACTCCGGACTGGGAGGTGCCGGGCAACACCCAGCTGATCGTCGACAACGGGCTCAACCTCCCGTTTGAGATCAACGGCGGCAACCTCGACGAGCTGGTGCCGATCGCGGGCGTCCAGCATCAGGTCGACGCGTTCCAGGCCGCCGGCGACCCCTTCCGCTTCTACCACCACGCGACCGATGATCACTTCTCGTTCATCGTCGCCGCCAACGAGTGGTCGCACACCGAGCAATGGCTCGGCGACGAGCGCCGGGACCTCTCCCCCGTGCGGGTGCGCTACGTGCGCTACCCGTCGATGGATCTACCGCGCGCCGGCCTGGTATTCGACGGCGCCTACTGGGTCGACGGGATGCAGGTTCGCGACGCCGACGCCGTCGACGACTTCGGCAAGGTGAACGCGCGGACGTTCACGTTCGGGGAGGACGAGCCCACGCTCGTCGACGAGGGGACGTCGGTCTCGAGCGGCCAGGGTGGGGTATCGCCGGCGACGGTGACCGGGCAGCACTACCTCCCCGGCCCGCCGATCCCGCAGCGAAACGCCTTCGAGGCCACGCTCACGAATCTCTCGGGCGTGACCTTCCTGACCGACCGGCTGGGTCTCGACCCGCGCCAGACGGTGGACACCACCCTGACCGGGGACGGCTCGACGGTTGTGAAGTTCACGGGGCGCTGGCGCCGCAAGGTGGGCGCGACGCTCGACGGCTCGCCGGTGGCGGTGACGCGCAACAAGCGCCAGGGGATCACGCTGACGCTCGACCTGGGTGGGCCCGGGTCCCACCAGCTCGAGATCCGCTAGAGCGCGGCCTGGCCGCCGACCGCGAGCCGTCCCAGTGCCCGGCCCAGCGTCTCCGGGGTCCAGTCGTCGGGCTCCGAGAGCAGCGCCCGGGCTCCCGACTCGGCGAGCGCGACGACCTGGTGGCCGACCAGCCTCGCCATCAGCTCGACGTCGCGCCCATCGCGCCGCGACTCCAGCCAGCGGTGGGCCAGCGCCGCGACGGCGTCGATCTGCATCTCGCGCCCGCGGCGGATCCGCCGCGCGACCGCGGCGCTCACCCCGCCCTCGCCGAGGATGATGACGCGGTAGGCCGCGGGCGAGGCGGCCACGGCGCGCAGGAAGGCGGTGAAGCTGTCCTCCAGGGTGCGCTCGGGATCGCTGAGATCGTCCGCCGTCCGCAGCGCGTCCTGGATCTCCCCGAGCACGCGCTCCTCCTCGCGTCGCACCAGCGCCTCGAACAGCTCGCCCTTGCTCGCGTAGCACGCGTAGACGACCGGCTTGGTGACGCCGGCGGCGGTCGCGATCGCGTCCATCGAGGTGCGCTCGTAGCCGCGCTCCAGGAA
>WNFU01004430.1_pt1 | contig 17984 bp, 13 predicted proteins | sample 5400121 | NCBI WGS metagenome assembly WNFU01 (sample SAMN13153360, study PRJNA577476) | soil metagenome | isolation source: 100 cm soil or saprolite under grassland replicate 1 | place: USA:California | collected 2016-06-15
AGCTTCACGCCGACCCGGTCGTCGATGAAGCAGCACAGGATCCGCTCCCGGAACAGCTCGCTCGGGCGCAAGCCCTGTGGCTGCTCGTGGCCCATCCACGCGTTGTGCCGGTCGAGGGTGTGCTCGCCCCGCTGGAGGAAGTACGGGATCCAGCCGATGTCGCCCTCCGTGAGGGCGAAGCGGAGCGCAGGGAACCGCTGCCAGAAGTCCGCCCACAGCAGGTCGCCGAGCGTGAAGATGCTCATCGCCGACGACAGGTTCATCGGCACGGGCGGTGGGGCGTCCGGCGCCGTCGCCGCGCTCTTCGACGACGACCCGACGTGGCAGCACAGGACCGTCCCCGTGTCGGAGCACGCCGCGAACAGCGGGTCCCACGCGTCGGTGTGGATGCTCGGCATGCCGAGGCCGGCTGGGTTCTCCGAGAACGTGACCGCGTGGCAACCCTTGTCCGCCAGCCGCCGCACCTCGGTCGCCGCCGCGTCGACGTCGAAGAGCGGCAGGATCCCGCACGGGATGAACCGCTCCGGGTGGGCGCCGCACCACTGGTCGACGTGCCAGTCGTTGTACGCCTTGATCATGACGAGGTTGACGCGGTGGTCCGGCCCCGCGTTCAGGACCTGGCCCGAGAACCCCGTCCAGTTCGGGAAGTTGAGGCCCGCGAGCTGACCGCCCGCCGACATGTCGCGCACCCGCTCGTGGACGTCGTAGCAGCCGGGACGCATGTCCTCGTAGCGCGTCGGGTTGACGTTGAACATCTCCGGTGGCTTGCCCGCGACCGCGTTGAGGCCGAGATTGCGGCCGCGGAGGTCGCCGTAGAACCACTGCTGGGAGCCGTCGGGCTCGTCGACGACGCGCGGCATCCGGTCGCGGTACTTCGCCGGGACGTGGGCGTCGAACATGTCGGCGGGCTCGCAGATGTGGTCGTCGACCGAGACGAGGATCAGCTCGTCCACGCTCACGCTCACGCCGACGGCTCCTCGAACAATCCCCGGTCGGCGAACAGCTGCACGACGAGCTCGCCCTGGCGACCCATCATGCGCTCGTATCCGTCGCTCGCCTTGTCGGCGTCGCCGTCGGCGACGGCCGTGGCGATGTCGGTCAGGCCCTTCCGCTCGATCTCGATCGCGCCGGGCACGAGGGCGAAGAAGTTCCCCGGGATGAGACCGGACATCGCCCGCAGCACGACCTTGATGCGCGGAGACGCGGCCGCGTCGACGATCGCGGCGTGGAACGCGATCGTCAGCCGCTGGATCTCCTCGGTGTCGTCGGTCCGCGTGAGCAGGCGCGCGATCTCGTCGACGCGCTCGCCGAGGTCGGGGCGCGCCCGGGTGATCGCCCGACGCACCGCGAACCCGTACACGAGCCCGAACAGCTCGTAGGTGTCGCGCACCGCCTGCTCGTCGAGCGCGTTGACGAACGCGCCCCGATGCATCTCGATCGAGACCCAGCCCTCGCGCTCCAGCGCGATCAGCGCCTCGCGCACGGGGATGCGGCTCACGCCCAGGGCTTGGGCAATCTGCTCCTGGGGGATCCGCTCGCCCGGGCGCAACCGGCCGTCGAAGATCAGCCGCCGGATGTAGACGGCGGCCTGCTCCCCGCTGCTCTGCCGTGCGGGGTGGTCGGGCGCGGGGAGCGCGTCACCTGCCGCCGGGTCTCGCTGGCCGACCGTCGCCACGATTGCATACGTTATGCGACGCCGGCGGACGCTGTCCGTGGCAGGACCGACCCCAGATCCTGACCGCCGAGGAAGCGAACGGGGAGCACGACACCGTGGGCACACAGCGATCGGTCGGCCTGGTCACCGGTGCGAGCCGCGGGATGGGCCGCGCTTGCGCCGACCGGCTCGTCCATGCGGTCGAGGTGCTCGTGCTCGTTGACCGCGACGAGGGCGGTCTCGCCGCGGCGGCTGATGAGCTCGCGGCGAGCGGGGAGGTGGTGCCGATCCGCCTCGACATCGTCGACACCGACGCAGTCCGAGGTCTGGCCGCGCGCATCGAGCGACTCGGATCGCTACGCGCGGTTGCGCACGCTGCTGGGATCTCGCCGACGATGGCGGAATGGCAGAGCATCTTCGGCGTCGACCTCGTTGGCACGGCTGTGTTGATCGACGCGCTCTCGACGCTCGTCACCGCCGGTACCGCGGCGGTGTGCTTCGCATCGATGGCGCCGCTGCTGGCGGTGCCCGACGGTGACCCGGCGATCGACGCCGTGATCGACGAGCCACTCCGGCCGGATTTCCTGGACGAGCTTCGCCGGGTCGCGGGCGCGACGATCGAAGATCCGGCAATGGCGTACCCATGGGCCAAGCGTGGCGTGCATCGGCTGGTGCGCCGGGAGGCCGTTCGCTGGGGCCGCGACGGTGGACGCATCTGCTCCGTGTCGCCGGGGATCATCGACACGCCGCAGGGCCGTCAGGAGGCAGCCGCGCACCCTCTCATGGCCGCGCTCGTCGACCGCACACCGCTCGGGCGCGAAGGTCGTCCCGAAGAGGTCGCGGCCGTCGTTGGGTTCCTGCTCTCCGACGAAGCCAGTTTCGTCAGCGGTTGCGACCTGCTCGTCGACGGCGGGGTGATCGGAGCTCTCGCAGGCCTCGGCGAAGGGGGAGTGGTAGCTCGAGGCCCCGAAACTCCCATCTGAGCTCGGGGGCCGCTGGCCGACCGGCGCCGCGATTGCATACGTTATGCGAATGAGCGGACTCGTCGACTTGCCCCGCGACCGGCTCCTCCCGGTGGTCCTCGAGTACATGATGGTCGGGCACCTCATCGACCGCGCCTTGATGCCGCAGGTCGCGGTCCGCGCCGGGATCGACGCCGTCGACGACGTCGCCATTGACGAGTGGCTCGGCGCCAGCCCGACCTACACCGCCCGGATGCGCCGCCTCATGGGGATCGAGGGCGACGACGTCGGGGCGATCATGAAGGGCCTCCAGCTCGACGTCGGCTTCGTCCACCAGTACATGGGCGTCAGCTACGAGCTCACCGACGAGCAGCACGGTGCCTTCTGGCTGGACCATTGCGGCGCGCTCATGGACGTGGAGCCGCACGGCGAAGCACGCGTGGTCGGCATGTGCCACCACATCGAGGACCCGACGTTCGACGGAACCGCCGTCGCCACCAACCCACACGCCCGCATCCGGCCGATCCACCGTCCGCCGCGCGTCCCCTCGGATCGCGAACCGCACTGTCACTGGACGATCACGATCGACCCGCAGAACGAGCCGATCGGGCCGGCGACCCACACCCTGCGCGTCGCGGAGCTCCCGCTCGCGTCGGTGCCGAACGAGCGCCCTGCCGATGCGGAACCGGGCGGGAAGCCCGACTACCGCGGGCCGTTCGACCCGGCCTTCCGGCTCGCGGATCTCTCTCGCGGCACCCTCGTCGCGGTGGCGCGCGAGTTCCAGGAGCAGGTGCACCTCCTGACCAGCTCGGCGGAGCTCTCGCTGGCGGACCGCCTCGACCGCGAGACGGCGCGGGAGATCGTGGCCAGCCAGTGGGTCGGCGCCGGCTGGGTGGCGAGCGAGCGGCTGGTGAACGCGCTCGGGCTGACGGGCGGGGGGATCGACGCGCTCGCGACCGTGCTCGCCTTGCACCCGGCCCTCCCGCCCGGGTTCGAGCGCACCGTGGAAGTCGATGCCGACGCGGCGCGGATCACGATCGAGATGGCGCCGCTCGCCGCCGGGTTGCTCGACCCCGACAACCCGGGCTGGCTCGGGCTGCTCGCGCGCGGCGAACGCGGCGGCATCGAGGCGATGGCACACGCCGTCGAGCCGCGAGCGCAGCTGGGGGACGTGATGGTGCGCGACAACCGCGTCGTGATGGACGTCGCCGTCGACGACACGGCGCCACCTGCGCCCGAGCCATCGGAGGTGTCACTCGTCCGTCTCAGCGGCGCCGTCTCCTGGGTGTTCGACGCCACCGCCGGCACGTCCTTGTCCGCGTCGGGTCGGAAACCTCGCGCATAACGCCGGTTTCCGACCCATCGGGGCTATGGGTGGGTGCTCAGCGGCCCTCGAATTTCGGGTCCCGCTTCTCGTGACGGGCGCGGGTGTACTCGTGGAAGTCGTCGGAGCGGCTCGACAGCTCGATCGCCAGCGCCTCGTCGGCGAGGTGGCGCTCCAGGTCGACGCCCAGGCCGCGGTGGATCAGCAACTTCGACAGGCCGACGGCGACCGTGGCCGCGGATGCGAGCTCGTCGATCAGCTCATCGGCGAGAGGCACGACGTCCGCGGAAGGCACGGCCCGGTACACGACACCCCAAGACGCCGCCTGCGCGCCGTCGATGTCGTGTCCGAGCATGATCATCTCCTTGGCGCGCGCGACGCCGGCGAGCCGGGGGAGGAGCCACGACCCACCCGAATCGGGCGTGAATCCCATCGTGGCGAACGGCGCGCGCAATCGGGCGTCGTCGGCGACGATCGCGAAGTCCGACGCGAGCACGAGGTGCAGGCCGAGGCCGATGATCCAACCTGTTGCCGTCGTGACGATCGGCGTCTGGGTCTCGAGCATCGTCGGGATGAGGCGGTTGACCTGCCAGCGCATCCGCCGCTGCGTCGCACCGGCGCGAGGCTTCTCCTCTCCCTTCCCCCGTTGCCCCAGGTCGAAGCCCGAGCAGAAGTCGTCGCCCGTGCCCGACACCGAGATCACGCGGGCGGATTCGTCGCTGCCGGCCGCCTCGATGGTCTCGATCAGCGCCAGGACCATCTCGTCGGTAAGGGCGTTGCGGCGCTCCGGTCGGTCCAGACGCACGCGCAGCACGGCACCGTCGTGCTCGACGGCGAGACCTTCCGGCGGCTCGGGGTAGTCCTTCACGCGCGTTCCTCGGTGGCGAAGCGCTCGACGAGCGCGTCCAGCGTCTCCTGGCACGTCGTCGCGCCGCCGGGAGGTTCGGGCAGCCGCACCGGCCCATGCTCGCGGCTCGGCAGCAGGATCGTCGCGTGCCCCGGCGTCGTGGTTTCACCCCGCTGGTTCTCGCCTCTCAGCTCGAGCTCGACGGCCGGCCGCTCGCCGTCGACGAGCTCCTTGCGAACGACGTGTCCGAGCATCCGGTGGGTGTCACCCACGTAGTTGAACCGGCGGAACTGGCAGTCGAGCTTCCACAGCCACGCGTCGTCGCCCATCCAGTCGGTGCACAGGTGGATGAGCCAGGTCTCGCGCATGCGTCCGTAGTCGTACACCGTCGGGTTGCCCGCGAGTCGTGCCCACTCGGGATCCCAATGCACGCGTTGCTCCACGTCGGGGACGTTCAGGTCGTCGGGACGGAAGAACCGCGGCACGCGCTGGCGCTGCTGGTACCCGAGCCGGAGCGCCTTCACGCCGTAGAGGCCCATGCCCATGCCGACGTGCCAGCACACGATGTCGGTGACGCGCAGCGGTCCCTTGACGAGCGGGCCGATCTCGTCGCCCTCGTCGACGTCCTCCCACCAGCGCAGCTCTGCCCCGCGGCGGCGCGCCGGTTCGGCCGCGTACGCCTCGTCGATCTCGCGCAGCTGCTCGTGCGAATAGGGATCGATCGACGTCTCGTCGTACTTGCCGCGCTCCTCGGCCTTCCCGCGCTCGGTACGGATCATCAGGCGGTACTGCGCGGACAGCATCTCGCCGGGGGCGGCGAATACCTCGGCCGTCCACTCGTGCACGGCACGCTCGGCGAACTCGCTGCGTTTGTCGTGCACGCCGACGAGCGCGTTCCGGCGCGTGACCTGCATGCCGGGTCGCAGCGGCGTCCACCATTCGCGGAAGCTCCCCGAGTAGAAGGCGTGCGCGCCCCGGATCGGATCACCCTTGAGCCGCGCCTTCTCCTCGGAGTCGACCTCGGCGACCTCGTCCTCTCCGATCAGCGTGTCGCCGCCGACGAGGGGCGGCGGCGCGATCGGCCCACGCCAGCGGGTCCCGCTCGCGTACGACGGGTCGCACCACAGCGGGTTGTCGTCGCCGTACGCCTCGGCGACCTGACGGAACGCGTCCTCGTTCGGGCACCGGTAGTGGGGCGGCAGGGGATGGCGTTGCGGGACACCGATTCGCGCCCGCAGCCGCTCGACGCCTTCATCCGTGATCGACGGACCGTCGGGCACGCGGGTGCCTCCTTGTCGAGGCGTTCGGGCGATTTCGTATACAACATACGCGTGGGCCTGGCCGATCTGCTCGTCTCGCACCCGTTCCACGACGACGCGCCGTTGCTGCACACGCTCGACCGGTCGGTGACCGCGGGTCACGCACGGCGGGCCGCCGCGGACACCGCGGCGCAGCTCGGCGACGCCGACGTGGCGCCGGGGAGCCCGGTCGCGGTGCAGCTCCCGAACGGGCCCGAGACGGTCACCGCGATGTTCGGCGTGTGGCTCGCGGGCGGCGTGTTCGTGCCCGTCAACTGGCGCGCACCGGAGGCCGAGGTCGAGCGCGCGCTGCGCACGGTCGGCGCTGCCGCATTGGTCCGGCCCGACGGCACGCGCGCACTCGGCGGCGCCACCCGATGCGATCCAGACGCCGCGTTCGTTCAGTGGACGTCGGGCACGACCGGCGACAGCAAGGCCATCCTGCACACGCATTCGGCCTACCTCGAGCTCCTCGACCGCGTCCTCGCCGAGCTCCGACCGGCGGGCCGGGACCGGGACGGGCCGCCGGCGCCGAACCTCGTCCCCGTGTCGCTCGCGCTCAACGCCGGGATCTACAACGTCCTGTTCGGCATGCGGGCGGGCGCGGCGATCGTGATCATGGAGCGGTTCGAGACCGGTACCTTCGCCGAGCTCGTCCGCCGGTTCGGTATCCGCTCGACGGTCCTGCCGCCCGCCGCGATCACGATGCTCACCGACGACGAGACGATCACCGACCTCGCGCCGCTGCGCTACGTGCGGAGCATCACCGCGCCGCTGCCGCCGGTCGCGGCGCGCCGCTTCGGCGAGCGCTTCGGCGTGGTCGTCCTCAACGGCTACGGGCAGGCCGAGATCGGTGAGGTCATCGGCTGGACCGCAGCCGACGCCCGCGAGCATCCGGAGAAGGTCGGCGCCGTCGGGCGGCCTCATCCCGGCGTGCAGATCAAGGTGGTCGGCGACGACGGCGGCCTGCTGCCCGAGGGGCAGGTGGGGGAGTTGACCGTGCGCCCGCCCCGGATGGCATCGGGCTATCTCGGCGGTGACGGGTTCGCCGACCGGCTCGACGCCGACGGCTATCTCCGCACCGGGGACCTCGCACGGGTCGACCCAGACGGGTTCGTCTGGATCGAGAGCCGCGTCGGTGACGTCATCAACCGCGGCGGCAACAAGGTGCTGCCGGGCGAGGTCGAGGACGTCCTGCGGTGCGTGCCCGGCGTGCGAGACGCGGCCGTGGTGGGCGCGCCCGACGAGCGCCTCGGCGAGGTACCGGTGGCGTTCGTCGTCGGCGACGTCGATGACCGCGCACTGGAAGCGCAGTGCCGCGAGCACCTGGTGGCCTACAGAGTGCCGGTGGCGTTTCGCCACGTTGACGCGCTGCCGCGGAACGAAGCAGGCAAAGTGGTGCGCCGCGCGCTGCTGGCCATCACTCGCGATACCGAGGCGGACGAGGCCGTCAATGCCGTGCGCGCGTGGATCGACGACAACGTGCCGCCCGCATGGCGTGACGCGGCGCGCCGCGGCGGCGCCGCTGCCATCCGGGAGGTACGGCCCCGCGCCGAGTACGAGGCGTGGTACCCGGTGTTCGCCCGGTCGGGCCTGGTCGCGCCGACGTGGCCCGTCGCTTACGGCGGACTCGATCTCCGCGCCGAGGTCGCCCGTCGGGTGGAGGCGGAGCTGCTTCCGTACAACCTCGGCCGGCTGAATCCGCTCGGCCTCAACCTCGCCGCGCCGGCGCTGTTCGCGCACGGCACGGAAGAGCAGCGCCGCCGCTTCCTCCCGCCGATCGTGCGCAACGAGGAGTTGTGGTGCCAGCTGTTCAGCGAGCCCGGCGCCGGCTCCGATCTGGCGTCGCTTGCGACTACGGCGGCGCGCGACGGCGACGAGTGGGTGGTCACAGGGCAGAAGGTATGGACCACGTGGGCGCACCGCGCCGACTTCGGCGTCCTGCTCGCCCGCACGGATCCCGACGCGCCCAAGCGCAAGGGTGTCACGTACTTCCTGATCGACGTGCACCAGCCCGGTGTGGACGTCCGACCGCTGCGCCACCTCGGTGGCGAGATCGACTTCAACGAGGTGTTCCTCGACCGCGCCCGGGTACCCGACTCGCAACGCGTCGGCGAGGTCGGGGACGGCTGGCGCGTCGCCAGCGCGACGCTGTCGGGTGAGCGCCAGATGGTCTCCGGCGAGGGCTCGGGCGGGGTCGACCGCATCGGGGGAGCAGGCACCGCGCATCTCCTCGAGCTGGCGCGCCGGCGCTCGGCCGACCGCGACCCGTTCGCCCGCCAGGACCTCATGCGCGTCTACAGCGAGGAGCGCATCCGCGCATGGACCAACGAGCGCGTGCGCGCGCAGGTCCGCGCCGGCAGGGCGCCGGGTCCGGAGAGCTCGATCGGCAAGGTGCACCAGGGCGACCTGAACCAGCGCATCCAGTCGCTCGCGGTGGCGCTGCTCGGCATGGACGCGGTCGCGTGGGACAGCCCGGCCGTCGACTACGCGGCGTCGCTGCCCTTCGAGGTGCGCGGGATGCTGCGCAGCCGGGCCAACACGATCGAGGGCGGCACCACCGAGATCAACAAGAACGTGCTCGGCGAGCGCGTGCTCGGCCTGCCCCGGGAGCCCGACCCGTGGCAGGGGAAGCCGTGGCGCGAGGTTCCGCGCAGCTGATGGCGTCGTACGCGACGCTCCAGATCGAACGGCGCGGTCCGGTCGGATGGCTGGTCTTCGACCGGCCGGACGTCGGCAACGCCATGGACGCGACGATGTTCGCCGAGCTGGAGGCGGCATGGCGCGAGCTCGATCGCGACCCCGACGTGCGTGTGATCGTGAACACGGGAAACGGCCCGTCGTTTCAGACCGGGCTCGACGTCGCGCAACTGAGTCGCGACAAGGACGCGCTCCGCGAGCAGTCCCGCCGCACCCGCGACGCCGACTTGCGCCTCACCGCGTGGCACAACCAGGTCTGGAAGCCGGTGATCGCCGCCGTCAACGGCGTGTGCGCCGGCGGCGGCCTGCACTTCGTGGCCGACGCCGACGTCGTGATCGCAGCATCGGACGCGAGGTTCGTCGATCCGCACGTCTCACTCGGGCAGGTCAGCGCGTACGAGACCATCGGCCTCGTCCGAAAGTCGCCCATGGAGCCGATCATGCGCATGGCGCTGGCCGGCGTCCACGAGCGGCTCGACCCACACCGCGCGCGACAGCTCGGCATCCTGTCCCAAGTCGTCGACCCGCCCGAGCGCCTTCGCGACGAGGCACAGCAGCTCGGCGAGAAGATCGGCCGCAACTCGCCCGCCGCCATGCGCGTCACGAAACAGGCGCTGTGGGGCGCGCTGGAGCTCGGGCTCACCGACGCGAACCGTGCCGGAGGCCGCGCCCTCGTGTCGATGTGGGGCCACCCGGACCAGGAGGAAGGCCCGCGGGCGTTCGCCGAGAAGCGGGATCCCGTCTGGCAGCCGCTCGAGCCGCACGAGAGGACGACCGCGTGACGTACCCACAGTTCGAGTGCCTGAAGGTCGAGCGGCGGGGTCCGGTCGGGTGGCTGATCAACAACCGCCCCGACCGGCTCAACGCGATGTCGGCCAAGATGCGCGACGAGTTCGCATTCGCCTGGACTGAGCTCGACCGCGATCCCGAAGTAAAGGTGATCGTGCACACCGGTGAGGGTCGCGCGTTCCAGACCGGTGTCGACGTCGCCGAGATCGCGAGCGACGGTGTCGGCATGGAGCGCTATCGCCGCTCGGTCGAGGCGTTCGACCTCCATTTCACGGCGTGGCACCAGCAGGTGTGGAAGCCGGTCATCACGGCGGTGAACGGCATGTGCGCCGGGGGCGGGTTCCACTGGATCGCCGACGCCGACGTCGTCATCGCCGCGTCCGATGCCGAGTTCTTCGATCCGCACGTGTCGATCGGCCAGGTGGTTTCGCTCGAGGCCATCGGCCTGATCCGCAAGATGCCCGTCGAGGCGGTGATGCGCATGGCGTTCGTCGGGCGTCACGAGCGCCTTTCGGCGGCGCGCGCGTACGAGCTCGGCATGATCAGCCAGGTCGTCGACCCGCCGGGGCAGCTCCGTGACGAGGCGCAGGCCCTCGCCGAGACGATCGCCCGGAACTCACCCGCCGCCATGCGCGCGACGAAGCGGGCGCTTTGGGGCGCTCTCGAGCAAGGGCTCACCGACGCCTGCCGTGCCGGGGCCGGCGAGCTGGTGTCGATGTGGGGTCACCCCGACCAGGAAGAGGGGCCGCAGGCGTTCGCCGAGAAGCGCCCGCCGCGCTGGCGCGACCTCACCGAACGCTGACAGCCACGGCCGAGGCCCACGCCGGCCGGGCGTGGCGGGTCGCGCAGAACGACGCGAGACCTGCCAAGCTTTGCGGTGTGTCAGAGCGATGGAAGGCCTTGGTCAACGCGACGCTGGGGTTGGCGACGCTGCTGCTCACGAGCGTGTTGTGGCGCTATCCGGTCGCGCTCACCTCGTTGTCGATCCTCACGGGCGCCGCCATCTACGCGCTCCGGCCGAGCCGGACCAGCTTGTGCGTCTACGCGACCGGCTTCGTCTTCGGCCCGCTGGCCGAAGGTCTGGCCATTCAGACGGGCGCCTGGGAGTACGCGTCACCGAGCGTGTTGGGCATCCCGTTGTGGCTCCCGTTCGTGTGGGGGAACGCGGCGCTCTTCATCCAGAACACTGCCGACCTCGGGAAGGCGATCTTCGCCAACAACGCTGCTCCGAGTACCGCCCCAGATGTCGTTGCACCGTTCGCACACCTCGTCGGGGATGACGCCCCAGCGCATGAGCACACCGAAGATGATGCAGCCGAGGCAGATCGCGAACACGGACTCGAGCGTCGCGGCGACCACGATCGCGCCGAGCAGCACGTACGCGGCGCCTGAGCTCCCGAACCCGAAGTAGGCGACGGCGGCCGCGACCGTGACCGTGGCGCCGATTCCCTGCGCGAATCGCTTCGGCGGGCCCGCCACGTACTTCGCCGGCAACGGCAGCCGCGGCGTGATCACCTTGGTGACGAGCGACCCCAGCGGGCTCAGGGTCGGGCCCGTGAGCACGCGAGCGACGAAGCCGTACGCGAGCGGGATGAGCAGCCAGAACTGACCGAACACGATCGCTGCCACGGCCATGGTCACGACCCCACCCGCCACCAGGCGCGCCGACAGCTCGTTCACGGGGTTCGGGAAGGAGAACAGCTTGCGGGCGGTCATGACTTCTTCGCCGGCTCGAAGGTCCCTTCGAAGTGCCAAACGCCAGTGAAGTCGTTGAACGGGCCGCCGACGATCTGGCTGGACCACTCGAGGACGTACTTGCGCGTCTTCGAGTCGTAGGTCCCGCTGACCGCCTTCGTGAGCCCGGGCTTCGACCCGTCGGGCTTCGGCGAGCCCTGGTTGAAGTCCTGGAAGTTCCACGACGCGTCGACGGCCTTCAGATCACCGCTGAGCTTGCCGCCCTTCACCGTGATCTTCGGCTTGGGGACGTCCGTGGTCGTCTGCGGGTCGGTCGCGTTGGTCGATACGCCGAAGTTGATCGCCGTGAACGGCGACGGCTGGATGATGCGCCCGGCCAGCGAGCTTCCCTGATCGCCGAACGCAGGATTGGGGGACGGCTGGTACTTGCCGGTGGCGAGGCCGCCGTCGGTGCCCGGTTGCGCCAGCGTGTACGTCTTGTCGGTCGCCGTGCTGTCCGGGTTGGGGAAGAAGGGGCCTTGGTCGGCCGTCCCGCCGGGCAGCACCATGCGGAAGTAGGAGCCCGTCGGCCCGCTCCCGCTGTTCTCGCCCGGCGTCAGCTTGAACGTGCCGACGAGCGCCTTGGGCTTCGGCGCGCTCGCCGGCGCCGCGCCGGCCGCGCTCGACCCCGCCACGGCGAGCGCGGTCCCTCCGAGGGCGACGGCGAGGAGCGCGGTCCGGAGACGGAAGCGGTGGTCGGCCATGATGGGTGTCTCCTCCGGAGTCAGGTGCGTGCGATCGTCGTGCGAAGTCGCGCCTTCGCGTGCCCGCGGGCGCCGTGAACCCCTACTCGCGAGAAACGCGAGCGCCACGGTCAGGATTCCCGGCACCACGAAGAACCACGGGAACAGCGGGAAGGGCGGGAGCGCCTTGATGGCGTCGTAGTTGTCGACGTTGTCGCTCATGGCGCCGATCATCGGCGTCATGTCGTTGATGATCCCGATCCAGTCACGATTCAGCTTCGCGACGGCGGGGAACTGGCGCGCGAACTCGTCGTCGGTGAGGGCGGAGCTCGGACCGCCGGCCTGCTTGGCGGCGGGGATGAGGTCGATGCGGATGGCGCCCTGGCCGACGGCCATCGTCGCGAAGTAGCCCTGGATCGTCTGGACCCGGCGGCGCTTCATGATCGACTGGAACTCGTCCATCATCTCGCCGCCCTTCGGCGCCCGCTGGAACATCTGGAAGGCGAATGGCGCCACGACGAGCCCGACGCCCAGGACCACCAGCACGGGCAAGGCGACCCCGGCCCGCGGCGGGCGGAGGAGCGCGAGCAGGGCGAAGCCGGCGATGAGCACGCCGGGGATGACGAAGAACCAGGGGAACAGCGTGAAGGAGGGGAGCGCGGCGACGGCGTCGTAGTTGTCGCGGTTCCCGTGGACCCGGCGCAGCAGGTCGGTCATGTCCGTGTCGATCGCCGGCCACTGGCGCGTGAACGCGGTGAAGGTGGCGAAGCGGGTGTCGAACTGCTGGCGGTCGATGCCGGCGCGCTCGGCCAGGTAGGGCTGCAGTCGCGTATCCGTCTCGTGCACGGCGGCGTCGATCTCGGGCATGTAGCCCTCGAACCGGCTGAGGCGGCGCTCGGTCATGAAGGGCTTGAAGTCGTCGAGCATCACGGCGCCCTTCGGCGCCCGGGAGAACATCTGGAACGCGACCGGAGCCAGGGCGAGCCCGGCCCCGAGCACGATCAGGACGATCAGGGCGTATCGCCGCACCCTGAAATGTGACCAGATGGGTCGGGTTTTGTCAAAGATGGCTCGGCGGCGCCCATCTCCTCCGTATTTCCTGACGGCGATCCAGGGCTTGCGTGGCCCAGGCGACGAGCGCAGCGAGGTTGACGACGGTGCCGACGAGCAGGCGCTGCCCGCCCGAGACCGCGGCCGCCCCCGAAGGAGTGCGGGGGGAGTGGGGGCGGCCGCGGCGCTCGGACACTTCGCTACTCGGTGACGACGGCTTGCAGGACGGGGAGCTTCGCCGCCCGCCGGGCGGGTCGGAGCCCGGCGAGCACGCCGGCGATCCCGCCCACGACGAGCAGTACCGCCAGCTGGCCGACCGGGGCCGTGAACGACGGTGCGACCATGTCGCCGGTTCGCTGCGAGGCGGCCTCGACGAGCGCCCACCCGAGGAACACGCCGACACCGAGTCCGCCGACCGTGCCGAACACTGCGATGATCACCGACTCCCATCGGATCATCGACCGGACCTGCCGCCGGGTCTCACCGATCGCCCGCAGGAGGCCGAGCTCGCGGGTGCGCTCGTACACCGAGAGCGACAGCGTGTTCGCGATGCCCATCAGGGCGATGATGATCGCCAGCGCCAGCAGCACGTAGACGACGCCGAGCATCATGTTGACGAACTGGCCCACCGAGTCCGCGTACTGGCCACGGTCCTCCACGTCGGGCGCGCCGTAGGCGTTCGCCGTCTGCTCCACCGCGTGCCGCCCGTTCTCGAGTGCGACGCCGTCCTTGAGACGGATGAGCACGGTCGAGTCGATGTCTTGCACCGCGTGGGGCGCCCAGGCGGCTCGCGGCAGGATGTAGTTCCCGGCGATGTCCCGGGCCTTGTAGATCGCCCCGACGGTGAACTCGGTGGTCGTTCCGTCCGAGAACGTGACCGGCACTCGTGTGCCGCGGGTCCAGCCCTTGTCGTCGGCGATCCGCTCCGAGACGGCGAGCTCCTGCGGGCTGAGCCCGCCGACGGAACCTGCGGTCACGTCGAGGTTCAGAACGCCGCCGAGACGTGCGGGGTCGGCGATCGTGACGTTCTCGGTGGCGGTCCCGACGACCGCCCTTCCCCTCCCGAGGCCGGTGGCATCCCGCACCTCGGGGAGCTGAGCGACGTCGCCGGCGAGTTGGGGGCTGACCCCGCCGCCGCCGAATGTTCCCGTGGAGATCACGAGGTCGCCGGTGAACGACTTCGACACGCTGTCGTCGATGGCCGTCTTCAGTGACGCGGCGAAGATCGTGAACAGGGTGACGACGCCGACGCCGATCATCAGCGCGGCCGCGGTGCCTGAGGTGCGTCGTGGGTTGCGCATGGCGTTCTGGCGCGCGAGCGAACCCGTCGCACCCCGCAGCCACCGCAGCGGCGACCCAATGACACCGCTGGCCGGCCGGGCCACGACGGGGCCGAACACGACGACCCCGACGATGGTGAGCAGCGCCCCGAGCCCGGCGAATCCGAGCACCGAATCGCCGCCGCTCAGCACCGCGATCAGCACGACCGCGACGCCGATCGCCGTCAACGCCACGCCGGTGATCGACCGCCGCAGCGAGGCGGTCGTGCGCTCGACCGACACGTCGCGGATGGCAGCGAGTGGCGCCACCCGCGACGCCTTGATTGCCGGGGCCACGCCGGCGACGAGCGTCACGACGACGCCGACGATCATCGAGATCACGACGACCGACGCGTTGAACACGAGACCGCCGGCCGGCAGGGAGAACCCGACCGCGTCGAAGAGACCCTTGAGCAGCCCGGCGATTCCCACACCGCCGAGCAGGCCGATGGCCGATGCGACGATGCCGACCAGCAGCGCCTCGACGACCACCGAAGCCAGGATCTGCCCCCGGCCGGCGCCGATCGCGCGCAACAGCGCCGATTCCCGGGTGCGCTGGGCGACGATGATCGAGAAGGTGTTGTAGATGCTGAACGTGGCGACTAGCAGCGCGACCCCCGCGAACACGGTCAGGAAGGTCGTGAACAGGTCGAGGAACTCCTGATTGATGTCGCTCGTGTTCTCGTTGGTGAGCTTCGCCCCGGTGATCGCCTCGTCGCCAGCAGGCAACACGCGCTGCACTCGGTTGAGGAGCTGGTCCTGCGACACGCCCGGCTGCGCCTTCACTGCGATGCTCCCGACCTGATCGGTGCGATGGAGCAGGTGCTGCTGGGCGCTGTCGAGCGTGAACGCGGTGAACGTGACCTGGCCAAGGCCGTCGGACGAGCCGAACGTGGCGATGCCGACGATCTTCACCGGGACCGGTTCCGGGGTCTGCACCGTGGTCGTGTCGCCGACGCGAAGGTTCCCGTCGTTGGCGGCGCCGCGGTTGATGACGACCTCGTTGGCAGCGCGTGGCGCACGCCCCTCGACGAGACGGTATGGATTGAGGTCGCGGTTCTCGATCCAGTTGCCCGCCAGCTTGGGCGGCCCGTTGCCACCGAGCTTGTCGCCGTTCTTGCCGATGAGCTGACCGAAGCCCTCCACGGAAGGCTCGGCGGCGACGACGCCGTCTACGCCGCGCACCCTGTTGACGAGCGACGCGTCCACGAGGCCGCGCTGGCTGTCAGGTTCGCCGGGATCGGTGCTGAGCTTCGAGGCATGGCGGACGACGACATCAGTCCCCGCGTTCGCCTCGGTGAAGAGGTTGTCGAAGTTCCCTCGCAGCGTGTCACCGAGTACGAGCGTCCCCGAGAGGAACGCCACGCCGATGAACACGGCGAGGAACGTGCCGACGAGCCTGCGCTTGTGGGCGAGGATTCCTTTGAACACGACGGTGCGCATCGCTCAACCTCCCAGCTGCTTCATGCGGTTGATGACCGTCTCGGCCGTGGGGTCGGCGAGCTCGCCGACGATCTTCCCGTCACCGAGGAACACGACCCGATCCGCGTAGGCGGCGGCCGCCGGGTCGTGGGTGACCATGACGATGGTCTGGGCCAGGTCACGAACGGCTTGCGACATGAACCCGAGGATCTCGGCTCCGGCGCGGGAGTCGAGGTTGCCGGTGGGCTCGTCGGCGAAGACGATCTGTGGCCGCGTGGCCAGTGCCCGGGCGACGGCGACGCGTTGCTGCTGCCCGCCGGAGAGCTCGGAGGGCCGGTGCGACAGCCGGTCGCGCAGGCCGACGGTGTCGATCACTCCGTCGAGCCATTCCCGGTTCGGCTTCTTGCCCGCCAACGCGGTCGGCAGGGTGATGTTCTCGAGCGCGGTGAGTGTCGGGATCAGGTTGTACGACTGGAACACGAACCCGATGCGATCCCGACGCAAGAGAGTGAGGTCCCTGTCCGCCAACGAGCCGAGGGCGACGTCGCCGACGAACACCTCGCCCGACGTGAGATCGTCGAGCCCGGCCGCGCAGTGCATCAGGGTCGACTTGCCCGAGCCGGACGGGCCCATGATGGCGGTGAACCGTCCCGTCGCGAACTCGACGGTGACGTCGTCGACGGCCCGAACGGCAGTATCACCCGAGCCGTAGACCTTGGTGGCGTGGTCGGCGCGGGCGACCGCGGCACGGGGTGGTGCGAGGGTGCTTGTCATCGTGTGACCTCCTGGGGGATCGCGTCCTGTCGATCGTCGTCACAGGAGGCCGCGAGGTCGTCGCCCGGTCGGAGGTTTCGCCGCTACGCCGTCGGGCGCAGCGAGCGCCGCGGCCCTACCGCGCCCGCGGTAGGTGTGTCAGCCGGCCCACCCCGGGCGGACGAGGCCGGACTCGTAGGCGAACACCACCAGCTGGGCGCGGTCGCGGGCGTTGAGCTTGATCATGGCCCGGCTCACGTGCGTCTTCGCCGTGGCCGGGCTCACGAACAGCCGCTCCGCGATCTCCTCGTTCGAGAGACCCTCGGCGACGAGCGCCATCACCTCGCGTTCGCGGTCGGTGAGGTGATCGAGCTCGGGGGAGTGCGTCGGTTCCTTGGCTCGCGTTGCGAACTCGCCGATCAGGCGCCGCGTCACGCTGGGCGACAGCAGCGCCTCACCGTTCGCCACGGCGTGCACGGCTCGGATCAGCTCCACCGGCTCCGTGTCCTTCACGAGAAATCCGCTCGCGCCCGCGCGCAGCGCCTCGAACACGTACTCGTCGAGCTCGAACGTCGTGAGGATGACGATGCGCACTGCCGACAGCCGTTCATCGGCCGCGATGGCGCGCGTGGCGGCGAGACCGTCGAGACCCGGCATTCGGATGTCCATGAGCACCACGTCGGGCACCAGGGTCTTCGCCAACCGCACGCCCTCGTCGCCGTCGTCCGCTTCCCCGACGACCTCGATGTCGTCCTGCGCGTCGAGGAGGGCGCGGAAGCCGGCGCGCACCAGTGCCTGGTCGTCGGCGAGCAGCACCGAGATCACCGCGCACCGTCCATCGGGAGCTCTGCCCGGACTCGGAAGCCGCCGCCGGACCGTGGGCCGACCTCGAGCCGGCCGCCCAGCGCAGCCGTGCGCTCGCGCATGCCGGCGATGCCGCTGCCGCTCCCTGAGATCGAGCTCGGGGTCCCACCGCGGCCGTTGTCGTCGATCTGGAGGGTGACGTCGTGCTCGCCGTAGGCGACACGGACGGTCGCGGTGGATTGCCCGGCATGACGGGCGACGTTGGTCACCGCCTCCTGCACGATCCGGAACGCGGCCAGGTCGACTTCGGGCGGCAACGGGCGAGGCATGCCGTCGACCTCCACCGTCACCGCGAGGCCGGCTGCGCCGGCTCGGGAGACGAGATCGTCCAGCTCGTCGAGGCCCGGCTGCGGAGTACGCAGCTCCGCCTCGCCGGATCGGCGCAACACCTCGAGGACCGATCGCAGTTCGCCCAACGCGTCCTTGCTCGCCTGCTTGATCGCGGTGAGGGCGGTGCGGGCCTGCTCCGGCTGCTCGTCCATGAGGTGGAGCGCGACGCCGGCCTGCACGTTGATGAGCGAGATGTTGTGGGCGAGTACGTCGTGCAGCTCGCGCGCGATACGCAAGCGTTCCTCGCTGGCCCGC
>WNFU01004431.1_pt1 | contig 17983 bp, 23 predicted proteins | sample 5400121 | NCBI WGS metagenome assembly WNFU01 (sample SAMN13153360, study PRJNA577476) | soil metagenome | isolation source: 100 cm soil or saprolite under grassland replicate 1 | place: USA:California | collected 2016-06-15
ACTTTGGAAAACAGGTGACATTTTAACTTTGGGCTAACATGCGAGCCTGCTAGGCGAAGCAATCTTCCACACGAATTAGGGATTGCTTCGTCGTAACAAACACTCCTCGCAATGACGGTAAATGTTAGCTGTCGGGGCGCCCGGATTCGAACCCGGGACCTCTTGGCACGTGGATGACATCGGAAATCTCGTCGCTTTTTTGTTCTTTTCTCCAGGAGCGTCGAGATGCGATTGTTTTATTTCACGGAAGTCTCCACCCAGCCTTTGCTGGTGGCGACATCGAAGGTCTTGTCGAGCTGGTTGGGGATTGAGAATTTCCCTGGGCGGGCTTGCTCATGAGTTGAGACGGCTGCCCAGCGGGCGAAACGAAGGTTCATTGCTACAGAATTATGTTGATAAAAAGGCTGGCAAATTGCCAGCCTTTTTTATGTGCGTTCAGTTTATGGGCTGGGCGCGACCGAAAGAATTCTTTCGGGTTGATTGTTTGGTTGACTGGCTGGAGGCAAATAGCCTTCGAAGCCAGGAAATGCAATATTTGTCACTACTCTTTTTATAGCACTTACTGATGAAGTATCCTTTGTCTCGGTTATTCGGGGGCTAGGAATTGGAAGATGGAATTCGAGCAAATGCTCAAAGTAATCGATTCGCACTTCATTGAGGTTTTCAATCGCTTCATCGGGCGTATCGCCCTGTGCCATACATTCTTCCAGTTCTGGATGAACAGCAAGATAGACTGTCTCGCCGTCCGTTGTCTTATCTTTAAACAGCTCTGTTGTGTAGCTGATCTTTGAGAGTTCAATCGCTCTTTCTCTCAATGTCTTTTGGTCCATGTTTTGACTCCATTTCTTGAAACCTAGTGACCAATTTAACTGCTTTGTCTATATAAACTTCCCCAACTTTGGTATGACGGGGAACAAAAGTGAAGAGTTCTGGATGATCAGGATGATAGACTTTATCGTGTGGATTCTTTCCGTGCCCGTGTTTGATTATAAACCCAAAGCCTTCATAAAGACGATCAAGATGATCACGTTTCCATCCAGATTTGGATGCTTTCATCCTCTCTAGTAACTTGACGGCTTCAGCCCCCATTTTGTTACTCTCCAATTTGTGGCTGCGGCAATGAGCTCAGGTAGAGAGACAGGCTAGCCAGATATCTGTCATCCATATGCATTAGAAATTGGTAGGTTCCCTCAGCTGGGAACAAGATGCCTCGTATATCTATGATGGTAACGTGCTCGGGATCCAACCCGCCCACCCTTTCGGGAAAATCAAAAGCCTCATCAAACATTTTCACTTGTTGGCGATTGGCATCTTCACCAGCAAAGTAGAGCGTGAGTTTTCGGTTCATACGTTGCTCACCAGGCTCAAGGCCAAGTTTAATAACCAATGTTAGTTGCGGGTGCAGTGCTGGGAATTTGGACGCAAAGATCTGATTAAAAATGCCTAAAATGTTAATCTTTTTATCTTGGGTTAGATTAGCAGAATCGGCTGTAAGAAAAAGAAGTGTCTTCATACAATTTGCCTTATAAGTAGCTAGGTTTGGATCTTCAGATATTCTATCAGGGAGTTGATCGTTGTCAGTGCGTCTTCCAAGGTAAAGCAATTTTAGCATTAAACAAAAGAGACACAGAGAAGCTAGTTACTCTCCGTGTCCTATAAAGAAACCTGTCGGGGCGCCGAGATTTGAACTCGGGACTTCTTGCTCCCAAAGCAAGCGCGCTACCGGGCTGCGCTACGCCCCGTCATTAGGTCTGTGAGTATAATGCTAAGGATGAGTACTCGTCAAGCGACAAAATTGATTTCACTGCTGCTCGCGCTTCTCGTAACGATCACTGCCTGCTCGCCGTCAAGCCAGCCTCCTCCAACAACCACACCCATTCCGCTGATTGCAATTCGAAAAGCCACTTTTACACCTTCACCTGTTCCCACTTCCACCATCACGCCACTTGCCTGTCTCACCAACCCTGGCCACTTGGAACAAGGCAGCCTTGACTCAACCAAGCCTCCGCAGGAATTTCAGATCTACCTGCCTCCCTGTTATGAGGAAAAACCGGATCAGCGCTATCCTGTCCTTTATCTCCTGCACGGACAGACCTATACGGACGATCAGTGGATTCGTCTCGGCGCAGTGAAAGTGATTGATGCTCTTATCAAGTCAGGGGGATCACCGCCATTCATCATTGTCTTTCCTGATGACCATTACTGGAACTTGCCGCCGGGCCCAGGCTTCGGTCAACGATTAGTGGAAAAAGTAGTCCCGTACATTGATAACACCTATCGCACTCTGCCAGACCGAAATCATCGTGCTATCGGCGGCATGTCACGTGGGGCAGGTTGGGCACTCCGCCTGGGACTCACGCGTTGGGACCTGTTCGGAACGATCGGCTTGCATTCCCTGGCGGTGCTTCAAGAAGATGCATCCCAGGTCAACAGGTGGCTGGCAGACATTCCTCCTTCGGCGCGCCCGCGTGTTTTTATGGATATAGGCGACAACGACCAGGAATTGGAAATGGCGCAAGTTGTTGAATCAGAATTCAATAACGCTGGCTTGACTCATGAATGGCATCTTTACGGTGGCGCGCATACCGAGGAATATTGGGGTGCGCATGTGGAGGAATACATTCAATGGTACGCAGATGGATGGAATAGTCCATAAATGAATTTTGTCGTTGCGAGCTTACTATGCGAAGCAATCTCCCGTATTATGGAGGAGGCGCCTTCCTCACAGCCACATAATAAGTTTATAATCTTTCTTATTCAGGAGAGTTCATGAACATTCTTGTTACGGGCGGAGCAGGCTATATCGGCTCGGCAATTGCAGAAGCATTGCTCAATGCAAGGCATTCTGTTACGGTCTATGACTCGCTGACTACCGGTCATCATCAGGCGGTACCCGAGGGTGCTCTGTTTATCCAGGCGGATCTTTCAGACAGTCCTGCACTTGCCAAGACTTTGACCGATCAAACATTTGATGGCGTGATCCATTGCGCAGCGTTCATTGAGGCGGGCGAAAGCATGAAAGACCCGGGACGTTTCTATCACAACAATTTGACAAACTCACTCGCTTTAATGGAAACAGCCATCCGTGCCGGAGTGAAGCGCTTTGTCCTTTCTTCTACAGCCGCCGTATATCAATCCAGCGACGAGCCACTGACCGAAGAGTCGCCTCTCGGTCCGACCAACGTTTATGGACATACCAAACTCATGGTCGAGCAGGCGCTGGATTGGTATTGTAAAATCCATAGCTTGCATTTCGCGGCCTTGCGCTACTTCAACGCGGCAGGCGCGTTGCCGGGGCGCGGCGAGGCGCATCAACCTGAATCACATCTTATTCCTCTGGTGTTACGCGTGCCTCTCGGTGAACGGGAGGCAGCGCAAATTTATGGCACGGACTATCCCACGCCGGACGGCACTTGTATCCGTGATTACATTCATATCGCGGATCTGGTCTCTGCGCACCTGCTTGCGTTGGATGGATTAAGCGAACGCGATCGCTTGATCTACAATCTGGGGAGTGGCAATGGCTATTCAGTCCGCGAAGTGATCGAGACTGCGCGTCAAGTCACAGGGCATCCAATTCCGGCAAATGAACTGCCGCGTCGCCCTGGCGATTCTGCTCGTCTCGTTGCCTCTTCTGAAAAAATAAAACGTGAGCTTGGCTGGAAGCCCGAACATGAAAACCTGAAGGAAATCATCTCCAGCGCCTGGGAATGGCATCAGTCGCATCCCAAGGGATATGAGGATTAACCGGCGATGACCTTTGCTATTGTCCTTTTCGGTTGGATCTTTTCGCTTTGTCTGCATGAATTCTCACATGCACTTGTAGCGTATTACAGCGGTGACTACACGGTGCGTGAAAAAGGCTATCTTACGTTCAATCCGCTCAAATATACACATCCCTTGTTTTCAATTGTCCTTCCTTTGCTCTTTCTTGTCATGGGTGGGATTGGTCTGCCGGGCGGCGCTGTGTATATCGAACGTTGGCGCATCCGCAATCGTTTTTTGCTGAGCGCCGTGTCATTGGCTGGACCGATGGCGAACCTGCTGGTTGCTATCCTCCTGGGTCTCATTCTCCGTTTTTCGCCGAACATCAACCCAAGCCTTTTGCCGGGACTTTCCTTCCTCCTGGTTCTTCAAGTCTCAGCGGTGCTCTTTAACTCGATTCCTCTTCCACCTTTTGATGGATACAGCGTACTTGAACCATTTCTCAATGAAGCCATCCGCATGCAGGTAGATCGAGTCCGCGACGTAACCATTTGGATTATTTTCCTGTTGTTTTGGTTCGTTCCGGTCGTTTCGGATTCCTTCTGGAGCACGGTTTACCGTGTTTCTACAACTTTAGGTGTGGATTGGAGCCTGGTTGCGCTGGGACTTCAGCGTTTTCGCTTCTGGGAACTCTAAGCGCTCACGCGCAGCCGAATGTTGATCCCGTTTCCAAAACTCATCGTAGCGACAGATCTCACTGTCGCTTTTCCTTTCCATATAGGTGATTTGACAAATCGGACATATTTAGTTATAATAATTGTGTAATATTTCACAATCAAGGAGGCGAGAGTGAACAACAAAACTATGCCCCATGTGGTGATCGTCGGCGCAGGGTTCGGCGGACTGGAAACTGCCCAAAAGCTGGCGCATACGCCAGTACAGATCACATTGATCGACAGACACAACTACCATCTGTTTCAGCCCTTGCTGTATCAGATTGCGATTGCTGGACTTGTCCCCTCGCAGATCGCTTATCCCTTGCGAACGATTTTTCGCCATCAAAAAAACATCGTCTTTCAAATGAGCGAAGTGACTTCGATTGATTTTGCTGCGCGTTATATTCGAACCAATGGGTCAGTGATTGCGTATGATTACCTGGTCCTAGCGATCGGCGGGCAGACAAATTTCTTTGGCATGAAAACAGTAGAAGAAAACGGATTTCAGCTCAAAAGTATCGAAGATGCAACCGGCACCCGTAACCATTTGCTGCGGGTGTTCGAACAAGCCAGCCGTGAGGTGGACCCTGATAAAAGGAGAGCCTTATTGACATTCATCGTGGTCGGCGGCGGACCTACCGGAGTCGAGACTGCGGGTGCACTGGCTGAGTTAATCACACATGTACTGACCAAAGATTATCCAGAAATGGATTTGAAGGAGGTGCGCGTCCTTCTCATCGAAGCAACAGACCGTGTCATGGCGACGTATCCGGATGAACTTCGGAAAGCGACGATGAAGTTACTCGAAAGCAAGGGTGTAGAAATCTTTCTGAACACGCGATTGACTGATTACAACGGTCAAACTGTCACCGCCGCTGATGGCAGCCAAATCGATGCCTATACTTTAATCTGGACCGCAGGCGTGCGCGCCGCAGAACTTACAAACCGGCTTCGGGTGCAACATGCGGCGTCGGGAAGAGTCCGAGTCAACTCCACCTTGCAGCTTCCCCAACACCCTCAGGTCTTTGTGATTGGCGATGCAGCTTATCTTGAGGATGGAAAAGGTCAGCCACTACCCATGCTGGCTACCGTTGCCCAACAGGAAGCAAAAGTTGCCGCAAAGAACATCCAAAACATCCTCAAAGGAGAAAGCCCGGAGCCGTTCCAGTATAAGGATCCAGGTCTGCTTGCCACGATCGGACGGAACGCGGCCGTGGCGCGCATCTGGGGATTATCGTTCAGCGGGTTCATCGCCTGGGTAATCTGGGTGGTGCTCCACATCTACCGTTTGATCGGATTCCGAAATCGGCTGGTGGTGCTCATTAACTGGGCGTGGGATTATTTCTTTTACGACAATCAGATAAGACTGATCACAAGGGAATAAATTTCAATTCGTTTGGTTGGCACGATTTGCTCACTGGCACCGTACGTGATTTGCTCACCTCGATTTGCTTAGCAAATCGTGCGTGCCGGCGCACGTGTAGCAAATCATGCGGTGTGGCAAATCGAACTGCCAACCAAACATCACGTGGGAATAAGGTTTTGATAATGGGTCGCGAAGTATGCGCCGCACAATCCGAAGGCATTGACGAGAAAATGCAGGATGACGCCCGGCCAGATAGAATTCGACCGGTGATACACATAGGCAAGTACATTGCCCAAAATAAAAGTTGGGATGAGCGCAACAAGATCTAAATGTGCAGCCGCAAAGATCGCCGAGCTGAGGATCATGCCAGCTTGCCAGCCATAGCGCTCGCGAAATCCCTGAAAAAGAAAGCCTCTAAAAAATGTTTCTTCCACAAGCGGGGCGATAACAGCGCCGACGATAAAAAACCAGACTGGCGAATTCAATTCCGTAAACACTTTTACGATCTCTTCCCCTTGCGTGTCGACTCCCAGAACATACAATAAGGTATTATGCAATATGATGATGATATATCCGCCAACCAATAAGCCACACCCCATGCCCAACGTCTTCAGATCGAATTTCCCAAAGCCAAGAGACTTCCAAGGGACTCTTCTCCATGCCAGGATGAGGATCACAGGCAACAGATAAGCAAGCTCAAGAAGAACAATCAGTGCACTTTGAGCAAGTTTCGTTTTGGAACTTTGCAAGGTGATGATAAATATAACGACATCAATAATGATCAGCAGGACAACGCCAATCCAATTGTCAATAAATTTCCACGGGACAGAATACTTGGGCGCCTCGGATGCTGAAACCGGCTCTTGAACCTCTCCATTCATTTCTCTTCCAATTCCCGATAAAGAAACCACTGACCTTTGCGGTCATCTACATTCTTCATGGCACGGTCATAGTAAATATCGAAAACCTGGTTTGTATCCGTTAGCACACGGAAATAAAACCTGCCCACGTTCAGCGAGCCGCGACTAGATGCAACCGCCGCATGCGCGGGTCGCATGTTACGCGCCATTTTGCCTCGGCGTGTAAAGTCGCTCCATGAGGAGAACATTTCAAGAACCCGATATGTTTTATCGTCCCAGATGAATCCGTTGGGACAGTCAGGGCTTTTCTCCCGAACAGGAGGCGTATCGAAGATGGGTTCGATGGGATGGTCGTAAAAGTGAATTGCCTGGTAATTGTCCACCAAAAGATTTAGACCTTATAAGGATCTTCCGCCTGTAAAAAGGCGAGCAGCATCCCTCGCATGGGGTGATTAACGAGCCATTCACGGACTTGTTTTACGTTTTCGTAATCGGCCTCGCCAAGTTTTTCCAGATAGATTTGTTCGAGGTGATTCTTTGTTTCCGCGGCGCGCAGGTTGTCTTGCCAGGGACGCGTAAAGAACTCATTCAGATTGTCATGCAGGTTTCGGTCGATCAATACGTCCCACTCATGTTGATCGAGCCAGATCCCATTGCAGTTGCGACAACGATCAACGTAAAAGTCGGTATCGGGGAATACCTTATAACGCGCCATAATATGGCCACAATCCGGGCAAAACTTCAATTCCTTCACTTCCCAGGAAGGATCAATCTCCATGGCGCCTTCTTTGGGAGGAAATTCATGACCCAACGTTCTTCGCCAGGTCATATACGCATTGGATGGTATCGAGACACCTTTACAATTTGAGCACTGCCTGGCAGGGAGTCCATCCAGCAGTATGATCGGACCGAGCGTATTCTCTTTGCAGACTGGGCATCTCATAGCGACCTCCAATACTAGCCTACTCTACAATCATGATTCTCTGAGCCCAGCGAAGAGTCTCTGACATCGAAAAGAGATCCTTCGTTCTGCTCAGAATGACATGGCATGGAATTATTGAATTATATTGCCATTTGCCGAATCACAAAGCCCGCGTTGCGCCGCCGTCTACATCCAGGATGGCGCCCTGAATATAAGCCGCCTGTGACGAGGCAAGAAATGCAACGGCACGCGCGATCTCCACGGGGTTCCCAAACCGTTCAATTTTCATTTCACGCGGCAGACGTTTTGCTGCTTCATCCAGAGAAATATTGTTCGTTTTTGCATAATTCTGGACGCGCGTTTGTAAGCGTTCCGTTGCAATCGAGCCAGGATTGATCGCATTGACGCGTACGCCATCTTTGACCCCGCGATCGGCAAGTGCTTTCGTGAGATTCATCAAGGCGGCGTTGACCGTGCCCCCGATCGTGAATTCAGCGCTTCCACTTCGCCCTCCAACACCGATGATGTTGATGATCGTCCCCTGGCTAGCCTGCAGATGAGTCCACGCGGCACGCGACAGGCGCATCGTTCCGTAAAATTTGAGGGCAAAGCCATCCGTCCATTCCTGATCGGTGAGAGTGAGAAAGTCGCCGCGTTTGGTCGCTCCTGCATTGTTAACCAGCAGATCGAGTTTTCCAAATTTCTCTATCGTTGCAGCAACAATTTGATTCGCAAAATCCGGCTCGCGCAAATCAACAGCCCGCACAAAGGACTCATTCGTCAGGGATTCGGCAACCGATTCGAGTTCAGCACCCGAACGCGCAACTAAGACGATCTTCATGCCTTCGGCAGATAAGGTCTCAGCGATTGCTTTTCCAATCCCACGGCTCGCGCCGGTCACGATCGCAACTTTATTGGTAAGCAACAAGTCCATAGCTAATTGTCTTCAAGCTCAATATGGAAACGATGCATAAAGCGATGGAAGACGGGTGTAGCTAGCACGCCCACGGAAGCCAACAAGACAATCCCTGAGTACAAGGCATAAAAGGAGGCAAAGAGTTTTCCCGCGTTGGTCTGTAGTGGATTGACTGGCCCCATACCCCCAAGGATCATGGATGCATTGAGAAGAGAGTCAAGCCATGAAAGTGATTCAAAATAATGATAGCCCAGGATACCAATGACCAACGAAAACAAAATAATCCCTGCAGTTACCAGGCTATAGCGCAGCATGCGCCGCGCAAATTCGGCCTGAGTGGCCAATGGTTGCGTATGATGCTCGAACATTATTATGCCTCCTCTACTGATTCTTTTGCAAGCTACAAGTGCTTCCTGCGCCGCCATGGATTGCAGCAAGAGTAATTATCCATTCTCATTCCAATCCCAGAACCAAAATGCAAGACCTTTGAACTCACCCCATTTTTCGAACCGTTTTTCCACTTCTTTGGCAGTGATGGGTTCGCCGCGATACCATTCATTCGAGACCATTTTCAACGCATAGGAGTCAATCGGGATGAAGTCATGTCGTCCGAGGATCATCAACAAATTCGCCGCAGCATATGGACCCACTCCGTTGATAGTCAACAGTTCTTTGCGCAATTCAAGTGTAGGCAATTCGCTGGTTTTAAGAGCCTCCAGGTCAAATTTTCCAGAGGCAATCCGGACCGCTAGTTGATAGATCGCAGGGGCGCGGTAACCCACCCGAATCTTTTCCTTGAGAAAATCCGGGCTGGAGGCGGCAATTGACTCAGGTGTGGGAAACGCTTTGGTCTCGGTACGTCCCTCCCTGTCGTTCGGAACTACTCGACCAGCGGATTGCAAAGGTTCGCCCAATTCGTTCACCAATTTCAGTGTCATATTCTTGGTTGCGGCCCAAAGCGTGTTCGTTGTCAGGATGGTTTTGATCACATCTTCGAATAAAGTTGGCGAGCGTAGGACGCGCCCATGCGCGAGCTTTTGGGCGCGTGCCAATTTTGGCTCTACGCGTGAAGCGGCATAGAAGGGTGAGAAATCCATATCGAGGCCGAACATCCATGTGACTCTATCTGCTACTTCCTTGCGATCAGCCTTATCTAGTTTTCCGGTTTCGACTGTGACACCATCTGTGCTATCACGGAATTTGAGTTCAATTACACGTGCATTTGAAAACCTCAATATATAAGATAATGTATTGGTACTTTCGTCATAGGAGAACGGCGCGAGCTGACGCCATCCATGCGAGTTGATGACAGAGAGAAAGTTGAATGGCGGGCGAGCAGACAGAGTAAATTTCATTGAGCTATCCTTGTGAGGCAATCTTTACTAATTGCGGTTTTGCGATGCGCAGATAATCATCCAGCTTCATGAAGATGGACCGATCCAGACGCCCGGCGTTGAACACCACTTCTTCATTCTCCTGGATGAGCGGATCCGCCAGAACTTGAAGGTGGTCGTTGAATGAAAAAGGCGGGATGGCTCCTATTACACATCCTGTTAGTTCCTGGGCTTTCTCGCGTGCTGCAAACGCGACACTATCCGCGTTGAAGTATCCCTTGATCCCATTGAAGTCAATCCGGCAATCGCCAGGAACGTTGGCAAGGCAATAAATATTTTCTTTCTTCCGTCTCACCTGTATCACAATCGATTTGATGGATTGCTCAATCCTATTTCCACGGATCTTCGCAATGATTTCCGTGCGTCCCTCAGGCTCATGTTCGATGACGCGATATGTTGCGCCTGCGCTATCCAGCAAATCACACAGTTGTTGGTGGATATCATTCATAGAATTTCAGTTAAACCGAGGGTTGATCTTTTTTCTGACGGCTGATTGCCAATAAAATCGAGGGGAGAAACACCGCGCCTGGCAGACTGGCAAACATAAAAACGATTCGGATAAGAACTGCCATGCTCAGGCTGGTCGCTGCGCTCAGACCAGCAACATGCAAAAACAGGAACGTTAGCGAAAGTTCCTGCACACCATAACCATTAATTGAGATGGGGATAAGCGTGACAAAATACGCCAGGCTCCATAACCCTGCGATCAACCAGAAAGATACATGATGCCCCAATCCTTCAATCAGCACATAGACTGCTAAAAAAATAAACACCATATTTCCGCCCGTGCAGAGCAGGGAGGCGATCAACGCTCTTGGTTGATGAAGCCAGGTAGAAAAGGTTTGTAGTGTTCGGCGTACAAAGTGCACAGGTCTTTCAAGAGAAGCCATCAAAGCCAGTGAATTTATTGCTGACTGACCAAGGCTGTTCCAGGCGGGGATCAGGCCAAACGGAACAACGAGCGCCATGCCCACCAAACCAATAATACGGTCGGCGGCAATGGAAGCCAGCGAGATGGCGCGATCAAAGCCCATCTGCATGATACCTGCCAGACGGATTACATCTCCACCGATCGTGGTCGGGAGAAAATTGGAAGCGAAGAGTCCCATCAACGTCAATTCCGCGCTGCGAGAAAATGGGATCTTCACGCCGCCAGATCGAAGCAATACATGCCAGCGGGCAATCACAAAGATCCGGGAAATTAAGAGAAATACCAGAGCAAGAAGAAAGCTGGAAAGAGAAATCTGCTTGAGTGCGCCAACAATCTCATCCCAGCCTTCCTGCTGAATGAGAAGAACAATCAAAAGGGTTGCCACCAGAGTGCCAAGCAAGCGAAGAAGCAAATTGCGGTTTTCGGAGAGCCAATCGGTCATTACTTGATCCTGTTGAGAAAATCGTAATCCTTTTTTCAATGTTTGCAGTTATATAGTTTCCCCAAATCCATATCCTGCCGACTGGACAAAATTTTAGCACAAATCCTCTTGGAGACATCAAACCATACCTCAGCCATCCTGCGGAATCGAAAAAGCATCGGAATGAATAAACTTCATTCCGATACGGAGGTGTATCCTCATGCGATCAGGGGCACGGACCCAGCGTATCTCCGTGAGCAAGATGCGCAGGCACAGCCGAGGGCGGGAGACTCAGCGTATGTGCATTCTTGTTCGGTTTGTGACAGACCAATACTTTTTCACCCTCGCCAGAGGGTTCATTCCCTTCTTCGTCGGGAGGATTGACAACAATGACAATAATTTGCGTAATCACAATCTGGTTATCGTTTGATGGGCACAACACAATGAGCACGTTCTGGTTTGGACTTAATATTACATTTCCTTGTTGCTCGTCAGCCTCCTGATTCTCATCTCCGCTACCACTTTCAATTTTGACATCCGAACCAAGAGGCATCGAAGGCCAGCCCACAAATTGGATTTCGTTCGCGGTAACCGAAACAATGGTCGCCGTAACGGTTACGCAGCCATCTACTTCCGTAAAGTCTCCCAGCGCAGTAATGCTAAGCACTTCCCAGGTGCCATCTTCCAAAAGCAGGATCTCGACACGGACGAGCATCCCCACAGTGATAGTCCCGGTAATAACGGTGTCTGCAGTAACGTTGAGAGTGATCCCGTTCACCACCCAGGGATCAGTAGAGGTTACCTTTCCGATAAAAACGATTGTTGGGCTAGGATTGGTCTGCTCTTCGGCGCGTTCAATCGAATACGCCACCCATTTGCCAGTCTCCAGAACAGTGCCTTGGGCACGCACCAAGTCACCCACTTGCAAACCGTCTTGGATCTTGGTTGTTTCATTCGTTTCGAGAGTTGTACCCGCCACTACCCATGGATTGGTGCTTTTGAGTGTGCCGACCAGTTCGAACGTGGAGGCGCCTGCCACAGGCATCCATTCACCATTTTGACCTTTTACCTCAACCGAACCATTGTTGATCTGTAACGTTCCTGAATCTACATTCGATGTCCCCAATCCAATTGCCGTGCAAGCCAGCATGGATATGACAATCCCTAAGTACCCTGCAACCAGCCCCCAGCGTAAGAGTTTCGCATTTGTACACATGGTTTCCTCCAGAAAGTGCTATAGAACAGAATACTTTTCTGTTTGATTTTAAAATTGTAGCACATCTAGTTGTTCGAACAATTATCCATTTGGGGGAATACGAAAACATTTCATTTTCACTATATTCCATTCAGCCAGGGTTATACTTCGTTGAAATACTATTCTTTCAAAGGTCAAATCATGTCCATCTATTCCAGCCATCACGATCTTTTTCATCAACCCAGCACAGCAGAAAAGATTTCATTTGTTCGATCCCTGCTGGAAACAGGTGATCTCAACGCGGATGTGGCCATGGCATTGTTGAAATCCATTCACTCGGAACTGGCACAGCCACGGGGGAAAAATCATTCCCTTTATGCAAGCTATGCCCGCATGATGGCATCCCTGCAGCATGAAATGCCTGACGTTCATCAGCATGTCGTGACGAACTGGCAGGCGCCGCGAGGCGCGGATGTCCCAGCCGAAGATAAATCAGCAGAAGAGAAGTTTATCAAAACAGAAACAGGTGAAGAGGCGAAGCGAACGGAAACGTCCGAAGCTGGAGAGATGGGTCAAGGGGAAAAATTCTGGGAAGCTGAAGGCGAGGCAGAAGCCGCGCAAGCCTCCGCGCATATGGAACATGCAGAGAGTGAAGCCGAGCTCGTGGAGGAAGAAGAACCTCCCAGGGAAGCTGCAGAATAAACAAAGCGCAGACAGTTGTCTGCGCTTTTTATTTTCATTTCACTGCATAAACTGCATAGCCGCGGGGCGGGGCGTAGAACTGTGCTCGTCCGTCGATGTCAGTGAACTGGCTGATCGGGCGCGCCATGTCTGTTTTGCTCCACCAGGCGACGGGTTGAAATAGAGCGTTTCCCCAATTCGTAGTGACCAGCCTTCCGTTCCACTCGTCGCCTCGATTGTTGAGCACGTAGATCAGTCCAGGGTCATCCCCAAAGCCGGAGCGCTGCATGATGTAGAGATTATCATCCACATAAAGGACATTCGTCGCGCCGCCCGCGTATTTTTCATGCGCGCTGACCAGCGCGGCGATGCCATTTGGCGTGCCATCCAGCCCGAGGTTGTAATTGAAATAATCATGCCAGAACACACATGGATAACCTTCGTGCGTGAGGATGTAACTGTAGGCAAGCAATTTGTCATTGACGATAGGACGCCCCTCATCGCGCAGGTCGTGATTCTCAACGAAGGTCACAGTGGTCTGCGGCTGCTGCTGCATAACGGTTTCCCAGGTGGTGAGACCTCTTAGACTGAACCCGTATTGATCACATAACGCTTTGAGCATTTCACGCAGCGGAAAATCGAACGCATCCACCGGGTTCGAATTGGAGAAGTTTGCAAGGTCTACCCAATTCTCGATAGCACGTGCGTTATCCCAAAACTCGGCAACACCATAAGGCACAAGCGGTTTGCCATCCCGCATATAGCGATATTCCTGAAAGGCAGCGATGGTATTGGCGCCATAGCCTTTGACAAAGTCATAACGAAAGCCGTCGAAACCGATCTCCTCGATGAGCCAGCGCGCCAGTTTGAGCAGTTCCGCATATACGTAGGGGTTACGATGCGACAGATCCGGCATGTCGCCGAAGGTCATCTCATCCCAACTCTCATACAGGCACGGATGAAAGCATTCCCAGTTGCGGAGGAACTTCCCACTTTTGGGCTTGAACAGAGTCCAACGCAATTGTTTGGTAATGGGGTTGACCTCTTGTTCATCCGCTCCATTATTGTGATTCATGACGATGTCTGCGATCAGACTCAGCCCATTGCCGTGCGCCGTTTGAATGAGGCTCAGCAGTTCAGCGTTCGTCCCAAACCAGGTAGGAACGCTACCCTTCTGATCACAGTCGCCGAGATCATAATAATCATATGGGTCATAGCCCATCGAAGGTCCGCCCAAATTTGCGCCTTTATGAACGGGCGGGAGCCAAAGCGACGTGAACCCCACTTTTGCTAATGAAGGAACCTGCTCACGGATATAGTTCCACCATTGAAATTCTTTGTTGTCTGCGCGCGGACAATCCCAAAAGAAGGCTTGCAACATGACGCCCATAATGGATGCTCCTGTGATAAGTTAAATGAGATTTTACCGCGAGAAAAGAATCATGTCATTGCGAGCCGCATAGCGGCGAAGCAATCTCCCGTTAGACGGAAGGGGGCCATCGAAAAAATTATCCATTTAGACGGAGATTGCTCACCTGCACTCACCTGCGCTTGCGGCTTACGCCGCAGCGCAAGGCGCAAGTGTGAAGCTGAACGCTTCACGTTCAGGTGCAGGTGTCGTCGGGGAGATCACCCTCCTCGCAACGACATACTTCTCATTTTCGATGTTAGGTACTCCCTCATTCTCGTGAGAATACTTTATTTTGGATGATGTGTTGAGCCAACTAATTTTGATCCAACAACTCAAAAAACTCCATCAATTCCTGCATAGAATGGACAGTCACATGTAAATTCCCCTCGTGTATCTCATCTGATCTAGGGTTGAACCATACGGCAAATATCCCTAACGTGTTAGGGATGTTGACATCCTTCTCAAAACCATCACCCACCATTAGTACGTCAAGGGCGGAGATGTGCAAGTCATTCAGAATATGACGATAAAATTCTTCGCCCTTCGGCAGGTTCGTATTCTTGAAGCAGTAGATATGGGAGAAGTATGCTTCGAGTCCGCCGCGTGCCAAGGCTCCACGGATTTGACCTTCATCGGAGATTTCGGCACTCGTCGCAAGGACAATCCGCCGTCCGCTTGAATCGAGGTAGGCAAGCACATCTGCGATGCCTTCGATGACTTCAATCGTTTCCCACTCCACCATTGGCGTCGTTATTTCAGGATGATCACGCATGACGGTATCACCCCAATCGAAGAGGATGGTCGGGTAGCGGACTAATTTTTCTGGCACCGGCTTACGATCCTTGTTAGTCTTGCAGACTAGCTTTGAAATCGGTTGGGCGGATTTTACTGCGAGAAACGATCAAAATCGTATATCTCCCCATTGCTTACATACAAGCTCATCATGGAGTAACTCAGCGACGATGCATTGGGTATGCCCAATCCCATGTGACCTGACGAAGGCATGATCAATATCCGTCAATACCTCTGGCAGCATCAGTTGAAGCAAGCCACCGTGGCTCACGAATAAAATGTGATCCTGTGTATGCAGGCTGTTAGACGCAAAACTTTCAATAAAGAGGGTAAACCGTTTCTTGATATCCAGAAAACTCTCGCCGCCCTCAGGTTTGCGCAAATAATTATGGTTTAGAGTCCAATCTTCGGCGATTTCACGGTGGAGTTTCCAACTCTCTTCATCAGACTTCTCTTCGAGAATCCCGCAATCATATTCGCGTAAGGCTTCCGCGATTTGATAGGGCAGATGGAATGACTGAGACAATATTTCCGTTGTCTCTTTGGCACGGAGAACAGGGCTTGAGTAGGTGGCAGTGATGGGAATATCCCTTAGCTTCTCTGCCAGAGTAGCTGCCTGTTGCCTGCCTCGTTCCGTCAGCCCAAAGGGACTCTCGCGGTTGGAAATTACATGCTGAATATTGGCTTCACTTTCCCCGTGCCGGACGAAGTAGAGTTTCATGTAGAAGGTAGATCACCTATTTTCTATTTCAGGATTGCATTGAGATAATCTAAAAACGGTTTCATGGCTGTGAATGCCTTGATCACATGTGTACTAAACCTGTGTGACAAGACTATCTGATCTGACAAACGATGGACGACCACTACTTGTTTGAAACGGAGCAATTCAATTTCTGGATGATCGCGCCTGTACCCTTGCGGCACAGTTTTTACTTTTTCACCCTCCAGTACTCCGAAATACTTTTTGAACTCTTTATCGTTAATAATAGCCTTGAATGGAGTTGCATCCTGATCAATAGCTATACGGAATCTGGCAAGCTGTTCAGGGGTTGGCATATACAACCCACCAGCGATCAAGGTTTCATCGTTGGGCTGCATATGAAGGTGATAGCCCAGGCTGGTTGACTTTTTCCCACCGGGCGCAATCGTGGCGCTCATACTTGTTTTGTAGGGGGATTTGTCTTTCGAGAAGCGGGTATCGCGATAAATCCGCATGACACAGTCTTTGGCGGTGATCCCTCCCAGGTCCTCAACCTCTCCATACTCGCTGATCAACTGATCTACAAAATTCTCAAAGTGCGTTCTGGCAGTGTCATAAGCAGCGCGGTGTTCCTCGAACCAGGCTTTATTATTATGCCCTTTAAGACCGCTGAGGAAATCAAGCACTGGTTTTAAATCTACATTATTCATCTTTTGCTCTCTTTCTCGTTCGGTAGGATGAGTTTTGCGGAACATCTCGCCAAAGCTTGTGGTGTCAAAAAATGTCAGACTAAAAGCCTGACCTACACAAGACTTTCGCAAGAGCTCTACTTATAAATCGTTGGAAGAGATTTTACCGCGGGAGACAAAAAAAGACTGGCAGTACTGCCAGTCTTTTTTCTTCGAGATTGGCTCAGTCATATATTGCTCGGCCTTAATAGTCAACTTGCACGCTGTAAAATCCCTCGCGTTTCCCAATTCCTACCTTTCGAAATATACAAAAGTGTTCCATCCGGAAGCAGTTCCAACGTATCAATATCGGCTTTGCCACAGTCGCCTTGCAGATTTTGGGCTTCAAGTTCGAGGGACTCTCCGCGAATCGCTACGAGTCGAAACGTCCCTGAACAGGGCATCAGGGGGATATTGAATATGCCCAGCGTAGAACCGATTGCAAACGGCTGAAGGATGGAGAGGGTAATTTTCATGTCCCAGCCGTTACTGTTATGGGCGGTACCGGTCCAAACACCGAGAAGAGAATCTGGTTTCATAGTAATGCTCCAGCCGCCGTTCTCGGCGACGATTACCTGTCAACATCTATGGCACCCACACGGACAAGCACGGCGTAGCGAGGCTGTATTTGCTCTAGCGGGTTGGCAACCCGCCCTACTCCATTAAACGATAAACCCGCGCTTCAAAGGGACGGAGCGTGATTTGATGGATATCTTCATTGTTGTCCACGTCATAGTTGCTGATCAATAATTCCTTGCTCGAAAAGGAAATGTTTTCTGGGAGGTTGAATACTGGAGTATTCTTACTAAAGTTCAATATCACCAGCAGGCGTTCTTCGTCCAAGGTTCGGGTAAAGGCATAGATTTCTTCATGAGAGGCAAGGATCAAATCATAGGTGCCATAGACGATGATTGGATTCTCCTTGCGCAACTGGATCAGCTTTTTATAGTAATGAAAAACCGAGTTCGAGTCTGCGAGAGCCTCAGCGACATTGATCTCTTTATAGTTAGGGTTGACGTTTATCCAAGGCGTACCGGTCGTAAAGCCTGCCTGTTCAGTGCTATCCCATTGCATGGGTATGCGGGAGTTATCACGGCTTTTGGCATGCACAACCTTCAGCGCGACCTGGGGATCGATTCCTTTTTCTTCTGCCGCTTCCTTAGACATATTGCAGGTTGCAACATCACGATACTCTTCGATGGACTCAAACGCGACATTCGTCATACAGATCTCATCCCCCTGATA
>WNFU01004434.1_pt1 | contig 17978 bp, 15 predicted proteins | sample 5400121 | NCBI WGS metagenome assembly WNFU01 (sample SAMN13153360, study PRJNA577476) | soil metagenome | isolation source: 100 cm soil or saprolite under grassland replicate 1 | place: USA:California | collected 2016-06-15
ACCCCCCGCCTCCCCGTGTGAGGCCCAAGCATCCCGCACCCGCCCTGACCAAGAAGCACGCGCCGTCTCCCGGCGCTCCGCTTCCGCTTGCCGCCGACTTCGAGAGCACGTTCGGCGGAAGCGACGCCTCGGGCGCCAATGTCAGCTGGCGGCTCGCGATCTGGCGCCACATGCTCGGTAAGACACTCCACGATCCGGCCCTGGGCGTAGGTTTCGGCCATCCAACCAATTTCCATTGGAACGGCGTCGTCTATGATGCCCGCGTCGGGGACACGTCCAATTCCTTTGATGTGGTAGCCCCGCACAACTCCTTCGTCAACCTGCTCTACCGAACGGGTCTCCTGGGCTTCCTCGCCTTGATCGCGCTCGTTGCCGTGGCAGCTTTGCGGCTTGTGCGGGCGCTTCGCTCGTCCCTGTCGCCGCTCGAGCGCGGGCTGCTGATCGGGTCTGCTGCGATCTTCGTCTTCACCGTCGTGATGTCGTCCTTCAACGTCTCCCTCGAGGCTCCCTATATGGCCTTGTTCTTCTGGCTCTTCCTCGGGTTGCTCCTCACGCTGCCGAGCCTCTTCCGCTCGCCACCCGGTGGTGAGCCGCCGCGGCGCCGCTGACCGTCACTCCCGGACGCGCATCCAGAAGCTCGAGGGCTCCGCCTGGGGATAGACGGCGCGCATGTCTTCGACCTCCGGAAAGAGCTCCGCGACGACCCCCGGGTGCCGGCGCGCCATGTAGGTGGCCGGCCAAAGCACCTCGAAACGGGGGTTGAAGGTGAGAAACGCCTGGAGGACGTACTGCTCGTTCCAGTATAGGCCGGACTCGAAGTAGACCCTGGGGTACGGAACGGGCAAGCTTACGTCGTGGACGTGAACGAGGACTCCCCCTGCGAGCCGAGGGAGGATCTCGCAGTACTCGTACTGGACGTCCCCTCCGGATCGGAGCACGTGAGAGGAGTCAATGAAGAGCACGTCCCCGGAGGCGAGTGTGGTGAAGAGATCCAGATCGGCCTGTTGCACCTTCTGAACGAGGAGGCTGCCGAGGCCGGGAACGCCGTCCTTCAGAAAGGAGGGAGGATAGGGATCGATTGCGGCCAGGTCTCCGCGCCGGCCCCTGTCCTCAGCGTTCCGGGCAAGCGCTTCTGCCGCGACGAGCGTCGAGTATCCCGCACCGATCTCGACGACGCGGCCCGGCTGGAAGTGGCGGATCAAGGCGTAATAGACGTGCGCATCGACGGCCATGAATGCGCCGTTGATCAGATGGAAGCGGCTGTCCGGCGTCGCGTGCAGCGGAAAGCGTTCTGCGAACTCGGGTCTGTAGCTCGCGACGACGTCTCGTGCGAGCGCGAGCGCGGCTTCGTCGTTCAGCTCGACGCCGACGAGCTTCGACTCGGAGGCCCAGAACCCGCGCCCGAGGTCGTCCTCGTCGGGAATGGGTAGGTCGTACCGCTTCTCCAGCACGTAGAAGCCGCGGTCGCTGAGCGCGCGCCGAGCCGTTTGGAGCAGCTGGTGCCGCACGCGAGCCCGAATCCCGTGCCCGCGGATCACGCTTCGAGCACCTGCATGTAGCGCGCGACCACCTGGGGGCGCACCACCCGCTCGTCCAACCGCTCGGCCGCGAGGCGGCCGTTTTGCTCCGCGGCACGATCGACGAGCTCGTCGTCTGTGAGCGCCCTGGTGATCGCCTCCGCGACCGCCAGCGGGTCTTCGGGAGGCACGACCAAACCGCTCTCGCCGTTTGCGATCCATTCGTCCGTACAGGCGGTACAGGACTGGATAGGCAGCGAGCCCATGACCATCGCTTCAAGCATCGACGTGCTCGCGGCGTCGGTGACGCCGAGCACGATCGACGTCCTTGCGCTGCCGTGGAGACGAAGGACTCGGTCCCGCGGCCACCTCTCCGTCTCGACGTCGACGGTGATCTGCGCCTTTCGCAGGAGGAGCTTCGCCCCTCGCTTCACGTCCGGAGTGGCGAGCGGAATTGCGATCCGGAAACCGGAAAGCCGGTCGGCGCACAGCTCGAGCGCGCGTAGGCCGACAAGGGCCCGTCCGAACAAGCCCTGCTGCCCTTTGAGGACGATCGTGCGGCGAGCCGACGTTCGACCGGATTGGCGGAATGCGCGCATCGCGTTCAGATCGAAACCTGCGCCGCACGGGAAGAGCCCGAAGACCTCTCCTTGAAATCCGAACTTACGCCCGAGGTCGATGTCGCGCTCGCATTCCGCGTGGAGATAGTCGCAGGCCCCCATGACCTCCCGGATCTTCTCGACGTGTTCCGGGATCCGACCGAAGAAATGGATGTCGCTTCCCCAGTTCGAGGCGATCCAGGTAGGGAACGAACGTCCGAGCCGTTTCCGCGCCTCCAGGGTCAAGTAGCCAGCGTGCTGCGTCTCCAACGAGTGCACCACGTCGGGTCTGAATCTGCGAATGAGCGAGGCAAGCGCCGGGGCGAAGGTTTTCCTGAAGGGCGCACCGACGTGCCATGCGCCGCGCCGAAGCGGCCAGAAGCCCGTCAGGCGCGTGCTCGGATCGAGCCCCGGAGGCCGGTACCGGGAGACGCCGTACAGACTCACTTCCTTGAACTCGGGCCGGACGGCCGTCGGCGTGGCCGCGAAGACTCGGACGTCCCAGCCGAGGCCTGCGAGCTGGCCGATCCAGCGCGCGGCGTGGATGCTTCCGGGCATTGCGACGAACAGGATGCGGCGACCATTCAGGCTATGAGTCAATTTGCGGCGGGGCGCTCGTAGTCACGAAACCACTCGATCGTCCTCGCCAGCCCCTCCTCCAGGCCGACCTTCGGAGCCCACCCGAGGAGCTTCCGGGCGCGGTTACTGTCCGCGTACATGCGCCAAACCTCGGTCGGACGGTACGGAAGCGCTCCGATCTCGACGGTCGAGGCTGTCTCGGTCAGGTCGGCGATCTTCCGTACGAGGTCGGTAATCGCCACCTCCTCACCGCAGGCGAGGTTGACGGGGCCCTCGATACGTCCGTCGTGCACCGCCGCGCTTATGAGCCCATCGACCACGTCGGTGACGAAGTTGAACTCTCTCGTCTGCTCGCCTTTCGTGGTGCGGATCGGATTCCCCCGCAGACAATCGAGAATCAGCTCCGGAATGACGGCCTTCGCGCTCTGATACGGGCCATACGTATTGAACGCGCGGACGATGAAGACGGACGGTCCGTCCCCGATTCGCTGCTTCATCCGGCAGTAGAGCTCTCCGGCGTACTTCGTGATCGCGTAAGGAGATAGCGGCTCAGGCGTCATCGACTCGACGAAGGGGACCTCGGTCTGATGGCCGTAGACCTCCGAGGTCGACATGTAGACGAACCTATCCGAACCGGAGCAGACGTCGAGGAGATTCGCAGTTCCTTTGGCGTTGACGTCGAAGCACTCCTCGACCTGATTGAAGCTCTGCCCGACATGGTTGTACGCCGCGAGATGAAAGACGACTTCGGGCGCCAACGACGCCACCTCGACGAGCGCTCCGCGGTTCCGGAGGTCCGCTTCGATCACGGTGAGTTCGTCCCAGCAATGACGCAGCCGCTCATTCTTCATCACGTTTCCGTATCGAGCGGTGACCGCGACGTCGGCCCCATCGGCGCGGAGGCGGTCAACCAGATGCGAGCCGATGAAGCCCGATCCGCCCGTGACCAGGACACGCTTTCCCGCCAGGGCGCTCATCGGCCGCTCGCAGCGAACAGCTTGATCGCGTCTTCGGCCTGCGCGCGATCCTTGTCGGTGTTGACGGTCAGATGGTTACCCGTGTGCTCGTACGCCGATAACACACCGGCTCGGGCAAGAGTCGACAGGAATTCCGGCATGTCCGAGCCACGATCGAGATAGGAGAACGCTCCGGGCTCGAAGAGCATGAAGCCGATGTTGGTCCAGTAGGGCAGTCGCGGTTTCTCGACGAATCGAGAGACGCACCGGGAGGTGTCGAACTCGACGATGCCGAAGGGGCTGTCCAGCGGGTGGACGGTCACCGTCGCGAGAGCGCCGCTTTTCTCGTGGGCGTGCCGCAGGGCGGCCAGGTCGACGTCCGCGAGGACGTCGCCGTAGCAGACGAGCGCGGGGCCGTCCGGGACGGTTTCGCGCGCGTCCACGATGCGGTCGGTCATGGTCGCGTCCCCCGAGTTCACGCAGACCACGTCCCACCCGGCTTCTTCGCGCTTGGCCACGAAGGACTCGATCACCTCCGCCCTGTAGCCGACGCAGACGACGAATCTCGAGATCCCGTACCCGGACAGATGTCGCATCAGGTGGAGGAGGAGCGGGTCGCCGTTCAGCGGGATCATCGGCTTCGGCACAGCCTGAGTCAGAGGCCGCAGCCGCTCTCCCTTCCCGCCGCAGAGGAGGATCGCGCTGATGTGGTTCATAGAAGGGAGAAGAGTGCGCCCATGCGCCCGGTTAGGAGGCTGAGTCCCGTCGGATAAGGGCTCGCAGCTTGCCCAGGTACCAGTCGACCGTCAGCCAGGCGCGGTGTCCCAGCCGGACCAGAAGAGGCGCCTCTGTCCAGTTGCGCGGCGGCCATTCCCAGCCAGGCGGAGTCCAGGCCTGGACCGGGAAAGCGATTTCCCGTCCGGCCTGCGGGATCCCATTGCGGCGGCAGGCGCACAGGATCATGTTTGGAGGGGGCTTTCTCGGCCGCCTGCGGTAGATCACGCCTCGGATGTCCTGGTAGAAGAATTCCGGGTTCTTGAGCCCCTTCATGTCGCTCTCCCGCAAGTTGTGGAGCACGTGGTGCTCGTTGACTCCCGCGGGCTCGTCGTACGGGACGTCGAAGAGGAGGCGCGCTCGCCAGTTCGATGCGTGAGCGAGCTCGATCCCCCGGGGGATGTGCTCGAGCGCCCCACGGGAGACGACGTATTCGAACTCCGGCATCCTCCCGGCCACGAACTCGGCCAGGTCCGCGACCTCGTACTCGACGTTGTCGCGTCTGTAATGGTTGCACGCGTACTCGATCGCATCCGGCGAATAATCGATGCCGAGCAGGAATGCGCCCGGAATTTCCGCGAGGTCACGGCAACCATGCCCGACCCCGCATCCGATATCGAGGATGCGGATGCGATCGGAAACTTGTCCTCGCCTCAGGTCGCCCTCGATCACCGTCTTGAAGAAGAAATACGAGCTGCGGTGCCTGATCAGTTCCGCAGTGTCCTGGGTGACACCTGGGATGATCCGCTCGCCCGCGTTGTGGACCCTCTGTTCTTCGGCGCTTAGGTGACTGGGCATCTGGTGGGGGCGATCTGCGACGTGGTGGTTCGGTCGAACGCTACCAAGCCGCCTTCAGCCCTCTGCGAGGACTTCCCGATACCGCTGGACGACGCGAGGACGCACCACGCGCTCGTCCAGCCGCTCGGCCGCAACGCGGGCGTTCTGCTCTGCGGCGCGATCGACGAGGTGGTCGTCCGTGAGCGCTCTCCGAACGGCCTCCGCCACAGCCTGCGGGTCCTCGGGTGGAACGATCAACCCGTCTCTGCCGTCCTGGATCCACTCGTCCGCGCAGGTGGTGCAGGAGACGATCGGGAACGAGCCCGACGAGATCGCCTCCAGCAGTGTGTGGCTGGCTGCGTCGCCCACCCCGAGCCGGATCGAGATGCGCGCGCTTCCCTGCAGGGCGAGCATCCGCTCCCGGCTGACCCACTCCGTCTCGGCTTCGATCTCGAGACCTGTGTCCCTGGCCAGTCGCCGAGCCTCGCGCTCGACATCGGGGGTGGCGAGCGGCACGACGACCCGGTAATCCCGGAGGAGGTCGGCACAGAGCTCGAGCGCCCGCAGGCCGGTGAGCGCACGGCCGAACTCGCCCTGCCTGCCGTTGAGCACGATCAGCCGTCTGCCCGAGCTCTGCCCCGGCTGTCTGAGCCGTTGCATCTGCTCGAGGTCGAAACCACCTCCGCCCGGGAAGACGCCGAAGACCTCGCCCCGGAAGCCGAACTCGTGGGAAAGGCGGATGTCGCGCTCGCACTCGGCGTGGACGTAGTCGGCGGCGGCCATCACCTCGCGGATCCGGGGCCGGTGCTCGGCCTGCCGGCCGTAATGGAAGATGTCGCTTCCCCAGTTCGACACGATCCAGGGCGGGAAGCGCCGGCGAAGCTTGTTCTTCGCCGCCAGCGTCAGGTAGCCGGCCTGCTGGATCTCCAGCGAGTGCACGACGTCGGGCTTCAGCCACTGAATCAGGCCCGCGAGGGCGTGCGCGCGAGAAAGCCTGTTTCGCAAGGCTCGCTGCCCGTAGTAGACGATCCGCGCGCCACCCTTCTCCGTCGGCCAGAATCCCCGCAGACGCACGCTCGGGTGGGCACCGGGCGGCTTCCGAAACGAGAGGCCGTAGAGGCTGATTCCTCTGAACGCGGTGTGTGGCGGCGCGTTCCAGGCCGGAAAGAGCCGTACGTCCCAGGGCTCCTGGGCAAGCTGGCTGGTCCAGCGGGCCGCATGCACGCTGTTGGGCATAGCCACGAAGAGGATCCGCACGTCCGACCTACGAACCTGATACGAGCTCTCTGTAGAAGGCGAGCACGCGTTCCCGTATCACGGAGCGGTCGGCGAGCTCCTTGACGCGTTGGTGATTGGCTCGCGCTGTGGCCTCGACGAGCGCGTCGTCGGACATCGCCCGCGAGAGCGCCTGACCAATCTCCTCCGGGTACAGGTTTCTCGCGAACAGCACGTTCTCGTGCTCGTTCACCACGGGACGGATCGTCTCCAGGGGGGAGACGATTGGCAGCGCACCGGACGCCATCGCTTCGAAGAGGGTGTTAGGCGTTCCGTCGATCAAGGAGGGCGCGAGCATTACCCGGGCCTGGGCGATCAGGTCCAGCGTCCGCTCGCGTGGGACGCGGCTCTCCGGGTGGCACCGTGCGCGGATCTCATCGGGAAGGGTGCGAAACCACTGGCGCGTCTCAGAGGTCATCGCCAGCATGAAGATCTCGCACGGCTGAAGCTCCGTCCAGACCATTCGGAGCGCCTCGAAGACGGGCAGGGCCAGTGACCATTGGCAGTCGTAGGCCTTGGGCCAGACGACGATTCGTCTTGCCGAGGGGGGAGAATGGGCGCGACTGGAGAGGCTGTCAACGTCCACGCCTCCCGTGCCGGGGACGGGGCCCAGCGTGGCAACCTGCTCCTCTCTGAGCCCGAGGTCGAATGCGTAGCCGTAGTTCACCTCGTTGTCGCTTACGAGCTGGTCGCAGTCCTCGAGCGCCGAGGAGATGCGAGGAGCGACGTCGGGGTCGAGTCTCGCGAGCGTCAGATCGGAGCCACCTCGAAGCTGCAGCACCCAGCTTCCGATCCCGAACAGATCGAAGCGTCTCCGAACCCGGTGGTAGAAGAAACCGGCGGGATCAAGGCCGAGAGTGTGGATGATGTGCGGGCGCCAGGTCCGGATGATCTCGCTGAGCCAGCGCTCGGGAAGCTCGGACACCCCTCCTCCCAGGTAGTGGGCGAAGGCCCACTTGGCCGCCCGCCGAACGCGTCCGCGGGGGTAGAGCGGGATCCAGAGTCGCCCCGGGTCACCATAGTTCGGCTTCGAGACATAGGTGCGAACCTGCCAGTCAACGGGAGGGAGAGCGCCCGGGAGGGCAAACAGGCGGACGTTGAACTCGCTGTTCCTCAGCAGCTCGATCCAGGAATGCGTATGGGTGCTGTGCGGCCAGCCGACGAACAGGATCCGAGGGTGACCCTCGCCTGGCTCGTACTCGGCGGCGAGTTCCTCACCCAAGATGCCCCCGCGCGAGGAGGTCAAGAGGCCGGGAATGCAAGCGCGTCGACAGGAGTACGAGGGCGCTCGACCGGGGCATCGAGGACCTCGCGACACCAGAGCTCGAGCATCAGCAGGACCCACACGTGGGCCCAGCTCCAGACGCCATCGAGGAATCCGTCACGCACTGCCGCCACCTGGCCGGGGTCGAGGAGCCCCCGCGCCCGCACGGCTCGGTCTGACAGCGTGTCTTCGAAGATGTCGCGGAGCGGACCTCTCAGCCAGCTGTCGAACGGCATCCCGAAACCTCGCTTGGCCTGGAGGGCGAGCTCCGCGGGGACGAGCTTGCGGCCCGCGTCGATCAGGATCCGCTTGGCGCCGGTCTCGGCGTAGGTTGCGTAGTCGGAGACGCCCCGGCGCGCATTGATCTTCGTCCTGTCGGGCAGGGCGAGCGCGAGATCGGCGAGCACGGGATCGAGATACGGCACCCGAACCTCGAGTGAGTGGCCCATCGAGACCGCGTCGATATCCCGCAAGAGCTGATTGCTCGTGTAGCCGCGCAGGCAGAGGGCGCTCACCCGTGCGACAGTCGATGCTCGGGGGAGCTCGTCGATCGGCTCGAGCCGATAGTACGACGCTTGCCCTGCCCCAGCCTCCCTTCTCAGCGGCTGCGCGACGAGGCCGGCGGCAACGGTCGGGAGGAAGATGAAGTACGTGCGGGCGTAGCGGGCAAGGAAGCCGCCGCTTGCCCGGGCGCGCTCGATCCGCGAGCCGAGCCGTCCCTCGATCAATGGATCGAATAACCGCTGCCGCGCAAGCATCGCAACGGCGGCTCGAGCCAGGGTCGCGAGACGAGCGCTCTCGCGTTGCTCTCGAAGCATGGTCAAGAACCAGGGATATCCGCCGAACAGCTCGTCTCCCCCCGTGCCCGAGAGAGAGACGGTTACCGCTTGCCGCGCGGCCAGCGAGACGAAGTATGAGTTGACGCCGTCCACCGACGGCTGGTCGAGAGACCGCGCGATGTGCGGAAGCCTGTTTCTGACTTCCGGCCCGTCGACGACCACTCGGTTGTGGTCGGTGCCGAGAAGCGCGGCAGTCTGCCCCGCATCGCTGCTTTCGTCGATCGAGGCGCCTTCTGTCTCGAAGCCGACCGAGAAGGTTTTCACGTTGGTACCCAGCGTCTGCGCCATCAGTGCGACCACGAGGGAGGAGTCGATGCCCCCGCTGAGAAACGCGCCGAGCGGAACGTCGCTGACCAGCTGGAGGTGGACCGATCTCGCGAGCTCGTCTCCCACCATCTCGACCAGGTCCTCGTAGGCCATGGTCGCCGGCAGCGAGTGCCGCCGCGGGTCGAGCGACCAGTAGCGCTTGACAACCAAGCGGCCTCCTTCGGCCACGAGGCTATGAGCCGGAGGCAGCATCTGGACTCCTCTGAGCATCGAGCGTGGCTGGTAGACGGAGCCGGCTGTCAGCAGGGAGCCGAGAGCGGCCGGATCGACCTCGGGCGCGACGAGCCCGCCGGCGAGCAGCGCCTTGATCTCCGACGCGAAGACGAGCCCGCCGCGACCGGATGCGTAGAGGAGCGGCTTGATTCCGAACTGGTCACGGGCAAGCAGCAGCCGCTCCCGGCTCGGCCCCCCGCGGCGGTCGTAGACGGCGAGCGCGAACATGCCTCGCAGCCTGGATAGGAAGGCGTCCCCGTATTCCTCGTACATCTGCAGCGCCACCTCGGTGTCCGAGCCCGACTTGAATCGGCGCCCCTTGCCTTCGAGCAGCTCCCGCTCGCTCTGGAAGTTGTAGATCTCGCCGTTGTACGCAATCCAGACCGTGCCGTCTGCGTTCGGCATCGGCTGGTGGCCGGCCTCGCTCAGATCGAGAATGGCAAGCCTTGTCGCCCCGAGAGCGACCCGGTCGTCTGCGAAGACACCGTGGTCGTCGGGGCCACGGTGCCGCATCGCAGCGACCATTGCCGTCACGCTCTCGGGCTCGCTCGCGCCCCAGACACCGCAGATTCCACACATCGGCTACGTCGTCAGCGGTTCTCGTACCTTGCTCGGCTTCCTCGCCCGAGCCTCGACGCCGTTTCCCCCATATTCCACCTCAATATCTTCGAGCCCCATCCGCTGGAGCAAGGCCTGGATCTCCTCCTTGCTGCGGAGATGTTTGTAGCGGTCGGTCAGCGTATCGTGGGTGTCGAGCAGAGCCCACTCGCTCAAGATCGTCCGCGGGAGTTGAGGGTAGGCGTCGTAGTAGTCGACCAGCGGCGATACACGCTGGAGGCGTGGGCGAAGGCGCCGCTGGAGGGGGCCGGTTCCCCACATGGCTCGGTGGAGGGGGAGCATGCCTCTGGCCAGGGCGACGGCAGCCTTGCTCGCGGTGTCGGGCCGGAGCCGCAACAGAAAGCTTCGAGCGACTCGACGTGACCGCGGGAGGGGGTACCCCTGGGTGTAGTGGTCCAGAACGAGCAGCCCGCCGGGAGCAACAGCGTGGGCAAGAGCTTCGATCGTGGCTTCGGGGCTCGGCGTATGCTGGACGACTCCCAGGCAGATGACGACGTCGAAGGACGCGGGCGAGGCCGGCAGCTCGCGAATGTCTGCCTGGCACACGAAGTATCCCTCTCGATCTCCGAAATTCGAATAGCTCGCTTCCACGGCGTCCGAGATATCGAGTGCGAAAACGCTAGCGCCGGCGTCGAGAAGGATCTCCGTGAACCTTCCCGCCCCGCAGCCGGCCTCCAGAATGCTCCGTCCAGCCACGACCTCCAGCGATCCGCCCAGGCATCGCTCCAGACGATCGCGGGAAATCGTCGTTCCGGTGTAGGAGTCGAGCTGCGTTCTCGCAAAGAGGTTCCACTGCCGTCCGAAGGCAGACGCATACGCACTCGAGTGCACGAAACGGGGAATTCCCCTGAGGACGGGAAAGAGGCAGCCGCGGCGGCAGCGAAGTTCGCCTGCCCCGCCGGCAGCAGTCTCGGCATGGACCTCGGCGTCGAGGTGGCGAGGACAACGTAGCTGGGAAGGAAGCTCCATCATGCCGCGCGCCAGGGCGTTCTCGAAGAGGTTTTCAGCATCGTCGAGGGACATCCGGAGCGGGATAACCGCAAGGTATCCTACCTCGTTCGTGGCCCCTGCCCAGACACAGAGCCCGGCCTCCCCTCCGTCCGAACAGGCCATCTCCCTAGTTGGACCGCCTCCCGTCCGGGAAGCAGATGCCGGCTTCGGCCCGATCGTGATCGAGCCCTCCCGTGGCTGGAAGTCCGTCCGCCTCCGCGAGTTCTGGGATCACCGCGAGCTTCTCTACTTCTTCGTTTGGCGCGATGTCAAGGTTCGATATAAGCAATCCGTCGTCGGTGTTTTGTGGGCCGTAATCCAGCCGCTCGCCTTGATGGCACTCTTCACAGCGATCTTTAGCATTCTCGTTCACATTCCGCACGGGGAGACGGCCTATCCGGTATTTGTCTTTTCAGGGCTTGTAATTTGGATGCTCTTTGCCAGCGGCTTGAATCAATCGAGCAACAGCATCGTGATGAACCAGCAACTCGTTTCGAAGATCTATCTGCCTCGTATCTTGATCCCGACAGCATCCGTCTTCTCGGGGCTGATTGATACCGGGGTCAGCTTTCTCGTCCTGGTCGGCTTCATGTTCTACTTCGGAATCGTCCCGGGTGTGGCGATCCTCACGTTGCCTCTGTGGATCATGCTGGCCCTTGGTACGGCCCTCGGGGTAGGGCTCTTGCTTTCGGCGCTGAACGTCAAGTACCGGGATGTCCAGGCCACGATTCCGTTCTTGACTCAGCTCTGGTTTTTCAGCACGCCGATCGTCTACTCGGTGAGCCTCGTGCCGCCCTCGTGGCGCCCTCTGATGGGGATCAATCCCATGGCGGGCGCGGTAGACGGTGTGCGGTGGGCTCTCTTCCCCAACAACAGCCTCTCGTTCGGGCTCGTCCTGAGCTCTGTCGGGGTAAGCCTTGTGTTGCTCGCCGTCGGCCTTCTCTATTTCCGCCGGGCCGAGCGCACATTCGAGGACGTGATGTAGCTGAGCGGGAGCGTCATCCAGGCCAATCGGATTGGAAAGCTCTATCCGATCGGCGAACGGCAGCGGTACTCGACCCTGCGGGATTCGCTCTGGAGCGCCGCTTCGTCACCCGCCCGTTCGCTGAAGCATGCTTTCCGCGTGCCGCCCACGGGAGCTTCCGCAGCCGTCCGTAGCAAGAAGCGGGACGAGATCTGGGCGGTCAAGGATGTCTCCTTCGAAATGCCTGCCGGAGAGGTGCTCGGCGTCATCGGGCGGAACGGAGCGGGGAAGTCGACGCTGCTCAAGATCCTCTCGCGAATCACGGAGCCCACCGAAGGGATTGCCATTATCCGCGGACGGGTCGGAAGTCTCCTCGAGGTGGGCACCGGCTTCCACCCCGAGCTGACGGGCCGCGAGAACGTCTATCTGAACGGGGCGATCCTTGGCATGCGGAAACGCGAGATCGAGCGCAAGTTCGACGAGATCGTCGCCTTCGCGGAAGTGGAGCGCTTCATCGACACGCCCGTGAAGCGCTATTCGAGCGGGATGTATGTCCGCCTAGCCTTCGCCGTCGCCGCGCATCTGGAGCCGGAGGTCCTCCTCGTGGACGAGGTGCTCGCGGTTGGGGACACGGCCTTCCAGAAGCGCTGTCTCGGCAGGATGGGCGAGGTCGCGCGCGAGGGCCGCACGGTCCTTTTCGTCAGTCACAACCTGATTGCCGTCCGGACTCTCTGCGAGCGCGCGATCCTGCTCCGGGACGGACGGCTCGCCGCCGACGGCACCCCGGCCGAAGCGATCGACGCCTACCTCGGGGCCGCGCGCGTCAGCAAGGCGGAGACGGTGTGGGGTGACGCTGCCGGCGCCCCGGGAAACGAGCTCTTCCGCCTGAGCGCGGTCAGGATCCGCAATACCGAGGGCCTTCCTGCCGCACGGCTTTGGAGCAACCAGCCGTTCGACATCGAGGTCGAATACCGCAACCTGGTCGAGGGGGCCAGGCTGGGCGCTACCGTCGTCCTCTTCAACGAGGAGAACGTCCTCGTCTTCGGCTCGCTGAGCAACACCGAGCCGCGCTGGCACGGACGTCCTCTTCACGTAGGGATCTTTCGGAGCACCTGCCGCATCCCAGGCGACCTCCTCGCCGAGGGTGGCTACACCGTCTCGGTGATCGTCTGGACGAACAACTACGCGTCGTCACACCGCGAGGACGAGGTGGTCGAGTTCGAGATCGAGCTCGATCCGGCCTTTCGAGACGACTACCTCGGCAGCTGGCCCGGGATCCTGCAGCCGCGGCTGGAGTGGACGACCGACTATCTCGGCGACGAAGCGGCGTCTCCCACCGTCCTACCCGAGGCCGTCGAGCCCTCCCCCGTCAGGGCGAGCCGGCAGTAGCGGGCGACGCGGTGCCCGTCACCTGGCTCGAGCGTTCGGATCTGGAGCGCGCGGTCGTCGAGCACGTCGAGCGTACGGACGTCGTTCTCGACATCGGTCCCGGCATCAGGCCGCAGAGCTTCTTCCGGCCCCGTCTCCACGTCTGCTGCGAACCGCACGGCGAGTACGTGGAAGTCCTGCAGCGCAATTTCGCCTCCGATCCGGGTGTCGTCGTTCTTCAGGCGACCGGCGAGGAGGCGACGAGGCTGCTGCCGGACGACTCAGTCGACAGCGTCTTCCTGATGGATGTGATCGAGCACATGGAGAAGGGAGCAGGAAGGGGCTTGCTGCGCGAATGCGAGCGCGTCGCGCGCCGGCAAGTGGTGGTCTCGACGCCGCTTGGCTTTCTCCCGCAAGAGGTGAACGAGCTGGATGCCTGGGGTATGCACGGCGGTCACTGGCAGGAGCACCAATCGGGATGGACGCCCGAGGACTTCGAGGATTCGTGGGACGTCCTCGCGGTACGCCGGTTCTACGACGAGGACGCGATGGGGGAGCGGCTCTCCGAGCCGGCGGGAGCCTTCTGGGCGATCAAGACCTTTCCCGTTCGAGGGCTGACGCTGCCGCTGAAACCGGCCGTGATCTCTGCGCTGCTCCCACCCTCCCCCTCGGGCCAGCCGATGATGCTCTACCGCCTCCTTCAGGAGCTCGATCCCTCGGCCTACACGGCGATATCGTGTGCGCGCTACGACTTCAACGGTGCCGAGGACGCGCGGCTCCCGACGACCAGGGAGCCCCTCTCCTTTACCAGGCTGTCCGTCCCGTACTTCCACCTGCCGCCTGCGCCTGCTCTGGAGGTGCCGGGTCGGGTTGAGCTGATGTTCGCGCCCGTGCTCCGGGCCAGCAGGTTCTTGATGCCCGTACTCCATCGCGCCCGTCATATCGCCCGGATCGTCCGGCAGGAGGGCTGCGACGCGGTTTTGGCGTGCTCGGGCGATCTCTTCGACCTCCCTGCCGGGTTCCTTGCAAGTCGGTGGGCACGTCTACCCTTCTACGCGTACATGTTCGACGACTACCAGTTTCAGTGGCCGCATCCGTCGCATCGGGCGTTTGCCCGGGCGGTCGAACGCGTAATCGTTCCCAGGGCCGCCCGGCTGATCGTGCCGAACGAGTTCCTGGCGGACGAATACCTCCGGCGGTACGGCGTTCGAGCACAGGTCGTCCCGAACGCTTCCGACCTCGCGGACGAGCTTCCCGAGCCCGGGCGGATCGCATGGCCGTTCGAGGAGGGGGAGACCGCGATCGTGTACACGGGAGCGGTCTACCACGCGCAGTTCGACGCTTTCCGCAACCTCGTCAAGGCGATCAAGGCGCTGGGGCGGCCCGAGCTGCGTCTCCACATTTACACCTCCCAGCCGCCGGCGCTCCTCGAGCAGCAAGGGATCTCCGGCCCGGTGACCATCCACCCACATCTTCCCCAGGCCGAGGCTCGGGAGGTCCAGCGCCGCGCCGACGTCCTCTTCCTTCCGCTCTCCTTCGAGACGATTCCGGAAGTGATCCGGACGTCGGCTCCGGGCAAGATGGCGGAGTACCTGGGCAGCGGCCGACCGGTCCTCGTGCACGCCCCGCCTGGGTCGTTCGTTGCCAGCTACTTCGGCGGGCGGGAATGTGGTGTCGTGGTCTCCGACTCCGATCCGGCACAGCTCGCCGAGGCCGTCACTCGCATCTGCGTCGATGCCGAGCTCCGGGACCGGCTGGTCGAGAACGCGTTGGCCTCGGCGCGATCGGACTTCGACCTCGCAACGGCGCGGCGCCGCTTCAAGGATGCTTTCGGCGGCAAAAGGCCCCGCGAACGGAGCAACCGGCCCGACCGCGCGCTCGAGCCGGCACGATGACCAGAGCGCTCGTCACCGGAGGCGCGGGCTTTATCGGCTCCAACGTTGCCCGGCTGCTCCTCGACGAGGGCTACGAGGTCGTCGTGCTCGACGATCTCTCGTCGGGATACCGGGAGAACGTCACCTGGCTGTCGAACGTCGAGCTCGTCGAGGGCGACGTCAGGGACGAGGCGATCGTCTCGCGAGCCATGAAGGGCGTCGATGTCGTCTTTCACCTGGCCGCCTCGGTCGGGAACGTGCGCTCGATCGACCATCCGATCGAGGACTCGGAGGTCAATGTCCTCGGCACGCTCCGCGTTCTGGAGGCGGCACGACGATTCGGGGTCCGAAAGGTCGTGCTGTCCTCTTCTGCGGGGATCTTCGGCGAGCTCAAACATCTTCCGATCCGCGAGGACCATCCGCTCGAGCCGGACTCTCCGTACGGCGTGAGCAAGTTGGCCGCGGAGAAGCACTGTCTCGCCTACGCGAAGCTCTACGACCTCGACACCGTCGCATTGCGTTATTTCAACGTGTACGGGATCAACCAACGATACGACGCGTACGGCAACGTGATCCCGATCTTCGCCCATCGTCTGCTCTGCGGGCTGCCCCTGATCGTCCACGGGGACGGGGAGCAAACGCGCGACTTCGTCAACGTCCGCGACGTGGCACAGGCGAATCTCGGCGCGGCGCGAGGGAAGGGCGTCTCGGGCGCGTTCAACATCGCATCGGGAACGGCCGTCACGATCAACCGGCTTGTGGAGCTGATGGCGGAGGCGAGCGGCATCACGCCCCAGGTCGCACACGGGCCCCCGCGCAAGGGCGACGTCCGTCACAGCCTCGCGGACGTCTCGGCCGCCGAGCGTGCGTTAGGCTATCGGCCTTCGGTCGGGCTCGCCGAGGGGCTCGACGAGTACATGGCTTGGGCCAGCTCGGCACTCGTCGGCGCGCGCAGCTGACGGGCCGGACAGCGTGAAGCTGGGGATCGTCTCGCACCTGGTCCCGCCGGCGACCGGCGGTCAGGCGATGCTGATCTACCGCCTGCTGAGGGGCCTCGACCCGGACGCGTACTGCCTGATCTCACAGCAGCGGGAGGAGGGTGAGGCGGGCCAGCGCGACGATCGGACAAGGCTCAGCGGTCCGTACCGCCACCTCCCAGCCGAGCGCGTACCGGGGGGCGAAGTCAAGCTCCTCCGCGGTTTGCTTCTCCCGGCGGCGCTACGAGCCCGCTCGCGCCGGATCGCGGAACTGCTGCGCGAAGAGCGGTGCGACGCCGTTGTCGCGTTCACCGGCGATCTGCTGAATCTGCCGGCGGCGGCGCTCGCGGCGCGGGCGGCTGGAATCCCGTACTTCGTTTATGTCTGCGACTATTACTCGTACCAGTGGGTAAACCCGGCGCTGCGGCTCGTGGCGAGGCGCCTGGAGCCCTCATTGCTGCGGCGAGCCTCCGGTGTGATCGTGCCGAGCGAGTTCATGCGCGACGAGCTGAGGCGCCGGTTCGGCGTCGATGCAAGCGTTATCCACCACGCGTGCGATCTTGCGCTGTACGAGGATCCGCCCCCCGCGGCGATGCCGAGCGACGAGGATGTCCGAATCGTCTATACGGGCGCGATCTCACCCGCCCAGAGCGATGCTCTACAAAGCCTCCTGCGCGCGGCCGAGCTGCTCGAGGAGGATCAGGTGGGAGTGCACATCTACACGGGCCAGTCGGCCGCCGTGCTCGAGCACCTCGGAATTCACGGACGCTTTGTGCATCACGGCCATGAGCCGCCCTCGGCGATGCCGGCCGTCCAGCGCAGCGCCGACCTTTTGTTTCTCCCGCTCTCCATCGACTCGCCCTACCCCGAGTTGATCAGGACGGCAGCTCCGTTCAAGATGGGCGAGTACCTGGCCGCCCGCAGGCCGATCCTCATTCATGCCCCTCCTGACTGCTTCCTGAGCTGGTACTTCCGCCGATACGAGTGCGGGCTCGTGGTCGATCAGCCCGATCCAGAGATGCTGGCCGAAGCGATCGTGCAGCTCGCTTCCGACGAGACCTTGCAGGAGGGACTCGCCGCGCGTGCGTGGGAGCGGGCGCGGCTCGACTTCGACAGCGAACGCGCCCGGAGGTCATTCCTGAGAGCGATCTCTACGGGATGACGAACAAGCGGCGGTCGATCGGGATCCGCAGCCCTTTCGCGCTCTGCTGCCCGCATCCATAGCGGTACGTCGCCGTGATCAGCGTGACAGTCGCCCTCTTCGTCCCGCGGAATCTCGGCGCAGTGATCAGCTTCTGGACGTTCGGTCCGCTCAGCGCGAAGCCGCAGACCTTGGACCTGTCGCGGACGACCCATCTGTATGTGCCCTCGTGAAGCTTTTGCACGGTCTGTCCAGCATCGTTCTTGAGGCGAAGGACGGTGCGATTCTTCACACCCGAGTGGAGCTTGGGGACGGCGAGCGGCGACGCGCCGGCGGCCGAGACGACACCGATCGCCCCCAACGCCACGAACACGAATAGGCGGGAACAGCAACGCATGCGGTCACGATACCAACCCCCGAAATCGGGCGAGTCGCGGCGAGAAGCGGCCTTACGAATCCCTTACGAGCTCTGGAAGAACTCTGCGGTCGAGCGAACAGCGTCCTCGAATCGCGCCTGCGGGGTGTAGCCGAGGCGGCTCAGCGCCTTTCCGATATCGGCCGCAGAATCTCTGATTTCGCCCCGTCGGGGATCGAGATAAATGGGTTCGATCTCGCTATCAAGGGTCTTTGCGACGACCCTCGCGAGCTCATTGACACTCCGGCTCTCTCCGGACGCGATGTTGAAGCTCTCGCCTGAGATGCCGTTGGCCTCGGCGGCGCGCAGGTTGGCCTGAACCACGTCGCCGACGTACGTGAAGTCGCGTCGTTGCTCGCCGTCTCCATAGATCAACGGAGGCTCGCCGTTCAGGATGCGGTTGATGAAGCGCGGGACGACCGCCGCGTACTGCGAGGTCGGGTCCTGGCGAGGGCCGAAGACGTTGAAATAGCGGAGCGAGACCGTCTCCAGAGAATAGACGCGCCAGAAC
>WNFU01004435.1_pt1 | contig 17974 bp, 15 predicted proteins | sample 5400121 | NCBI WGS metagenome assembly WNFU01 (sample SAMN13153360, study PRJNA577476) | soil metagenome | isolation source: 100 cm soil or saprolite under grassland replicate 1 | place: USA:California | collected 2016-06-15
CGCTCCGCGCCGAGACGGCGGACCCGGGCGGGGTCCATTCCCTCGGCCACCAGCAGGCGGCCCACTTTGGTGTCGAGGATGTCGTGGAAGCACCCCGACAAGCCCGGGAACACCAGGTCGAGTCCCTTGTGGACCTGGTTCTTGAGGGCGGTTCGAGCCCTGACCCGCCGCGCTCGGTGCGCCGCCAGGGCGGCCTGGGCGGCCATCGCCTCGTCGATCGTTCCGGCAGGATGGCCCTTGCCCCGGATGAGCAGCTCGGCCATCGCTCCCAGGTCGCGGACGTCGGACTTCAGCGAGCGAAGGAGGTCCTGGGCCCGGTTCTCCTTGACTTGGGCCGGGTTCAGCAGCACCACGTCCAGTCCGTCGTGGAGGAGCCTCGCGAGGAGCACCTGGTGGTAGTGACCGGCCTGCTCCAGACCGACCCGGGTCCAGCTCGCCCCCCGCTCGGCCCCCGCCGAGGCCACGGCTCGGGCGAAGGTCTCGAACCCTCGTTCGTCGAGGCTGAACACGAAGGGGGCGACGATCACCTCGCCCCAGAAGTCGCACACCAGCGCTGCTGCCGCGCGCTTGCCGACGTCGATCGGGACCGCCAACAGGCGCTCGGGTTCGACGCCTCGGACGCGTTCGACGAACGACCGCTGCAGACCACCTCCGATGTAGCCCATGACCACCTCCTCGTGTAGAGGGCTCATCAGGGTGGTTCATGCACCCTGTCAGACCTCAGGTGGTGGAACCTGGGCGAGGTGTATCAGCTCTGGGGAAGCTCTGGGCTCCGTCTCAATGGACTCACAGGCTCGGCTGGTCTGATGTCACCGTCCGATCGACGCGAGGAGGTGATGGCATGGCAATCGGAAAGGTCCGCCGCGCGATCGCGGTGGTCACGGTGGCAACGGGCGCGGCCGTCGGCGGCGTGTTCGGAGTCGGACACGCCCTGGCGGCCTCGACGTCGTCCCCCACCCCGACGCCGAGCCACTCCGGCGCGGCGGGCTCCGGCCCGGGCGGAGGCTCCTCGAGCACCCAACACTGCCCGAACCACGACCGGAGCGGCAACGCTGGAGCAACCTCGGCCGCGTTCGCGTTCTGACGGACGAAGGGACGGGACCCGGCGGCCGTCGACGAGCCCCGGTCCCGTCCCTCACCTCTGGGAAGTAGCCTGATCGGCGATGGGCGTTCGCTTCGGTCGAAGGACGAACGCCGGGCGCGCGGGCGCCGAACGGGCCGGCCCGACCCGGCGCGCTCGGTGGTTCGAGCCCCCGCGCCTGCTGACGATCGAGCCCGAGGCGGAGCGACGCCACGCCAGCTGGCTCGAGCTGTTCTTCGACGTTGTGTTCGTGGTGGCCATCACCGAGCTCTCGGGCCAGCTGGTCCGCGACCACTCCCCCGCCGGGTTCCTGCGGTTCGCGGGACTGTTCGTCCCCGTGTACGTCGCGTGGCAGGGGTACATGGCCTACGCGACGCGGTTCGACACCGACGACCTCCTGTTCCGGGTGGCGTACTTCGCCGCCATGCTGGCGATCGCCGCGATGGCGGTCCTGATCGTCGACGTCGCCCGCGGCGTCCACAGCGCCCAGTTCGTCGTCGCGTACGTCCTGCTGCGGTCCTTCATGCTCGGGCTGTACTGGCGGGCGTGGCGCTCGGTCCCGGAGGCCCGGTCGCTCATCCGCTTCTACGGCGTCGGCTACAGCGTGGGGGTGGCCATCTGGCTGGCGTCGCTGGCGGTCCCCACGCCGGGCCGGTATGTGGTGTGGGGAATCGCGCAGGTCCTCGAGCTGAGCCTCCCCCCGTTGTCGACGAGGCTCCACCGTCGCATCCCGACGAGCGGCAGCCACCTTCCGGAACGGTGGGCGCTGTTCACGCTGATCGTGCTCGGCGAGTCCGTGGTCGCGGTCGCGGTCTCGACGTCGGGCGCCCACTGGCGGGTCGATTCGGTGGCGGCCGCGGTCCTCGGTTTCACCGCGGTTGCCGCCGTGTGGTGGCTGTACTTCGACCGGCAGGCGGACGTGGTCCTGCGAGGTTCGACGATGTCGGTCGTCGTGTACTCCTACGCGCATCTGCCGCTGCTCATGGGGCTCGCGGCCATGAGTGCGGGCCTTCGACTGTTGATCGAGCGGGCCGACCAGTCCCACCTGGGGAGGGGGGCCGGCCGCCGCCTTCCTCGGGGGCGCGATGCTGTTCATCCTGTCGCTCATCGCCACGCGGACGGTGACGATCGGCGGTCCCCACCGGCTCGGCGTCTCGCTGAAGCTGGTCACGGTGACGGCCATCCTCGGCCTGCTGCTGGCACAGGGCGTCCTGTCGCCCGTGGCCGTGGCGGCCGCGCTGGCGGCCATCCTGGCTGCGCTGGTGCTCGCCGACCACGCGCTGGTGGCGCACTCCGAGCCGCCGGCCGTTACATGAGCGACGGCTCCCCCCTTCATTATTCCGGGATGCCGGGAAGCACCTTCTGGACGAACTCCTCGACGCGGGGGCGGCCCTCGGGGGGCCACGGGACGACGAGGTAGCCGAAGCCGAGCTCGTGCAGGGCCTCGGCGCGCCGGGCCACCTCGTCCCAGGGCTCGGAGATCGTGAGGTCGCTCGCCTTCAGGATCGTGGACGGGTCCCGGCCGGCCTTCTCCGCTTCCTCGCCGAAGGCTCGCGCCTTCCCCGGGAGCTCCTCGAACTCGGCGAAGCAGTGCCAGACGTCCGCCTGCCGGGCGGCCAGGGGGATCATGTACCGGTCGCCGCTCGCCGCGATCCAGATGGGTGGGTGGGGCCGCTGGACCGGGCGGGGATGGTACGTCGCTTCCTCCAGGCGGTAGTGCTCGCCGTGGAAGGTCACGCCGTCCTCGGTCATGAGCAGCCGCATGACCTGCACGGCCTCGTCGAGCCGTTCGATGCGCTCGCGAGCGCCGGGGAACTCGATCCCCAGCTCGCGGTGCGACTGCTCGAACCACGCCGCTCCCATGGCGAGCTCCAGGCGGCCCGAGGACACCTGGTCGACGGTGACGGCCTCGGCGGCCAGGACGGAGGGGTGCCGCCACAGCACGCCGGTGGCCAGGGCCCCGAGCCGGATCCGCCCGGTCGACGCGGCCAGCGCCGCCAGCAGCGTCCACGCTTCCATGCACGGCCCGGCCGGGTCCCCGCCCGGAGGCCGGAAGTGGTCGAAGATCCAGGCGCCGTCGAAGCCGGCCTCCTCCGCGAAGCGCACGCGTGCGAGCAGCTCCGGCCAGTCCAGGTGCTGCTGGTTGGTCTTCAGCCCGATGCGCATGCGAGCTCCTCCGTGCGCGGCACGCCGACCATCCGGCGCCGGGAGAACGCCGGGATCGTGACGTGGGCGATCGGCCCGATGGCGAGTGCGAACAGCACCGTCCCGACGCCGACGGTGCCGCCCAGCAGGAACCCGCTGAGCAGGACGGCCAGCTCGATGGCCGTGCGGACGACGCGAATCGAGTGGCCCCGTCTCGCCAGGCCCACCATGAGCCCGTCGCGCGGCCCGGGCCCCAGGTTCGCGCCGATGTACGCGCCGGTGGCGATCCCGCACAGGAGGATCCCGCTCACCAGGTACAGCCACCGGACGGCCAGGCCGGGGTGCGCGGGGAGCACCTCCAGGACGAGGTTCAGCGAGACGCCGATCAGGACCACGTTGCACACCGTCCCGACGCCGGGCCGCTGGCGAAGCGGGATCCACGACAACAGGACCACCGCGCCGACGATGATGGACCAGGTGCCGATGGCCAGGGTGGTCTGACGGGCCAGGCCCTGATGCAGCGCGTTCCACGGGTCGAGGCCCAGATCGGCCCGGACCATGAAGGCGTTGCTGATCCCGAACAGGAACAGGCCGGCGAGGAGCTGGCCGAAGCGCGCCGCCAGGGGCCGCGGCGACCAGGCCGCGGGGGTGGTGCCGGAGGGTCGTCCGGTGGACACGCGCACATCATCTCGGGAATTGGCCTTGACAGTCCATAGCCAACCGTGCCTGAATGGCCATGTGCAGGCGAATTCCTCCATAGCCGCCCTGGACGCCGCCCGCCTGCTGGGATCGTGGCGGGGGACGGGGCCGGGCTACGCCGCGCTGGCGTGGGCGCTGCGGTCGCTGATCCTCGACGGGCGATTGCCCCTCCGGGCCCGGCTCCCCTCCGAGCGCGACCTGGCCGCGGCGCTCGGGGTAAGCCGGACTACCACGACCGCCGCCTACGACCTGCTTCGGGGGGAGGGATACGTCGAGAGCCGTCGGGGGTCCGGCAGCCGGATCGCCCTGCCGACCGGCGGGTCCGTCGACCGGGAGCTGGCGGCTCCGAGCGAGGAGCCCGGGTCCGCCGGCAGCATCGACCTGACGATCGCCGCGCTGCCGGCGCCGGGGGCCATGATGGAGGCCGTCACGGGCGCCACGCGCGACCTCGCGGGACACCTCGGCAGCTCGGGCTACGGGCCCGTCGGGCTGCGCTCGCTTCGCCGGGCCATCGCCCGCCACTACGCGGCGCGAGGCCTCCCCACCGACGAGGACGGGATCGTCGTCACGTCCGGCGCCCAGCATGCGCTGGCCCTGCTCCTCGACGTCCTCGCGGTGCCCGGCGACCCCGTCCTGGTGGAGTCGCCCAGCTATCCGAACGCGTTCGAGGCCATGCGGCGAGCCGGCGTCCGCTTCGTCCCGGCCCCCATGCGCGACGACGGGTGGGACGTCGAGATGGTCGCCGCGCGCTTCCGGGAGGCCGCCCCGCGGATCGCGTACATGATCCCCGACTTCCAGAACCCCACGGGGTTCCTGATGGAGGACGGCCAGCGCGCCGCGGTGGTGGCGGCGGCGGAGCGGGCCGGGGCACACCTCGTCGTGGACGAGACCTTCGTCCAGCTCGACCTGGAGCCCCGCGGGTCGATGCCGGATCCGGTGGCGGCCCGCGACCCGGACGGCCGGGTCGTGACGGTCGGCTCCATGAGCAAGGCGTACTGGGGCGGCCTGCGGGTGGGCTGGATCCGGTGCGTGCCGACGCTGGCGCGCCGGCTCGCTCGGGCCCGTGCCGCCGTGGACCTGGCCACGCCGGTGTTCGAGCAGCTGGTGGCGGAGCACCTCCTGCGGGCGAGCACGGCGGTGCTGGCCGAGCGCCGAGCCCTCCTCCTGGAGCGGCGCGACGCGCTGGCCACCGCCCTTCGGCGGGAGGTTCCCACCTGGCGGTTCACGGTGCCGCGCGGCGGGCTGTGCCTGTGGGTCGAGCTCGACCGGCCCGAGGCCGACGCCCTGGCGGAGGCCGCCGAACCGGAAGGCGTCCGGATCGTCCCCGGCCCGATCTTCGGCGTGGACGGGACGCTCGATCGATGGGTGCGCCTCCCCTACACCCAGCCGCCCGAGGTGCTCGGGGAGGCCGTGCGGCGCCTGGCGGCGGCACGGCGCCGCCTCCACCTCGGCGCCCGCCGCGACCCGGCTCCCGGCCTGATCGCCTGAACCCGCCGGATGGAGGCGAGAGCGGACGACGCCTCGGGCGCCCACACACCTGGCCCGATTTCCTCGGACCCGTCTTTGAGTCGCTCGAGATTCCGTCCGATAACGGAGCCACGATGGCCTGGACACCCCTCGCTCGCGAAGTGGAACGGATCGCGTCCGCGGGCCGGGAGGCCATCGCCACGGGGATCCCCGCCGACGAGGTCTTGGAGCGGCGCGCCGTCGACCGGCGTGAGTTCCTGAGAAGGGGCGCGAAGCTGGGTGCCGCCGTCGCCGCGTTCCCGTTGCTCTCGTCCCTCGCGGCCTGCACCAGCAGCAAGCGATCCCCGAACACCGCGCGCATCGTGATCGTGGGCGCCGGCCTCGGAGGCATCACGGCCGCGTATCGATTGGCCCAGGCGGGGCATCGCTCCACCGTCTACGAGGCCACCGATCGGGTGGGCGGCCGGACGTGGACGCTGCGCGACTTCTTCGACGGAGGACAGTACGCGGAGCATGGCGCGGAGCTCATCAACACCAGCCACACGCTGATGATCGCGCTGGCCCAGGAGCTGGATCTCGAGCTGGTCGATCTCCTGAACCCGTATCCACCCCACGTCGCGGCCGTGAACCACTTCAACGGGCGCACCTACTCGTGGGGGCAGGCCCTCAGGGACTACGCCGTGGTCTACCCGGCCATGCACCGCGACACCGTCGCCGCGGGTTCGCCCACCTACAAGAGCTTCACGCCCGCCGCCCGCCGGTTGGACCGGCTGTCGTGCGCGGAGTGGGTGGAACGGAACGTTCCGGGCGGCCTGGCCTCGGACTTCGGCAAGATGCTCGCCATCGCGTACACGACCGAGGACGGGCTCGACATGGGCGAGATGTCCTCGATCCAGATGCTCGCGGAGATCGGGAACGCCGCCCCGGCCCGAAAGCTGTCCAGGGCGCTGACGCTGAAGGGAGGGCGCGGCTGGCTGTACGGCGCGGGGAAGGACGGGGACGAGCGCTACCAGGTGAACGGGGGGAACGACCAGGTCGCCGGCCGCATGGCGGACCACCTCCCCAAGGGGAGCGTGGTGCTGGAGTCCCCGCTCGAGGCCGTCGTCGCGAACTCGAACGACACCGTGACGTGCACCTTCCGCCGGGGAGGCAAGGCCGTCGACGTGACGGCGGACTTCGTGGTGCTGGCGCTGCCGTTCACCGCGCTTCAGCACGTCGACTACGCACGGGCCGGCTTCTCGGCCCTCAAGGTCCGCGCCATCAAGGAATTCGGGATGGGGACGAACTCGAAGTTCCACATGCAGTTCGACCGGCGGATCTGGATCGAGCAGCACTGCGACGGCGAGACCAGCTCGGACACCGGCTACCAGCAGACGTGGGAGACGGACCACTACAGCGCCACGACCACCGGTGTCCTCACGAACTTTACGGGGGGTTCCGTCGGGGCTGGCTACACGGGGTCGCCGCCGCATGCCACGGCCCCGGCGGAGCTCGTGCGCCGGACCCTGGAGAAGATCGACCCGGTGCTCCCGGGCCTGGGCGCGCTGTGGAACGGGAAGGCCTGGCTCGACTTCTGGGCGGCCGACCCGTGGCATTTCGGGTCGTACTCCTCGTACAAGCCCGGCCAGCTCACGGAGTTCGGCGGGATCCAGGGCGTGCCCGAGGGTCACGTCCATTTCGCCGGCGAACACACCTCCAGGGACTTCTGGGGCTTCATGGAGGGAGCGGCGCGAACCGGCCAGGCCGCCGCCCGGGCGATCGGCTCGGCGCTCGGCTCTCCCCGCGCCTGAAGGCCGTCTGTCCGTCCGACGTTTGGAGGGTCTCCCGGCGGGGCACGGAATGACCGGCTTCCGACGGTGGGGCGGAGGCCGCCACACCGACTGGGGAGGCCATCGTGTACACGCTCCGTCACGCGCGCCGAGCCCGCACCGCGATGCTCGTCGCCGGATTCACCGTCTTCGTCATGATCGGCCTGCTCACGGGCTCCGGGCCCGCCGGCGCCGCCGGGACGCCCCCGACGTTCGTGAACTTCGCGGCGCCGTCGCCGCTCGGCCGCGACGCCGGCGAGCCCTCGATCGGGGCGAACTGGGCGACGGGGAACGTCATGCTCCAGGCCGGTTTCGAGACGCTGCGGGTGAACGGGTTCAACGAGGCGAACGGGACCGCCTCGTGGACGAACGTCGCCCCGCTTCTGACGTCGATCGTGTCCCTGGACCCGATCCTGTACACCGACCACCGCACGAACCGGACGTTCGTCTCGCAGCTGTCGGCGAATTGCAGCCTGATGGCCTTCACCGACAACGACGGCGCCACCTGGACGCAGAACCCCGTCGGCTGCGGGATCGCCGCCGCGGCCGATCACCAGACGGTCGGCGGCGGCCCCTTCACCGCACCGCTCACGGGGGTCGGCTACCAGGACTCCGTGTACTACTGCGCACAGGCCATCGCCACGGCGACGTGCGCCCTGTCGGTCGACGGCGGGCTGACCTTCGGCCCCGGCGCGCCCCTGTACACGGCGCTGGCGTGCGGCGGGCTGCACGGCCACGTGAAGGTGGCGCCCGACGGCACCGCGTACGTCCCGAACGCCGACTGCGGCGGCAAGCAGGCCGTCGTGGTCTCGACGAACAACGGCCTCACCTGGACGGTCCGCTCGATCCCGGGAACGACGACGCAGGACGAGAGCGATCCCTCCATCGGGATCGGCAGCGGGGGCACGGTCTACGCCGGCTACCAGAACGGGGACGGGCACGCCGGGGTGGCCGTCTCGCGGGACCACGGCGCGACGTGGACGAACGTCCAGGACGTCGGCGCGTCGCTCGGGATCCAGAACGTCCAGTTCCCGGCCGTGGTGGCCGGGGACGACGACAGGGCCGCGTTCGCGTTCCTGGGGACCACCACCGGAGGCGACGACCAGAAGTCGACGTTCGCCGGCGTGTGGCACCTGTACGTCGCCGCGACCTACGACGGCGGCGTGACATGGTCGACGGTCGACGCGACGCCCGGCGATCCCGTGCAGCGTGGCTGCATCTGGCTGGGCGGCGGCAGCAACAAGTGCCGGAACCTGCTCGACTTCATGGACATCACGACCGATCAGACGGGGCGCATCCTGGTCGGCTACGCGGACGGCTGCGTGGGAGCCTGCGTCACCGGCGGCCCGAACAGCTACACGGCGATCGCCACGATCGCCCGCCAGTCAGGGGGAACCGACCTCATCGCGCCGTGAGCCCGGCCTAGAGGCGGGGGTCGACCGGTTCGCTCTCCAGGGCCAGGACGCCGAAGACGCACTCGTGCACCCGGTACAGGGGCTCCGATCGGACGAATCGTTCGAGCGCCTCGACGCCGAGCGCGAACTCGCGGAGGGCGAGCGATCGCTTGTGGGACAGGCTCCGCTGCCGGAGCCGCTCCACGTGCTCCGGGGCCGTGTACTCGGGCCCGTAGATGATGCGCAGGTACTCGCGACCGCGAACCTTCACGCCGGGCTGGACCAGCCCACGACGCCCCCGGGCGATCCCTTCCAGCGGCTTCACGACCATGCCTTCGCGGCCATCGGCGGTCAGCTCCTCCCACCACCGGACCGCGGCTGCCTCGCTCTGCGCCTCGCCGAGGTCGACCACGTGGAACCGGGTGGCCGTGAGCAGCGGCCCACCGGACTCGGCCAGGCGGCGGGCCACCTCCATGTGCCACCCGTGGTCCCGCTCGGCGTGCACGCGGCCGTCCCCGGCCAGGACCTGGAACGGGGCGAGGCGCAGGTCCGCGACGCCGTCCACCGGCCAGCAGTAGCGGCGGTAGGCCCCCACGAAGCGTTCCGCCATCGCGAGCCGCTCCCGTTCCCGCTCGGGCATCCGGCCCAGCTCCACGCCCCTCGACGCCGCGGCCTCCAACGCCTCGACCGACGTCGCCAGCGCGGTTCGGGCCGCCGCCCCGACGGCCGCGTACTGCCTCCGGACCAGCTCCTCGGCCTTCATCGACCACGGAAGGAGCTCGCAGTCGAGCGCCAGCCAGTCGGTTTCCAGCTCGTCCCACAGGCGTGCAGCGGCGAGCGCGTCCCGCACCCGGTCGAGCAGGGCTTCCTGCAGGGCCGGGTGCTCGAAGAACGGCCGACCGGTCCGCGTGAAGCAGATCCCGGTCCCCTCGATCCCGAACCGGCGGGGCGCGACCGTCTCGTCCCGGCACACCACGGTGACCATGCGGGACCCCATGTGCTTCTCCTGGCACATGACCCGGTCCACGCCCTCGCGGCGGTAGAACGAGAAAGCCTCCGCCGGATGCTCGAGGAGGTCGGGCTGCTGGGAGGTCCCCGTGGGCGACATCGTGGGCGGCAGGTAGATCAGCCAGCGGGGGTCGGCCGCGAACCTGCTCATGACCTCGAGCGCGGCCCGGGCGTTCTCCTCGCGCACCGTCACGGACCCGTGCAGGCGGGTCTCGACGAGTCGCTTCCCGAGGACGTCGTCGATGTCGAGCAGGTCGCCCTGGGCCCGTGTCGCGGACCCGCGCGCGGGTTCCTCGAACGGAAGGGGCCGGAGCGGCTCGTAGTACGTGCGCGCGGCGGGCACCGACACCAGCTCGCGCTCCGGCCACCGCAGGGCGGTGAGCGCGCCGCCGAAGACGCACCCGGTGTCGACGTCGATGGTGTTGTTCACCCATTCCGGCTCCACGACGGGCGTGTGGCCGTACACCACCACGGCCCTCCCCCGGTACTCGGTGGCCCAGGGGTAGCGAACGGGTAGCCCGAACTCGTCGGTCTCGCCCGTGGTCTCGCCGTACAGCGCGAACGCCCGCACCGCGGCCGAGGCCCGGCCCTGCATCTCCTCGCGCATGCCAGCGTGCGCGACCACGAGCCGCCGGTCGTCGAGGACGAAGTGGCTGACCAGCCCGTCGAGGAACTCGACGACCTCCTGGCGGAACTCCGGCGGTTCGCGGTCGAGCTGGGCCAGCGACTCGGCGAGGCCGTGCGTGACCTGGACCTTCCGGCCGCGCAACGCGCGCACCAGCTTGTTCTCGTGGTTCCCGGGGACGCACAGCGCCGCGCCCCCGCGCACCATCTCCATGACCAGGCGCAGGACGCCGGGCGTGTTCGGCCCCCGGTCCACCAGGTCCCCCAGGAAGACGGCCGTCCGCCCCTCCGGGTGGCTCGCCGCCGAGCCGTCGTCTGCCACTCGGTACCCCAGCTTCGACAGCAGCGCCACCAGCTCGTCGAGGCAGCCGTGGACGTCCCCGACCACGTCGAAGGGGCCGTGGTCGGCGCTCCGGTCGGTCCACGAGGGCTCGCGCTCGATGGAGGCGGCGTCGACCTCCTCGGGCGTGCGGAGCACGAAGACCCGCCGGAAGCCCTCACGCTCCAGGCCCTTCAGCGACCGCCGGAGCTGGGACCGCTGGCGCCGGACCACGTGCGGCCCGAAGTCTCGACCCGGCCGGGCAGCGTTTCTCTCCAGGCAGACCTCCTCCGGCACGTCGAACACGATCGCCACCGGGAGGACGTGGTGGGACCGGGCCAGCTCGACCAGCGGGCGGCGCGACTCGCGCTGGACGCTCGTGGCGTCGACCACCGTCAGCTTCCCTGCCGCCAGGCGCTTCCCGGAGATGAAATGCAGGACCTCGAAGGCATCCCTCGTCGCGCCCTGGTCGTTCTCGTCGTCCGACACGAGCGCCCGGCAGGCGTCCGAGGACAGGACCTCGGTCGGCCTGAAGTGGCGGGCCGCGAACGTCGACTTCCCCGACCCCGACGGGCCGATCAGGACCACCAGGGAGAGCTCCGGGATGGCCAGCGTGCTCACCGGGCGAACACCCCCATCTGGGTGGGCGGCCCGACGTCGGGGTCCTGCGGGCCGACCGGTTCGAACCGCACCGCGTAGCCGTGTCGCTCGGCGACGCCGCCGGCCCACCGCTGGAACTCCGGGCGGGTCCACTCGAACCGATGGTCCCGGTGGCGCAGCGACCCGGCGGGCAGGCGTTCGAACTTCACGTTGAACTCGGCGTTCGGCGTGGTGACGACCACCGTCGCCGGCCTGGCGGACCCGAACACGGCCCGTTCGAACGCGTCCAGCCGCGAAGGGTCGAGGTGCTCGATCACCTCGACGACGGCGGCCGCGTCGAAGCCCTCCAGCCGCCGGTCACGATAGGTGAGCGAGCTGTGGAGGAGCTCGACCCGTTCCCGCTGCTTGGGCGACATCTCGTGGAGCCGCATCCGCCTGGCGGCGCGCTCCAGCGCCGAGTACGACACGTCCACGCCGACGATCCGGTGGAATGCGCCGTCCTTCAGCATGGACCGGATCAACCGGCCGTCGCCGCATCCCAGGTCGAGGACGCGGTTCGCCCCGGCGTCACGGAGCGCCGCGAGGACGGCGTCGATCCGCTGGTCCCGCAGCCCGATGCGCTGCTCGACCTGTTCCTCCTCCAGGTCGTGTCGCTGCGCTGCCAGGTCGGGGTCGGCCTGGTCCTCCTCCAGCAGCCGGCCCAGCGCCTCGCGCGCGAGCGGCTCCTGGTGCCGGAGATAGCGCCGGGTGATCAGCTCGTTCTCCGGATGGCCCCGCAGCCAGCCCTCGCCGCGCCGGAGCAGCTTCTCGATCTCGTCGTCCGCGACCCAGTAGTGCTTCGCGTCGTCCAGGACAGGCAGCAGGACGTACAGGTGGTTGAGCACGTCCGCGACGCGGGCCGTCACGGCCAGCCGGACGTCGAAGGAGGGGCTGTTCCCCCACTGCGGGAAGCGCTGGTCGAGCGCGATGGCCGTCGCGTCGATGGAGTACCCGAGCGGCCCGAACAGGCGTCCCAGGAGGTCTTCTCCACCCCGGCACGGCAGCGAGGGAAGGCGGAGATCCAGCGGGATCGCCGAGTCCGCCAACTCCTGGCGCTCGGCGCTGCGGCCGCTCATGGCCGTCCCGAACAGCTTCGCGACGGCCACGCTCATGAACGACGAGGCGACATAGGGCCGGTCGTTGACGTACGGCTCGAGCGACCCGGCCTCGGCAGACCTTCGCCGGCGGCGCACGAGCCCGATGGGGTCGACGTCGAGCAGGAGCACGGCCGTGCACCGATCGTCCGAGGCCTCCGGATAGAACACGTGCGCCCGGCCGAACCAGAGCTCTACAGAGCGAACCGCCCCCGGGTTCTTGTGCAGCAGGAACCCGAGATCGGTCGCCGGCCTATGCGTGGTGGAGATGCTGAGGAACATCGCGTCCGCCCGGTTGGATCACGCGATTATCCCAGGGTCGATGGAACCCTCAGGCGGGGTGCGTCACGGTCCGAACAGCGCCGCCCTCTCGCGCACGAAGTCGGCCAGGCTCCGCGGCTCGCGACCGGTCAGCTCGCGCACCGTGTTGGTGACCTCTCCCAGCGCTCCCTGGCGTATGAGCCTGAAGAGCTGGAAGAGGTGGTCGACGAGCCAGTCCGGCAAGCCCGCGGCGACGAGGCCCTGCCGCGCCCCATCCTCGGGCACGTCCACGAAGGCGACGGGCCGCCCCAGAGCCGCCGACAGCTCCTCCGCGACCTGCTCGAACGTGATGGCCTCGGGCCCGGTCAGCGCGTACGTCTTCCCGTCGTAGCCGTCGCCGGTCAGCACCTTCGCCGCCACGGCCGCGACGTCGCGGGTGTCGATCATCCCGACCTTGCCGCCGCCGGCCGGGGCGAACAGCATGCCCTGGTCCCGGACCTGCTCGGCCGACATCAGGAGGTTGGTCATGTAGAAGCTCGACTGGAGGACCACGGCGGGCACGCCCGATCCTCGGAGGTGATCCTCGATCCGGCCGTTCCAGTCGAAGGGCAGGAGCGGCGAGCCAGCCTCCGCCATGGCCGTCGAGGCCTTCACCAGCCGTCGTACCCCGGCCTCCGCCGCGGCGTCGATGACGGCGACCTCGTGGTCTACCTTCTGGGGACCGTCGCCCGAGGCGAGGAAGACCAGCTCCACCCCTTCCATGGCCCTGCGCACGGAGGCCGGGTCGGAGAGGTCCCCGACTGCCAGCTCAGGATCCGCTCCGAGCCTCTCCGCGGCCCTGGCCGGATCTCGCACGAACGCGCGGACGGACACGCCACCGTCCAGAAGCTCTCGAACGACAGCGGATCCGACGTTCCCGGTCGAACCCGTGACGAGTGCGGTGGCCATGGTGGACTCCTCCTTTTCCTCAGGACCCGCCCGTTCCGCTCGGGGGGATGTTCGCGTTCAGCCGGAAGAAGTTCGTGGGGTCGTAGCGATCCTTGAGCGCGGTAAGCCGGCTCAGCCGGTCGCCGTACGCGGCTTCGACGCCGGCGGCCCCCTCGTCCGACACGAAGTTCGCGTACACCCCGGTGCTGTACGGATACAAGGCCTTCCATCCCTCGCGCACCCACGCGGTGTGGCGCTCGCCATCGGGGTTCGGCGGGGGCCACGCCGCGATCACGTTCACCTCGAGAGCGACAGCCCGGGCGCCCACCGCCGTCGCGCCGGCGTCGACGCGGGCCGCCGCGCCGCCGACGGCCCACCCGTTGATCTGCGAGAAGGGCGAGGTGATCGATCCCACCCGCTCGACCATCACGTCGACCACCGGGTCCGAGAGTTCCGGAATCCGCAGCGACTTCCAGTAGTAGTGCATCCCGTGCGCCGCGCCCCCGTCGAGCATCGACTGGATCGACAGGTACGGCACGGGTCGGACCAGCTCGGAGACGGGCGAGCCCACCCGCAGCAGCGGGGCGATGGCCTTCCTCCCCTCCTCGATGTCGCCGGCCCACACCAGCACGAGGCCCAGGACCGGCTTGCCGTACTGCTCCGGTGGGAGGAACGGCGCCGGCGGGGCCAGGCGTTGCGCGATGGTGATGCCGAGCTCGTCGGGGGCCTCCGGGGCGAAGTCGCCGACGAACCCCAGGACCTCCGCCGCGTCGGCCAGTGGCCAGAACACCGGCCCGCCCAGCACGAGCGGTCCGACGGGATGGAGCCGGAACTCGAACGAGGTGGCGATCCCGAAGTTCCCGCCGCCGCCACGCAGGCCCCAGAACAGCTCGGGCTGGGTCTCGTCGTCGACGTGGAGCGGCTCGGCGTCGGCCGTCACGAGATCGACGGATCGCAGGCTGTCCACCGTCAGGCCGAACCGCCGCATGAGGTGGCCGAGCCCCCCGCCGAGCGTCAGGCCCGCGACCCCCGTGTGGCTGATGACGCCCCCCGTGGTGGCGAGGCCGAACTGCTGCGTGGCCCGGTCGAGATCCCCCCACAGGACCCCGCCGGCGACGCGCGCTGTCTGCGCCGCTGGGTCCACACGGACCGCCTTCATGAGCGACAGGTCGATCATGAGCCCGTGGTCGCAGACGGCGTGCCCCGCGACGGCGTGGCCCCCTCCACGCACCGAGACGGGCAGGTCGCGCTCCCGCGCGAACCGGACCGCCTCGACGACGTCGTCGGCTCCGGCGCAGCGCGCGATCAGCGCCGGGCGCCGGTCGATGGCACCGTTCCAGACCCTTCGAGCCTCGTCGTAGCCCTCCTCGTCCGGGCGGAGCAGCGCGCCCCGGAACCGCGCCCGCAAGCCCTCCACAGCCCCACCGTCGATCGTCGTGCTTTCCATGGTTCCGCCTCCGTTCCCTCGGACGCTATCGAGGAGTTCTCCCGATGCGTAGTTCGAGTTCCGAACTGGTGCGGACGGCCCCGCGCGGGGAGAATCGGGCCCGTGCCGTCACGCGACGAGTATTGCCCCGTGGCCAAGGCTGCGGAGACCGTGGGCGACCGGTGGTCCGTCCTGCTCGTCCGGGAGATGCTCCGGGGGGTCAGCCGGTTCAACGAGCTGGAACGGTCCGTGCCCGGCATCAGCCGCTCGGTGCTGGCCCAGCGCCTCCGCCAGCTGGAGCGAACCGGGGTGGTGATCCGACGGGTCGAGGACGACCATCGCGGGACGGAGTATCGCCTGACCGACGCCGGTCGAGGGCTCGGCCCCGTGGTGGGCGCGCTGAACGACTGGGGGGCGCGGTGGCTCGTGCCCGATGCCCGGCCCGGCGAGGTGGATCCCGACGGCCTCATGCTGTGGATCAGGAGGCATGTCGTCCTCGACGCCCTGCCACCTCGGAGAGTGGTGATCGCTTTCGAGCTGGGACCGCGAAGGAGGACGAAGCGCTACTGGCTCGTGCTCGAGGAGGGCGAGGTCTCGCTGTGCCCGGACCACCCCGGGTTCCAGGAAGACCTCCGCATCGCGGCCGACACCGCCGCCCTCTATCGCGTCTTCCTCGGCACGATGGGGCTCGTGGAAGCCGAGGACGAGGGCCGGATTCGGGTGGACGGCCCTCCCGCCCTGGTCCGATCCCTCCGGACCTGGTTCCGCATCCGGTAGCCCCGGCAGTCCCCCCTCACGGACGGCCGACGTCGTTCGAGCCCCGGGCGGCGGCCTGGTCGTGATCACAGCTGGGTCACCCGCTCGATCGGGAACGGCGGTTGCGCCAGCGGCTTGACCGCGAGCCGCAGCAGGACGAGCGGGTTGTCGTCGCCGGCGGTTCGGTTCAGGTGCAGCGTGTCGCACCCGGTACACCGGTGGACGAGCACCCACTCGCCATCGCCCCGCACGCTGATCGCGATGGGCTCCATCAGGGAGCCGCAGTCGGCCGCCCGGTCGCCGGGGGCGTCGTCGTCGAGATGACGGCTCCACAGGCACTTCGGGCAGTGGTTGCGGTGGGCGGTATCAGGTGTAGGTGAGCCGACCCGACGCAGGGCGCGACACGACAACCAACCTTCCCGCGGTCATTGGTCTCCACGAGGTTGTGCCGCATCAGCGACTGGACCAGCTCTCCGCTGCCCAGCACCACGAGATCCTTGCCCGGCTGCCCCTTGAGCGTGGCCACGGCCTCCGCGGCGTCGCCCCTGAGGAGCGTGGAGTTGCGCCACGAGAGCGGCTCCTCCAGCGTCGTCGACGCAACGTACTTCTGGCGGTTGTTCAGCACCGCGGCGAACGGGTTTTCCTCCGGCTCCGGCCCGCCCGGTGCCTGCATCACGCCATCGAGCGTGAGGTTGTTGTGCACGACGACCTTGCTCACGGGAGTCCCTTTCCTGTCGAGTTGAGGTCTTCTCACCCTCTCTACAAACGGTTTCCGGCCGAATCGACATGGGACGCGGCGAACAGCCGATTTGAGCCAGAAATGGCTTTGGCTCACGTGCTCTGCGTGTCGGGGCGCTGGTAGCGGAGGAGGACTACCCCGTTGCCGAAGGTCCGGGTTTCGGCGAGCTGGAGACTGATCTTGGTGTCCGATGCCTGGAACAGGGGCTTGCCCCGTCCGATGACGACCGGGTGGACATAGAGCCGGTACTCGTCGATCAGGTCCTGTCGCATGAAGGCTGCGGCGACGTCGGCCCCGCCGAGCGCCAGGTCTCCCCCGGGCTGTGCCTTGAGCTCCATGACCTCCTCGGGGACGACGTCTCGGACCACGGTGGTGTTCCAGTCGGCCCGCTCCAGGGTCCGGGAGAACACGATCTTGGGCATGTCCCGCCAGATGCGGGCGAACTCGACCATGGGCCCTGTGCTCGAGGGGTCCGTGTCGGCCGTCGGCCAGAATCCGGCCATCAGCTCGTAGGTGACGCGCCCGCTCAGGAAGGCGCCCATCTGGCTGAGCTGTTCGTTGAAGTGGCCGTGCAGCTCGTCGTCGACCATGTGCCAATCGAGCTCACGGTTCGGTCCCTCGATGAAGCCATCGAGAGACACCGACATCATCAAGACGATCTTTCTCATCGCGGTCCCCTCCGAAGTCGTCCAGTTGGGTGCGGCCGCTTCGTGAACATCTTGTTCGACCAGGAACCGATCATCAACGAGGGGCCGCGAGGGTCATCGTGGCTTCGCCGAGGGTTCACGCGAAGGCCCGGCTCGTTCACACTTGGGCCGTGGACGAGCGAAAGGTTGCGACCGTGCTCTTCGCCGACCTGGTCGGCTCAACCGAGCTGGGGGGGTCGCAGGATCCCGAGCGAACCCGGGCCATGCTCGAGCGCTTCTATGAGGCCATGGCGGCGGAGATCGAGGCCGCGGGAGGCACAGTCGAGAAGTTCGCCGGGGACGCGGTCATGGCGGCCTTCGGCGCGCCCGCCGCATACGAGGACCATGCCGAGCGCGCCCTGCATGCCGCGCTGTCCATGCGCCGGCAGCTCGAGACGCTGTTCGGCGGCCGCCTCGTCCTGAGGGTCGGCGTGAACACCGGCGACGTCATGGTCGGCCGCCCTCGGGAAGGGAGCTCGTTCGTCACGGGCGACGCGGTGAACGTCGCCGCCCGCCTCGAGCAGGCCGCCGGCCCGGGAGAGATCCTCGCGGGCGAGCGCACGGTCGCTGCGTCCCGCGGTGCGTTCGAGTTCGATGACCCCATGACGGTCGAAGCAAAGGGCAAGCCCGGAGGGGTGCAGTGCCGGCGGCTCGTCCGATCGCTGTCGTTGATGCGCCCGCGCGGGATCCAGGGGCTCCGCAGAGCCTTCGTCGGACGGGACGAGGAGTTCGAACAGCTGCTGGCCGAGTACCGCGGCACAGCCAAGGAGGGACGCCCGAAGCTCGTCACCATCGTGGGCGACGCAGGAGTCGGGAAGACCAGGCTGGTCCGAGAGCTCTGGGTCCGGCTGGCGGACGAGCATCCCGAGCCCCTTCGCCGTACGGGGCGCTGCCTTCCCTA
>WNFU01005672.1_pt1 | contig 17970 bp, 20 predicted proteins | sample 5400121 | NCBI WGS metagenome assembly WNFU01 (sample SAMN13153360, study PRJNA577476) | soil metagenome | isolation source: 100 cm soil or saprolite under grassland replicate 1 | place: USA:California | collected 2016-06-15
CCGACGGCGACATCTACCTCGTCGGCCGGGTCGCGCTCGAGCACTTGAGCGTCACCGAATTGGATCGCATCATCGGGGTGCTCTACGAGCTGGTCGAGACGTGGTTCCAGCCCGTCATCGCGATCGCGTTCGGGCGCCGCTCGACCCCTCAGCCTCAGACTGCCTGAGCTTTTCCCATCTTGCGCCAGAGGGCGTCGTCCTGTAGTGTGTCCGTACCGGGCCCGAGGTGCGGGACGGTCGGCCTCGTTCGGGGAAGTGCGGGGGCGGCCTGAAGGTTCCTCGGGCTCGGCCGCGCCGTTACCCTGCAATTTGTGATGCAACTGGCGCTGCTGGGTGGCGGCCGCATGGGCGAGGCTCTCCTGGCCGGGCTGCTCGACGCGGGTTGGGATGCCGATGCCCTCGCCGTGGCCGAGATCGATCCCGACCGGCGCCGCGTCCTCGAGGAGCGCTTTCGGGGTGCGCGTGTCGTGCCCAGCCCGGCGTGGGCGGTCGCCGAGAGCGACGTGGTCGTGGTGGCGGTGAAGCCGAGCGACGTCGGCCCTGCGCTCGAGCAATGTCTCCCGTCGCTCAAGACCGACGCGCTGGTGCTGTCGATCGCGGCCGGGGTCACCCTGACCACCCTCGAGGACGCCGTGCCCGATCGGCCCGTCGTCCGAGCGATGCCGAACACCGCCGCGCTCGTCCGCCAGGGCGCGGCCGCCATCGCGGCCGGTCGCCACGCCACCGACGCCCACCTCGACGAGGCCGAGCGCATCCTCGGCGCCGTCGGGGTCGTGGTGCGCGTGCCCGAGAAGCTGCTCGATGCCGTCACCGGCCTGTCGGGCTCCGGGCCCGCGTACGTGTTCCTCGTGGCCGAGGCGATGGTCGAAGCCGGGGTCCTCGTCGGCCTGCCCCGCGACACGGCCGCCACGCTCGTGCACCAGACCCTCGTCGGGGCAGCCAGCCTGCTCGTCGACGGCGCCGAGGGCCCCGAGGCCCTCCGGGCGGCGGTGACCTCACCGGGCGGGACGACCGCGGCCGGCTTGGCCCGCCTCGAGGCCCACGGCGTCCGGGCCGCGTTCCTGGAAGCGGTCGAGGCGGCCACCCGCCGGTCCGAGGAGATCGGTCGCCCGGGCACGTGAGAGGGTCGGGAATCGCCCGTTGCGCACATCGACGCGCTTCGGCCACCTAGACAACATGGGCATCGCCGCATACGCTCCGCACCAGCGGGTAGGAGCCAAGGGGTGTCAATCGTGGCGGAATCCTTCGCCAAAGCACGCTTTCTGACGGTCCAAGAGGTCGCCGAGCTGATGCGGGTGTCCTCGATGACCGTCTACCGCCTGATCAAGGCGGGGGATCTCCCGGCCGTGCGCGTCGGGCGCTCCTTCCGGGTGCGCGACGTCGACGTCGACGCCTATCTGGAGTCGCGGTACACGCAGGCCGGATAGGCGCGAATGGGACGCCGGTGAGCCCGGCCACGCCGTTCGTCTCGTTCCTCTCCGACTACGGCCACGCCGACGAGTTCGTCGGCGTGTGCAAGTCGGTGATGCTGAGCCTGGTCCCCGGCCTCCAGATCATCGACATCACCCACGACCTCCCGCCCCAGGACGTTCGGGCCGGGGCGCTCACGCTGGTCCGGGCGGCGCAGTACCTCCCCGAAGGAGGCGTCGTGCTGGCGGTGGTCGATCCGGGGGTGGGCACCGACCGCCGGCTCATCGCCATCGAGGGCGAGCACGGCATCCTGCTCGGGCCCGACAACGGTCTGCTGGCGCCGGCCGTCGCCATCCTGGGTGGGGCGCAACGCGTCGTGTCGCTCACGAACACCGAGCACCATCTGCCGGCGCCGGGTCCGACATTCGCCGGGCGCGACATCCTCTCGCCCGCCGCCGCCCACCTCGCCGCCGGGGTCGACATCTCCGAGCTCGGTGAGGAGGTCGACGCGGCGGGCCTCGTCCCCGGGCTCGTGTCTCTGCCGCGGCACGACGCCGGCGGCGCAATCCTCGGCGAGGTCTGGTGGATCGATCGGTACGGGAACTGCGAGCTCAATGTCGACCCCGACGAGCTGCGGGCCCACGGCGCCGACCCCGGAGCCGCGATCGAAGTTCGCTTCACTCCTGGCGCCCTCGCAAGCTCGGGCTCTGCTCCGACGGTCGGCAAAGCCGCCGTCTCCGCGGGCGACCAGGCGCGGTCGGTGCGCTGGGTCGATACCTATGCGGACGCCAAGCCGTCCGAGCTCGTCCTGCTCGTCGACTCGTACGGGCTGACCACGCTCGCCCTCGACCGGAGCTCGGCCGCCGCCGAATGCAAGCTCCGGCCCGGTTCGGCGGTGACGCTCGTTCCGCCCGGCACCACCGTGACCGGCGAGGACCAGGACCGGCAGCAGGAGCCCTCCTAGATGCGCCCCGGCACCACGATCGCCATCGCCGTCCTGCTCTTCGTCATCCTCGCAGCAGCCTTCGCCCAGTTCGTCCTTCGACTCGGCCCATAAACCGGGCGGCGGCCGACCGGGGTCGCCGCCGACGCCTCTGCAAAGCGAAGGAGGCGGCGAACCACCGGCGGCCGCCGCCCGAAGGGCGATCACACGCGCGCGAGAACAACGAACTGGGAAGAGGTGGTCGGGGCCCCGGCCGTGGGCGTGGTGCTTGGGGCGGGCTGGGAGGCTGTTCCACGAACGCCGCTCCGTGACGGTACGGCGTCCGCGGCCCCCACACCCACGGACCGGAACCCCGAATCACGCGAGGCATCGACCTGACCACCCTCGCGCCTTGAGTGGTTTTGTACCACGAAGGGTGGCACCTACGCACCTGGCACAAATCGCCCACTGGCGGATGCCGACGTGGTCGTGGCCGGAGGCGGCCCGGCCGGCCTCGGCGCGGCGCTGGCCGCCGCCCGTGGCGGCGCACGCGTCGTGCTCTGCGAGCGGTACGGATTCCTCGGCGGCAACCTCACCGTGGCCAAGGTCGGAACCATCTGCGGGCTGTACGTCCGCGACGCCGGCGGCAACTTCGACTTCGTCGTCGGCGGGATCGCCCGCGAGGTCGCCGACGCGCTTGCGCGCGACAGCGCAGGCGTCGGCCCGGTGCCGTTCAAGGAGACGGCGGTGTTCCTCTACGTCCCGTGGGCGGTCAAGCGCCTGACCGACCAGCTCGTCGCCGAGCAGGAGGGGCTCGACGTGCTGCTGCACTCGCTCGTCGCCGACGTTCTCGTCGACGACGGCGCGGTGCGCGCCCTCGTCCTTGCCACCAAGCGGGGCCCGAAGGCCGTGACCGGGAAGGTGTTCGTCGACTGCACGGGCGACGCCGACGTCGCCGCGTTCGCGGGAGTGCCGACCGAGCTCGGCCCACCCGGGCAGCGTCAGTTCGGCTCCATGCAGTTCGTCATGCAGAACGTCGATGCCGCGGCCGCCATGGCCGCGGTGCCGGCGCTCGGTGATCTGATCGCCGAGCATGGCGGGCATCTGTCGCGCGACGGCGGCGCCATCATCCCCACGTTCCGGCCCGGCGAGTTCGTCGGCGCGATGACGCGCGTGCGCAACCCCGACGGCTCGCCGATCGACGTGACGGACGTCCGGCAGGCCACGTGGGGTGAGCTCGAAGGTCGCCGCCTCGCACAGGAGGCGGCCGAGTTCCTGCAGGCGCACGTTCCCGGCTTCGCCGACGCCTTCCTCGACGACACCGGGACCGCGCTCGGCGTGCGCGAGACGCGCCGGGTCATCGGCGACTACGTGCTCACCGGCGACGATGTCACGCGGAGCGCGGTGTTCGACGACGCCGTGGCGCGGGGCGCGTGGCCGCGTGAGTACCACGTGCGTGATCGCACGACGGAATACGAGTTCCTGCCCGCGGGCTCGAGTTACCAGGTGCCGTTCCGCAGCCTGCGGCCTCGCGGCGTGCCGAACCTGCTGGTCGCGGGGCGTTGCCTGTCGGCCGACCACGACGCCTTGGCGTCGATTCGGGTCATGGGCCCGAGCCTGGCTCTGGGCGAGGCGGCCGGGACGGCGGCCGCGCTCGCGGCCCGCGACGGCGTGCCTGTCGCTGAGGTGGCAGTCGACGAGCTGCGGGCGTCGCTGACGAAGCAAGGAGCGATCCTGTGACGAACCTCGCCGACGTCCTCCTCGCGCCGGCTGCGAGCACGCCCGACGCGACGGCGTTGCGCGACGGGCCCGAGGCGCTCACCTACCGCGAGCTCGGAGAGCGGGCCGCGAGGGTTGCGGGGGCCTTGCGCGCCGAAGGGATCAAGCTCGGCGATCGCGTAGCGATCGAAGGGCACAACACGGTCGGGTTCGTCGTGTCGTACCTGGGTGCACTGCGGGCCGGCGCGGTCGCGGTCCCGCTGAACCCACACGCGCCGGACCGCGAGCTCGACCGCGAGCTGTCGACGGTCGAGCCCGCCGTCGTGCTCCGCCCGCCGCGCGACGGCACCGAGGCGGCCGACGCCGGCGCGACCGTCGCGTGCGACGAAGCCGACGTCGCGGTGCTGCTGTTCACAGCGGGCACCGCGGGCGCACCCAAGGCGGCGATGCTCACCCACGGCAACCTCGTGTCGAACATCCGCCAGGTCCTCGACCATCCGGGCCTCGCGCTGAACGCCGACGACGTCACGCTCGGCGCGCTGCCGTTCTTCCACGTGTTCGGACTGAACGCGGTCCTGGGCCTGGTGCTCGCCGCCGGGGCGTCGATCGTGCTCCTCGACCATTTCGACGCGGAGGCCGCCGCCCGCACTGTGCGCGACGAGCGCGTCACTGTGCTCGCGGGCGTGCCCGCGATGTACCACGCATTCCTCGAGCTCGACGACGACGCTGCGCCCCCCGACGTGTTCGCCTCGGTGCGCCTCGCGGTGTCGGGCGCCGCAGCGCTGGGCGAAGACGTCTACGACGGGATGCGGAAGCGGTTCAACGTCGTGGTGCACGAGGGCTACGGCCTCACAGAGGCGTCGCCGATCGTCACCACGTCGGCGATCGGACGGCGTGACCCCGGCCCGGGCTCGATCGGCCCGCCGTTGCCCGGCGTGGACGTCCGGCTGGTCGACGTCGACGGTGGCGACGTGCTGCCCGGCGACCCGGGCGAGATCTGGGTGCGGGGGCCCAATGTGTTCCCCGGTTACTGGGGCGACACCGACGCCACATCGCGCGCGCTGACTGGCGACGGCTGGCTGCGCACGGGCGACGTGGCGGTCGCCGACGATCACGGGGAGCTCAGCCTCGTCGACCGGGCCAAGGACCTGGTGATCGTGTCGGGCTTCAACGTGTACCCGGCCGAGGTGGAGGACGCGCTGCTCGAGCATCCGGATGTCGCCGAGGCCGCCGTGGTCGGCGAGCCCGACGCCCGCACCGGTGAGGCGATCGTGGCGTTCGTCGTCCCCGAGCCCGGCCGGACGCCGGACCCCGACGAGCTCGTCGCGCAGTGCTCGCGGTCTCTCGCCCGCTACAAGTGCCCGGGACGGGTCGAGGTGGTCGACGCGCTGCCGCGGTCGTTCGCGGGCAAGGTCCTCCGCCGGGAGCTGCGCCCCCGCCGACTTTGAGAACGAGTGCACAAGCTCGGAGTATCCTCGGACGTCAGGCCCGGGACGGCCCGGGCCCTGGCAAGAGCAGGGAAGCGAGTAGTGCCCTCCGTCCGCAGAATCCCCGAGGCGACCGTCGCCCGCCTCCCCCTCTACTACCGGGCCCTCCTCGACATCGCCGACCAGCATGTCGGCACGGTCTCATCGGAGCGCCTCGCCGAGCTGGCGGGCGTGAACGCGGCGAAGGTTCGCAAGGACCTCTCCTACCTCGGCTCCTACGGGACCCGCGGCGTGGGCTACGACGTCGAGTTCCTCCTCCACCAGATCTCCCGCGAGCTGGGCCTGACCCACGACTGGCCGGTCGTCATCGTCGGGGTCGGGAACCTCGGCCACGCGCTGGCGAACTACCGCGGGTTCGGCGCCCGCGGCTTCCAGATCGTCGCCCTCGTCGACGCCGACCCGTCCAAGGTCGGGATGAGCGTCGGCGACCTCACCGTCGACGCGCTCGACGACCTCCCCCGGGTCGTGGCGGATCGCGGCATCGCCATCGGGATCGTCGCCACCCCGGCGGGCGCGGCGCAGGAGGTGGCCGACCGGCTGGTCGACGCCGGCGTCACTTCGATTCTCAACTTCGCGCCCGCGGTCGTCACGGTGCCGGCGGGCGTGTCGTTGCGGAAGGTCGACCTCGCGATCGAGCTCCAGATCCTGTCCTTCTACCAGCAGCGCAAGGTGCCGGCCGCCGACGGCCAGCACACGGCGGCGCCGAGGACGGCGGAGCGGGTGCGGTGACCACCACGCGCGCGGCGCTGCTCGGCTACCCGGTGAACCTCATCGTGGACGGGCGCCGCTGCGTGGTCGTCGGCGCGGGTCGGATCGCCGCCCGCAAGATCGACGGCCTGCTGGCCGCCGGCGCCGACGTGCACGTCGTCGCGCCGCAGCTCGGCGAGCGGGTGCGGGCCTGGCGTGACGAGGGGCGCATCACCACCGCCGAGCGCCCGTTCGAGCCCGCCGACCTCGACGGCGTGTGGCTCGCGACGGCCGCCACCGACGACCCGGCTGCGAACCACGCCGTGTTCGAGGCGGGGGAGGCCCGGCGCGTGTGGGTCAACGCCGCCGACGATCCCGACAACTGCTCGTTCACGCTGATGTCCGTCATCCGGCGGGGCGATCTCGTCGTCACGGTGGGCACCGGCGGGCGGAGCCCGGCGCTGGCGACGTGGCTGAAGGAGTGGATCACCGCCGAGCTGGGTCCCGAGTACGAGACCCTGGTGGAGGTGCTGGCGGAGGCTCGGGAAGCCATGCAGGCGGACGGGCGTTCCACCGAGGACGCCGATTGGAAACGGGCTCTCGATTCCGGCATGCTCGATCTCATTCGCGCCGGTCGGGTGGATGACGCCAAGGAGCTGTTGCGGTCGTGTCTCTCGTCGTCATTGGCCTGAACCACCGCACGACGCCGGTCGAGCTGCTCGAGCGGATGGCCGTCCCCGCCTCGGAGCTCGCAAAGGCGCTGCACACTCTGGAGCGCAGCGAGAACCTCGCCGAGGTCGCGGTCCTCTCCACGTGCAACCGGACCGAGGTCTACGCGCGCTGTACGCGCTTCCACCCCGCCGTCGAGGACGTCCGGAACTTCCTGACCGACCAGTCGGGGCTCGATCCCGACACGATCACCGACCACCTGTACACGTACCACGACGACGCCGCCGTGGCGCACCTGTTCGGTGTGGCCGCCGGGGTCGACTCGATGATCGTCGGCGAGGGCGAGATCCTCGGGCAGGTACGCGAGGCGTGGCAGATCGCCGAGCGCGAGTCGATGATCGGGCCGATCGTGTCGCTCGTCTTCCGCCAGGCGGTCGAGGTCGGCAAGCGCGCTCGCACCGAGACCGCCATCGGCCGCCACGCCGTGTCGGTCTCGTCGGCCGCCGTCGCCGTCGCGGGTGAGCGGCTCGGCGGGCTCGAGGGCCGGCGGGTCCTCGTCGTCGGCGCGGGCGACGTCGGGGCGGGTATGGCGATCGCGCTGAACGGCGCCGGGGTGAGCGAGATCGTGGTCGCGAACCGGTCACCGGAGCGGGGCGAGGAGCTCGCGGCGCGCGTGGGCGGCCGCGCCATCGGTCTCGACGGCGTCCTCGACGGCTTGGTCGACACCGACGTGCTCCTCGCGTCGACCGGCGCGGTCGACGTCCTCCTCGAGCGGGGCGAGATCGAAGCCGCCATGGCCCGGCGCGACGGTCGTGCCCTCTTGATCGTCGACATCGCGGTGCCGCGCAACATCGACCCCGGCGTCGCACAGATCTTCGGCGTCACTCTGCTGGACATCGACGACCTCAGGGCGTTCGCGGCGTTGTCGCTCGAGCAACGTCGCCAGGAGATCGACAAGGTGCGGGAGATCATCACCGAGGAGCTCGACCGGTTCCGCCTCGAGCGCTCGGCGCGCGAGGTCGCGCCGCTCATCGCGTCGCTGCGGGCACGGGGCGAGGATCTGCGCGCGGCAGAACTGGGCCGGTTCAGCTCGCGTCTCGTCCACCTCGACCCCGCGGCGCGCGAAGCCGTCGAGGCGTTGACGCGCGGTCTCGTCAACAAGCTCCTCCACGATCCCACCGTGCGCATGAAGGAAGCCGCGGGCACCGCCCAGGGCGAGCTCTATGCCGACGCGCTGGCGGCGCTGTTCGGCCTCGAGGACGCGACCGAAGCGGCGTCCGACACCGAGCCCGAGTCGCCGACCGACGGGTCGTAAGTGCCGGCGTTGCGGGTGGCGACGCGCGGCAGCGCGCTGGCCCGCTGGCAAGCCGAACGGATCGTCGAGCTGCTCGGGGTCGACGCCGAGTACGTGATCGTGTCCACCAAGGGCGACGAGCGTCGCGATGTCCCGATCCACGCGATGGGCGGTACCGGCGTCTTCGTGAAGGACGTCGAGCAGGCCGTGCTCGACGGCGCCGCCGACGTCGCCGTCCACTCGGCCAAGGACCTCCCCTCGGGTGACACGCCCGGCCTCGTCCTGGCGGCGCTGCCCGAGCGCGGCGATCCCCGTGACGCGCTCGTCGGCCGGGCGCTCGACGACATCCCGACCGGCGGCTGCGTCGGTACCGGTTCGGTGCGCCGCCGGGCGCAGCTCGCGGCTCTGCGCCCCGACCTGGGCTTCGGCGAGCTGCGCGGCAACATCCCGACGCGGCTGGAGAAGGCGGCGCGCTTCGACGCCGTCGTGCTGGCGGCGGCGGCGCTCGACCGGCTCGAGCTCGCCGATCAGATCGCCGAGCGCGCCGACCCGGCCGTCTTGCTGCCGCAGGTGGCGCAGGGCGCGCTGGCAGTCCAGTGCCGCACGGGCGACGACGAGACGCAGGAGCTGCTCGCCGCCGTCGACCACGCCGGTGTGCGTGCCGCCGTCACCGCAGAACGCGCGTACCTCGCGGAGCTCGGCGGCGGCTGCAACCTCCCGTGCGGCGCGCTGGCCGAGACCGACGACGACGGCACGGTGCGGCTCGAGGCGCTGCTGGCGTCGCTCGACGGCCGCATCGCGCTGCGCGTGCGCGTCGACGGGCGCGACCCGGTCGCGGTCGGCTCCGAAGCGGCACGGCGGCTCGTCGACGACGAAGGCGGCCGCCTCGTGCTCGATGACGACCTGGTCGGAGACGCTCCGCGATGACGGGGGCTTTGCCGACCGTCGTCGCAAAGCCGGAGCTTGCGACCGCGGTGACGGCGGCTTTGCTGACCGTCGCCGCAGAGCCGGAGCCTGCGACGGCGATAGAGACAGCGACAATGGGCATATGACGGTGTCGCTCGTCGGGGCGGGGCCCGGCGATCCCGGTCTGCTCACCGTGCGCGGCGCCGAGGTGCTCGGGCGGGCGGACGTCGTGGTCTACGACCGCCTCGTGCACCCGTCCCTTTTGGAGCTCACGCCCACCGACGCCGAGCGCGTGTACGTCGGGAAAGCGCCCGGCCGGGCCGAGATCGACCAGGCCGACATCAACGCACTCCTCGTCGAGCACGGACGCGCGGGACGCGCCGTCGTCCGGTTGAAGGGCGGCGACCCGTTCGTGTTCGGCCGCGGCGGCGAGGAGGCCGAGGCGCTCGCGGCCGCCGGGGTGCCGTTCGAAGTGGTGCCGGGCATCACGAGCGCCATCGGCGCCCCCGCCTACGCCGGGATCCCGGTCACCCACCGCGGCGTGTCGACGCATTTCACCGTCGTGACCGGCCACGAGGACCCCGCGAAGGGCACGGTCGACGTCGACTGGGAAGCGCTGGCGCGGGCAGGCGGAACGCTCGTCATCCTCATGGGCGCCGGACGCGTCGGCGACATCGCGGCGCGGCTCGTCGCCGGTGGTCGCCCGGCCGACACGCCCGTAGCCGCGGTGCGCAACGGCACCCGGGCCGACCAGCAGACGACCCGCGCCACGCTCGCGACCGCCGCCGACGCGGGCATACAGGCGCCGGCCGCCATCGTCGTCGGTGACGTCGCCGGCCTCGATCTCTCGTGGTTCGAGTCCCGTCCTCTGTTCGGCCGCTCGGTGGTCGTGACGCGGGCGCGCGAGCAGGCCAGCGAGCTCCGCCGCAAGCTCGAGGCGCTCGGCGCCGAAGTGATCGAGCTGCCCGCGATCGCGCTCGAGCCCGTCGCGTTCGAGCTGCCGCCACTCGACCGGTACGGATGGCTCGCATTCACGTCGGCCAACGGCGTGCATGCCTTCTTCGACCGTGGTCTCGACCCAGCCGCGCTCGACTCCCGCGCGCTGGCAGGCACGCGCGTCGCGGCGATCGGTCCCGGCACGGCCGCCGCGCTCGTCGAGCGCGGGGTGCGCGCCGACCTGATCCCGGAGCGGTTCGTCGCCGAGTCACTGCTCGAGGCCTTCCCGGCGCCGGGCAAGAGTGGCGAACGCGTGCTGCTGGCCCGGGCCGAGCAGGCGCGCGACGTGTTGCCCGCGGGGTTGGCCGAGCGCGGCTATGAGGTCGACGTTCTCGCCGTCTACCGAACCGTCACGGCTTCGCCCGATCCAGCAGCCGTCGAGCGCGTGCGCCAGGGAGATGTCGATGCTGTCACCTTCACGTCCTCCTCGACGGTCACGAACCTGTGCGACCTCCTCGGCGCGGTTCCCGCGCCGCAGCCGCTCGTGGCGTCGATCGGGCCGGTGACCTCGAAGACGGCGATGGAGCGAGGGTTGCGCGTCGACATCGAGGCCACCGAGCACACCATCGACGGCTTGGTCGACGCGCTCCTACGCGCACTTGCGACCGGTGCCGCCTAGCCCGTTCCCCAGGGACGCGGCCACGCACGTCGGCACGCCGGGGCTCGCTGGCGGCTGCTCGGTCCCGAGCAGCATGGCGGTGAGCTGGTTCGCCAGCCAGACCGCCCCGTCGCCGTCGAAGTGGAAGCCGTCGAGGTTGCGGGGACGGATGCCCGGCGCGACCTCGGCGGGGCATCCCAGCCCGTTCGGGCACAGGATCATGGGCAGGTCGATCAGCGACACCTTGTCGGTGTGCTGCTGCGCGTACGTCCGCAGCATCTTGGCCAGCTGCACCAGGCGCGCGTCGTTGGCGTAGGTCGGGACACCGCGCACGCTCGGATACGCGTTCGGTGCGACCGGCATGAACACGAGGCGGGCGCCGCCGGCAGTGAGCCGGCTGACAGCGGCGTCGATGTGCGCGATCACGGCCTTGTTGCCGCCGATCGTGCCGAAGTGGACGAGTTGCCCGTCGAGCACCCGGTTGGGCCATGACTCCCAGCCGCTCAGCCACAGGATCAAGTCCGGGTGCTCGGTGGCGAGCAGGCTGTCCTGCATCGCGGCCGTGAGGCCGGCGCACTGGCTCGTGTCGCCGAAGATGTCGCGGTAGGACTGGCCGTCGTCGTTCTTGGGCTCGCCGTCGATCACGCCACATCCGATGCGAGCCGCGGACTCGATCGTGACACCGTGCGACGCGAGGGCGTCCCGTAGGAACGGGTAGATGGTCTCGGCCGTCGAGTCACCGACGAGGAGGATTCGTTGTGGCGGTGCCGGCTGCTGCTGCGGCGCGGCGAGCGCGGGCACCGCCTGGAGGGCCACGAGCGTCACGCACGACAGCACCAAACCGAGGCGGCCGATCATCAGGCGGGAGCGTAGAGCCCACCGGACGGCCGAACGGCGCGCACCGGACGGTACCCTTGTTCTCGTGGCGTTCCCCGAGCACCGGCCGCGTCGCCTGCGCCGTACGCCGGCCTTGCGCCGGCTTGTCGGCGAGGCGCGCGTCGACCTCGACGATCTCGTCGCTCCTTTGTTCGTGAAGGAGGGCATCGACGCGCCGGAGCCGGTGCCGTCGATGCCGGGCGTCCTCCAGCACACCCAGGAGAGCCTCCGCAAGGAGGTGCGGGCTCTGGCCGACCTCGGGATCCCGGCCGTCGTCCTCTTCGGCGTGCCCGCCGTGAAAGACGCCACGGGCTCGGGCGCCGACGCCCGTGACGGCGTTGTGCAGATCGCGCTGCGCTCGCTGCGCGACGAGGTGGGCGACGACCTCGTGCTCATCGCCGACGACTGCCTCGACGAGTACACCGATCACGGCCACTGCGGAGTGCTGACTCCGGACGGCGAGGTCGACAACGACACGACCATCGAGCGGTACGCCGAGATCGCGGTGTCGCAGGCCGACGCCGGCGCCGACGTCGTCGCGCCCTCGGGGATGATGGACGGCCAGGTTGGGGCCATTCGCACCGCGCTCGACTCCGCCGCGCACGCCGACACCGCGATCCTCGCCTACTCCGCGAAGTACGCCTCCGCCTTGTACGGCCCGTTCCGTGACGCAGCGGAGTGCGCGCCGCGGTTCGGCGACCGACGTGGCTACCAGATGGACCCCCGCAACCTCCGGGAGGCGATCGACGAGACGGCGCTCGACGTCGCCGAGGGCGCCGACATGGTGATGGTGAAGCCGGCGCTGGCGTACCTCGACGTGATCAGCGCCGTGCGCGACACGGTCGACGCGCCCGTGGCCGCGTTCCACGTGAGCGGTGAGTACGCGATGGTGAAGGCGGCGGCGCAGCTCGGCTGGCTCGACGGCGAGGCGGTGGCGCTCGAGCATCTGGTGGCGATCAAGCGCGCCGGCGCCGACTTCGTGCTCACCTACTACGCGCGCGAGATCGCGGAGCGCCTGCACTCGTAGTGGCAGAATCGCTGTTCGACCGCGCCCGGCGCGTGATCCCCGGTGGTGTGAGCTCGCCGGTGCGCGCGTTCGGCGCCGTGGGCGGCGAGCCGTTCTTCGTCGCCTCAGCTTCAGGCGCCTACCTCGTCGACACCGACGGTCGCCGCTACGTCGACTACGTCCAATCGTGGGGCGCGTCGATCCTCGGCCACGCCCACCCCGCAGTCGTCGAAGCCGTGCAGCGCGCCGCCGCCGACGGCACGTCGTACGGGGCGCCGACCGCACGCGAAGTCGAGCTGGCGGAGGCCATCTGCGCGCGCGTGCCGTCGGTCGAGAAGGTCCGGCTCGTATCTTCAGGCACGGAAGCGGCGATGACCGCGGTCCGGCTCGCACGCGGCGCCACCGGACGGCCCAAGGTCGTGAAGTTCGCCGGCTGCTACCACGGCCACCTCGACGCGCTGCTTGCTGCAGCGGGAAGCGGCGTCGCGACCTTCGGGCTTCCAGGGAGCGCCGGCGTCACCGAGGGCACGGTCGCCGACACCGTGGTGGTGCCCTACAACGACGACGTCGCCCTCGACGACGCGTTCGCGCGGCTGGGCGACGAAGTAGCCGCGGTTCTCGTCGAGCCGGTGGCGGCGAACATGGGTCTGGTCCCGCCGACCGAGGGTTTCCTGGCTGGGCTCCGCCGCCGCTGCGACGAGCACGGCGCGCTGCTCGTGCTCGACGAGGTGATCACCGGCTTCCGGGTCGGTCCCGCCGGTGCGCAGGGGATCTACGGCGTCACGCCCGACCTGTCGCTGTTCGGCAAGGTCGTGGGCGGCGGTCTCCCGCTCGCCGCCGTCGGCGGCCGCGCGGACCTCATGGACGAGCTGGCGCCGGTCGGCTCCGTGTACCAGGCCGGCACGCTGTCCGGGAACCCGCTGGCCACCGCGGCCGGCCTCGCGGTGCTCTCGCTGCTCGACGACGACGCCTACGCGCGTCTCGAGGCGACCGCGACGCGCCTCTCGGACGGGCTTGCCGGCGCGCTGGCCGGCGCCGGTGTCGCCGCGCAGGTGCCGCGGACGCGCACACTCGTCGGCCTGTTCTTCACCGACCGGCCCGTGCGCGACTACGCGGGCGCGCAGGCCGCCGACCACAAGGCGTACGCGGCGTTCTTCCACGGGATGCTCGACCGCGGCGTCTACCTGGCGCCGAGCGGCTACGAGGCGATCTTCCCGAGCCTCGCGCACGGCGACGCCGAGCTCGACCGCACCCTCGCTGCCGCTGCCGAGGCCGGCAGGTCGCTCCGAGGCGCGTGAGATCGCATCGCAGATCCGAACTGCGCCGCGCTCTCGGCGTCGCGCAGCGCGTCTAGCGCGGCTGGTCCGGCTCCCGGGCCTCTTCGCGCCGTCGCCGGACGCGGTCCATGGTGAACAGGACGCCGAACGTCAGCCCGACGAGCGCGGCGAACAGCACGAAGGCGAGCGCGCCTCCGCCGTTCTCCTTCCCCGCGTCGACGAGCTGCTGGGCGCCGGCGGGAGAAGAGGCAATGACGAGCGCCACCGTGGACGACACGGCCAGCACCACGAGATCGCAAATGCGTCGGGTCACGGCGTCCTCCTCACGTCCGGGCCGGGACCGGCGCCGGAACGCCCGCCTCTTCCTGCTGCTTCGCCCGCTCGGCCTCGTCGCGCTCGCGCCAATGGAGGCCGAGCAGGCCCAGGCCGAACAGCACGCCCGAGCTGATGAAGGCGAGGATGGGCGGCAGCCGCAGCTGGCCGAGGTCGCGCGTCAGGACCACGAAGCCGTTCTTGTCGGACGTCTCGTCACACACCGGCTTCGGCGGCGGAACACCGAACGGTGTGTTGGTGGGCTGCACCGCGCACACCTCGACCACCGCCACGAGCGGCTTGTGCGTGAACTGGAAGTCCAGGAACTCCGGATCGCTGCCGCCGATCTCGTACGTGTTGACCGTCTGGTAGTCGGTCACCTTGTCGAACTTGGCGAACTTGTTGTCCTCCGGCGTGGGCTTCTCGATCGCCGTCGGCGGGATGGTGACGAGGCGCGCGTCGACGGCGGCCTTCACGTTCGCCGCCTCGATGGTGTCGACCTTCTCCTTCTTGGTGACCTTCTTGGCTTGCGGATACTTGACGTCGCCGAGCTTGCTGACGTACTGCTGCACGTTCCATGTCGGGACGCGACCCTTGAGCGTGTTGAGCGGCGACGATGTCGTGATCCACAGCCCGCTGAGGATCACCATGAAGCCGGCGAGACCCGTGAAAGCGACGAGGAAGCCGAGCCGGGCACCGAGGTTCGTCCCGAGCAGCAGGTAGATCGAGCCGCAGAACAGCCCGATACCCGCCACGACCACCAGGATCCCGAGGATCGTCGGGTACCAGAGGTCCTTCGGGATGTTCTCGGTCGGCTGGGCCTGGGCGAGGAGGGACGTGATCACGGCTTCCGGCTCCCGTGCATTACAAGCCACGCTCGTAGTCGACGATCGCCTGGATCTGGTCCTTGGTCAGGACGTTGCCGAAGTGCGGCATGCGACCGGACGAGATCCCGCGCGTGCCGTACAACTCGTTCGCCGGTTTGCCCGACGTGACCCAGTCGATCTGGTCCTGGACCCCTTTCGGGCCCGCGAACTGGCGCAGCGTGTCGCCGCCGGTGAGGTTGGGGCCGTACGCGCCACCGCCCTGAGGACCGGGCAGGGGCCCGGGCCCGGGATTGTCGGGGTCGTAGAAGGACCAGTTCTTCGTGTGGCACCGCGCGCACTGCAGCTGGAAGAGCAGCTCCCCGTCGCTCTTGCCCGGGTCCTTCGCCCGTGCGTCGACGAGCTGCTTGGTGAACCGTTCCTTCGCCTTCTCGGGCGTGATCTGGATGCTCTCGACGTAGTTCACGAGGTCTGAGATGCCCTGCTCGTTGAGCACACCCTTGCCGCTCGCGATCCCCCACGGCGGCATGGGCGTTCCCGGTCTGCCGTACGTGATGATGTCGTGCACCTGTTCCTTGTCGTACCGCAGCATCGCCACGTCCAGTGGCGGCGCCTGCCAGGTGACCTGGACCGGGAGGCAATAGCTCGGGGTGTCGGCGGTGACCGTCGCCGTCGGGTCGCAGCGGGGGTCGTCCGACTTGATCGTGTAGTTCGTGCTGCCGCCCGAGCCGTCGACGCCGTGGCAGTTCGCGCACAGCAGCGACCGGGTCGGGTCGTACGCCTTGCTCTGGTCGTTCGCGAACAGGATCGCACCCCGCTCGATCGACTGGTCCTTGAACTGCTTCTCGGCGTTCGCCTCCCGGGACGGCTCGAAGACGTAGTACGCGAAGAGCGTCAACGCGATGAGTGCGGTCGTGAGCAGTGAGATCCCCAGCACGCGCTCGAGCTTGCGACCCTCGAGCTCCTCGTCGGGCAGGAACGGCGTCAGGTTCTGCGGTGGGCGCGGCTCGGGGTTCCGGCGCAGGCTGAAGACCCGCCACAGGATGATGATGCCGATCGTCGCGAACGCGACGAGGTTGACGATGATCAGGACCAGCCTGAGATTCACGTCGAGTGAACCTCACACACAGGGCGCCCCCTCGGCGGTCTGCCCGGTGGTGTCGGTGCCGATCGGCGGCCCTTGTACCAGCGAGGTCGCGGCGGTGTCGACGGTGATGTCGCCACCCGAGACCTCGAGCACGAAGCGGTCGAGACCGCGCGGCGCGGGCCCGCCCTTCTTCTCGCCGACCCGGTTGTACTTCGAGCCGTGGCACGGGCATTCGAACCACTGCGAAGACTCGCACCACGGCACCCGGCAGCCGAGGTGCACACACTTCTGGTACAGCGCGACGTACCCCTTCTCCATGCCGGCGACGATGCGGGGGTCGTAGACGCCCTTCGCCTTGGCGATGTCGTCCTTCGGGTAGGGCTGGATGTACGTGCGGGCCGCCGCGTTGTAATAGGGCAGCTTCTTGTCGAACTGCTCCTTGGCGTCGTCCTCGGAGCCGACGACGATCTTGGCGCCGAAGCCGCCTGCGCTCCCCGGCCACAGGAAGCCGAGCATCGCGGCGCCCATGCCGGCGGCGAAGATGCCGAGCCCGGTCAGGATCCCCCGGTTGAAGAACTGGCGGCGGGTGATCCCGAGCTCCTCCTCCTCGACCGGGACGTACTCGACCGGGGCGCGATCACCGACGGGTTCGAGCGCCTGGCGCGACTCATCCGCGCGCGCCCGGGCTTCCTCGTCGAGCTCCGCGAGCTCGGCCCCCACCGGCACCGGGACAGCCACTTCGGTCGTCGGCTGGGAACGGTCGCGCTTACGAGTCTCCCGGCTCAGCCGGCCGCCGGTGGTCGAGCGGCGCCGGCCCTCGGCCACGATCGCGATCGCAGCGAGGACCAGCAGGGCCGGAATGGCGATGATCAGAACAGTCGATGAGTCCACGAACTACAAACGCCCTACAGGTCGAAGAAGATCCCGTTGTTCCACGGGAACACGAAGTTGAAGCCCGGGCCGCGGAAGAACGAGCCGATGATGACGAGCACGGCCCAGAGCATCAGGAACAAGGTGAAGATCGAGATCGCGAACTTGCGGTCGGTCGGCGCGTGCGAAGGGTTCTTGTCGACGAAGGGCGCCACTGCCAGCAGGAACAACCCCATGCCCGGGATCGTCACTCCCGCGACCATCGGGTGGAACATCGTCAGCAGCTCCTGGAGGCCGAGGAAGTACCACGGCGCCTTCGACGGGTTCGGCGTCTTGTTGAAGTCGGCGAGACCGAGCAGCGGCGCGCGCACGAGCGCCGAGAACACCAGCAGCGCCGCCGTCACGACGAGCACCGCCGCGAACTCGATGACGAGCAGGTGCGGCCAGACGTGGACCTTGTCCTGCGCCTCGGCCCGGGTCTGCTGGATCGACCCCGACTTCACGACTGTCAGCAGCCGCTGCGTATGACCACCCGGGCCCGTGGCCGTGGGCGTCGGCTTCGGTGCCGTGGCCGTGGCGGTCGCGCCACCGCCGGTGGTGGCGGCTGCCGCCGCCGCGGGAGCTGCCGCGCCGCCGTCGCCCTCTCCCGTGAGCTGCGCCCGGCGGCGCTTCGACCGCTCGAGCAGGTGCGCGGGCACGCCGCTGGCCGCCGCGGCCGCCTCGGTGTCGCCGCCGTCCGCCGCCGCGGGCGCCTCGGCCTCGGTGGCGGCCGCGGGGGCTTCGGCTTCCGCGGGCGCGGCCGCCTCCTCGGCGGCGGGCGCGGCTTCCTCGCCGCCTTCGCCCTCTTCGCCGGGCACAGGCAGGCCGAGCGCCTTGCGGCGCTCCCGGCTGCGGCGGAGCAGGTGCTCGGGAACCTCGGTCATCGGTCGCTTCTCACCGTTAGAGCGGCCCGGAGAGGCCGCCGTCCTTGCGGACGCGCCAGAAGTGGACGGCCATGAAGATCACGATCACGAAGGGTAGGAGTAAGACG
>WNFU01005866.1_pt1 | contig 17956 bp, 18 predicted proteins | sample 5400121 | NCBI WGS metagenome assembly WNFU01 (sample SAMN13153360, study PRJNA577476) | soil metagenome | isolation source: 100 cm soil or saprolite under grassland replicate 1 | place: USA:California | collected 2016-06-15
TGTTCCTCGCCGCCAAGCCCTACCTGATCGAGCGGTGGAGCGAGCAGGGCCGCCCCCGGCGCCTCGGCGACCAGCGGGTCCATGGCGAGGAGCGGCGCAAGGGCGACGACACCAGCGAGTTCATGGCCATCCGCTCGCCCTAGCCGGCGCGGCTGCGCTCCTCGCGGACCGGCTGGAGCAGCCGCTGGCGTCCGAGGTGGAACGGGACGATCGTCACGTTGACGTTGTCCATCGACCCGAGCACCTTGGTCAGGCCGGCCGAGGTCCGATCGTGCAGCAGCCGGCTCCAGAAGCCGACGTACCGACGCCGCGGCACCAGCACGGTGACCTCGGTGTCGGGGCGGACCCGCTCGGCGATCGTCTCCTCGACGGTGGCGAGCAGGTTGCGGTCGGGGCTGTCGACCACCTCCAGGGGGACCGGGATGTCGATCTTGGTCCACAGGCGGCACAGCTCGCGGGCGTGGTCGGGATCGACCGCGACGTGCACGGCGGTGATGCTCAGCGGGTTGAGCTGGCGGGCGTACTGCAGCGCCGACAGCGCCGCCTGGTCGAGGTCCTCGAGCAGGATCACCACCTCGTGGCGCGGCTTGGGCGGGGCCAGGTGGTGGGACACCTCGACCTTGAGCTGCCGCAGCTCGCGGCCGTAGGTGTGCTGGATGCGCAGCAGCAGCCAGACCAGCAGGGGGATGGCGACCACCACCATCCAGGCGCCGTCCATGAACTTGCCGACCACGATCACGACCAGGGCGACGGCGGTGACCAGCCCCCCCACCCCGTTGATGAGGATGCCGGAACGCCAGCCGGCCTCGCGCAGCCGCAGGTGGCGCCGGGTCATGCCGGCCTGCGACAGGGTGAACGACAGCACCACGCCGACGGCGTACAGCGGGATGAGCGAGTGGGTGTCGGCGCGGAACGCCACGATCAGGAAGATCGCGATCGCCGACAGCGCGATGATCCCGTTGGAGTAGACGAGGCGGTGGCCGCGCTTGCGGAGCTGCCTTGGCAGCAGGGCGTCGCCGGCGGCGAAGCTGGCCAGCAGCGGGAAGCCCGAGAACGAGGTGTTGGCGGCCAGCACCAGGATGAGCAGGGTGGCGGCCTGCACCAGGATGAACGCCGGCCCGCCACCGAGCACCTGCCTGGCGATCTGGGCGATGACCGTCGGGTAGCCGCTCTGGAAGGGCCTGGCGTCTAGCTCGACGGCCAGGTAGGTGATGCCGACGAACAGGCTGCCCATGATCCCGGCCATGACCATGAGGGTCTTGGCGGCGTTGGCCGCCTCCGGCCTCCGGAACGCGGACACCCCGTTGGAGATCGCCTCCACGCCGGTCAGCGCCGTCGTGCCGGAGGCGAACGCGCGCAGGATCACGAACATCGTCACCGCCCCGAGCGCCGCGCCCTCGTGGTGAAGCTGGGCGGCCTGCTCCGCGGTGTAGCGGATCGGCTCGATGCTGCCGGTCGCCAGCCGCCAGCCGCCGTAGAGGATCATCACGGCCACGCTGACCACGTACACGTAGGTGGGGATGGCGAACAACCGGCCGGCCTCGCGGAGGCCGCGCAGGTTGCCCCACGCGAGCAGCACCACGAAGGCGACCGAGATGTGGATGCGGAGCGGCCCGAGCTGGTCGGGGAAGACCGACGACATCGCCGCCACGCCGCTGGACACGCTCACCGCGACGGTCAGCACGTAGTCGATCAGCAGCGCCGCGCCGGCCACCGCGGCGGTGACGTTGCCGAAGTTGTCGCGGCTGACCACGTAGGCGCCGCCGGCCGACGGGTAGGCGGCGACCACCTGGCGGTAGGAGAGGACCAGCAGCACCAGCAGGCCGACGATCGCCAGCGCCACCGGCAGGGCCAGCGTGGTGGCCGCCACCCCGGCGACCCCCACCCCGACCAGGACGAGCAGGATCTCCTCGGTGGCGTAGGCGGTGGAGGAGATCGGGTCGGAAGAGAAGACCGCCAGCGCGACCCGCTTGCTGATGCGCTCGTGGACGAGCTGGGAGGTCTTCAGCGCCGGGCCGAGCAGGACGCTCTTGGCGCGGTAGCCGACCGACCGGTAGCGGCGGGAGGTCGGCGGGGTCGACGGGAGCGGCTCGAGGTGCGGTCTGGTCGGTTCTGTGGCCACGGATCAACTGTCGACCTCCAGCGCAAAGAACTTGTCAAGAACGTGGGGCCGGGTGCAAAGAGCGCATCAAGAAAGCGCGGATATGCTGGAGCGCATGGAGCGGTCGTCCGGCCGGTGGCTCGGCGTCAAGGGACCTCGCGTGGTGGTCGGCTATGCCGTCGCCCTCGGCGGCACCGCCACCGCCAGCGCGGTCCTGCTCGCGCTGCGGCACGAGGCGTCGACCACCAACGTGGTCCTGGTGTTCCTGGTCGTCGTCGTCGCCGCGGCGGCCAACGGCGGCCTCGGCCCCGGCGCGACCGCCGCCGCGCTCGGGTTCCTCGCCTTCGACCTGCTGTTCCTGCCGCCGTACGGCCACCTCAAGGTCCACGACCGGCAGGACTACGTCTCACTGGCCGTCTACCTGCTGATCGCGCTGGTCGTGAGCGTTCTGGTCAGCACCAGGGAACGGCGACAGGCGCTGGCGGAGCGGCGCGAGCGCGAGACCCGGACCCTCTACGAGCTGTCCTCCATGCTGCTCGTCCACGACAGCCTCCAGGCCACCCTCGAACGGGTGGCGATGACCGTCCGCTCCCTGTTCGACCTGGCCGGCTGCGCGATCCTGCTGGCGGGCGAGGACGGCCGCCAACGGCCCGTCGCCGTCGACGGCGACGCCGCCGAGGACGCCGGCCGGCGGGGACTGACCGTGCCGCTGCGCACCTCCGGCGCCCCGGTCGGCGCGATCGTCCTGGTCGCCGCCGGCGCGACGCCCCTGCGGCTTGGCGAGCAGGAGCTGCGGGTGGTGCACGCCTTCGCCAACCAGGCCGCCCTCGCCGTCGAGCGGGACCGGCAGCAGGAGGAGCGGGCGCAGGCCAGGGCGCTCGCCGAGACCGACCGGCTGCGGACCGCGCTGCTCAACTCGGTCTCCTGTCGTCCATCAAGGCGTCGGCGTCGAGCCTGCTCGACCCCACGATCGACTGGAGCCCGCGGCAGCGGCGGGAGTTCCTGGAGACCATCGACCAGGAGTCCGACCGGCTCACGCGCCTGGTGCACAACCTCCTCGACATGTCGCGGATCGAGGTCGGGGCGCTCGACCCTCGGCTCGTCGAGACCGCGCTGCCCGACGTCACCGGCCCGGTGGTGCGGCTCGCCCGTTCCAAGACCAGCCAGCCGATCATGGTGGACGTCCCCGACGACCTGCCGACCGTGCTGGTCGACCCGGTCCGGCTCGACCAGGTGCTCACCAACCTGCTCGACAACGCCCGCCGCTACGCCGACGGCGAGGCCGTGGCCGTCAAGGGCCGGGCGGTGGCCGGGCGGGTCGAGGTGCGCGTCGCCGACCACGGGCCCGGCATCCCGGAGGCCGAGCGCGAGCGCGTCTTCGACCAGTTCTACCGGCTGCGGCGCAACGGGCGCACGCCTTCCGACGGCACTGGCATGGGCCTGGCGATCTCCAGGGGCATCGTCGAGGCCCTCGGCGGCACCATCCGGGTCGAGGCCACACCCGGCGGCGGGGCGACCTTCGTGGTCAGCTTGTCGACCGGGCTAGGCGGGGACGTCCAGTAGGATGACGCCCGTCCACAGCCGCATCGACCGGCGACTCGAGTGAGGAAGGTGCCTTCGTGCACGTGGTGATCATGGGCTGCGGTCGGGTGGGCTCCGAGCTGGCCGCCAGGCTGCAGGCCGCCGAGCACTCGGTCGCGGTGATCGACAAGAACCCCAACGCGTTCCGGTCGTTGCGCTACGGCTTCAAGGGTCAGAAGGTCGAGGGATACGGCTTCGACGAGGACGCGCAGCGGCAGGCCGGCGTCGAGCGGGCCGACGCCTTCGCGGCGGTGTCGTCGGGGGACAACTCCAACATCGTGGCGGCGCGCCTGGCCAGGGAGAAGTTCGAGGTCCCGCGGGTGGTCGCCCGCATCTACGACCCTCGCCGGGCCGAGATCTACCAGCGGCTCGGGATCCCGACGGTCGCCACCGTGAAATGGACCACCGACCAGGTGATGCGCTTCCTGCTCCCCGAGCAGGTGGCGTCGGACTGGCGTGACCCGACCGCCGAGCTCGCCCTGCTCACCATGATCCTGCCGTCGGAGTGGGCTGGCTGGCGGGTGGAGGAGCTGGAGGCCGACGGGCACCGGCGGGTGGTCGGGGTCACCCGGATCGGGCACGCCCGGATCGTGACGCCCGGGTTCCTGCTCCAGGAGGGCGACCAGGTCCACGTGGCCGTCGACGAGAAGGGGCTGGACGAGCTGCGGCCGATGGTGCTGGCCGCCCGCCGGGACGCCCGCGAGCCGGCCACGCCGGACGCGCCGGAGGGGTCCGGGGAACCCCGAAGGGGTGCCCCGGCGGGTCGGGAGGCGCACCGGTGAGGGTCGCGATCGCGGGGGCCGGCAACGTCGGCCAGTTCATCGCCGCGGACCTGCTGGCCGCCGGGCACCAGGTCACCATGCTGGAGAAGGACCTCAAGGTCGTCGAGGCGGCCCGTCCGGGACTGGACGAGGCCGAGTGGTTCCCGTTCGACGCCTGCGAGGTGCTGTCGCTGGTCATGGCCGGGCTCGCCCACGCCGACGTGGTGGTGGCGGCCACCGGCGACGACGAGGACAACCTGGTCATCTCGCTGCTGGCCAAGCAGGAGTTCGCGGTGCCCCGGGTGGTCGCCCGGGTCAACAACCCCAAGAACCACGCGCTGTTCACCGAGGCGTGGGGGGTCGACGTGGCGGTGTCCACCCCGCACATCCTGCGGTCGCTGGTCGAGGAGGCGGTCACCGTCGGCAGCATGGTCCGGGTGATGCAGTTCGAGCAGGGGCACGTGTCGTTGCACGCGGTCACCCTGGCGGAGGGGTCCCCGTCGGTCGGCCGGACCCTGCGCGACCTCGCGCTGCCGGTGGACGCCGCCGCGGTCGCGGTCGTCCGCGAGGGCCATGTGGTCGTGCCCAAGGAGGAGACCGTGTTCGCGAGCGGCGACGAGGTCCTGGTGGTGGCCTCCGAGGGCAGCGAGGCCTACGCCCGCGAGGTCCTCGTCGGCGAGGCGCAGCGGCCGGCCGCGCGACCGCCACGTGCGGAGCCACCGCCGGAGGAGGGCCCACGGCAGGAGCCCGCCGAGCGGTCCGATCAGCGCAGCTCGTAGGCCGGGTTGTAGAGGGTCAGGCCGCGCTCGCCGGCCACCGGGGTGCCCTCGATGGCCAGGCGGCGGCCGCACTCGACACCGGCGATGCCACGCCTGCCCATGAACAGCGCCGACACCCGACCGGTGCCGTCCTCCAGCATGACCACCAGCGTGGGCACGGCCGCCAGCGGCTGGATGCGCACCCGGCGGATCTCGCCCTCGAAGCGCCCCCTGACCCGGGCCCGCGCCTCGCCGATGGGCGTGACCTCGTCGCCCATCAGCGGCCTCCCAGGTGCAGCTTGACCATGCGCAGCTCCGGGTCGCCGCCGCCTTCCATGGCGGCGCGGCAGGCCGCCGCCGCCTCCCGGAGGGCGTCGGCCAGGGCGTTCACGTCGATGCCGTCCTTGGCGGGCCGATAGGGCTCCAGGTAGTCGACGGCCCGGGCGAGCACGCTGGCCGCGCCCTTGTAGTTGCCCTGGGTGGCGTGCCACATCCCGGCGGCGCCCTGGATGATCCCCTTGAGGAAGTCACGGTCGGGCCGGCCGGCGCGCATCCGCCAGACCTCCTCCCAGACCTCGTGCGCCTCCCAGTACATGCCGTCGTCGAACAGGGCGCCGCCGCGACGGAGCACCTCGTCCTCCGGCAGGCTGAACGGCTCCCAGCCCGGCTTGAAGTCCGGCCGGGTCCCCCGCTTGCGGGTCTCCGCCATGCCCCGATCGTACGCGCCCCTGCCGTTATGTGACGGTGGCCAGCGCGTGGGCGGTCGCGGCGATCGACATGCGGGTGACGCGAAGCAGCGGGTGGTCCGCCTGGGGGAGGACCACCAGCGACCCGACCCGCCTGCCGTGCTGGACCAGGTCGACGACGACCCCCTCGGCCGGGAGCACGAGCACACCTCCGACCGACCGGCGGTGCCCGCTGGGAATGCGGCCCTCCTCGTCCAGGTGCGGGAGCCTGGCCAGCTCGGGCAGGCCGTCGTGCAGGCCGGCCGCGGCGACCACCCGCTCGCCTCCCCGCTCCTCCCTGACCACGAACACCGCCCGCGCCTCCAGCAGCTCGTGCAGGCCCTCGGCGGCGACCTGGTCGGCGTCCCGGCCGCCCCGGGCCGCGGCCAGGTTGACGGCGGTCAGGAGCCGCAGCGCGGCCTCCTCCTCGCGGGCCTCCACCGACGCCCGGCGGCTGGCGCGGCCCCCGAGGCTGGCGATCAGGCCGGCCACGAACAGCAGCACGACGGTGGTCACCTGCTCCCACGAGTCGATGCGCAGCGTCTGGTAGGGCGTGGTGAAGAAGTAGTTGTAGGCGAGGGCTGCCGACAGCGAGGAGGCGAGCCCGGCCATGCGGCCGCCGATCGCGGCGGTCAGCGCCACCACGATGACGTAGACGACCACGACGTTCTCCAGCCCTGCCGACTCGCGCAGCGGCCGGAGCGCGACGCCGACCACGACGCTGGCCACGAAGCCGGCGACGGCCCAGAAGGCGCCCTCGCCGTCGATCTCGGTGTACCTGCGGGCCACGGGGGCCCACCTCCTTGGTCTACTTGGTGCGCTTGTCGGCGATGATGTGGACGTCGACGCTGTCGGTCTCGCGCAGGATGCGGGCGATGATCGACTGGCCGACCAGCTCCTTCCAGCGTGGGCGGTGCGACTCGCCGAGCACGATCTGGGTGATGGCGAGCTCCTCCGCCGCCTTGACCACGGTCTCGGCCACGTCGCCCGCCCGGCGGAGCACGGTGGCGCCGAGCTGCCGGCCGAGCCCCTCGGCGGCCTCCACCGCCTCGTGCACCCCGGCGGGCTCCTGCTCGTCGGAGGGCTCGACGTGGAGCACGTACAGCCGCCCGGTGGCGCGGCGGGCCATGCGGGCCGCCCGGCGGACCAGCTCGCTCGAGTCGGGCCGGCCGTCGATGCAGACCATGACCCGCTCGCCGAGGGCGGGCGCCGGCTCGTCGGAGGCCAGCTCCGGCCCGAGGAGCTGGCGCTCCTCCTGCTCGGCGACCTCGCGCAGCGCCAGGGAACGCAGCGCGATCAGGTTGTCGATGCGGAAGAAGTGGGTGAGGGCGGCCCGGATCTTCTCGGGGGCGTAGACACGGCCCTGCGCGATCCGCTCCCGCAGCGCGTCGGGCGGCAGGTCGACCAGGACGACCTCGTCGGCCTCGTGCAGCAGCCGGTCGGGGAAGGTCTCCCGCACCCGCACGCCGGTGATCTCGTGGACCTTGTCGTTGAGGCTCTCCAGGTGCTGGATGTTCACGGTGGTGAAGACGTCGATCCCGGCGTCCAGCAGCTCCTCGACGTCCTGCCAGCGCTTGGCGTTCCGCCCGCCAGGATGGTTGGTGTGGGCGAGCTCGTCGACCAGGCAGAGCTGGGGCGTCCGCTCCAGCAGCCAGTCGGTGTCCATCTCGGCGAACGGCCGGCCCTGGACCCGCGCGATGCGGCGGGGCGCGACCTCCAGGCCGGTGGCGCGGTCCTCGGTGGCCCGCCGCCCGTGCGGCTCCAGGTAGCCGATCACCACGTCCACGCCGGCCGCCTTGAGGTCACGCGCCCCGCCCAGCATCGCGTAGGACTTGCCGACGCCGGCGGCGGCGCCAAGGAACACCTTGAGCCGGCCCCGCCGACGGTCGTCCGCGCTCATCCCCCTCCCCCGGTGGCCTCATCTGCCGGTCGCGGCATCGAGGGCGAGGTTCAGCTCCAGCACGTTCACCCTCGGCTCGCCGAGGAAGCCTAGTGCACGGCCCTGGGTGTGGTCGCGCACCAGCGCCCTGACCCGCTCCGGGTCGAGGCTCCGCGCACGTGCCACCCGGTCCACCTGGAACTCGGCCGCGGCCGGGGAGATGTGGGGGTCCAGCCCGGAGCCGGAGGCGGTGACCAGCTCGGCCGGGACGTCGGCAGCCGCCTTGCCGGGGTTGGCCGCCAGCAGCGCGTCGAGGCGCTCCTTGACGGTGTCGGCCAGCTTCCGCGAGGTCGGGCCGAGGTTGGAGGCGCCGGAGGCGCCGGCGTCGTAGCCGTCCCCCGCGGCCGACGGGCGACCCCAGAAGTACTCGGGGGCGTCGAAGGACTGGCCGATCAGGCTGGAGCCGACGACCCGGCCGTCGCTGCGGACCAGGCTGCCGTCGGCGCCGCCGCGGAAGGCGGCCTGCCCGATCCCGAACACGAGCAGCGGGTAGGCGAGCCCCACCAGGACGGTGAACACGCCAAGGGCGACGGCGCCCCGGCGGATCTCGGTGAGCATGGACGGCTCCTAAGCCAGGCGGAGGAAGGTGACGACGACGTCGATGAGCTTGATGCCGACGAACGGCAGGACGATGCCGCCGAGGCCGTAGACGAGCAGGTTGCGGCGGAGCAGGGCGGTCGCCGACACCGGCCGGAAGCGGACGCCCCGCAGCGCCAGCGGGATCAGGGCGACGATGATCAGCGCGTTGAAGATCACCGCCGACAGCACCGCCGACTGGGGCGTCTCCAGCCGCAGGACGTTGACCTTGTCGAGCACCGGGTAGGTGGCGGCGAACAGCGCCGGGATGATGGCGAAGTACTTGGCCACGTCGTTGGCGATCGAGAAGGTGGTGAGCGAGCCACGGGTGATGAGGAGCTGCTTGCCGATCTCGACGATCTCGATCAGCTTGGTCGGGTTGGAGTCGAGGTCGACCATGTTGCCGGCCTCCTTGGCGGCCACCGTGCCGGTGTTCATGGCCACGCCGACGTCGGCCTGGGCCAGGGCGGGGGCGTCGTTGGTGCCGTCGCCGGTCATCGCGATCAGCTTGCCGCCGCCCTGCTCGGCGCGGATCAGCTCCATCTTCCGCTCGGGCGTGGCCTGCGCGAGGAAGTCGTCGACCCCCGCCTCGCTGGCGATGGCGGCGGCGGTGAGCGGGTTGTCGCCGGTGATCATGACCGTGCGGATGCCCATGCGGCGGAGCTGGTCGAAGCGGTCGCGCATGCCGCCCTTGACGATGTCCTTGAGGTGGACGACGCCGAGGGCGCGGGCGCCGTCGGCCACCACCAGCGGGGTGCCGCCGCCGCGGGCGATGCCCTCCACGATCGGGTCGAGCTCGCCAGGGACGTCGCCGCCGTGCTCCTTGACCCAGGCGACCACGGCGTCGGCCGCGCCCTTGCGGACCTGCCGCCCGTCGATGTCCGCGCCGGACATGCGGGTCTGGGCGGTGAAGGCGACGAACCGGGCCCGTCGCTCCAGCAGCTCGCGGCCGCGCAGGCCGTACCGCTCCTTGGCCAGGACCACGATCGAACGGCCTTCGGGGGTCTCGTCGGAGAGCGAGGAGAGCTGGGCGGCGTCGACCAGCTCCGCCACCTCCACCCCGGGGAGGGGGATCAGCTCGGTCGCCTCCCGGTTGCCGAGGGTGATGGTGCCGGTCTTGTCGAGCAGCAGGGTGTTGACGTCGCCGGCGGCCTCCACGGCCCGGCCGGACATGGCGAGCACGTTGTGCTGCACCATCCGGTCCATCCCGGCGATGCCGATGGCCGACAGCAGCGCGCCGATGGTGGTCGGGATCAGGCACACCAGCAGGGCGATCAGCACCACCACCTCGGCGCGGCGCCCGGAGTAGACCGCGAACGGCTGCAGCGTCGCGACCGCCACCAGGAAGATGATCGTGAGCACGCTGAGCAGGATCGACAGGGCGATCTCGTTGGGGGTCCTCTGCCGCTCGGCGCCCTCGACCAGGGCGATCATCCGGTCCAGGAAGCTCTTGCCCGGCTCGGCGGTGACCCGCACCCTGATCCAGTCCGACAGCACCCTGGTGCCGCCGGTGACCGCCGAGCGGTCCCCGCCGGACTCGCGGATGACCGGGGCCGACTCCCCGGTGATGGCCGACTCGTCGACCGAGGCGATGCCCTCCACGACCTCGCCGTCGCCGGGGATGATCTCGCCGGCGTCGACCATCACCTCGTCGCCGGCCCGCAGCTCCGAGGCCGGCACGACCTCGGTGGAGCCGTCGTCGCGGAGCCGGCGGGCGGTGGTGTCCTTGCGGGTCTTGCGCAGCTCGTCGGCCTGGGCCTTGCCACGGCCCTCCGCCATCGCCTCGGCGAAGTTGGCGAACAGCACGGTGAACCAGAGCCAGAGCGCGACCTGGCCGGTGAACGAGACCCCGCCGGGCGGCTCCGGCTTGCGGAGCGCCAGCCCGCCGCCGCCCAGAAGGTTCACCGCGAACCTCAGGGTGACGAGGACGCTGCCGACCAGCACCACGAACATCACCGGGTTGCGGGCCTGGACCCGCGGGTCCAGCTTGCGGAACGCCGCGGCCGCGGCCCAGCGCACGATCGCCGGCTCGAACAGCTTGGTCGGGGTTGCCATGGTGCGCTGGTCGCCTTTCAGAAGAGCTGGCCGGTGGCCTGGATGAGGTGCTCGACGATCGGCCCGAGGGCGAGCACCGGGAAGAACGTGAGGGCGCCCACGATCAGGACCACGCCGACGAGCAGGCCGACGAACAGCGGGGTGTGGGTGGGGAAGGTGCCCGGCCCGGCGGGGACCTTCTCCTTGGCGGCCAGGCTGCCCGCGATCGCCAGCACCGCCAGGATCGGCAGGAAGCGGCCGGCGTACATCGCCAGCGAGCCGGTCAGGTTGTAGAAGGCGGTGTTGCCGGTCAGCCCGGCGAACGCCGAGCCGTTGTTGTTGGTCTGCGAGGCGAACGCGTACAGCATCTCGGTCAGCCCGTGCGGCCCCTCGTTCAGCCGCGACGAGGTGCCGACGTCCAGCACCGAGGCGAAGGCGGTCAGCACCAGCACCACGATCGGCATGACCAGGATCGCCAGGCCGGCCAGCTTGACCTCGCGGGCCTGGACCTTCTTGCCCAGCCACTCCGGGGTGCGGCCGACCATCAGCCCGGCGATGAACACCGCCAGCAGCACGAACACCAGCATCCCGTACAACCCTGTTCCGACCCCGCCCGGCGATACCTCGCCGAGCAGGATGTGGGCGGTGGGGACGAGCCCGCCGATGGCGGTGTAGGAGTCGTGGAAGGAGTTGACCGCGCCCGTCGAGGTGCCGGTGGTGCTCGCCGCGAACGTCCCGGAGGCGCCGATGCCGAAGCGGGTCTCCTTGCCCTCCATGTTGCCGCCCGCCTGGGCGCTGCTCCCACCCGCGGCAGCCTGGTCGACCCCCGCCCGCTCCACGATCGGGTTGCCCGCCTGCTCCGCCACGATCGCCGTGCCCACCATGCCGGCCCAGATGACCGCCATGGCCGCGAACACCGCCCAGCCCTGGCGGCGGGAGCCGACCAGCCGGCCGTAGGTGGCGGTGAGCGCGAACGGGATCACCAGCAGGGCCAGCATCTCCAGGAAGTTGGTGATCGGGTCGGGGTTCTCGTATGGGTGGGCGGAGTTGGCGTTGTAGGGCCCGCCGCCGTTGGTGCCGAGCTCCTTGATCGCCTCCTGGGAGGCGATCGGCCCGCCGGGCAGGTTCTGGGTGGCGCCGCCGACCGTGGTCACCTCGCGCAGCGCGTTGAAGTTCTGCACCACGCCGCGCGCCATCAGCAGCGAGGCGAGCAGGACCGACAGCGGCAGCAGCACGAACACCACGCCACGGGTCAGGTCGACCCAGAAGTTGCCGATCGTGGTGGCCCGCCGGCGGGTGAGGCCGCGGATGAGCGCGACCGCCACCGCCAGGCCGACCCCGGCGGAGACGAAGTTCTGCACCGCCAGGCCGGCCATCTGGGTGAGGTGGCTCATGGTCTGCTCGCCCAGGTAGTTCTGCCAGTTCGTGTTGGTCACGAAGGAGACGGCGGTGTTGAGCGCGAGGTAGGGGTCGACCGCCCCGAAGCCGTCGGCGTTGAGCGGCAGCAGCCCCTGGATGCGCTGCAGCACGTACAGCCCGACGATCGAGGCCAGCGAGAAGACCAGCAGCGAACGGCCGTAGGCCTTCCACGTCTGCTCGCCGTCGGGTTGCAGGCGCAGGGTGCGGTAGACGAGGCGCTCGACCGGACCGAGGAGCGGGTGCAGGAAGGTCCGCTCGCCGCCCATGACCCTTGCGATGAACGCGCCGAGCGGCGGGGTCAGCGCGACCACCGCGAGCAGCAGGACGAGCGGCTGGATCAGGTTCGCGACCAGCATCAGAAGCGCTCCGGCCGGATGAGGGCGTAGACGAGGTAGCCGACGAGGGCGACGGCGGCCACCAGGGCGAGCAGGTTCTCCCAGTCCATGGCGTGCTCCTCGTCAGGCCCGCTCGACGAAGGCGAGCCAGACGAAGCTCAGCGCGGCCAGCGCGAGCACGACGGCGGCGGCGACGAGGTCCATCGAGCCTCCCGTGAGACGGATGTCGGTCGGCTCCAGGGTGCGCGCCGGCCACAAAGACAGCGTGAAGGACGTTGTCGCGGCCGCAAAGAAGTCGTCAAGGCTCGGGCACGGGGCGCTGCTCGGCCTATCCTTGGTTGCATGGATGTCCCTCGTCGGCTCGCCGTCGGCGGGCCGCGCAGCGCTTTGGGCTACGCGGTGGCCCTGGCGGGAACGGCCGTGGTCACCGGGCTTCTGCTCGTCTTCAGGGGCGACGTGTCCAAGACCAACGTGGTCCTGGCCTATCTGCTGGTGGTGACCGCCGCCGCCGCCGCGGGCGGGCTCGGTCCCGGCGTCACCGCCGCCGCCCTCGGCTTCCTGGCCTTCGACTTCCTGTTCCTGCCGCCCTACCACACCTTCATCGTCGACGACGAGCAGGACTACCTGTCGCTCTTCGTCTACCTGCTGGTCGCCGTGGTGGTCAGCCTGCTGGTGGGCACCAGCGAGCGCCGCCGCATGCGCGCCGAGCGCCGCGAGCAGGAGACCCGCATGCTGTTCGACCTGTCGTCCAGCCTGGTCGCCCACGGCAGCCTCGAGGACACCCTGGACAGCGTGGTACGGACCGTGCGCGCCCTGTTCGGCCTGGCCGGCTGCGCGATCGTGCTGCCGAGCGGCGACGGCATCCGCCTGGCCGCCGGCGACGGCGAGGTGCCCGACGACCTCGGCGAGCGGTTCGTCGGGGCGCGGGCCGCCCACACCTCGGTGCAGGTCCGCGGCCCGATCGGCGGCGACCTGGAGCCGGGCATGGCCCTGACCGTGCCGATGCGCAGCGGCGAGACCGTGGTCGGGGCGCTGGTGGTGGTCGCGGGCGGCCCGGGCTCCTCGGGGTTCGGCGAGCCCGAGCGCCGGGTGCTCGCCACCTTCGCCAACCAGGCCGCCCTCGCCGTCGAGCAGGGCCAGCAGGAGGAGCAGCGCAACCGGGCCCGCGCCCTGCAGGAGACCGACCGGCTGCGCACCGCCCTGCTCAACTCCGTCTCCCACGACCTGCGCACGCCGCTGGCCTCGATCAAGGCGTCCGCCTCCAGCCTGCTCGACCGGGACGTCGCGTGGAGCCCGGCCGAGCGGGACGAGTTCCTGGCCACCATCAACACCGAGGTCGACCGGCTCACCCGCCTGGTCCACAACCTGCTGGACATGTCCCGCATCGAGGCTGGCGCCCTGGACCCACGGCTGGTCGAGACGACGGTGGCCGAGGTCGTCGGGCCGGTGGTCCGCCGCTCGAGGGCGGCCTCCAGGCAGCGCGTGGACGTCGACGTGCCCGACACCCTCCCGCCGGTCCTGGTCGACCCGGTCCGGCTCGACCAGGTGCTCACCAACCTGCTCGACAACGCCCGCGGCTACGCGGCGGGCGGGCCGGTCCAGGTGGTCGCCAGGCAGGCCGGCGGGATCGTGGAGCTGCGGGTGGTCGACCACGGACCGGGCATCCCCGGCCCGGAGCGGGAGCGGATCTTCGACCAGTTCTACCGGCTCAAGGGTGGCGGCAAGCGGCCCGAGGGGACCGGTATGGGACTGGCCATCTGCCGGGGGATCGTGCAGGCGCACGGTGGCAACCTGCGGGTCGAGACCACCCCTGGCGGCGGCGCCACCTTCGTGCTCACCCTGCCCGCGGCGGAGGCCGGCCGGCTGACGCCGGAGGTGGCGGCGTCGTGACCCGCGTGCTGGTGGTCGACGACGAGCCGCCGATCGTGCGGGCGGTCGCCGCCAACCTCCGCGTCCGCGGCTACGAGGTGCTGACCGCCGCCACCGGCGACGCCGCCATCGCCGCCGTCGAGGCCCACCAGCCAGACTGCGTCGTGCTCGACCTCGGCCTGCCGGGCATCGACGGCCTGGAGGTGCTCCGCCGCCTGCGCACCTGGACCGAGGTGCCGGTGGTGGTGCTGACCGCCATCGACAGCGAGCGCGACAAGGTGGCCGCGCTGGACCTGGGCGCCGACGACTACGTGACCAAGCCGTTCGGGGTGGCCGAGCTGATGGCGCGGATCCGGGTCGCGCTCCGGCACGGCAGGGGCGCCACCGCCGACCGGCCAAGGGTGGTCCGGGCCGGCGACCTGAGCATCGACCTGGACGCCAAGCTGGTGACCAGGGACGGGGCTCCGGTGCGGCTGACCCCGACCGAGTACCGGCTGCTGGAGACGCTGGCCACCAACGCCGGTCGGCTCTGCACCCACCGGTTCCTGCTGGAACGGGTCTGGGGTCCCGGCTATGGCGACGAGTCCCAGTACCTGCGGGTCTACATGGCCAACCTGCGCAAGAAGCTGGATGATCCCGCCGCGCCCCAGGTGCTGTTGACCGAGCCCGGGATGGGGTATCGGTTCGTGGTGCCGGAACCCGAGGGCACGCGCACGGAGGTCTGACGCATGCGGGTGGTGATCGTCGGCTGCGGCCGGGTCGGCGCCGGGCTGGCGACCAGCCTGGCCGACGCCGGCGACAGGATCACCGTGATCGACAAGGACCCCAAGGCGTTCGAGCGGCTCGGCGAGGACTTCGCCGGCCAGACCGTCGAGGGCATCGGCTTCGACCGCGACGTGCTCGAGCTGGCCGGGATCGCCAGCGCCGACGCGCTGGTGGCGGTGACCAGCGGCGACAACTCCAACGTGGTCGCGGCCCGGGTGGCACGGGACGCCTACCGGGTGCCGCGGGTGATCGCCCGCATCCACGACCCGCGGCGGGCCGCCCTCTACGAGGAGCTCGGCATCGTCACCGTCTCGAGCACCGACTGGGCGATGCGCAAGGTCCGCGACTACCTCGAGCACCGCACCCTGAAGGAGGAGACGGCCTTCGGCCGCGGCGAGGTCTCGCTGCTGCGGCTGGAGCTGCCGCAGCACCTGGTCGACCGCTCCGTGGCCGACCTGGAGGAGGGCGGCGGCCTGCGGGTGGTGAGCATCACCCGCCGGGGCGGCGCCTTCGTGCCCGACCCGGCGACCGTGCTGGTGGAGGCCGACGTGGTCCGGGTGTCGGTGGCGGCCGACGCCCGCGACCGGCTGGACGCCCTGCTCGCCGAGGAGGCCGGGCGCGAGGCGGCCGGCCGGGAGGCTGCCGGGTGAGGGTCCTCATCGCCGGGGCGGGGGTGTGGGGCTCCTACATCGCCGACCACCTCGTCGGCGAAGGCCACGAGGTCGTGGTGGTGGAGCAGGACGCCACCACCGCCCGCCGGGCGCGGGCGTCCGGCGGCCGCATCGTGGTCGCCGGGGACGCCTGCGAGCCGTCGGTGCTCGACCGGCTCGGCCTGGACACGGTCGACACGGTGGTCGCGGCCACCGGGGACGACGAGGACAACCTGGTCGTGAGCCTGCTCGCCAGGCGCTGGTACGCGGTGCCCCGGGTGGTCGCGCGGGTCAACAACCCCAAGAACACCTGGCTGTTCACGGACGAGTGGGGGGTGGACACCGCCGTGTCGGCCCCGGCCATCATGACCTGGCTGCTGGAGCGCGCCGTCGGGGTGCAGGACGTGGTCGCGCTGCTCCGGGCGGAGCGGGGCCGCGGAGTGGCCCTGGTCGAGCTGACGCTCGACGAGGACGCCGCCGCGGTCGGCCGCAGCCCGTCGGAGCTGGAGCTGCCCGCCGGCGCCACCGTCGTCGCGGTGGTCCGCGCCGACCAGGTCATGGCCGGCGCCGACGCCGGCCCGCTGGAGGCGGCCGACGAGGTCCTGGCCCTCACCACCCTGGAGGCCGAGCCAGAGCTGCGCCGCCTGCTCGGCGGCCAGCCTGGCGGCTCCCACACGCCGGTCGGCTGATACACTGCCTGCCTCAACGACGTTCGTGCATCACCGCGACGTCCGACCTGATCGCCGTCAGGGATCCCGTGGTCCTGGTGATGCACGAGCGTCGTTGACGGGATGTAGCGCAGCTTGGCAGCGCGCCACGTTCGGGACGTGGAGGCCCCGGGTTCAAATCCCGGCATCCCGACCATACGGAACCCCAATCTACCTGGGGTTCCGTTCGCATCTAGGTGGCTGTTGGCCGCTAATGCTCACCAAATGCTCACATCCGTGAGCTCGCTCGTCCCCGTAGGACAGGCCGGGCACAAGTCGTGTTCGGCCACGCCAAGCCATTGCCTGGCCAGCCCAGCGAGTCGGCGATCGAGTCCCGCCTGCAGAACCTCTTCCCACACCTAGTCTGCCGGCCTGCCTGGTGGGACCGGCTGACGGCGCCGCCGGCGAAGGGAATGGTTGATGCGCGTTCTGCGCCGCGGGGACAGCGACGATGTCGGAGGGGGCTTGGCCCCGTAGGGCAATGGGTCGGCGCCAGCCCCGAGGTGGAGCCGCAGCGGCAACCGGATGATGAGCGGCAGCTCGAAGTGCGCCCGCCGGCTGCCCAGCTGGAGGCCCTCGGCCGCCAGCGTGGCCGCCACATCACAGGCCCCAGTGTGGAGGCTGACGACATGGCCGTTGCGCACCGTGACCACCAGGGCCTTGACCACGAACTCGATGTCCAGCTCGAAGTTCACGCTCGCCAGGTGGACATCGTTGATGAGCAACTCGACGAAGGGACGGTGGACCGAGCTGATGCGGTGGCTGGCAAGCTCGACTACCTCCGAGCTGCCGGGATTGGCGGCGGTGCGTTCGGCGGCGGCGGCAAGCTCACCCTGTTTGCGCCAGCCCGCGACCACTAGGTCACCGAGGTCGAGGTCGAGGAGCCCGTGGGCGACGGTGGCGACCTGGCTGTTGGCTGCTTGACGCCCGGCCTGGGACAAAAGCTGCAGCCCGGTGTCCAGGGAGCCCAGTACGCCCTTCTCGTCGATGGCCTCGACCAAGGCCTGTCCGGTGTCTTGGTCCTCGCCGAACAGGAAGATCGCGGTGGTGAGCGGTTGGGCGGCGATGGCGGTGGTCATGGGGTCATCTCCTGCAGGGTTTGGGTGCCGGCATCGTGATGGGGCTCCAGCCGTACGGTGAAGGTCCGGGTGTTGTCGCGGTTGGGCTCGACGGTCACCTCGACCGGGCTGGTGTGCGGCTCGGCCCGGATGTCCTCGGGCGGCGGGTCAGGCTCATGCCGGGCACGCTTCTCTTGAGGGGCCCGCCACCTGCGGAAGACGGCTCGCGCTAGTGCGCCGGCCACTAGCGCCCCGGCGCCGATGAGGAGCTTGAGCAGCAGGCTCAACCCCGGTGGAATGACTTCGAACGGCGTCTCGGCCAGCGTCTGGGCGGCCACCGTGGCCAACCTCATTGGGCTGGGCCCAGGCTTGGCGTCCTTGGGCACTCGCCGTTCCGCGGTGATGCTTCCATCTGGCCCAGCGGCGACGTCAGGGCCGAGCGGCGTCCCGCCGAGGAGGAGCCTGAATGGACAGGCTGCGAGCTTGCGGTCCGACGGTCGCGCGCGGTTTTTGCGCGCGACCGGCCGGGGTCGTCCCCTCCACCTGCCCAAACCGCCTCGCCGCGGGAGAGCACACCCCCACGGTCGCTGATGGGGGGATAAGCAGGGGGATAAGCAGGGGGATAAGCAAGGGGTAGACAAGGGGTAGACAAGGGGTAGACAAGGGGTAGACAAGGGG
>WNFU01004444.1_pt1 | contig 17953 bp, 18 predicted proteins | sample 5400121 | NCBI WGS metagenome assembly WNFU01 (sample SAMN13153360, study PRJNA577476) | soil metagenome | isolation source: 100 cm soil or saprolite under grassland replicate 1 | place: USA:California | collected 2016-06-15
TCGAGCGGGGCCGCAGGACGTGGCGAGTGCCGGTGCGCGGAGGGGTCGTCACCGACGACGGCCTGCTGGCCCTGTCGTTGGCGGAGAAAGGCATGGGGCTGGCTTACGCCTTCGAGCCGATGGTGCTGGAGCAGTTGCGTACGGGACGCCTGCAGCGGGTGCTCGAGGCCTATGCGGCCACGATCGCCGGCTTCTTCCTGTACTTCCCGAGTCGATCGCAGCGCTCCGCACCGCTGGGCCTCTTCGTCGCGGCCGCCAGGGAGCTGGCCGTGCGCTCGACGTGATGGTCAGCGCCGCCGCCGCGGCGCCGCCCTTCCAGCGGTCGCCGGGGAGACGCGCCACGACTCCGCGGAGCACGGACTCCAAGGCCTCCGCGTCGAGGATCGCGCGGAGATGGATCGACGGACGGTTGTTCGAGCTGCTCGTGCGGCAACGCCGGATCAATCCCGCCCGAACTGCGTCACCGCTATGGCGAGCGCCGCCACCGCCGAGAGCGCGACGAGCGCGAGCTCGAGCGGGACCGGCACCGTCCAGCCGAACCAGGTGACGCCCGCGACGGCCGCGCCGAGGCCGCCCCCGACGTGCGCCAGCACCGCTCGCCGGAGCGGGTCGACCGCGTAGGTGAGCGGGTCGAGCCGGGTGAGGACCGCGAGCCAGCCGGGGAGACCGGAGACCGGGAAGAGCGCGCCCGACAGGAAGAAGAGCGGCATGAGCAGCATCTGCACGAGCGCCATGAACGACTGGATGGCGCGGATGCGGACCGCGACGAGGAGCCCGAGCGCGGTGATGGCGAACGAGACGATGGCGAGCTCGCCCAGGATCGTGAGCACGAGCGAGGCCGAGTAGGGGATGCCGACGAAGCCTGCGACGCAGAGGACGACGAGGCCCTGGAACAGCCCCGCGGTCGTGCCTCCGAGGCACTTGCCAAGCAGGATGGCGCCGCGCCGGACCGGGGCGACGAGCATCTCGCGCATGAACCCGAACTCGCGATCCCACACGAGCGAGCCGGCGGAGAAGAAGCTCGTGAAGAGCACCGCCATCGTCATGACGCCCGGGAAGAGGAAGACCTTCAGGTCGCCGCGGCCGCCCGCGACCATGGAGGACATGCCCGAGCCGAACACGAAGAGGTAGAGCATCGGCTGGAGGAGCGCGGTGACGATGCGCGGCTTGTCGCGGAAGAAGCGGATGAGCTCCCGCTGCCAGACGATCTTCACCGCGCGCAGGTCGTTGCGGAAGCTGCGCTCCGGGACCTGCACCGGGACGTGAAGCGCGAGGGATGCGGCGACGTCGTTCACGGCTACCTCGCTCGCCCGAAGGGCCCGACGCGGGCGGGCTCCGCGCGCGACGCCTCCGCGTCGCGGATGGTGGTCCCGGTGTGGGCCATGAAGACGTCGTCGAGCGTGGGGCGGGCCACGCTCACCGACTGGATGCCGACGCCGAGCTCGGCGAAGAGCCGCGGGACGAAGCGCTCGCCCTCGGGCACCGCGAAGGTGACGGCGCCGTCGCGCACCGCCGCCTCCAGGCCGAAGCGGCCCTTCAGCGCTGCGATGGCAGCCCCGTCGTCGGCGGTGCGGATCTGCACGCGGTCCTTGCCGACCTCGGCCTTGAGCGACTCCGGGGAGCCGAGCGCGACGATGCAGCCCGCGTCCATGATGGCGATGCGGTCGCAGTACTCGGCCTCTTCCATGTAGTGGGTGGTCATGAAGATGGTGATCTCCTCGCGCCTGCGGAGCGCGTCCACGTAGGACCAGATCGAGCTCCGCGTCTGCGGGTCGAGCCCCACGGTCGGCTCGTCGAGGAAGAGCACGCGGGGTGAATGAAGGAGCCCCCGCGCGATCTCGAGCCGCCGCTTCATCCCGCCGGAGAAGGTGCCGACGAGGCTCTCGCGCCGCTCCCAGAGCCCCACCATCTCCATCACCTGGCGGATGCGCGGCGGCGTCACTGCGCGCGGGATTCCGTACAGCTCCGCGTGGAACCGCAGGTTCTGCTCGGCCGAGAGGTAGCCGTCGAGCGTGGTGTCCTGGAAGACGAGGCCGATGTGGCGGCGCACGTCGTCGCGCGCCTTCACGACGTCGAAGCCGGCCACCCGCGCCGTGCCCGCGCTCGGGGCGGTGAGCGTGCAGAGGATGTTGATGGTGGTGGACTTGCCCGCGCCGTTCGGCCCGAGGAAGCCGAAGGTCTCGCCCGGCGCGACGTCGAGGTCGATGCCGCGCACCGCCTCGATGGCGCCGTAGCGCTTCTCGAGCCCGCGGGCCGCGACCGCCGGCTCGCGAGCGTTCGAGAGCGGAGCGGGTGGCGAGGTCACTCCGCGTCCTCCGGCGCGTCCTCGGCGAGAAGCCGGTAGAGCGCGCGGCGCGCGTCGGTGACCACTTTGCGCGCCTGGGCGATCTGCGCCGCGTTCCCGGCGCGCGTCACCTGGACCGCGGCGATGCCGAGCTGGCGGCAGAGGCCGATCATGCCCATGACGTCGTCGCCCGCGGCACTGCCCATGGCGTCCCAGGGGGCGGAGAGCTCCTTCGCGTGCTCCTTCGCGTAGGCGCGGCCGCGATCGGTGAGCTCGAACACGCGGCCGCCGCCGCTCTCGACCGCGTGGACGAGGCTCTCGTCCTCGAGGAGCTGTAGCGCCGGGTAGACGGAGCCCGGGCTCGGGCGCCACATGCCGCCGCTCCGCTGCTCGAGCTCCTGAATGATCTGGTAGCCGTTGCGCGGCTGCTCGGCGAGGAGGGCGATGATGCCCGCCCGGACGTCGCCGCGCTTCGCCCGTGGGCCGCGATGGAAGAAGAAGGAGAAGGGGTTCCCGCCCCAGGGGTTTCCGCCGCCGGGGGCGCCGGCGCCGGGCGGGCCGTGGTGGTGCCCGCCGCGCCGGCCGTGGCCTCCACCCCCTGCGGCGAGGTGTTCCAGGTGCTCCGAGAAGGGATGGAAATGCGACCAGCTTCCCATGACTGTTGCCTCCTGCCATCGAGCGTTCGCGACAGCTTTCAGTACGCTCGTCGATATATCGGGACAGGTCGTGAGCGTCAAGTCGCCCTGGCGGGCTCCACGGAAGTCTCCTTTCTTCGGACGCCGCAACGTCGGGGAGGGACATGCGGAGAAGGTCGCATGTCGGATCTGGAGGTCGCGACCGGTCGATGGGCATGCGCCAGCGCGGGCGTTAGGGTACGGCCCATGGACTCGACCCGCCTCGGACGCACCGGCCTCAAGGTCTCGCGCCTCTGCCTCGGCACCATGACGTTCGGGCTTCAGTGCGACGAGCCGACCTCGCGCGCGATCCTCGACGCCGCGGCGGCGGGCGGGATCTCCTTCATCGACACTGCCGACGCCTACCCGCTCGGCGGGAGCACCGAGACGGTCGGTCGCACCGAGGAGATCGTCGGGCGCTGGCTCCGCGGTCGCCGGCACGAGTTCATCCTCGCGACGAAGTGCCACAACCCGATGTCGGACCGCCCCTGGGATCGCGGCAACTCGCGCAAGCACGTCCTCGACGCGATCGACGCGTCCCTGCGCCGCCTCGGCACCGACTACGTGGACCTCTATCAGCTCCACATGTTCGACCCGGAGACGCCCCTCGACGAAAGCCTGCGCGCCCTCGACGACGTCGTCCGGGCCGGGAAGGCGCGCTACGTCGGGTGCTCGAACTTCCAGGCGTGGCAGGTGGCGCGCGCGCTCGGGCGCAGCGAGGTGCTCGGGACCGTGCGCTTCGACTCGGTCCAGCCCCGCTACAACCTCCTCTTCCGCGAGCTCGAGCGCGAGCTCTTCCCGCTCTGCGCGCAGGAGGGGATCGGCGTCATCCCCTACAACCCGCTCGCTGGCGGGGTCCTCTCCGGCAAGCACCGCGCAACCGGTCCGGCGCCCTCCGGCCGCTTCACTCTCGGCACCGCCGGCCAGATGTACCAGGACCGCTACTGGCACGACCGCGAGTTCGCGACGCTCGAGCAGCTCCGCCCGCTCGCCGCCGAGGCGGGCCTGGACCTCGTCACGGTCGCGGTGGCGTGGGTGATGGCGAATCCGGTGGTGACCTCGCCCATCGTCGGCGCGAGCCGGCCCGAGCAGCTCAGCGCCGCGCTCGCCGCCGCGGCCGTGAAGCTCGCGCCCGAGCTCAAGGCGCGCCTCGACGCGCTCACCGCCGAGTACCGGCGCGGCGACGCGGTTCGGTAGCGGCGGTGCTCAGCGGCCTCCGGTACCGCTCGAACCAGCCGAGGCCGGCGAAGGTCCCGTGCTCGGGGCGGTACTCGCAGCCCACGCGGCCGCATGGACAGGTTCGCGGCGAAGCGGGGCATGCGGGTCCCGGATCACAGCTCGAGCTTGAACGCGGCCGCGAGCTCCGCGATCTGCTCCGGCGTGAGGGTGCGGACCGCCTGGCCGCGCAGGAGCAGGAACAGCTTCGCCGTCTCCTCGAGCTCCTCGGCGGCGTTCGCCGCGTCCTCGATCGACGCGCCGGAGACGACCGGGCCGTGGTTCGCGAGGAGCACCGCCGCGTGCCGGCCCGCCACGCCGCGGATGAGGTCGGCGAGGCGCGGGTCGCCGGGGCGGTGGTAGGGGACGAGCGGCAGCCGGCCGATCTTCATGACGAAGTAGGGCGTGAGGGCCGGGAGCACGTCGGCGGGGTGGACGTCCGCGAGGCACGACACCGCCGCCGCGTGCGTCGAGTGGAGGTGCACGACTCCGCCGGCGCCCGGGCGCGCGAGGTAGACCGCGCGGTGCAGGAACGCCTCCTTCGAGGGCGGGTCGCCGGAGAGGTGGCGGCCGTCGTAGTCGAGCTTCGAGAGCCGCGCCGGTTCGAGCCGCCCGAGCGACGAGCTCGTCGGGGTGACGACGAACCCGTCGTCGAGCCGGGCGGACAGGTTCCCGCTCGAGCCGGCGGTGAGCCCCCGCTCGAAGAGCGAGCGTCCGAGCTCGCAGATCTGGTCGCGCAACGCGGTCTCGGTCATGGCAGGACCTTCCAGGCGTCCAGGAAGAAGGTGGGGCCGCCGAAGTTGCCCGACTTGAGCGCCAGGGCGAGCGGCCGCCCGCCGACGCTCGCCGTCCACGGCACCCCGGGCGCGATCTGCGGCCCGATGCGGAGCATCCGCACGCCGAGGGCGTTCACCACCGCGCCGGAGGTCTCGCCGCCGGCGACGACGAGCCGGCCGACGCCGGCCGCGACGAGCCCGCGCGCCACCGCGGCGAGCGCCTCCTCCACGAGCGCCCCGGCCCGCTCGCGCCCGAGCCGCTCCTGCGCGCTCCGCACCGCCCCCGGCTCCGCGGTGGCGTGGACGAGCACCGCGCCGCGGGGAAGGAGCGGGGCGGCCCAGGCGAGGGCGGCGGCGATGACGTCCTCGCCCGCCCCGAGCCGGAGCGGGTCCACGCGGAAGGCGGGGACGCCCGCGGCGATCGCCGTCGCGACCTGGCCCACGGTCGCGGGCGAGCAGCTCCCGGACACGATCGCCCGCAGCCCCGAGGACGGCGGCAGCTCCGCCGCGCCGTCGGGCGCGCCGAGGAGCCCGCGCGCGCGCCAGGCGGCGGGGAGGCCGATCGCGACGCCCGACCCGCCGGTCACGAGGGGCAGGTCCGCGGCCGCCTCGCCGATGGTGTCCAGGTCGCCGTCGGAGACCGCGTCGACGATCGCGAGCGCGACGCCGTCGGTGCGGAGCGCCTCCAGCCGCGCCCGGATCGACGTCGGACCGGCGGCCACGTCGCCGTGCCGCACGAGGTCCACCTTCCCGCGCGACTGGCGCTGCAGAACGCGCACCAGGTTCGGGTCCCGCATCGGCGTGAGCGGGTGATCCTTCATGCCGCTCTCCGATAGGAGCACGTCCCCGACGAAGAGGTAGCCGGTGAAGACCCGCCGGCCGTTCTCCGGGAAGGCCGGGCAGGCGATCGTGAACGGTGCGCCGAGAGCGCCGAGGAGCGCCTCCGCCACCGGCCCGATGTTCCCGCGGTCGGTCGAGTCGAAGGTCGAGCAGTACTTGAAGAAGAAGCGCAGGCAGCCCGCGGCGCGGAGCCAGGCGAGCGCGGCGAGCGAGTGCGCGACGGCCTCGCCCGCGGCGATGGTGCGGGACTTGAGCGCGACCACCACCGCGTCCACCTCGGCGCCGAGCGCGCCCTCCGGGACCCCGACGGTCTGGACGGTGCGCATCCCCGCGCGCACCAGGATGCCCGCGAGGTCGGTCGCGCCGGTGAAGTCGTCGGCGATGCACCCGAGCAGCGGCGCCATGTCACTCCTCGCCGCCGCGCCTGCCCGGCAGCGGCACGCCCGGGAAGATCTTCACCACCGCGGAGTCGTCCTCGCCGGCGTGTCCGGCCGCCGCGGCGAGGAGGAACATCTGGTGTGCCGTGGAGGTGAGGGGGAGCGGCATCCCGAGCTTGCGGCCGGCGTCGAGCACGATCCCGAGGTCCTTGACGAAGATGCTCACCGCCGACAGAGGGGTGTAGTCGCCGGCGAGGATGTGCGGGACCCGGTTCTGGAACATCCACGACGCGCCGGCGCTCCCGCAGATGACGTCGTAGACGACCGCGGGGTCCGCCCCGGAGCGGATGCAGAGCGCCATCGCCTCCGCCGCGGCGGCGATGTGGACGCCGGCGAGGAGCTGGTTCACCGCCTTCACCTTCGATCCCTGGCCGGAGCGCTCGCCGAGCCGGTGGACCTGCGCCGCCATCACGTCGAGGACGGGACGCGCGGCGTCGAACGCCGCCGGTGCGCCGGAGGCCATCACCGTGAGCTGCCCCGCGTCCGCCTTTGCGGCGCCGCCGGACACCGGCGCGTCGAGGTGGAGAAGCCCCATCGCGCTCAGCCGGTCGCCGAGCGCGGTCGCGTACTCGGGGGCGACGGTCGCGCTCGTCAGCACCACGGCGCCCGGGCGGAGCGCCGGCGCGGCGCCATCGACGCCGAAGAGGACCGCGTCCGTTTGCTCGGCGTTCACCACCAGCACGACGAGCGCGTCCACCGCGGCGCCGAGCGCCGCCGGCGTGGCGGCGGGCACCCCTCCGGCGGCGGTGAGCGTCGCGAGTGGCTCGCGGCGGACGTCGAACCCGTGGACCGCGAGCCCCGCCCGGAGGAGCGACCGCGCCACGCCGAGCCCCATCGACCCGAGCCCCACCACCCCGACCCTCGTCTCGCCGCTCGTCTGCATCACGTCCTCCTCGCGCCGCCGCGCGGCCGCCGCCGCGCGGGACGGTGCCTGCCGCCGTGCCCGGGGACCGTGCCGAGGTCCGCGCCGCCTCCCGCCGCCCAGAACTCCGGCCCCGCCTCGCGGATCCGCGCCGCCGCCCCCGCCATGTGGCGGAGCGCCGCCGCGCGGGCGTCAGGCGGCGAGCGGCGGGCGATCGCCTCGACGAGCGCACGGTGCTCGTCGTGCACCTGGACGAGGAAGTCGGCCCGGCGCGCCTCGTTCGCGCGGGTCGCGCGGATCGCCGCGCGCAGGAACTGGCCGACGAAGTCCCAGAGCGCCGGGAAGTGGCGGTTCCCTGAGGCGCGCGCGATGGCGCGGTGGAGCTCCATGTCCGCCTGGACGCCGTCCCGGCCGGCCGCCTCCTCGCGCGCGATGGCCTCGAGCGCCCGCCGCAGCCCGGTGACCTGGGCGCGCGTGGCGCGCTCGGCGGCGAGCGCCGCCGCCTCCGCCTCGAGCCCGCGCCGGAGCTCGAGGATCTCGAGGACCGCCGCGGGCGAGCGGTGCGCCTCGCCCGGCTCGAGCTGGAAGCGCATGCCGCCGTGCGGCTCGCGCACGTAGACGCCGCTCCCCTGGCGCGACTCGACGAGTCCGGCGGACTTGAGCCGCGCCACCGCCTCGCGGACGACGGTGCGGGAGACGCCGAAGCGCCGGGCGAGCTCGAGCTCGGTCGGCAGGCGTGATCGGGGCGGGTGGTCGCCGCCGAGCACGAGCCGCGTCAGCGCGTCGGTGACACGGTCGGTGAGGCTTCCCGGCGAGGCGATGCGGTGGACGTCGGAGCGGGGCATCGGTGGGGCGGGCCCCCGGCGGGGCCGGTGCGACAACTCGTATTGTCATCATACAACTTCGTGCACTAGCGTGGTCGCGGGGGTCCGGAGCCCCTTCGGGTCGGCGGCGCTCGCGACCGGCGGGGGCGCGAACGGCACGGGCGAGGCGCGAGCATGGCGGCGGTCGAGGTCCGGGGCGTCAAGAAGCGGTTCGGCGCGGCCGAGGTCATCCACGGCGTGGACGTGGAGATCGCCGACGGCGAGTTCGTCGTGCTCGTCGGGCCGTCCGGCTGCGGGAAGTCCACCCTGCTCAGAATGATCGCGGGCCTCGAGGAGATCTCGGACGGCGAGATCTCCATCGGCGGGCGCGTCGTGAACGACCTCCCGCCGAAGGAGAGGGACATCGCGATGGTGTTCCAGAACTACGCGCTCTACCCGCACATGACGGTCTTCGAGAACATGGCGTTCAGCCTCCGCCTCGCGAAGGCCGCGCCGCAGCAGATGCGCGAGCGGGTCGCGCGCGCCGCCCACATCCTCGGGCTCGAGGACCTGCTCGAGCGCTACCCCCGCCAGCTGTCGGGCGGGCAGCGCCAGCGCGTCGCGATGGGGCGCGCGATCGTCCGCGACCCCCAGGTGTTCCTCTTCGACGAGCCGCTCTCGAACCTCGACGCGAAGCTGCGCGTCGCGATGCGGGCGGAGATCCGCGAGCTGCACCAGCGGCTCCGGACGACCTCGGTGTACGTCACCCACGACCAGATCGAGGCGATGACGATGGCCGACCGGATCGTCGTGATGCACGACGGCCGCGTCGAGCAGGTCGGCGCGCCGCTCGAGCTCTACGACGCGCCGCGGAACCTGTTTGTCGCGGGCTTCATCGGGTCGCCCGCGATGAACTTCCTGCCCGGGGTGCACCGTCGCGACAGCGCGGGCGCCTTCGTGGAGCTCGAGGCGGGAGGGCGCGTGCCGGCGTCGGCCTCCGGCGCGGCGGACGGCGCGCGCGTCGTGTACGGCGTCCGGCCCGAGCATCTGTCGCCCGCCGCCGAAGGTGGGCTCGCCGGCGAGGTCGTGGTGGTCGAGCCCACCGGCGCGGACACCCAGGTGCTCGTCCGCACGGGCGGGGTCGTGATCGTCGCCGTCTTCCGGGAGCGCCACGCCCTCTCGCCGGGGCAGACGCTGCACCTGCACCCGGACGTGCCGAAGGTCCACCTCTTCGACGCCGCGAGCGGAACGAGGCTGTAGCGCGCGGCGGCGGGAGCGCCGCGCGAGAACCCGCACCCAGGAGGACCGAGAGATGCCGAAGATCACCCGCCGGGAGTTCGTGAAGGCCACCACCGTCGCTGCCGCAGGGGTCGCGCTCGGCAGCGCGCTGCCCCGCCGCGCCGCCGCGGCGGACCTCTCGTTCAAGCCGGAGAAGGGGGCCAAGCTGCGGCTCCTCCGCTGGAAGCGGTTCGTCCAGGGCGACGAGGAGCAGTGGATGGCGAACACGAAGAAGTTCACCGAGAAGACCGGCGTCGAGGTCCGGGTGGACAACGAGGGCTGGGAGGACGTGCGCCCGAAGTCGGCGGTCGCCGCGAACGTCGGCAGCGGCCCGGACATCATCCTCGGGTGGTTCGACGACCCGCACCAGTACCCGGACAAGCTCGTCGACGTCTCGGACCTCGCGAAGTATGTCGGGGGCAAGTACGGCGGCTGGTACGACGTCTGCCAGCGCTACGGCACCCGCGACGGGAAGTGGATCGCGCTGCCCCTCGGGATCATCGGCAACCTGATGGTCCACCGGATCAGCCACGTGAAGGCGGCGGGCTTCGACGAGTTCCCGAAGGACCTCCCGGGCTTCCTGAAGCTCTGCCAGGCGCTCAAGGGGAAGGGCACGCCGGCGGGCCTCGCCCTCGGCCACGCGGTCGGCGACGGCAACGACTGGGTCCACTGGCTCGTGTGGGCCCACGGCGGGAAGCTCGTCGACGAGAAGGGGAACGTCGCCATCAACTCGCAGGAGACGATCGCCGCGCTCGAGTACGCCCAGCAGCTCTATCAGACGTTCATCCCGGGCACGCTCTCCTGGCTCGACCCGCACAACAACAAGGCGTTCCTCGACGGCCAGTGCAGCCTGACGAACAACGGCATCTCCATCTACTACGCCGCGAAGACCTCGCAGGACCCGAAGGTGAAGGAGCTGGCGGCGGACATCGGCCACGGCGCCTGGCCCATCGGGAAGACCGGACAGCCCACCAACTTCATGCAGATCACCCAGGCGATGATCTTCAAGTACTCGAAGTTCCCGAACGCCGCGAAGGAGTACCTGCGCTTCATGTGGGAGTGGGACCAGATGGACGCGTGGATGCAGAAGTCCATCGGCTACGTCACCGGTCCGTACAAGGGCCAGGAGAAGAGCACGGTCTGGACGGCGGACCCGAAGCACACGCCGTTCCGCGACGTGGCGCAGGGGCTCCGCGACAACGGCTACGCCTCCAAGCTCGGCGCGGCGTCCGCGGCGACGATGGCGGACGCGATCCTCATCGACATGGTGGCGGAGGCGGCCTCCGGCTCGCAGACCCCGAAGGCGGCGGCCGAGCGGGCCGAGAAGCGCGCCCAGCGCTACTACAAGATCTAGACCCGGTCCTTCCGGCGCGCGGCGGCCCTCGCCCCCCGCGCGCCGGCCGGAGCGAACGTGACCTCGGGGCTCACCCTCCTCTCGCGCCTGCAGAACAGCCGGAACGTGCTGGGCGCGATCTTCATGCTCCCGGCGTCGACGCTGCTCCTCGTGTTCCTGACGTACCCCCTCGGCCTCGGCGCCTGGCTGGGCTTCACCGACACGACCATCGGGCGGCTCGGCCGGTTCATCGGGACCGCGAACTACGCCTCGCTCTTCCACGACTCCGTATTCTGGCTGTCGGTGCTCAACACCTTCATCTACACGGCCGCGGCGAGCGCGCTGAAGTTCGTGCTCGGGCTCTGGCTCGCGCTGCTCCTCAACCGGAACCTGCCGTTCAAGTCGCTCCTCCGGGCCATCATCCTGCTGCCGTTCATCGTCCCGACGGTGCTCTCGGCCATCGCGTTCTGGTGGATCTACGACAGCCAGTTCTCGATCATCTCGTGGACGCTGACGCGGCTCGGGCTCATCCACCACTACATCGACTTCCTCGGCGACCCGGTGAACGCCCGGCTCTCGCTCATCGCCGCGAACGTCTGGCGCGGGATCCCGTTCGTCGCCATCTCGCTGCTGGCCGGGCTCCAGACGATCTCGCCGAGCCTCTACGAGGCGGCGACGCTCGACGGTGCGACCCCCTGGCAGCGCTTCCGCCACGTGACCTTCCCGCTCCTCACCCCCATCATCGCGGTGGTGATGACCTTCTCGGTCCTCCTCACCTTCACCGACTTCCAGCTCGTCTACGTCATCACCCGCGGCGGCCCGATGAACGCGACGCACCTCATGGCGACGCTCGCGTTCCAGCGGGCGATCCCGGGCGGGCAGCTCGCGGAGGGCGCCGCCATCGCGGGCGCGATGGGCCCGTTCCTCGTCGCGGCCATCCTGTTCTCGTACTTCGGCCTCCAGCGGCGCCGCTGGCAGCAGGGGGCGACCGATGCGTGAGCGCGCGGGCGACGCGGGCGGGATGGAGTACCTCGAGAAGCTCCCGCGGCGGGTGGTGACGATCTACCTCCCGCTCCTCGTCTTCCTCGTCGTCCTGCTGTTCCCGTTCTACTGGATGACGATCACGACGCTGAAGCCGAACCAGGAGCTCTACGACTTCCGGACGTACAGCCCGTTCTGGGTGGTCCACCCGACCCTGGCGCACGTGAAGAAGCTGCTGTTCGACACGAGCTACCCGAGCTGGCTGTGGAACACCGTGCTCGTGTCGGTGAGCTCGACGTTCATGTCGCTCGCCGCGAGCGTGCTCGCCGCGTACGCCATCGAGCGGCTGCGCTTCCGCGGCTCCCACTACGTCGGGATGGCGATCTTCCTCGCTTACCTCGTCCCGCCGTCGATCCTGTTCATCCCGCTCGCCGCGATGGTGTTCCAGCTCGGGCTATTCGACACCCGGCTCGCCCTGATCCTCACCTATCCCACTTTCCTCGTGCCGTTCTGCACCTGGCTGCTCATGGGCTACTTCCGCACGATCCCGTACGAGCTCGAGGAGTGCGCGCTCATCGACGGGGCGAGCCGGCTCCAGGTGCTCCGGAAGATCGTCCTCCCCCTCGCGGTGCCCGGCCTCATCTCCGCGGGCATCTTCGCCTTCACGCTCTCCTGGAACGAGTTCATCTACGCGCTCACCTTCGTGTCGTCGTCCGAGGTGAAGACGGTGCCGGTCGGCGTCATCACCGAGCTCGTCGAGGGCGACGTCTACCACTGGGGCTCGCTCATGGCGGGCGCGCTGCTCGGGTCCCTGCCGGTCGCGATCCTCTACTCGTTCTTCGTGGAGCACTACGTCTCGGGGCTCACCGGCGCGGTCAAGGAGTGAGGCCGCGGGCGACGCGGTCGGAGGCGCGATGCGGGTCGTCATCACGGGTGGGGCGGGCTTCCTGGGGCGGCGCCTCGCGCGCGCGCTCCTCGCCCGCGGTCGGCTCGTGGGTCCGAGCGGAGGGCCCATGGTCATCGAGCGGGTGGTGCTGCTCGACCTCGTCCGCGCGGACGCGGAGGGGGACCCGCGCATCGAGGTCCTCGCCGGGGATCTCGCCGACGACACGCTGCTGCGCGAGGCGTTCGGGACCGACACCGCCTCGGTGTTCCACCTCGCCGCGGTGGTGAGCGCCCAGGCGGAGGCGGACTTCGATCTCGGCATGCGGGTGAACCTCGACGCCACGCGCCGCCTCCTCGACGCGTGCCGGGCCCTGGCGCGCCCGCCGCGGCTCGTGTCCACGAGCTCGGTCGCGGTCTACGGGGGGGCGCTCCCCGACCCGGTCACCGACGACACCGCGCTCCGGCCGCAGTCGTCGTACGGCGCGCAGAAGGCGATGGGCGAGCTCCTCGTCGCCGACTACACGCGCCGTGGCTTCGTGGACGGCCGCGTCCTCCGCCTGCCGACCGTGACGGTCCGGCCCGGGAAGCCCAACCGGGCGGCCTCCTCGTTCGCGAGCGGGATCGTCCGGGAGCCGCTCGCGGGCGTCGACGCGGTCTGCCCGGTGTTCCCCGACACGCCGGTGTGGGTCCTCTCCCCACGACGCGCGGTCGAGGGGCTCGTGCTCGGCCACGAGCTGCCGTCCGCCGCCCTCGGCGAGATCCGCTCGGTGAACGTGCCGGGCCTCTCCGTCACCGCCGCCGAGATGGTGCGCGCGCTCGCGGAGGTCGCCGGGCCCGCGGTCGCCGCCCGAGTCCGCTGGGAGCCGGATCCGCTCGTCCAGCGGATCGTCGGCAGCTGGCCACCCCGCTGGGGCGTGTCGCGCGCGGAGCGCCTCGGGTTCGAAGGCGACCCGGACTTCGCGAGCGTGGTGCGGGCCTACGTCCAGGACGAGCTCGGGGGCGCGGTCCCCGCCCCCTGACGTCCTTCGAGTTCGCTCGCCTCGCGCGACGCGACGCTCAGGACGAGCGGTCCGCTTCCCCGAGCCGCTCGATCACCGCGCGCGTCACCTCGGCCGTCGTCGCCTCCCCGCCGAGGTCGGGGGTGACGATCCCGGCCCCGGTGGTCGCCTCGATCGCCGCCAGGAGCCGGCTCGCCGCCGCCTCCTCGCCGAGGTGCTCGAGCATGAGCGCCGCGGTCCAGAAGGTGGCGACTGGGTTCGCGACGCCCTTGCCGACGAGGTCGAACGCCGACCCGTGGATCGGCTCGAACATCGACGGCGCCCGGCGCTCCGGGTCGAGGTTCGCGGTCGGAGCGATGCCGAGGCTCCCCGCCAGGGCGGCGGCGAGGTCGGAGAGGATGTCGGCGTGGAGGTTCGTCGCGACGAGCACGTCGAGCGAGCCGGGGCGGAGCACCATCCGCGTGGTCACCGCGTCGACCAGCTCGCGATCGGTGGCGACGTCCGGGAACTCGCGCGCGACCTCCGCGAACACCTCGTCCCACAGGACGAGGCCGTGGCGCATCGCGTTCGACTTCGTCACGAGCGTGAGCCGCCGGCGCGGGCGGCGGCGCGCGAGCTGGAACGCGAAGCGGTGGATCCGCTCGACGCCGCGGCGGGTGAACACGGCCACCTCGGTCGCGACCTCCTCCGGCGTGCCGCGGTGCGCGCGCCCCCCGACGCCCGCGTACTCACCCTCCGAGTTCTCGCGGACCACCACCCAGTCGACGCGGGCGTCGGGGCCGAGGGGGCTCCTCACCCCCGGGAGGACGCGCACGGGCCGCACGTTCGCGTACTGGTCGAACCCCTGGCAGATGGGGAGCCGCAGGCCCCAGAGCGACACGTGGTCGGGCACCTCGCGGCTGCCGACCGCCCCGAAGAAGATCGCGTCGAAGCCCCGGAGCCGCTCGAGCCCACCCGGCGGGATGTAGTGCCCCTCGCGCAGGTACGTCGCGGAGCTCCACGGGAAGGTCTCGACGCGGAGGGCGAACCCGCCGTCGCGGGCGGCGAGGGCGGCGAGCACCTCGAGGCCCGCGCCGATCACCTCGGGCCCGATCCCGTCCCCGGGGATGGCGGCGATGCGGTGCTCGCGCATGGTGCGGCCTCCTCCCGGCGAGTCTAACGAAACGGCCCGGCGCCCGCCCGCGGACATCACGGGGATGCTTCGGTGCGACATTGCTCGCGGATGAGCGGCGCGAGCAAGCGCACGAGCTCGGCACGCGAGGACACCCGCAGCTTGCGCTCCGCCGCACGAAGGTGCTCGGCAATAGCGGAGGCCGACAATCCGAGCTCATACCCGATGAACTTGTTCTGATGCCCCATTGCCGCGAACGCGACGACGAATCGCTCGCGGGGCGTGAGCGCCTTCGGGTCGCGGATGCCAGGCGCGTTGCGGTGCGCCAGCACGTATCGCTTCCCGTCTGCTTCGCACTGTTCCACGAGCGACCACGTCCCGTCGACGAGCCCTTGCCAGAGTTGGAGCGCCTCGTCGGGATCGGTGCGGCGTAGCGCGCCGCGAGCCCGGTCCATCCGCCGGACAGCGCCAGCGAGCGTCCGCCGCGCTTCTGGCGCTTTCGCCGCTCCCGCGGCATGGACCACCTTGCCCACCGGGTCGAGTACGGCCTCGCTCGGATCGCCGCCACCCTGCAGCGCCGTCGCGTGGCGAAGGCGTGCAGCCGCCGCAAGGTGCGCGGAGAAGAGCGTCAGTTGGTGCAGTGTCCGTGGAGCAAGCGGATGCCCTGCCAATACCGCCGCGCTGACGAGCAAGGTGCTTCCATCCAGGTCGGCGGCGAAGATGCCGATTCCATCCGCGGCTCCATACTTGCGGTGCAGGCGTGTGGTCTCTCGCCCCATTCCACACTCGGCGCCTCGCTTGGACGCAAGTACGACAGGCTCACGCACGGCGAGCATCGCCTGGGGAAACGCTCGGTCGCGTTCTTCCAGGAAGCCGGGTGGCACGGCCGGCCTCACGACCCTGGCGTCGACAACGAGCTCGCCAACGGGCGAGAACCGGAAGATCTCGCCGATCATCCCGAGGTGGCCCTGATCCAGCTCGCTCAGCGCATCGAGAACGCCGCCCAGCCAGTCCTCGTCGCGCGCCGTCCATGCATAGCACGCCTCGACGGCACGGATGACGTCCAGATTCATTGGCGCCCCACGCGGCGCCGCGAAACAGACGCTGCGACGAGCTCGGCGCGCGAATGCACGTGAAGCTTCTGAAAAGCTCTCGCGATCTGGTTCGCCACCGTCCGGGTCGAACAGCGACGTTCGAGCGCGATCTCAGCATTCGATCTTCCCGCTGCCGCGAGCATGGCGACGGCTGTCTCGGCGCGCGTCAAGGAGCGGAGTCGCGGCGGCAGCTGCAGGGGTGCAGATGGCCACTCGAGGAGCGCGAACGCATCGCCCTGGACATCGAATCGCCATGCGGTGAGGTCTTCGGGCGCCTCGATGCTCGGTCGCTGCATTGGATTCCCCGAACGTCATCGTGATGCGGGGAACCCGGGTCTGCAACGGGCGCGACCAGGTACACGCGTGGAAGAGGTGCTCCCGCTCGCTCCGTGAACCGTCCGGCATGCGCCAAGGTACTCGCGCCTCCGAACCAGTCGTGGGGGCGGCTGACGCGTGCCCTGACGCGAGTACATCCGTGCACGTTGCGAGCCCCTCGCCACGCGTTCGACGCAGCGAGGGGCTCGCCGACCCTGCTCGTGCCAGTGATCAGCCCCCGTAGTCCTGGTTCTCCTGGTAACCCGTGGGCGCTCGCTCGCGGGCTCTCCTCGTGGGAGGAGCGCCGAGGGAGATGCTTTCCGCGACGTTCTCCGTGTCGTTCTTCACCGTGAAGCTCGCGCGTACCTCCTGACCTTTGGCCAGCTCAGCGGCGCTCCGTACGCCAGAGAACCTGGTCTCCTGCCCGATCTCCATCGGAACAACCACGCCCACGTGCTCGACGTACAGGGTGTTGGGTTCCGACTTGATGACCCTGCCACTCAGCTCCTTTTTCTCGCCAGCCGCGGCGCCTTCCCTCTCCGCCGCGCGAGCAGAAGGCCCGCCGAGAACGACCGACGCGCCTACCACCAAGACCCATCGTGCTATCATCGTCTGTCTCCCTTCCTACGGTGGAACTCCCCGCTACAACTGCGGTCCGCCGTCCGTCGCGTCCATGGGTATCGAGCCGGTCGATCGACGAATGCGCCTCAGGCTCGAACGTGCGCCGCGTCCCTCGGCGCAGAAACGGAATCCGGGTGGGCAGCCGTAGGTGCGGTAGCTCTCCGCGCTCGACCATCCCGTAGAGGGTCGCCCGGCAGACGCCGAGGAGAGCGGCGACCTGCCTCACGCTGAGCAGCCGTTCGACTCCGAGTGCGACTGAGGGACCCCGCGATCCAGAGTAGTTCAAACGCTCCGCGATTCCGCGAAGATACCGAAAGTGGAGCGGCCCAGGAGCTTCCGGCCGCGAGACCTCGGGTGAACTGCGCCGGTCCGCGCCGCCCGCTCAGGTCCGCGGCGCGGTACTCTCGGTCGGGGACTCGAATGGTGGAGATTGGCTATCGCCACCAAGTGGAGAAGATTGACGACGCTGCTGGCGGCCAGACGGTGACGATCGTGAGCACCTCCACCGGCGGCGCGTCGGGCAGGACCGTCGACCTCGGAAAGGCCTCTGGGAAGGCGAAGAACGTGGCTCTTCGATCCTCCAGAGTCTTTGACGTTGCGCTCGGGATGATCACGACCACGAACGACTCGGGGTCCGGGGAGATGGACCTGGACTTCGGGCCCGGGGTGACGGGGACCTTGAAGTACCGCTACGAGTCCAGCTCGACGTGTCGGAAGGCACGTAAGTAGAAGTACCGCTTCTCATGCCCGAGGCGCCCGCGGAGCGGCCGCCCCGCACGGGCATGGACGTGCGAATTGCGGCAGCGGCGCGGCGACGCAACGCTCTACCAGCATGTACGTCTTCGAGATCGTCATTGCGTTGCTGCTCGGGGGGGCCGGCCTGACCGCGCTGGCCCGGCGCATCGGGGCTCCCTACCCGGCGATGGTAGCGCTCGCTGGCGCTGGCCTCGCCCTCGTTCGAGGCACGCCGACGCTCGTCCTGGATCCCCAGCTCGCCCTCACGCTCTTCGTGGCGCCCGTGTTGCTGGACGCGGCGTTCGATTCCTCCGCGCGCGACCTCCGGGCGAACTGGCGGACGGTCGCCGGGCTCGCCGTCGGCGCCGTTGCGCTGACGGTCGTTGTCGTGGCGGTGGTGGTCCGTCTGCTCGTGCCCGGGATGCCCTGGCCGGTCGCGGTCGCGCTCGGCACGATCGGCGATGCTGCGTTCCAGCGAATCGAGCAGGAGCTCGATTTCGAGGAGCTGGAGTTGCAGCAGCTCGCTCCGCCCGACGATTCCAGGCCGTGATGTGGCCGCTACCGCACGTCGCGCCCGCCGCTACTCGCAGAAGACGCGCACCTTCTCGCCGCGGTTCCCCTCGACGTCGACGGTCAGCTCGCCGAGGTGCTCGACGATCTCCTCGAGGTTCTCGGGGCGGATCTTCGACACGTCGAGATCGAGGCCGTTCT